>Ga0335081_10009187_pt1 | contig 15887 bp, 17 predicted proteins | sample Lox_Sample_35_FD_206713 | JGI IMG/M metagenome (GOLD analysis project Ga0335081, IMG submission 206713) | Soil microbial communities from Loxahatchee National Wildlife Refuge, Florida, United States - Lox_Sample_3.5 | ecosystem: Environmental > Terrestrial > Soil > Wetlands | place: USA... | reverse complement strand
GACCCGCTGATGGCGTCGTAAGTATGTCGCTTACGTCAAGCGCGGCGATCCCGGTTGCGCCGAGCCAACCCGCTCTTCAGGCCGCGAAGGTGAGTCCGGCCTCATCCTCAACGCTAAAGGCAGTATCTGTTTCCCGGAGCACGCGAAACTTTGCGGCGGCAGAATCGCAATCAACTCCCGATATGCTCGCTCACGAACCGTCGTCGCTCTACGCTGTCTCCGAATCGTCTCCACAACTCGTAACCGCAGGCGGGTCTACGCTGCAGAGGAGACAATCGGCGTTAGATGAAATTGTCGACGCCTTTGCGTCGAAAAGTCGGGCACCATCGCAACTGAGCCCCTCGAGTAACAAGACCCTCGCTGGCTCACGGACGCAGGCCGAAAATAGCTTTACGCGGACCAGTTCCGCGGTTCGGGACTCGTCTATAGTCGATCCGTCCGGCGATGCGACCAGCACCGACACGCCGAAAGCCCCTGAGCCGCGAATTGTTCGTGCTGGCAGTACCGCAACCGCTCCAACGGATGCGGCGCGATCGATCACTTTGATAACGCCGCGTGCGAGCGCGGACCCAGCGTGGCTCCAATCAGCGGCCGGCGCTGCGACGCGCGAGCCCTTCAATTCATCTGAAACAACTGCTGCCTCTCACGATTTTCAGCTTCCGATCAATCTCAGCGACGGCAACGTTCCCGCCGATACGGCCCTGGTGGAACCGCAACGCCCGGCCGCTCCGGTGCAGCTCCAGCGCGTATCCGCGAGCGCTGCCCAAGCGCCGCAGCTTCGTCAATCCGAAGCAGCTTCGCTTTCTGACGATTCTCAGCCTGCGATTAATCTCAGCGACGGCAACGTTCCCGCCGATACGGCCCTGGTGGAACCGCAACGCCCTGCCCCTCCGGTGCAGCTCCAGCGAGTGTCCCCAAGCGCTGCCCCAGCGCCGCAGCTTCGTCAATCCGAAGCAGCTTCGATTTCTGACGATTCTCAGTTTGCGATCAATCTCAGCAACGGCAGCGTTCCCACCGAGACGGCTCTGGTGGAACCGCAACGCCCTGCCCCTCCGGTGCAGCTCCAGCGAGTGTCCCCAAGCGCTGCCCCAGCGCCGCAGCCTCATCAAGCGGAGCTTCAAGCCGCGAATGCGAATTCCCGAACGCCCGCGGCAGAGCCGATACGCGCCGCTTCGCCGGTTGCGACCATACCGCCCGCTCGCTCTCAAAGCGCTGATCTCAATGTAACGGTCGACGGTGCAGGAACCGCTCGAGTGTTGATCCGCGAGCGAGCCGGAGAAGTAGACGTTCGAATCGTCGCGCCGACAGCGCGGTCGGCGCAGCGAATCGAGCACGAAGTCAGTGCCCTCGCACATGTTTTCCCCGCACAAGGTTTGCGGCTGCGCAGCGCCGAAGTCACGGCTCGCGACGCGAGCGCCGACGGCGGCGGCGGCGCCAACACTTTCGATCGCTCTGGGCGGCAGAAGGAACGCGCGCAGGGCGAGATCTTCACGGTAGACGAGGTGAACCAATGAGTACAATCTCAACCGCACCAACAACGACGGCCCCCTCGACCACGGCGACAACGTCGACCGCCACCAGCGGCTCATCCTTGGGCGGGGCTGCCGCGATGACTGCGACGGATTTTCTGCAAATCCTCGTGGCCGAGTTCCAGAACCAAGATCCGACCTCGCCCAGCGATCCCACCACTTACGCTACCCAGCTCGTGCAATTCGCCAACCTGGGCCAGCTCCAGAACATCGATCAAGCGGTCCAGCAGCCGGCGTCGGAGGGTTTGATGCAAGCCGCGTCCGCGTTTCTTGGCCGGCAGGTGGACGCGGCGGGAAACCAGGTGGGCGTGCAGAACGGAAAGGCAACGTCGATTGTCTACGCGCCAATCAATTCCGATACTTACACCGCCGTGGTTACCGACGCTTCGGGCAATCAGGTAGACCAGGTTTCGCTCGGCGCTCTTCCGGCAAACTCGCTTCAGACGTTCACTTGGAGCCCAGCCTCGTCGGCCGCTGACGGCACTTACAACGTCACGATCATGAACAGCGGGCAGGTCGCGCTCTCGGGCCTGATCGAGCAGGGCGTCGTGCAGAGCGTCGCGCTCTCCAACGGTACGGTCGCGCTTAACCTCGGCAATCTCACTGTGGCCGGCAGCTCTGTGACGAGCGTAGGGCAGCAGCAGCCTACTAACTAAACACAATTACGAGGAGGAGTACGTCTATGTCAGGTGGTGCATTTTCGATTTCGCAAAGCGGTCTTCAAGGCGTCAATACCGGGATGCAGGCGGTGAGCGACAACCTTGCCAACGCGCAGACCACGGCGTTCAACGCGGAGTCCGTCGAGTTCTCGACCCTGCTCGGCGAATTTGTCGCCGGAAACCCGCTCGGCGGGGGCGTGGCCGAGCAGGGAGTGGTGCGCGATTTTTCGCAGGGCGCGATCACGCAAACCAACTCCCCGACCGATCTCGCGATTCAGGGCAACGGGTTTTTCGTTCTTCAGGACACGCAGGGCGGCCAGTATTTCTCGCAAAACGGCCAGATGACAATCGCGGCCAACGGGAATCTGATCGGGTTCAACGGCGACGAGGTGATGGGCTACCCGCTGACCGGGGCGGGCGCGGTTCTCGCCCCAATCAACATCCCGCAAGGTGTGCTGGCACCCGCGGCCTCGACCCAGGTTGCGACGAGCGGCAACCTCGACTCGACCAGCCCGGTGACCGGCAACATCGCGACTCCGGTCGCGATCAATCCCGCCGATTCCACGACCTACAATTCGTCGGTCAGCGTGCAGGTCTATGACAGTCTCGGCAACAGCCACGTGCTGACATATTTCTTTCAAAACGCGGGTCCGGTTGCGGCCAATGGGAGCACGCCGGCAACTGAGCAGTGGAACTGGATGGCGACCATGGACGGTAGCGCCACCGGGCTTAGCAATAACACTGGGTCTTTGAATTTTGACGGGACCGGCGCGCTGGTATCGGGCGGTGTCCCGGCCTTGCCGCTTACCGCGACTCCCGCTGGAGCGATGCCGCTTAGCCTCGCGCTCAATTTCGGCGCGATGACGCAGTATGCGACGCCTGCCAGCACTAACGCGACCGCGGACGGCAACGCGGTGGGCAGGCCGCAAGGCGTGAACATCGACTCCAACGGCGTAGTGTCCATGTCCTACTCCAACGGGCAGAAAATCAATGTCGCGCAGGTCGCGGTTGCCACCTTCGCGTCGGAGCAGGGACTTCGGCTTTCGTCGAACGGCGCCTATCAGCAGAGCGCGGCTTCCGGCACGCCCACTGTATCGACGGCGAACGCCGGCGCTGCCGGTTCGATCGAGTCGGGCGCGCTCGAGAGCTCCAACGTCGACACCACCTCCCAGCTGGTTTCGCTGGTGGTTCTGCAGCGGAATTTTCAGGCCGACGCCAAGGCGCTGCAGACCCAGGACAACCTCCTAGGAACCGTGGTCCAGATCACCACGACGTGAGCATCATGGCACGCAAGATAGTAATCGTCGGCGGCGCGGCGGGGCTGCTGGCGCTGGCAGCGGGAGCGGCCCTTTATATGGGCCTCGTCCCCCTGGATGGCGCGCGGGCGGCGGGTGCGGCGACCAAGGCCTCCGCCACACCGCCAAGGACCGCGCTGATCGACGTAAAGGAGCTCACGCTCCGTCTCGCCGACAAGGATAGCGAGCACTACATCAAACTCACGCCGGTGCTAGCGGTGCGCGCGTCGGCGCGCGATGCGGTCGAGGAGCGGGTGCCGCTGGTGCGCGACCGCGTGATCACCATCGTCAGCGCCCGCTCATCGACGGAGCTGGCCACCGCCGCCGGCGCCGCAAGTCTGAAGCAGCAGATGATCGAGGCGCTCAAGCAGGATTTCAAGGACGACGTAGTCGACGTCTATTTCAGCGGGTATCTCGTCGAATGAAGCCACGATTGATATCGGCAAGCGCGATCTTCGCCGCGGCTTTGCTCGCTGCGTTTCAAGCGCGAGCGTACGCGTTCGACCTTTCGATCAAGAGCGGCGAGCGGGGCGCGATGCCGCTCGAGCTTGCCACGCTGCTTACACTGATCACGCTCGCGCCCGCGATCCTGATCATGCTCACCTCGTTCACACGGATCGTGATCGTGCTCTCGTTGCTGCGCCAGGCGCTTGGGCTCCAGCAGACGCCACCCAATATCGTGATTAGCGGGCTCGCCTTGTTCCTGACCATGCTGGTAATGGCGCCGACCTGGCAGCTGATCCAAAAGTCCGCTGTCGAGCCGTACCTGGCGGGCACCATGGATCCCGCGAGAGCGGCGGAGCAGGCGGCGGGACCGCTTCGTGAATTCATGCTGCGGCAAACGCGGGTCGAAGATCTCGAGATGGCGCGCTCGCTGGCCGCGCGCGCCAATGCCGCGCTCAAGGACGCTGACCCGCGTGCGCTTCCATTCTACGCGCTGGTGCCGGCGTTCGTGTCGAGCGAGCTCACGGCGGCGTTTCGCGTCGGCTTTCTCATCTATCTGCCGTTTCTCGCGATCGATCTCGTGACCTCGGCGACCCTGATGGCGCTGGGGATGTTCATGCTGCCGCCGGCGATCGTGTCGATCCCGCTCAAGCTCCTGATTTTCACGCTGGCCTCGGGATGGCCGCTGCTGCTCGGAAATCTGGCGGCGAGCTTTTCATGACCGATAAAGGAGCCCAGCCGTCGTCATGACCCCCGCGCTAGCTTCGGACCTGTTTCGCTCGATGCTGATGCTCGTGCTGAAGGTGGTCGCGCCGCTGCTCGCCACCATGACCGTGACGGCCGTGCTGTTCGGGATCATTCAGGCCGCCACCCAGGTGCAGGATTCGACCGTTTCGTTTACGCCCAAGCTTGCCGCGGCAATCGCGGTCGCATGGCTCGGCGCCACCTGGATGGCCGCGACGCTGGCCGAGTTCATGCACAGGGCGCTGGTGGCGATCCCGTGGATGGTCGCGCGATGAACCTTACCGTCGGCAACGATGTCGCGCTGGCGTTCGCGTTGTGCTTCACGCGCTGCGCGGCCGTCATGATGGCATTGCCGATGATGATCGGCATCGCGATACCGGTGCGGGTCCGGATGCTGCTCGCGGCGCTCATCGCCGCCGCGTTGATGCCCGCGGCCCGGCTCGCGGCTCCAGTGGATTCCGGTCCGCCCGCAATCGCGCTCATGGTCGTGCGCGAGATCGCGGTTGGCCTGGTTTTGTCGTTTGCGGGGGCGGTAGTAGTGGGCGCCGTCACGATGGTCGGCGAACTGATCGGCAACGGTATGGAGTTGAACAGCGGCGGACTGCTGCGCGGCGCGATCGCGATGCCCAACGCTCTGGCCGACGGCCTCGCCACGCTGACCGCGATCGTGTTCTTCCTCGCGGGATTCCATCGCGCGCTTCTGCTCGCGCTCGCCAAAAGCTTTACCGCGGCGCCGCTAGGCGCGCCCAGCCTGCCCGGGTTGTCGGCGATGGTTACGCTCGGCGGGCACATGTTCACGATCGCGCTCGAACTGGGCCTTCCGCTCATGATTCCGCTGTTCGTTCTGTCGCTGGCACAAGGCGTGATCGCGCGCCTGGCGCCGCAAATCAACGTGCTGATCGCGGCACCGGCCGCGATCCTGCTCGCCGGCCTGACGCTCTTGGCGCTTGACACGAGCGGCCTCGCGGGCGGGATTGTGCGCGTCTGGTGGTCGGTTATGAACCAGTCCTTTGGATGGGTCAATGGCTGATCGCGACGAGAAAATCTTTCCCGCCCTGCCCCAAAAGCGCAAGCGCGCGCGCGAGGAAGGCCAGGTCGCGCGCAGCCGGGATCTTACCGCGGCGATCTCCTTTCTCGTGGCCACTATCATTGTTTGCACGGGCTCGTGGTGGATCGGCCAGGCGGCGCTTGGCGCTTTTCGCGCGGCGATGGCGGTAGCCGGACCGATCGAGATGCGCGCCGCGATCACGCGGGCGCTGGCACTTCCGCTGGCGCTGGCGGCCGCCGCGGCCGCGGTGCTCGCGTTCGCCGCGACCGCGGGAGCGGCGGCTCAGGGCGGTCTGGTGTTCGCGCCCTCGCGCCTGGCTCCCGACTTGAGCCGACTCAATCCGATTGCCTATTTCGACCGAGTCTTTTCGAGCGCCGGTGTCGTCGAGATCGGAAAAGCCGCGGCCAAAGTGATCGTGATAGCAACCATCGCCTGGCTGGTCGCGCGATGGTCGCTGAACGCGGGACTTGGCGTTCGCGACCTCGGCGCGGGGCTTTGGCTAGCCTCCGCCGCGATCCACAGGCTGCTTTACGCCAGTGCCGCGCTCGCGCTCGTGGTAGCCGGCGCTGACTACGGCCACAAGTTTTACGAACACGAGACCGAGTTGCGGATGACCCGCCAGGAGTTTTTGGACGAGCTCAAACAGGAGCAAGGCAATCCGCACGTAAAGCGCGCGATTCGCCGCGCCCAGCGCAAAGGTTTCAAACGCGTGCGCGGGGTTCATCAGGCCGCGACCGCCACGGTGGTACTTACCAACCCGACCCATCTCGCGGTGGCGCTGCGTTATCGCCGCGGCTTCGACCAGGCACCGCTGGTGGTGGCCAAGGGCGCGGGAGAAAGCGCGCATCGGATCATCGCGATCGCGCGCCTTGCCGCGGTGCCGATCCAGGAAAATCGCTTGCTTGCCCGCGCGCTCTACAAGTCTGTCGAGGTGGGCAGCCACATTCCCCGCCAGTTCTACCGCGCGATCGCGGAAGTGCTCGCGGCAGTGATGCGCGCGCAGTTCGTCGCCAAGCGTCCGATTCAAACCCTGAGGAGCGCCTAAGCGATGGCGGCCACGGAAGATCGCACACCGCTGATGTCGGCCTCCGAGTTCGCGCTGCCCGCGACCGCGATGCTGGTGCTTGCCGGAATGGTGGCCCCGGTCGGCGCGACGCTGCTCGACGTGATGCTCTCGTTCTCGCTCGCGCTCTCGCTGGTAGTGCTGGTGGTGGCGGGATCGAGCCGCCGCGCGCTCGATTTCTCGGCCTTTCCCACCGTGCTGCTGATAGCGACGCTGCTTAGGCTCTCGCTCAACGTCGCCTCGACCCGGCTCATCCTGCTGCGCGGCGAAATGGGCGCCAGCGCCGCGGGCGTCGTGATCGAGGCATTCGGCCGCGTGGTCGTCGGGGACAATTACGCGGTCGGGATTGTGGTGTTCGCCGTGCTCGCGATCATCAATTTCGCGGTCGTGACCAAAGGCGCGAGCCGCGTCGCCGAGGTCGCGGCCCGGTTCACGCTGGACGCGATGCCCGGAAAGCAGATGGCGATCGACGCCGATCTCAATTCCGGCAGCATCGGCGAAGAGGAAGCGCGCCGGCGCCGGCGCGAGCTCGGGCGCGAGGCCGATTTCTACGCGGCAATGGACGGTATCGGCAAGTTCGTCCGCGGCGACGCCGTCGCGGCGATCCTGATCATGGTGGTGAACCTGGTCGCCGGGATCTTCGTGGGCGTGGTCGAAAAAGGGATGGGCATCTCGGACGCGCTTCACGCCTACACCATTCTCACGATCGGCGACGGGCTTGCCGCGCAAATCCCGGCCCTGCTGACCTCGACCGCGGCCGGCGTGATCGTATCGCGTACCTCGAGCGAGCTCGACCTGCCACAGACCATCGGGCACGAACTGCTGCGCAATCCGGGCGTGTTGTTTGGTGCGGCGGGACTGCTCGGGCTGATTGGCGCCACTCCCGGATTGCCCCATTTCCCGATGCTCGCGATGGCGGCCGGACTTTCGGCGCTCGGCATGCGCGCCCGCACGCTCAAGCATCAGGCCACCACCGAAAGCGCGATGGCGAAGCCCAAGGCCCCGGCTAACGCCGCCGCCAACCCGTGGCCCGACCTGATCAGGCTCGAGCTCGGCGCCGCCCTGATCCCCTTTGTGAATGAGCCGTGGAAGGTCGCCGATAAAATCCAGGCCCTCAGGCCCAAGCTCCGCGAAGAGCTTGGAATAACGCTTCCGGCGGTCAGAATCGTCGACAACCTTTCGCTCGATCAGAACGTATACCGGATCATGCTGCGCGGCACCGAGGTCGCGCGCGGAACCATCCGCAGCACGATGAGCCTGGCGATCCCGGGGAGCAAGGGGCCGAATGCGACCGTCAAGGGAATCGAGACCGCCGAGCCCGCCTTCGGACTGCCGGCATTGTGGGTCGCGGGCGAGCAGATCACCAACGCGCGCCTCGCCGGATACACGGTTATCGACGCGCTCACAGTCCTAATTACACATTTCGCCGAGATCGTTCGCGCCAACGCGAGCGAGATCGTAACGCGCAAGGACGTCGAGGGCATGCTCGAGGCCGCGCAGAAGGTCGTGCCGCGCATCGTTGAGGAGCTCTCCGGCGCGGGAATCCATCTCGGCACGGTCTTCCGAGTGATCCAGCTGCTGCTCGCGCAGCGAATTCCAGTGCGTGATCTGCCCGTGATTCTCGAAGCGCTCGCCGCCGAGGGCGGCACCGCGAAAGATCCGGCGGAGCTCGCCGAGCGCATCCGCCCCCTGATCGGCAGAGTCATCTGCGAGCCGCTGCGCCGCGCGGACGGCACGCTCGCGGTGCTGGTCGTCGATCCCGCGCTGGAAGAGCCGTTTTTCACCGCGCTCGGCGCCGATCAGCAGGCGGTTTCCGATCCCGGGGCTTTGCGCTCAGCCACGGATGCGGTGCGCAAGGCGACCGGCGAGGTGGCGGCAAAGATGATGGAGATGCCCGCGATCGTGGTGTCACCGCAGATCCGCCGCATGTTCGAGCGGGTCGCGCGCCGCGTCACACGCCACATCGTGGTTCTCGGCGCCACCGACATTCCCGCCGGCGTCGACACCGCGATCGTCGGGAGGATCGCGTGAAGGGTTATCCAAATCGGGAGGCCGACCAAGCGGCGCGAGCCCATCCAATGCTCGACTGCGCGGCGATCGCGAAGCTGGTCGAGGACTACATCCCGCTGGTGCTTCGCCACGTCGATCGCATGTGGCTTTCGTCGCGACTCGGACTCACCCGTGACGATCTGGTATCCGCGGGGTGTTACGGGCTGCTGCTCGCCGCGCGGCGCTTCGATCCGTCACGCGGCGTGGGCTTCGGCGTGTTCGCGCGCGCCCACGTGCGTGGCGCGCTGATCCGCGAGATCGATGCCGCGCTCAAAGCCGCCGGCGCCGGCAACGACGATGTGCTGATCTCGGGGCGGGATGACGTCGAGCCGGATTCGCTTCCGGACCACAGCGCGGCCGCCGAGATCGACAGCGCCGAGACCGCCGAGGTTCGCGAACTCATGGAATACGTGCTGACCGAACACGAACGGCTGGCACTGACGCTTTACTATTTCGAAGAACTGACGCTGTCCGAAGCGGCGGCGATCGCCGAGACCTCCGAGCTCGCGATCGCGCGCACGATCAAGGGAGCGCTCGCGAAACTAAAGGCCGCAATGGCCGAGAAAAAGGAGCCCGAATAATGGACGGACTTTACCTGGCGGCGTCGGGAGCCGCGGCCGGACTTCAGACGCTTGATTTCGTGACCAGCAACCTGGCCAACCTCAGCACGCCGGGCTTCCGGCGCGTCATGGCCACGACCCAAGCGGTCAACGGGAACGGCTCGCCATACGAGTACGCCGAAGCCCCCGCGTCGGCCTCGATCGACATGCATCAGGGACCGCTTCAGTCGACCGGGAATCCGCTCGACGTCGCGATCACCGGGTCTGGATTCTTGGTCGTGCAGACGCCCGACGGATACGCCTACACGCGCAACGGCGAACTTCAGATCTCGGAGAGCGGAGAGTTGATGGCAGCGGGCGCCCCGGTGGTCGGCGAGGGCGGCGGCACGATCACCCTGACGCCCGGCACGGTTTCGGTCGGCGGCGACGGCACCATCAGTGTCAACGGTCAGCCGCGCGGACGCATAGCGCTCGCCGATCCGAGCGGGCTAACGCTCACGCCGATCGGTCAGGGGCTATATCGGCCTGCTGGCGGCGCCACGCTTCCGCTGGGCGGGGAGGGACAGTTCCATCAGGGTTTCATCGAAACCTCCACGGGTAGCGACGTCGCGCAGATGGTCTCGATGATGTCGATCTCGCGCAACTATGAAAGCTCGATGAAGGCGGTGCAGGCGATCGACGAAAACCATTCGCGCACCATTGACGCTTTCACCCTTAACGCTTAGGCGCGCAATCATCGCAGGAGGTACTCGATGCTACAGGCACTATCGATAGCTTCGACCGGGATGCAGGCCCAAGAAACCCAAATCCAGGTTATCGCCAACAATCTCGCCAACGCTTCCACGCCCGGATTCAAGGTCTCGCGCGCGCGATTTCAAGATCTGCTCTACGTGAATCAGCGCCAGGCCGGAACCCAGTCCTCGCAGGTCAGCTACGTACCGACCGGTGAATCGATCGGTCTCGGCACGCACACGGCCGCGGTCGACCAGATTTTCACCGAGGGCGAGCTCACTAACACCGGCAATCCGCTCGACGTCGCGATCCAGGGTGACGGGTTTTTCCAGGTGTCGATGCCCGACGGATCAATCGCGTACACGCGCGACGGCAGCTTCCGGCTCGACCAGAACGGCCGGCTGGTCACCCTCGACGGCTATGCGATCCTTCCCGGGATCAATGTGCCGCAAGGCGCGCGCAACATCACGATCGGCCCCGACGGCACCATCTCGGCGCAAGTCAACAATCAGACCGTTCCGACGCAGGTCGGACAGTTGCAGGTGATCAGGTTCCTCAACCCCGCCGGCCTCAATCCGAATGGCCAAAATCTCTACACCCAAAGCCAGGCGGCGGGGCCTCCGCAGGCGGGCGTTGCCGGGCAGAACGGCGTGGGCTCGATCGCGCAAGGCTTCCTCGAGATGCCCAACGAGAGCACGGTCACGGAGCTGGTCGGATTGATCGAGGCGCAGCGCGCATATGAGGCGAGCTCAAAAGCGGTCCAGGTGTCGGACGAAAATTGGCAAATGGCTAATGGACTCATCAAGTAAATATTCAGTCGCGTATTCGGATTCACGCGCGCACAGCGTCCGCACTGGATCGATAGGCAATGGCCAACTGAGTACGCGGGAGCGGTTAATCCACTTCGTAGTCATGATGCTGGGAGCGATTCTGGTTACCGCCGCTTCGGCATCGGTCGCCAAAGAGCCACCGCCACCCGCCGCCTCTGCGGATTCGCGGCCCGGAACCGCGCGCTCGCCCTCGGCGAAGATTGGTGCTGAGGTGATGGCGCGGCTGGCGGCGATAGTGCCCCAGGGTGTTCGCGTCGACAGCGTTACGCTCGGATGCGACGCTGCCGCGGACGCGGCGCTGATCGACGTCGCGCCGGGAGTCACACAACTTCAGTCGCGCGGTTTCGTGGTCGAGCTGAAAAGCGGCGGACGCACGATCGGGTGCAGCGCGACTTTTAGCGGGAAGCGTTCTGTGATTGCTGCCACGCACGATATCGCGGCCGACGCGCCCGTATCAGCGGGGGACTTCAAGTCCGTGTTCGTCGACGCGTTCGGGATCGCGCCCGGAGCGCTCGAAACGGTGCCCGCGCAAGGTCAATACGTAGCCGTGACGCCAATTCGCGCCGGCCAACCGCTGTACCCGACTCAGATCGCGCGTCCGATCGCGGTCCGGCCGGGCGATCTGGTCTCGGTCGTCGTCCACAACGGTCCTGTGACTCTGCGCACGCAACTCGAGTCGCGTTCAACCGCCGCCATCGGTGAGACGGCGACCCTGATGAATCCGGAAACCGGCGGGTCGGTGATCGTAAAGGTGACGGGAGAGAAGAACGCCGAGCTAGTGATGCGATGAGGGCGCGATGATGAAAATGCGAATTTTGAAATTGGTGGCCGCCGCCGCGATCGCGGCCCTAATCGAGGGATGCGCCGTCCTACCGTTCGCTCCCACGATCGCGCACGTGGTCCCGCGAATGCTGTTCCCCGACCATCAATCCGGCCAGCAGAACGCCGCCATCACATCGCAACCTGACCCTCCCGATCGGGCGCTCGCCAAAGCGATTACGGCACGGCCGGCTCTCGAAGGCGACACCGGCGTTGCGATCGGTCAGCAGGATCGGGTGACCTTTATGCCCGCGGCGCCCGGAAGCATCCCGCTCCGCGTCAACGCGGTCGATCTCGTCGACGACGTCAAGGCGCACAATATCGGCGACGTCATCACGATTCAGGTGGTCGAATCGTTCAGCAGCGAAAGCAAAGCGGGGACCAATCTTGCCAACAAGCGTTCGCTCAACGCCGGCATGCCGAACCTTTTCACCGCGGTTGAGTCCCTAGCCAAGCACAATCCGCTTCTCAACCTGTCGAGCATGGCCAACGCTTCCTCCGACAACAGCACGACGGGTTCGGGCGACATGACCGCGGCCGACACCTTCACCGCCACCGTAAGCGCGCTAATTATCGCCGTGAACCCGAGTGGCACGTTAACCGTAAGGGGCGAACGCCAGCTCACGATCAACGGCGAAGACGACACTATTCATATCAGCGGAGTAGTACGCCCGCAGGATATAGATTCCAACGATTCGGTATCATCGACACAGGTCGCGGATCTGCAACTGAGCATTACCGGGCAAGGTCAGATCCGCGACAAACAGGGTGACGGACTTGGTACTCGCGCGATGGACTGGTTATGGCTATTCTGATGAATCGTAAGCTACTTGGCATATTGGCCGCGGCAATCGCGATGCTGGCTGTGCGCGCCGCGGCTGAGCCTCCGACCGACCTCCTGCTGCCACCGATGCCGGGACCGCAGCACGTGGCCGCGATTGCGCCAGCCGGCGGCATTCTCGGCTTCCAGAGCGGACTCAGCGGGGACCTGACGCCGCTCTCGGCGCTGGCGCGAGTCCATGGAATGCGTATCAACCATCTGATCGGACACGGGCTCGTGGTCGGATTACAGAACACCGGCGACACCCAGCAGACGCTCTTTTCGATCCAGTTTTTGCTCAATACGCTTCGTCACGAAAGCGTCACGCTGCCATCCTCGCTGAACGCTTCCAATATTCAGGTCCGCAATCTGGCCGCGGTGATGGTGACCGCCGACATGCCGCCCTTTGTCCGGGTCGGAGCGCGGATAGACTCGCTGGTGTCGGCGATGGGCGATGCGCGATCACTCCAGGGCGGCACGCTGATCATGACCCCGCTGCGCGGAGCGGACGGAAGAGTTTACGCGCTGGCCCAGGGGCCGTTGACTATCGAAGGCTATTTCGCCGGAGCGTCGGGTGGCGCGGCCGCGCGCAAGAATTTCCAAACCGCGGGGCAGATCCCCGGCGGCGCGACGGTCGAGCGCGAGGTCGAGTCGGACTTCTCGCAGAGCCGCGTGGTTCAAATCGATTTCAACGACCCCGACCCCACGGTCGCCACGCGCGCCGCGGCGGCGATCAGCGCGCATTACCAGGAGGCGCAGGTCATGGTGGTTGATCCGGGCACCCTGAGAATCCAACTGCCACCCGGGCTATCCGCGGTTTCTTTCGCGGCGGCGCTCGACCAGGTGACGGTCGAAACCGGCGATTCCGATCGCGTGGTTATGGACGAGCGCACCGGCACGATCGTGGTTGGCGGCGAGGTGACAGTCGGCAAAGCCGCGATCAGCCATGGGAACCTGATTGTGACGATCGAACCCAAGCTCACGGTCTCACAGCCGGGGCCATTCAGCGGCGGAACGACAGTGGCGCAGAAGTCCGCGAAGGTCAGCGTCGACCAGGAGCAGGGCCAGTTTTTCATGGTTCCGCACGGCGCCAACGTCGAGCAGATCGCCGAGACGCTCAATGCGGTGGGCACCAAGCCGGGAGACGTAATCGCGATCTTCGAAGGACTGCGCGCCGCGGGCGCGCTGCACGGGCAACTGGTGGTCCGATGATGCGCACGACCGCGATCGTCGGCTTCGCGAATAGGGAGGTTTCTCAGTGACAGGAATCGTAAGCGGAGTTTTCGCAAGACCGGTCTTCGGCGCTGACAAGGGCGCCGTGGATCGACAAAAAGCCGCAACGGGTTTCACCCAGATCTTCACCTCGATGGTTGCCAAGCAGATGCGCCAGGCGCTGACCGGAACTGGCAAAGGGCCGCTTGGAACCGCGGGCGGCGCAAGCGGCGAAATCTACGGCGCGTTTTTCGACCAGGCGCTTGGAAAGACGCTGGCTGGGTCGCGCGCGATGGCGCCGATGCGCAAGATGGTTGCCCGCTCGCTGAAAGGCCCCGGCGCCCGAGAATCGGCATTGGCGAAGGAAGTCCGCGCCAACAGCGCGGGCGATCTGCATACCGTCATTGACACCCTTTCCGGCACGTCCAGAGCGGCTCCATTTTTGCCCCAGCCCGAGACAGTCGAGTTGCAGTTTGTCCAGCCTGGCGACAATCGAGGACCGCAACTGTTGCCTCCGGCTCCTTCATCGATGGCACCGCTCTTGCCTCCGCCCAAAGGCTAAGTCCTATGGCAAACTCTATTAGCGACATCGCGACTGGGCTCAATGGTGTAACTCCGACCGAGCTTGCGACCACCGGCCAGGTTGCGCCAGCGACGATTCAGCAAGCCTCCGCCAACACCGGTGCCGACACTAGTCCGGTCTCGGATCAAACCAGTTTATCGGAACTGGGCGGGTTGCTGGCCTCTGTGACGCGGATTGCCAATTCGCTTTCCTCGTTCCGGACCGATTTGGTCACAGGCATCAAACAGCAAGTCGCCTCCGGTCAATACAACCCCGATCCCTCGGCCGTCGCGCAGAGAGTCGTGCGCGCGCTCAACGAGAACGTCGGATGAGTTCAGGACCTACAAATGCCTCGATCGATCTCCTGATCGCGCTCGGAGCGAACATGGGAAGTTCGCGTGGCCTCGAACAACTGGAGCACGAACTGCTGCGCTTGAACGCGATCCTGGCGTCGCAAGAACTCGCCACGCGCAACGATCTGCTCCGCCTAAAGAGCGTCGTCGATAGCCTCTTCCGCAGCCTAACCACGCTTCAGCATCTCGTCACTTCCAGAATTGCCGCGCTGCGGCCGGAGACGGAAAGTGTCGGTCAGTCTTAGTTCAATCGCGCTCACCGGCATCCAGGCTGCCGAAGCGCAAATCGCCGCTGTGCAGTCGAACATCGCGAACGCGTCGAATTCCAACTATTCGGCGGAATCCGTCAATCTGGCGGCGCTCCCGGGAGAGAACGGCGCTGGCGCCGGAGTAAACGTGCTCGGAACCGTCCGCACCGAGGCGCCGCTGCTTACGCAGCAGATTAACCAGAACCAATCATCGCTCAACTTCAATACGGCATTCACCCAAGTCGCGCAGGTGGCGCAGAATACGATCGCGCCGAGTTCGGGCCAGACCCTGTCGACGGCTCTGCAGGATCTGTTCAACACGTTTACGAATCTGTCGGCGACCCCCGAAGATCCCACCGCGGGTCAATCGGTGATCAGCGCCGCAGGCACATTTGCGCAAACCGCGCAGCAAATCTCGTCGCAGCTCAATGCAACGGCTGCCTCGGAACTCGCCGGGCTCAGCCCGCTGGTCGATCAGGTAAATCAGGCCAGCGTCCAGCTCGCGCAACTCAATGGAGAAATCACCGCCGCTCAAACCGCGAACACCGGTGGCGCGCCCGCGCTTCTCGATCAACGCGACGCGCTCGTGAGTCAGCTCGCGGGCTTGATCGGCGCGACCGCCGACGCCAACGGCAACGTCTCCGTGGGCGGAATTCCACTGGTCTCTGGAACTACCGCGCTTGCGCTCGGCACCAGCGGGTCGGGATCCGCGACCGTTCTGCAAGTAAGCCTCGCCAACGGCAGCATCCAGCTCCCGATTGCGGAGCTCGCCGGCACCATCGGCGGGGTTCTCACCGGCGCCGCGAGTGTAAACAATCTCAGCAGTCAGCTCAATTCGGCGGTTGCGTCGGTGGCGGCCGCGATCAACGCGCAGCACGAGGCCGGCTATGGTCTCGACGGGTCAACCAGCAACGCGCTTT
>Ga0335081_10009186_pt1 | contig 15888 bp, 16 predicted proteins | sample Lox_Sample_35_FD_206713 | JGI IMG/M metagenome (GOLD analysis project Ga0335081, IMG submission 206713) | Soil microbial communities from Loxahatchee National Wildlife Refuge, Florida, United States - Lox_Sample_3.5 | ecosystem: Environmental > Terrestrial > Soil > Wetlands | place: USA... | reverse complement strand
GTTTGTCCGTGTCCACCGCCGCCCGCTACCCGCGGGGCAGCGGGTTACTCGCGGCCCTTGGCCGTCTTGGCCCCGGCCACGATCTCGGCGGCCACCTCGGTGACCTTGACGTGGCGGCGCTGTGACTGCTCGCGCAGGCGCCGGAGCGCCTCGTCGGCGTCGCAGCCGAGCGCGTGCATGAGGATCCCTTTGGCCTGATCCACCACCGAGCGGGCTACGACGGCGTCCTTCAGCTGGCTGGCCGTGCGCTTGGCCTGGCCGTAGGCCGTCGCGTTGGCCAGCATCGCGCCGCCGAAGGCGGCCAGGGTGTCGGCCATGGGGCTGGACTCCGCGTCGAGTACGCCGGGCCGCACCCCGAACAGCGACAAGACCAAGGCGCCGCCCGGGAGTTCCCGGACCAGGTGGACCGAGCAGCGGACGCCGCGGCGCAGCGCCGCCTCGGCATACTCGGGCCAGCGGACCTCGTCCAGCAACTCCGGGCAGCTGACCGGGCCGCCCTCGTCCGCGGCCGCGACCAGCGGGCCGCGGCCGGTATCCAGCTGCAGGTCGGCGAGCTCGGCCAGGTCCGGGTGAGTCGCCGCGGCGGCGATCACCTCGCCGTTGCGCCAGACCGCCGCGTGCGCCCCGGCGCAGGCCGGCACCTGCCAGGCGGCCATCTCGGCCAGCCTGTTCAGGGACCTGGCCTCCCCGCCGCTGGTGAGGCTGAGCAGTTCGGCCGCTTCAGGCCCGAGATGCTCGACCGGCAACTGGCTCTCCCGGGCTTGGCGTCAGCAGGTGCCCGGCGAGCCCGCTGCGGCCGTCTCCGCCTTCGCGGGCGGAGTGAACTCCTCGCCGCCGCTCCGGGAGACGAAGCGGAAGGCCGGGATCTTGGCCACGCAGGAGGCGGCCAGGCGCGCGCCTGAGGTCGTCTTCTGGATGGTCATCTGGCACCAGGGTCGGCTGACCCAGGGCGATCCGCCCCCGGCCGAGTAGCCGGTCTCACAGGTGGCTACGCTGTGCGCCCGGCTGCTGAGCAGGGCTCCGATGGTGATCATGGCGAACATGACAGGAACCAGCACGAACGCGTAGATCGTCGTCCCCGCCCGCAGCCACCTCAGCCGCCGCGGCCTCGGCCGCGGCCGCGCCAGCGGTTCGGCGCCGACCGGCTCATGCTCGTTGAGCCGGTGGAAAATAGAAAACATCGACGCCAGCTGGGGTTCGCTGGCTTGCAGCGTGTCCTCCATTCCGTCGAGAACACGTTGCTGGGCGGCAGGCAGGGTCACACAAAACTCCTAGCACCATGACGAATGCGGGTGCGGACCCATCGGCTACCCCCGCCTTCTGGCCACAAACGGCATCAGTGGCAGCTTACCGGCTCGATTACGCGCACGACTCAGCCGGGCACGATTCCGTCAGGAACTGTTCAGCCGGGCGGGACTGTGTTGAGTACCGTTCAGTCGGACGGCCCAGAGCCCGGGTCGTCCTGCAGGGCCAGGTCGCCCATGGAGACGATGCCGACCACCTGGCCGTCCTCGATGACCGGCAGCCGACGAATCGCGTGCTCGCGCATCAGCCGCACCGCGACCGCCGCGTCGTCCTCGGCGTTGACCCCGATCAGATCACCGCTGCTGAGCGGGCCCACCGCCTCATCCGGCGTCCTCGACTCGGCGACCGCCCTGACCACGAGGTCGCGGTCGGTAACCAGGCCGTGCAGGGACTGCTCGTGGACCACGAGGACGGCACCCACCCCCCAATCCCGCATGGTTCGCGCGGCGTCACCGATCGACTGGTAGTAGTCCACCCCGATGGGGCCCGGCGTCATCACATCACGGACTTTGGCGTTCATGACGTCCTTCCTCCACGTCGGTTGATCCCGTACCTTCGCGCTACCAGCCGGGACCGGCCCTAAACGTGTGGAGGAAGTAGCCGCATGTGACGAACGGGTATGGCCAGGTGTCAGGCCCGGCCGAGCAGGCGGTCGAGCGCGCGGCTGACCTCATCGGCCAGGGCGCTGTCAGCTGTCCCGCGGGCCGGGACCAGGGTGCCGAGATTCAGCACGGCATCGGGATCGCGGACCGAGCCGCAGTCCAGGCACTCGACCTGGCCCAGCCGCCGGATCAGGTGGGCGCTACGGCACTTGGCGCAGCGCTCGAGCTCGGCGGTCCAGTCGGCCGACTCCTGGCAGGCCGGGCAGATGAGGACCAGCTGGTCGTGCACCACCCCGCGCCGCCAGGGACTCTTCCCCCGTTCCGGGTCCGTCTGCCGCACGCCGCAGCGGTAACACGGCACTGTGCGCCCCCTACATACAGCGCTAGCCGAGCGCGGCGAGCGCCTTCGAATACTCCGCCAGGTCGCGCGCCTGCGGGATCGGGTTGACCACCTTCCACCGCACGACGCCGTCCTTGTCGATGATGAACGTCCCCCGGGTCGCGATGCCGCGCTCGGGGTCGAACACACCGTACAGCTTGGCCACCTCTCCATGCGGCCAGAAATCCGACAGCAGCTCGAAGCTGAAGTGCTCCGCGTCGGACCAGGCCCGATGGGTGAACGTGGAGTCCACCGACACGGTGAGCAGGGCCACGTCCTCGCGGGTCACCTCGGGGAACTCATCGCGCATCGCGCACAGCTCGCTGGTGCACACGCCGCTGAAGGCCAGCGGGTAAAAGACCAGCACGACGTTCTTGGCGCCGCGGAAGCTGGACAGCCGCACGGGCGTGCCGTGCTGATCCCTCAGCTCGAAATCAGGCGCCTGATCGCCAACTTCCACCGCCATGCCTGGTCCTTTCGCTGGATCGAGGAGATCCCCGCTACCACCTCAAGTGTGCCACCTGTGCGCGGGCGGGGAACCACGGCCCGTTCGGTATAAAAATTGAGACGAACGGACCGTCAGTTGTGCACCTACCTGCGCATTTATCTGCGCGCCTTCGGCGCGACGAGACGGGTGCCCGACCAGTCGCGGGCCGCGCTCACGCTCGAGGTCTGGGACAGCCCGGCTGTCGGCGCCGCCTCGCCGATGTCGCTCGGCTCGACGTGGCCATCCCGGCCCGCCTTCGGCGTGAGCAACCAGATGTACCCCCCGTCGGCCAGCGGCGTGAGGGCGTCGACCAGCGCGTCGACGAGGTCCCCATCCCCGTCGCGCCACCACAGCAGGACCACGTCGACCACGTCGTCGTAGTCCTCGTCGACTAGCTCTACGCCATCTACCTGTGTGATCGCGCCGCGCAGCTGCTCGTCGCAATCGTCGTCGTAGCCGATCTCCTGCACCACCTGGCCCGGTTTGATACCGAGCCGCTCGGCCTGCCCGCGTTCATCCTGGGCCTGGCCCGCGGTCGCGCTCACTGACGTCCTCCCTGAATCCCTCCCCGCGTCAGCGCGCGCCTTCCGGGATGCCCGGGACCCATCCAGGCCCGGTCCCTGACGGCGTTGACGCGTCAGCACTTCTTGTTGGGACAGTTCACACTGGGTCGGCCCAGCGCGCAAGTGGCAATCGCCTTGGCCGGGAAAACCGCCGCCATAAATTGATCTGCCCGATCCGTCAGCCCATTACCCGGAGTGGATACGGGCACGTAGAGTAACGAGGTAATCAGCTCTCGGCGAAACTGGTACCCGGCGGGGCGTTAGCGGCCCACGCGGTACACTGCCTCCCCCGGACGCCGGTTACCGTCACGTAGAGATGCGCTCGAGGCCAGTTCGTACGACGATTGGTCTGGACAACACTCATAGACGCACTGCGACCCGCGGCCGAACAGCCGCCCGATCTACGCGGAAGGCGAGGCTACCCCGTGGCTTCCGGACGCCAGCGATTCTCCATCATCAGCGACGGGCTGCCCACCCAGCTGCCCGATATCGATCCGGACGAGACGCGCGAATGGATCGAGTCGTTCGATACCGTCGTGCGGACCAGGGGCCGGGCGCGCGCCAGGTACGTCATGCTCCGCCTGCTCGAGCGGGCCCGCGAGCAGCAGGTCGGGGTGCCGGGCCTGCGCAGCACCGACTACATCAACACGATCCCGCCCGAGCGCGAGCCCTGGTTCCCCGGCGATGAGCACGTCGAGCGCCGGATCCGGGCCTACGTCAGGTGGAACGCCGCGGTGATGGTCTCCCGCGCCAACCGCCCCGGCATGGGCGTGGGCGGGCACATCGCCACCTACGCGTCGGCGGCGTCGCTGTACGAGGTGGGCTTCAACCACTTCTTCCGCGGCAAGGACCACGGCGAGTCCGGCGACCAGGTGTTCATCCAGGGGCACGCGGCGCCGGGCATCTACGCGCGCGCCTTCCTGGAGGGCCGGCTGACCGAGGACCAGCTCAACGGGTTCCGGCAGGAGCTCTCGCACCCGGGCGGCGGGCTGCCGTCCTACCCGCACCCGCGGCTGATGCCGGAGTTCTGGGAGTTTCCCACGGTGTCCATGGGGCTGGGTGCGCTGAACTCGATCTACCAGGCCCGGTTCAACCGGTACCTGCTGGCCCGCGAGATCCACGACACCTCGCGCTCGCACGTGTGGGCGTTCCTGGGCGACGGCGAGATGGACGAGCCGGAGGCGCTCGGCGCGATCGGGCTGGCCGCCCGCGAGGAGCTGGACAACCTCACCTATGTCATCAACTGCAACCTGCAGCGGCTGGACGGCCCGGTGCGCGGCAACGGGAAGATCATCCAGGAGCTCGAGGCGTTCTTCCGCGGCGCGGGCTGGAACGTGATCAAGGTCATCTGGGGCCGGGACTGGGACCCGCTGCTGGCCCAGGACACCGACGGCGTGCTGGTCAACAAGATGAACACCACGCCGGACGGGCAGTTCCAGACCTACAGCGTGGAGTCCGGCGAGTACATCAGGGAGAACTTCTTCGGCTCCGACCCGCGGCTGCGGGCCATGGTGGCGCACCTGTCCGACGACGAGCTGCGTTCGCTGTCCCGCGGCGGCCACGACTACCGCAAGGTGTACGCGGCGTTCAAGGCGGCCCGCGAGCACACCGGGCAGCCGACCGTCATCCTGGCCCACACGATCAAGGGCTGGACGCTGGGCAAGGACTTCGAGGCCCGCAACGCCACGCACCAGATGAAGAAGCTCACCGTGGCCGAGCTGAAGGAGTTCAGGGACCGGCTCTACCTGCCGATCTCGGACTCTTTGCTCGAGGCCGAACTCCCGCCGTACTACCACCCGGGCGAGGACTCCGACGAGATCCAGTACATGCGCGAGCGGCGGGCCGCGCTCGGCGGGGTGCTGCCGCGACGCGTGGTCCGGGCCAAGCCGCTGACCTTGCCGCCGGACTCCCTGTACGACGAGCTGCGCAAGGGCTCGGGCAAGCAGGCGGTGGCCACCACGATGGCGTTCGTCCGGCTGCTCAAGGAGCTGATGAAGGACCCCGAGATCGGGGAGCGGTTCGCGCCGATCATCCCGGACGAGGCCCGGACGTTCGGCATGGACTCGCTGTTCCCGACGGCCAAGATCTACTCCCCGCACGGGCAGACCTACGAGGCGGTGGACCGCAACCTGCTGCTGTCCTACAAGGAGTCCGAGAAGGGCCAGATCCTGCACGAGGGCATCAGCGAGGCCGGCGCGATGGGCTCGGTCATCGCGGCCGGGACCTCGTACGCCACCCACGCCACGCACATGATCCCGGTGTACGTGTTCTACTCGATGTTCGGGTGGCAGCGGACCGGGGACCAGATGTGGGCGCTCGGCGACCAGCTCGGCCGCGGGTTCCTGCTGGGCGCTACGGCCGGCCGGACGACGTTGGCCGGCGAGGGGCTGCAGCACAACGACGGGCACTCGCTGCTGCTGGCCTCGGTGTCGGAGGCGTGCGTGTCCTACGACTGCGGGTGGGCCTACGAGCTGGCCTACGTGGTGCGGGACGCGCTGCGCCGGATGTATGACGCCACGCCCGAGCACCCGGACGGCGAGAACATCTTCTACTACCTCACCGTGTACAACGAGCCGTACCCGCAGCCGGCCGAGCCCTTGTCGTTCCCCGGCGGGCCCGCCGCCCTGGAGCAGGGCATCCTGCGTGGCCTGTACCCGTACGCGCCCGCTGCCCTGGACGGTGATTCCGCGCCGCAGGCGCAGATCCTGGCTTCCGGGGTGGCGCTGCGGTCGGCGCTGGCCGCGCAGGACATGCTGGCGCGCGACTGGGGCGTGTCGGCCGACGTGTGGTCGGCCACGTCCTGGACCGAACTGCGCCGGGAGGCGCTGGCCTGCGAGTCGTGGAACATGCTGCACCCCGGCGAGCCGCCGCGGGAGCCGTACGTGACCGCTGCGCTGTCGGGCCGGTCCGGGCCGGTGGTCGCGGTGTCGGACTGGATCAAGGCGGTGCCCGACCAGATCGCCCGCTGGGTACCCGGGACGTTCACCTCGCTGGGCACGGACGGGTTCGGCTTCTCCGACACCCGCCCCGCCGCGCGGCGGTTCTTCCACGTGGACGCGGAGTCGATCACCCTGGCGGTGCTCTGGGAACTGGCCCGCAGCGGCGCGGTCGACGCCGGATTCCCGGCCCAGGCCATCGAGCGGTACCGCCTGGACCTCCCGGTCAGCGAGGCGCTGTCGTAGGCGCGGTGTGCTTACGCTGTAGGGATGGCGGCGCAGGAGCGGGCCCGGGCGGGCGGGCCGCGGGTGAACGCGGAGACCGTGCGGCGGATCGAGCGGGCCACCGGGGCGCTCGGCACGGCCGCGATCGCCGCCATGGACAGGCGGCTGCCGTGGTTCCGGAACATGTCGGCGGAGAACCGGTCCTGGCTCGGGCTGGTCGCGCAGGCCGCGATCGCCGCGTTCCTGGACTGGATCAGGCACCCAGAGCGGAACCGGCCCGCGGTGACCGAGGTGTTCGGCACCGCGCCGCGGGAACTGGCCCGGGCGGTCAGCCTGCAGCACGCGGTGGAGATGGTCCGGGTCATCATCGACGCGGTCCAGGCACAGGTCGAGGAGCTGGCCGCGCCGGGCGACGAGGCCGAGCTGCGCGAGGCGGTGCTGACCTACGCCCGGGAGATCGCGTTCAGCGCGGCGCTGGTGTACGCGCGGACCGCGGAGGCGCGCGGCGCGTGGGACGCCCGGCTGGAGGCGCTGGTGGTCGACTCCCTGGTGCGCGGCGAGACCGAGGACTCGCTGCACTCCTGGGCCTCGGCGCTGAACTGGTCCTCCTCCCCGGTCACGGTGGTGGTCGGCACCATCGGCGACGATGAGCCCAAGACCGGCTCCCCCGCGGAGGTGGAGCCGCTGATCGAGGAACTGCGGGCCCAGGCCAGGCGGGCCCGGCTGGACCTGCTGGCCGGCCTGCACGGCAACCGGCTCATCCTGGTCGTGGGTGGCTGCGACGATCCCATCGCCGCCGCCGAGCGGTTCGCCGGGCGGTTCGGGCCGGGACCGGTGATCGCCGGGCCGCTGGTCCGTGACCTGCGCAGCGCGTCGGTCTCGGCGCGCGCGGCGCTGGCCGCGCTGCGCGCCGCCCCGGCCTGGCCCGACGCGCCCCGCCCCGCGGGCGCGGACGACCTGCTGCCCGAGCGCGCGCTGGACGGAGATCCCGACGCCCGGGCCGCCCTGATCAGCGACGTTTACGAGCCTCTGCTGGGCGGCGGGCACGCCTTGCTCGACACCCTCACGACCTACCTGGAGCAGGGATCGTCGCTGGAGGCCACCGCGCGGCTGCTGTTCGTGCACCCGAATACCGTGCGCTACCGGCTGCGGCGGGTCGCCGAGCTCACCGAGTACTCGCCCTCGGCCGGGCGGGATGGTTTCATCTTGTGGGTCGCGGTGGCGCTGGGCCGCCTGGCGGCCAAGCAGTAACGCGAAGGGTAACGCTATAGTAACGGCAACGTGACCGTAGTTTGTAGGAATCCCACAGGATTACGTCGGCCAACTTCGTACCGTTCGACATTCATGTGGCGAAGTTCTACAGGGCACCCTAAAGGGATGCTTATCATCGCCGCGCCCGGACAGGGCGCGCAGACCCCGGGTTTCCTCGCGCCCTGGCTGGAGGTTCCCGGGGTCGCCGTGCGTCTGGGCGCGGCCTCCGAGCTGGCGGGCTGCGACCTGATCAGGTGCGGCACCACGGCTGACGCCGACGAGATCAGGGACACCGCGGTCGCCCAGCCGCTGCTGGTCGCGGCCGCGCTGGCGGCCGCGGGCGCGCTGGCGGGCGGCGCCCCGGGCGATATCCACGCCGATGCGGCCGCCGGGCACAGCGTCGGGGAACTGGCCGCCGGGGTGCTGGCCGGGGTGCTGAGCGCCGACGACGCCATGCGCCTGGTCAGGGTGCGCGGTGCGGCCATGGCGGCGGCCTCGGCGGCGGAGCCGACCGGGATGACCGCCGTCCTGGGCGGCGACGAGGACGCCGTGCTGGCGGCCATCGCCCGCCACGGCCTGACCCCGGCGAACGTCAACGCGGCCGGGCAGATCGTGGCGGCCGGGGCGATCGCGGACCTGGACGCCTTCGCGGCCGATCCGCCGGCCGGCGCGCGGCTGCGCCCGCTGCAGGTGGCCGGCGCCTTCCACACCCGGTACATGGCGCCGGCCGTCGCGGCGCTGCGCGACGCGGCCGCCGAGGTCGCGGTCATCGACCCGCACCTGGTGCTGCTGGGCAACGCCGACGGCGCGGCGGTCACCACCGGCAAGGAGTGGCTGGAGCGCATCGTGGCCCAGGTCGCCGCCCCGGTGCGCTGGGACCTGTGCATGCGGACCATGGCGGACCTGGGCGTGACCGCGATCATCGAACTGCCCCCGGCGGGCACGCTGACCGGCCTGGCCCGGCGAGCGCTGCCCGGCGTCGCCCAGCTGGCCCTCAAGACCCCGGATCAGCTCCAGGCGGCGCGCGAACTGATCGAGGAGCACCTGTCCGAGCCCGATGGGCACGGGCACGGCCACCTGCCGGAATGGCGGCTGATCGTGGCGCCGACCGCCGGCACGTTCCGCTCCCCGGCCGGGCGGGCCGACGCGGCCGCGACCGGCGCCGTGGTGGCCCTGACCGCCGAGCTGGGTACCGTGGTCGTGCGGGGCGGGGAGCGGCCGGTGGCCGTGCCCTGGCCCGCGGAGATCATCGAATGGCTCGTGGAGGACGGCGACCCGGTCAGCGAGGGTCAGCCCTTGGTCCGTGTCCAGCCCCAGTCCAGGGAAGGCGCATGACATTTCTCACTACGTTCCCGCCTGCCGCGGGAGCGCGGATCATGTCGTTCGGCGGTTACCAGCCCGGCAACGTGGTGACCAACGACGACCTCGCGGCCCGGATCGAGACGAGCGACGAGTGGATCCGCAGCCGGGTCGGCATCGTCAGCCGCCGTTACGCCGGGCCGGACGAGAGCGTGGCCGACATGGCCGTCGTGGCCGGCGGCAAGGCGCTGGCCGGCAGCGGCCTGTCCCCCGCCGACATCGACCTGGTCATCGTGGCCACCTGCAGCATCGAGGCCCCGATACCGAACACGTCCGCGCCGGTCGCGCACCGGCTCGGCATCGTCGCGCCCGGCGCCTACGACCTCAACGCCGCGTGCGCGGGCTTCTGCTACGCGCTGGCCAACGCCTCCGACGCGGTGCGGACCGGCACGGCCCGGCACGTGCTGGTCATCGGGGCGGAGAAGATGACGGCGTGGATCGACGCCGATGACCGCTCCACGTCCATCATCTTCGCGGACGGGGCGGGCGCCGCGGTAGTCGGACCGGTCACGGACGACGAGGCGCCGGGCATCGGGCCGGTGGTCTGGGGCAGCGCCGGCGACCTGGCCGACAAGATCGCGATCCCGGACCGCCGCTCGTACATGTACCAGGAGGGCCAGGCGGTCTTCCGGTGGGCCACCACGGCCATGCATCCCATCGCGGCCCAGGCCTGCGAGCGGGCGGGGGTGGCGGTAAGCGACCTGACCGCGTTCGTGCCGCACCAGGCCAACCTGCGGATCGTCGAGGCCATCGCGCGCCGGCTCGGCGTGCCGCGCGAACGCGTGGCGGACGACATCGTGCACGCCGGCAACACGTCCTCGGCGTCGATTCCGCTGGCGCTGGCCCGGATGGCCGAGCGCGGGGACCTCAAGCCCGGCTCCCCCGCGCTGCTGCTCGGCTTCGGTGCGGGGATGTGCTACGCGGCACAGGTGATCACGGTACCCTGACCGCGCCCGCTGCGAGCCCGCGTGGCCTCGCGTGACGCGGACGACATACGACACTTCAGACAAGGAGCAAGACCATGACAGAGCAGGAGATCCTCGCCGGGCTGGGCGAAATCATCGAGGAGATCGCTGGCGTGCCCGCTGACGAGGTGACCCCGAACAAGAGCTTCGTCGACGACCTGGACATCGACTCGCTGTCCATGGTCGAGATCGCCGTCGCAGCCCAGGACAAGTTCGGCGTCGAGATCCCGGACGACCAGCTGAAGGACCTCACCACCGTTCAGGACGTGGTGAACTTCGTGTCCAAGAGCGCCGAGGGATCGGCGTGACGATGGACCGCGAGACCGTCGTCGTCACCGGGCTCGGCGCGACCACCCCACTGGGCGGGGACGCGGCGTCGACCTGGGCGGCGATGCTGGCCGGGCGCAGCGGTGTGCGGCGCCTGACCGAACCGTGGGCCGAGCAGCTGCCGGTGCGGATCGCCGCATCGGCAGCCGCCGACCCGGCGGAGATCGTGGGCCGCGTGCAGGCCCGCCGGATGGACCGGTGTGAACAGTTCGCGCTCGTCGCCGCGCGCGAGGCGTGGGCCGACGCGGGCGCGCCGGAGATGGACCCCGAACGGCTCGGGGTGGCGGTCACCAGCGGGATCGGCGGTATCGGGTCGACGCTGGCCGGGTACGACACCCTCAAGGAGAAGGGCTGGCAGCGCATCTCGCCGTACACGGTGCCGATGCTCATGCCCAACGGGTCGGCCGGCTGGATCAGCATGGAGCTCGGGGCGCACGCCGGGGCGCACTCGCTGGTCAGCGCCTGCGCCTCCGGCGCGGAGGCGATCGGGTACGGCATCGACATGATCCGTTACGGGCGGGCCGACGTGGTCGTGGCCGGCGGCACCGAGGCGGCGATCATGGCGCTGAACATCGGCGCGTTCGCGGTCATGCGGGCCATGTCCACCCGCAACGACGAGCCGGAACGAGCCTCACGGCCGTTCGACAGAGCCCGGGACGGTTTCGTGCTCGGCGAGGGCGCCGGCATGCTGGTGCTGGAGTCGCTGTCGCACGCACGCCAGCGCGGCGCGCGGGTATACGCCGTCGCGGCCGGGGCCGGCTACTCCTCGGACGCCTACCACATCGCCCACCCGGCGCCGGACGGAGCGGGCGTGGCCATGGCGATCGGCCGGGGGCTGGCCGACGCGCGGGTCAGCCCGGAGCAGGTGGTGCATGTGAACGCGCACGCCACCTCCACCCCGGAAGGGGACCCGCTGGAGGCGCAGGCCCTGGTCAAGGCGCTGGGATCGGCGTCGGACGGCGTGATCGTGACGTCCACCAAGTCGATGACCGGGCACCTGCTCGGCGGCGCCGGCGCCATCGAGTCGGTGGCGGCCATCCTCGCGCTGCGCGACCAGGTGGCCCCGCCCACGATCAACCTGGACGAGCTCGACGACGACGTGCCCGTCGAGGTCGCCACCGAGCCGAGGCCGCTGGCCAAGCGGGACGCCGGGCCGATGGCGGTGCTGAACAACGCGTTCGGGTTCGGCGGCCACAACGTGTCGCTGGTGTTCACCGCCGCCTGAAGGAGACCATAGATGACCACCCTGGATTCGAGCCTGGCGCTGCCGCGTGACCCGCGGGAACGGCTGGCGGTGCTGCTCGACGCCGGCACGCTGGAACTGCTGCCGGCGGACGGAGAGGAGCGGAGCGGGGTGGTCGCGGGCGTCGGGCTGGTTCATGGCGCGGGCGCGGTGGCTTTCGCCTCCGACCCGCGGGTGCAGGGCGGCGCCATGGGCAGCGCGGGCTGTGCCGCGATCGTCGGGGCGTACACGGAGGCCGTCTCCCGGGGCGTCCCGATCGTGGGGCTGTGGCACTCGGGCGGCGCCCGGCTCGCCGAGGGCGTGGCCAGCCTGCACGCGGTGGGAACCGTGTTCGCGGCGATGACCGCCGCATCCGGGCGGGTGCCGCAGATCTCGGTGGTGCTCGGCCCCGCGGCGGGCGGCGCCGCCTACGGCCCGGCCCTGACCGACATCGTGATCCTGTCCGATCAGGGCCGCATCTTCGTCACCGGCCCGGACGTGGTGCGCTCGGTGACCGGCGAGGACGTGGACATGGAGCGGCTGGGCGGGCCGGAGCCGCACAGCCGCCGCTCCGGCGTGGTGCACGTGGTGACCGAGACCGACGCGGCGGCGCTGGACCGGGCCCGCCAGCTCGCGGCGCTGTTCAGCGACCAGGGCAAGATCGCCGAGGACGCCGAGGACCGTGACCTGTCCGGCCTGCTGCCCGATTCGGCCCGCCGCGCGTACGACGTGCACACGCTGACCGGGAAGCTGCTCGACTCGCCGGGCGTAGAGCTCCACCCCCGGTGGGCGCCAAACATCGTGACGATCCTGGGCCGCCTGGCCGGACGTACGGTGGGCGTGGTGGCCAATAACCCGATGCGGCTGGGCGGCTGCCTGGACGTCGCCTCCGCGGAGAAGGCGGCGCGCTTCGTCCGGATGTGCGATGCGTTCGGGGTCCCGCTGGTGGTGCTGGTGGATACGCCCGGGTACCTGCCCGGGGTCGGCCAGGAGTGGGACGGCGTGGTCCGCCGCGGCGCCAAGCTGCTGCACGCCTTCGCCGAGGCCTCGGTCCCCCGGGTGACGCTGGTGACCCGCAAGGCGTTCGGCGGGGCGTACATCGCGATGAATTCCCGCTCGCTGGGCGCGACCCGCGTCTTCGCCTGGCCGGGCGCCGAGGTGGCCGTCATGGGCGCGGTCGCCGCCATCCGCATCCTGCACCGGCGCACGCTGGCCTCGGTGCCGCCGGAGCAGCTGCACCAGGCCGAGGCCGAGCTGGCCGCCGAGCACGAGGCCACCGCCGGCGGCCTGCACCGCGCGGTCGAGATCGGCGTGATCGACGCGATCATCGAGCCCAGCCACACGGGCCGCGAGCTGATCCGGGCCATCGCCGAGGCCCCCCAGCTCAAGGGCGCGCACGCCAACATCCCGCTGTGAGCGGGGACTGGCCTTTCTGTAAGCGAGGCTAGCCTCGCTTGGTGAGCGGGCTGGCCTACTACAGGCGCGGGGTGTCGTCTCCCCCGCCGAGGCCGCTGCCACGGTCGGTGCTGCCCGCGTCGGGGCCGGTGGCAGGCCCGGGGCTGGCTGACGGCGGCTGCGGGGTGGCCGGAGCGTCGGTCGCCGGGCCGGAAGCGGGCTGAGTCTTTCCGCGGCTCTCGCTGACGAGCTCCTCGAGCCGGGCGGCGCGGATCCGGCGGAACGCGCGGTGGTCCCGGGTCCGGTCCAGGATGGCCACTTCCAGCTGGTTCGCCGTCATCTCGTTGCGCTCGCCGTTACCGCTGGCGGACAAGGCGGCCAGCGCGGCGGCGAACGCCTCGGTCAGGGACATGCCCGGGGAGTAGCGTTCCTTCAGCACCGTGGAGACCTGGTCGGCCTGCCCGCCGAAGGCGACGTAGCCCGGCTCGTCGGTCACCGACCCGTCGAACGTGATCCGGTAGATCTGGTCGGCCTCCGGCTGCGCGCCGACCTCGGCCACGACGATCTCCACCTCGAACGGCTTGAGGTTCTCGGTGAAGATCGTGCCCAGGTTCTGGGCGTAGTAGTTGGCGATGCCGCGCGCCGTCACGTCGTGCCGGTCGAACTGGTACCCGGTGACGTCCGCATAGGTGATCCCGGCCTTGCGCAGGGTCTCGTATTCGTTGTACCGGCCGACCGCGGCGAACGCGATCCGGTCGTAGATCTCGCTGATCTTGTGCAGCGCGCTGGACGGGTTGGGCGCCATCATCAAGATCCCGCCCTCGTACTCCAGCGTGACGCAGCTGCGGCCGCGCGCGATCCCCTGACGCGCGTATTCGGCCTTGTCCCGCATGGCCTGTGCGGGTGAGACGTAACCGAACGGCATAGACACCGCGAACGCTTCCTTTACCTAGTCAGATGGAGGGCGGGAACAGGCGAGAGGCGCTAGCTGGCTACATGCAGCGGGGCGGGCGGGCCATCGGGCTGGGACATCCGCCCCCGCACCACCTGCTGGCCGTAATCCTCGGACTCGGCTTCGGACAGCTTGTGGAAGCCGTCGGCCGTGACCGTGGCGATGACCGGGAAGATCCGCCGGGTGAGGTCCGGGCCGCCGGTCGCCGAGTCGTCGTCGGCGGCGTCGTACAGCGCCTGGACGCAGGCCAGCACGGCGTCGCGCACGGGCATGTCGTCGACGTACAGCTTCTTCAGCGAGCCGCGGGCAAACACCGATCCCGAGCCGATGGAATAGAACCTCTGCTCCTCGTACGGGCCGCCGGCCACGTCGTAGCTGAAGATCCGCCCCTGGCCAGCGTCCTCGTCATAGCCGACGAACAGCGGGACCACGATCAGCCCTTGCATGGCCGCGGCCAGGTTGCCCCTGATCATCCAGGCCAGCCGGTTGGCCCTGCCCTCCAGCGACAGCGGGCGGCCTTCCATCTTCTCGTAATGCTCGAGCTCGACCTGGAACAGCCGGACGAACTCGATCCCCACGCTGCCTGTGCCCGCATAGCCGATGGCCGAGAACTCGTCGCTGCGGAAGACCTTCTCCACGTCCCGCTTGGCGATCATGCTCCCGGCGGTGGCCCGGCGATCGCCCGCCAGCACCACGCCGTGGTGGCAGACCGCGGCGACGATCGTGGTGGCGTGCGGCAGGTCCCGCAGCGCCGGGGAGTCCGCGGCCGGGCAGCAGGTCCGGGGAGTAGGAGGCGAGGAAGTCCGCGAACGATGAGGTCTGACGGTCCATGAAACCGGCCGCAGGCCTGACCCGCATCCGCCCGGGACCCTCTTCTCCCCCAGCGTACGGGTCGGGCTGCCGGAAATTGGCAGAGCCGTCGACGTACGAGCCCAACGCGAACCTCCTCCCAACGTGGTCAGCACAGCAGTGCCTTCAACTGACCCTACTGCCGTACCAGAGCGGGACGGCACGCCGGAGTGGCCGGCGTGTCCGCCTACGGCGAACCGCTACGCCGGGTCTTACTGCCCGCCCTTCTGCACGTACGACCGCACGAACTCCTCCGCGTTCTCTTCGAGGACCTCGTCGATCTCGTCGAGGATCGCGTCGACGTCGTCGGAGAGCTTCTCGTGCCGCTCCCGGACCTCCTCGGTGGTCCCAGGCTCGGCCTGCTCGGTCTCGTCGGCGCGCTTGGTGGTCTGCCGCTGACCGCCAGTGTCCCTGTTGGTTGCCATGTCGCTACCTCCGTCTGTCCCAACGCTATCGTCACCCGTAGGAGTCCCGCCCAATCCCGCCGGGTTCAAATCGGTACGAACTCGCGACCCGCTCAGGGTGGGCGGGCGGGAAGAATCGGGTGGGTGTGCGGGAGAAATAGAGCTTGATCCTGGCCAGTCAGTCCTGGCCAGTGAGGGCGGCGACCAGCTCGGCCGCGGTCCGGCAGCGGTCCAGCAGCTCGCCGACGTGCGCCTTGGTGCCGCGCAGCGGTTCGAGGGTGGGCACGCGCTGCAGCGACTCCCGGCCGGGGATGTCGAAGATGACAGAATCCCAGGAGGCGGCGGCCACCGACTCCGGGTACTGCCGCAGGCAGCGGCCGCGGAAGTAGGCCCTGGTGTCTTCCGGCGGGTTCTCGATGGCCCGGTCCACGGTGGCATCGTCGGTCAGCCGGACCATCCGGCCGCGGGCGGCGAGCCGGTTGTACAGGCCGCGGTCCGGCCGCACATCGGAGTACTGCAGGTCGACGAGCTGCAGCCGGGGATGGTCCCAGCTCAGCGAGTCCCGGGACCGGTACCCCTCGAGCAGCTCGAGCTTGGCCACCCAGTCCAGCTCCCTGGCCAGCTGCATGGGGTCCTCGGCCAGCCGGTTCAGCACCGACTCCCACCG
>Ga0335081_10009184_pt1 | contig 15890 bp, 8 predicted proteins | sample Lox_Sample_35_FD_206713 | JGI IMG/M metagenome (GOLD analysis project Ga0335081, IMG submission 206713) | Soil microbial communities from Loxahatchee National Wildlife Refuge, Florida, United States - Lox_Sample_3.5 | ecosystem: Environmental > Terrestrial > Soil > Wetlands | place: USA: Florida... | reverse complement strand
TCTCCACCTGGTTCCTGCTCAGCGACGTGACCGCGTAGTAGTAGGGACCCTGGGCCGGAGGCACAGGGGGAACGACGTACCGCTCCCCCTCCACAGAGAGGATGTTCCGGGCGTCCGCAAGCTCGGAGGCCGCAGGCCTGTGGTCGAACCGGTAGACGACGTAGCGATAAGCGGTGTCGCCGTTCGAGGAAACAATCGGCAGGTCCCATTGTATCGCGGCAGGAGCCACGCCGGGGAGTGACGCATACCGTATTCCCCGGGGCATGGAGGGCTGCGTCATATCGAGCCAGGGCATGGGAGCGATGAGCGCCGGGGAGTGGTAGAGGCTGTTTGTCAGAGAATCGGTGATCCCCCCCGCGTCCGCGGTGGTGATGTAGTTCGCGGTGAACTGGATGTTCCCCTGCGTGTTCGCGTCGGCACGGGAGAACCTGATCTGCTGCGCGATCTGCGATGCGTCGCCGAATGACGAGGTCCCGATCCGGTACGTGGCCAGCCCCGGGTACGAATGCCGGCCATGCGCCGCGACGGAATCGGACCACCATGGCTCGAGCTTCGCATAGTCCTGCGGACCGCCGAATTTCCAGTAGAGCTGCGGCGCGAGATAATCCACGAACTGCCCGTCAAGCCAGGCCATCGGGTCGCCGTAGATCACGCTGTAGTTGTCCTGCCCGCTCGTTCCGGGAGGAACGCCGTCCCTCCATATCCCGGCGGGGCTCATGCCGAATTTCACCCAGGGCTTGACGGCCTTGATGCTGTCATAGATCGCCCTGAGGAGGATATTGACGTTGTCGCGACGCCAGTCGTCCCGGTCTGAAATGCCGCGCCAGTTGAGCCCGTACGAGGAATCGTCCTGGTGGGCGGTGATGCCGGAAGCGTAGAAGTAATCGTCCATGTGTATGCCGTCCACGTCGTAGCGGCGCGTGACGTCGAGTATCACGCTCGTGACATACGAACGGACGTCCGGGAGCCCGGGATCGAGCATCTTGAGGCTGCCGATCGTGAGTATCCATCCCGGGTGCTGCACGGACACATGCTGAGAGCTGATGAGGTACTGGCCGATCTGGTTCACCGCCCGGTACGGGTTAAACCAGGCGTGCAGCTCCATGCCGCGCTTGTGCGCCTCGTCGATCGCGAACTGGAGCGGGTCAAAGGGGGAGGAAGGGGGCGTCCCCTGCGAGCCGGTAAGCCAGTAGGACCAGGGCTCGATGGACGACTGGTAGAGGGCGTCGCACTCGGGACGGACCTGGAAGATCACCGCGTTAAAGCCCGCAGCGCGCAGCCTGTCGAGGATTGCGACAAGAGAGTCTTTCTGCCTCTGGACCGGGCCGCCGAGCGCCGGGGGCCAGTCGGTCGCGCCAACAGTGGTGAGCCAGACGCCGCGGAATTCGCGCTTGGGGGAGACCTGCGCGTAGCCCGTCGCGAAGCTAAGCGCGAGTCCCGCGACGAGGGATAGTGCCAGAAAGCGCATGTTCATTCGAAGAGCCGGAAAAATCGACGGAGATTGCCACGCCAAGAAGCGGCGTGGTCCGAAAAACGGACTTCGCATAAAACGCTCGCAATGACAGCGAGCTACAGGGATTGCGGTACTTGAATGTACTGAAATTCCGAAAAAAAAGGGGCGCCGGAGGCGCCCCTTCTTACAGATGAACGGCGATTTTACTTCAAGAGCATCATCTTCTTCGCGATGCGTGCGTCGCCGGAGGTCAGCGTATAGATGTACATCCCGGAGGCGAGACGGCTCGCGTCGAACTTCGCCTTGAACGTCCCGGGATTCAGCGACTGGTTCACGAGCGTCGCCACTTCCCTGCCGACCACGTCGTACACTTTCAGCGTGGTCATGCCCGCCTTCGCGACCTTGAACTCGATCTCGGTCGACGGGTTGAACGGGTTCGGGTAGTTCTGCGAGAGCTCGTAGGACGCCGGGATGCCCGTGTTGATCGGCTCGATGCTGTTCGCCGCGCCCGCACGCTTGTACATGCGGAGCGAAGGGTTCCCCTTCCCAACCAGGCCAAACACGCCGACCCACGCGGTGTCGCCGTGGGGCGTAAACGCGATCGCGCGCGGACGTTCGCTGGCATCCGCAGCGACAAAAAACGTCCACTTGATGCTGTCGCGGACCGCGCAGTTGCCGGTGGTGTCAATCGCATACCACGTGCCGGGGGTATACATGGTCGTGAGGCCCGGCCAGTCGTTCGGTACGTCATTGTACGACCCGCAGCTCGCCCACATATATGCATTGTGCGTCGGCTTCGGAGCCCAACCGATCGATTCGCAGTGGAAGCCCTTCAGGACAGTGTCGACACGCGTCAGGAACGAGCCGAGCACGCTCGCGGGGGAGCGGTAGCGGTAGATCGCCTTGTCGGTGTACCCGGGGAAATAGATGTCGTTGCCGTCCTGTGAGACTGTGACCGCGCGGCAGAACGAGTTGGGATCCAGCGTGTCCACAGCGTTCTGCAGGAACGAGAGATCCGGGTTGAAGATCGCCAGCGGGGCAGCGCCGGAGGCGACTTTCGTCGCATAGACGTACCCGTTCCCATCGACGCCGACGGAGACCGTCGAGGCGCCGGCGGAATTCTCCAGCCCCTTGTTCATCCCGGCGCCGGTCTTGTAGTTGACCCGGTACATGATGTTGAACTCCGAGATGATGATGTTCCCGTTCTGGTCGGCGCGGAGGCCGCGGCCGGTGTTCGGGCTGTTCGTGGGATCCCAGATGAACTTCGCACCCGTGTATGCCTGGAGGGAGGCGCCGCCGAGCGTATCCTGGTGGTTGTTCACCGTGATGAACTTGATCGGCGAGAAGGAAGCCTGTGACCCGTCGGGATTGTAGACGTAAATCACGCGGACCGCCACCTGCTTCGCAATGATGCTGTCCGTGATCGTTCCGGACTGGTTGCCGATGCGCGCGCCGTAGTTCGGCACGAGTATCGTGTCCCAGGGATACGCATAGTAGCTCTGCACCCAGATCTTGCCATCCGGGTCAACGGCGAGGCCGTGGATCCCGTAATGGATCGTGTCCCCCGCCGCAAGGCCCGCCTTGGGGAAGACCCCCAGGTCCTGCCACTGGCCGAACGCGGTGACAGCAGCGAGCAGCGAAAGAAGGATGACGGCAGTAACGGTTTTCTTCATGACGCACTCCTCTGTTGGTGGTTGGATGTATGGTACTGCGTGCCAGTATGGACAGCGTGAGATTGCCCCGCCTTCGGCGCCTGTGGCGCCGCAGGCGGCGGGGTCCAAACAGCGGACTTCGCTTCGTTACTGTATACCGTAATACGGCGCGCCGGATTTCAGCATGTTAATGGCCAGGATCGAATGCGGGACCGTGGCCAGGCGCGACACAAAGAGATAGTTTCCGCTCCATGAGAAGGCAACGGGCTCAGGGAATATGACGCCGGGGTAGAGCGGCTCGCTGGCGCCCGTCGGGTGTACAATCAGGATGCCGACCGCCGCGTCGGTCCCAATATACATGTCGCCATCCCCCGCGAACGTAATGGACTGCACTCCCGGGCCGTTGGGCGTGTACTTCGCGCTGAAATCAAAGTACTTGGTCGGCGGTCCCAGGCTGTCGGAGGTGACGATCGGAAACTGCCAGACGCTTTCCACGGAGTCGGTCTTGGCCCCGACGTAGAGCGATCCGTTGTAGACCCGGAATGCGCGGCATGTCGCCAGGAACGGAAACGCCTTGATCTGTCCGCCCGGCGTGACCCTGTAGATGTTCGCGTTGTCCCCCCCGGCCCACACGTTGTGGTTCGCGTCGAAATCAAAATCGTAGATCTTCGGCCCGCCCGGGAAGAGGACCCACAAAGCACCTGCACCACCGCCGGCCGGGATCCTGTAGAGCGCCTGGAGGTTGCGCGCGGCGTACAGCACGCCCCCCGGGCCCATCTTCAGGCCCGTCCACTTGGTCACGCCCGACGTATTCGAATAGAGGCGCGCGTTGGTTGTGTCGCGCTTCTGGCCGATCTGCTGCGGGGTGAATTTCCATGTGCCGGTCCCGTTGCCCGATGAGGAATCGACCAGAGACGCGTAAATGTTCCCTGCGGCGTCCGTCGTGAGCCCGTTCGCGTCCTCCCCCACCTTGGGGACGCTGACGCGCTGGACGGCCGCCTTGAGGCTGTACGACACGTAGTTGCTGAAGTACTGCGACCCCAGCACAGAGACCGTGACCTGTAACGTGTCGCCCGTGATCAGGGGCGACCGTACCGTCAGCACGGTCGTCGTCGCGCTGAGAATCGTCGCGGGTTGCGCGGCGAAGTAGACCAGGTCGTTAGGGATGGCCGGCGAGAAGTTTGTCCCGGTAATCGTGATCACCGTAACCCCGGCGAGCGCTGATGGCTGGGGCGTGATCGACGTGATCGTCGGGGCGGGGAGGCTCTGCCAGTTGGGATCGTAGATCGACGGGTCGGGTTTCTTCGTGCATCCGGACATCATCCCGAGGAGGATCGCCGCCCCGATGGCCGCAGTGAGTAAGGAGTGTCTCATGAGTGTGCCGTTTCCGTTATGCTGGTCGCAGACAGTTGGACCTACATTTCAAACGCAACAGAAAGCCGGTGCACGCTGCCGAAGAGACCGAACGGCGTGTACGCGTAGTCGATGCCGAACCCGAGCGCGCCCATCACGTTGGACCTGTGAAGACCGATTCCGTACGACCACTTCGTCTCGTCCTGCGGCGAGACATAGCCGATACGCAGGGCGATCATGTCCTGGAAGCGGTACTCGATCCCCATCCGCACCATTTCGGCGTAGTCCCGCGGGTGCTCGGCGTCGAACGAGACGAGCAGCGCATGGTCACCGTGCTCCATCCTGGTCAGGTCCATCAGATTCATGGAGACGCCGAGCTTGAAGGTGAGCGGGAGCTGGAACGGCTCCTTCTCGTACTGGATCTCGCGCGAGAAGTTCCGCACGACCATGCCGAAGTTCAGGCTCTTGAACCCCGTTTTGTAGAGGAGGCCGAAGTCGAACGCCATCACGTCGGCGCTGTTGCTGGACTCGGTACGTGCCCCGGACGTCGGATCGATCGCCGTGACGGCGATGCCGAGCGATTGCCGCACGTACTTCGCGGTCCCGCCCACGGAGAACTTGTCGTTGATTGCACGAGCGTAGCTGACGCCCGCCTCGACGCCCGAGGGGTGGAATATGCCCGTGTCATCGTACCCGCTCGACGCCGAGGGATCCACGATCGTCCCCTCGAACGCCCCGTAGTCGACGAAGTGGATCGAAACGCCGAAAACGCCATAGTCGCCGCCCGCCGGCGCGAAGGCGACCGCCCCGCCGTAGTGGGTGATATCGGCGATGTACCGGGCATCGCTCAGCGCCACGCTCACCGGGCTTATCAGGCGGGACATGGCGGCGGGATTGAAGAACATGGAGGAGGCATCCCATTCTACCGACGTGAGCGCCTCGCCGAGACCGACGGCGCGGGCATCCGTCGCGACCGTGATGAATTTCATGCCGGTTTGCGCGAGCTTCTGCTGTCCGGAGGCCGTCCAGGCGCACAGCGCGCAGAGCAGGATGAGGGTTCCGAGCTGTATCGTTCTCATTGCATACCCCGGTTCAGTTTTAGCGAATGACGGCAAGCTTCTTGATCGCCCGCTCACCGGTCTTCATGTTCTCGAAGATGACGATGTAGATGCCGCTGACGATCACCTGACCCGACGAAGTGTTGGAATTCCAGTATTCGTCGCCGCTCCCGTTGGTATGCAGGATTTCCTGGATTAACTCACCCGTCTCCGTGTAGATCCGGATCCTGCATTGCCCCGGGATGTTGAAGAACGCGATCCTGTCGCTCGCCGTCGAGCCGAACCGCAGCCGGGAGACGTCGGATGCGATGCTGTACGGATTGGGCACGATGCGGATGCTGGAGAGCGGGGTCTCCACCGACGCCCGGAGCAGGTTGACGTGGTCGTACGTTTGCGACATCAGCCGATTGCTCGTAAGCAGGGCGCCGGCCGGCGTGGAGCCCGTCGGGTCGCTCGTCACCGTGGGACCGGTGCTGAGCACGTAATAGTAGTAGTCAAACCCCCGAGAGAGCGCCGTGTCCTTGAAGCCCCGGGCCGACGATGGGAGCGAGGCCACGAGCGAATACACGCCGTCCGAGCGATCGCGCGCCCTCCAGATCTGGAACCCCTGCAGGTTCGGATCACCGGCATAGACGTCCCAGCTCAGCGCGACGCCGTCACCCTGGGAATTCACGTTGAGCACTTTCGGGGGAAGCGGGGGCTGGGGGATGTTATACCCCGACCTGTAGTTCGCCGTCGCCCGCGCGAACGTCTGGAAGAGCGAATCTCTCCCCGTGAGCACCGAGTCGTTTTTCGCCTTGATGTGGGCGGCGTCGGAATACACGGCCTTGAACGCCCGGCCGATCCTGATGCAGGCGTCGCGGCTGAGCCCCGACGCTCCCTCTGCGCACACGATATGGACGCTCTGGCCGGGCGCCAGCGTGTACGGCCCGTAGCCGTCGGCGTTGGTAAACCCGCCGCTCGTCCCGAGCGAGGGGTCGTTCGTGCCCGTGTCGAACGCGCCGTCCGGCTGCACGAGGTCCGCGTGGCGCGGGCTCTTGTGACCCGCGGACATCACGGTATATTCCGACTGCATGAAGGCGGTGTTCAAATCGCTGTTGTTCGACGTCGGGGGAGAAACCTTTTCGTCCGAGCCGAAGTAGGTCGTCGTGGCCGGCTGCGTTGGATCGTCCGTCGTGTCGGTCGTCGATCGATCTGCGTGGAGCGTCACGGTACCGATGAACTGGGCTGCCGCGAGGCGCCCCACCGTGTCCGCGGGGTCATCCGCCGGGAGCGCCGGCGTGAACATCGGGGCCCCGATGTTGTTCCAGTGAATCGCAAACGGCGGATAGAACCCCTGCCACGTGAACCGGCACCGGAACTGCTGCCCCGCGGGATCGGGTTTCACGCCGTCACCCCGGCAGTCGTTCATCGAGTTAATGCCCCAGGAGGTCGGATTCCCGATTTCCTGGCTCCCGTCGTACGTGCATGAATAGCGCGACTGGATGAACACCCAGAGCCCGGTGACCGTCTGGCTCGCCAGGGGGGCGGCACTCGTGCCGTCGACCATCCCCGTGTTCGTGAACGTGTAGTCGTAGATGAAATAGTTGTCGTTGTACGTCTGGCACCAGGCGAGGATCTTCCGGGTCATCGTCACGCCGATCGCCGTATTGTCGATATTGACGATCATCCGGTCGCACTTCAGCGTGGGGTCGACCGTCATGCTGTTGAGCGGCGCATTGCCCACGGTCGGGTTCCCGTCGGCGAAGACCTGCGGGGCCGCAAACCGGCTGACCGTCGTGAACGTCACGGGGAAAAACTCACCCAGGCCGTTCACGCGGGGGCCGACGTGCACCACCTTGACCGGCCAGTTGGTGCCGCCCGGGTCCTTGAAGTTCGTGCAGCCGAGCCAGAGACCCGATGCGGCCTCCATGTCCTGGTACTTGTAGTACGCCGGCCACTGGAGCCCGTCCTGCTGCACCGACACGCGCCCCTCCTCGATCTCGTGCCCTGTGGAAGCGAACCAGTGATTGAGGGAGCCGATCGCCATCCAGCGAATCTCGACCTGCGCCCGCGCCGGGGGGGCCACGGCGAGGAGAAGCGCCAGGCCGGCGGCAATCCATTGTGCATTCTGACGGTGACGCATCATGAGTATCCTCTTTAGGGGTTCGATCAGTCTCTCAGATGTCATACGAGATGTGCAGCCCGAAGAAGAATTGCGCCGGGTTCAGGAACGTGAACGTCTGCTGGTTCGGCATCACGATATAGGCCTTGTTGTCCAGCACGTACTGCTTGTGCGACGGGCTCGGGTCGTTCGGATTGTACGCTTCATATGGCACTGTCCTGTAGTCCCCCGGCCGGTCGTTCCCCGGGTAATTGATGTAGCCGAGCGTCGTGCTATACGTTGAGGGCCATGCCGGGAGGTGCAGCGACTTGATATAGGCGTCGAAATCGGTGCCGAGGATGAAACCGTCCTGCGACATGTACTTGAGGTTGAGGACATTGTACATGTCCATGTAGAACTGGAGGTTCAGCTTTGCGATCTTGAAGTTCTTGCTGATCCTGAGATCGACGTCGTAATAGTCGCGCCACTGGAGGTTGTTCTGCACGCCGGGGATCGTGACCCCGTTCGTCCAGGTGAAGTAGAAGCCGGACTGCCAGTTGGCAATCACGTCAAGCCGCCAGTCCCCGAGGGCGCTGATCGGACCGAGCGCGGGGCCGAGGTCTGGAGGTGTGAAGAAGTAGATATTTGCCCGGGCATACGGCTGGGGTATCGGCTGGTTGATCACCGGGTTTGTCTGCTCATAATTCGCCTGCGTGCTCGCGTTCTGATAGTACGTCGCGTAGCCGAAGTGGCCGTTGGTCCTGACGTCGTACGTGTAGTTGATGAACCCCTGGACCCAGCTCCCCCGCTTTTTGTCGACGGTGACTTCGAACCCGCGGATGTCCCTGTATTCGTTCGAGGTCGTCGTCTGGTAGGCGATGGTCCCGTCGTTCGAAACAAACGCAACAGGATAGGGCTCGTCCGTGATGTCCTTGTAGTAGGCCGCGACGCGGAGCAGGAACATGTCGAAGAGATTGTGCTCGTATCCCAACTCGTACGCGATGGTCTTGGGCGCCGGGGTATTCGGATCCGACATCCGGAGCAGCGCGTGCGTGAAGAGATCGAGCCTGTACAGGAAAATGTTGTCCGGGTTCGGCAGCGAGCGCATGTGCCCGTAGTTGAAATAGAGCTTCGCGTCTTCGCTGATCGGGAACGCTATGCCGACACGGGGGCTGAGATCCCACTGTCTCTTCACGCGCACCTGGGGGATGAGCGTGTCGATCCCGGCGGAGTACGCGCCGGAAAACGCGGGGTCATAGGGATCGGTGTACGAATACCAGGTCCCGCTCGGGTCGAGGTAATCGAGCCGCACGCCGAGGTTGGCCACCATACCCTCGAACTCCAGCTTGTCCTGGATGTACGCACCGCCCCGTTTCGGCCACGTCTGGTACTTCACCCAGTAGCGGCCGCCGGCGGGGAGGAACGCGTCGATCGAAGCGTAGTTGACGTTGTCGTCGGTGAGGACCCATTCGAAGCCCGCCTTGATCTGATTGATGCGATCAAGCTGGCTGGTGAGATCGAATTTCGCCGTGTAGGACGTCACCTCGCTCGAATCGCGGGAGTTGCTCATGCCGACGCCCATGCGGAGCCCCGTGATGCCCGTGCTCGGGGCGGGCTCGTAGCCGAAGGGCGCCATGTCAACGAGATACCCGTTGCCGAATGACATGATCGGCGTCTGGTTGCGGAGCGGACCGGGATTCGTGCTGTACTTTGACTGGAAGACGAAGATGCTGGCGTCGTAGAACGTCTCCTTCCCCAGCATGTGCGTTATCTTCGCCCCGCCGGACTTGAAGTCGATCGTCGTCGGCGCCCAGTAGTCGGTCGAGAAAATGCGGGAATCGATGTAGCTCAGCCCGTTTGCGAGGTTGTCGGTGATGTCCGTCGGGTTCCCGGTGAACACGCCGTTCGAAGGGCTCGAATTGAGATTCGTGCCGGTCTGTGTCACGACGTTGCTCGTCCCCGCGTTGTTGTTGTTCGTCCCGGTGGTCCTCCCCATCAATCCTTCGAGCATCAGCTTGATCGTCGGGGTGATGTCCGACGTTATGCGGAGCTGCCCGTTGTAATTCCTGTAGGCGTCCGTCGAAAGAGGGATGATATACGCGCTCTGTGACTGCTTGTATGCCGCAAAGAACCGGAGGTTCCCCAGCGCCTCGCCACCGGGGAACGGCCCGCCGAGGCCGGCGTCAAAATCGTAGTCCGGAATATCGATATCCGCCTGCTTGCGGTATTCCCAGAGGAAGACCTGCTGTGCCGCCGTGGGCGTGAGGTGATTGGCCGGGTTGGGGTCCTTCATCGTCGCCTGCGAGACCGCGTTCCAGCCCTGGAAGGACGCGTACTGCTGCTGCGTCGCGGCATCCCATGCGCCGTTGTTCGTCCCCGTCCAGCAGACAGAAGGATCGACGTACGGCCGGATCCAGTATGAGTCCTTGTCGTAGATCGAAGGACCGAAGTGCTTGGGACGCGGGTTGGCGTACCTGCCGTTGAACGAGATGCTGTAGTCGGACTTCCCTCCCTCTTTCGTGATGACGTTGACGATCCCGGACCGGAGGTTCCCGTACTCGGCGTTGAACCCGCCTGTCTGCACCTGGACGTCCTCGATCGAGCTCAGCGCGATCCCCGTATAGGGGAGGTTCGTGCGTCCGTCCCTCAGCGTGAGCCCGTCCACCATGACCGACGCCTGGTCAGGCGTGCTGCCGCGGATCACGGGGCCGTTACTCGTCGACTGCACGCCCGCCTGGAAGCTGATCGCATTGGAGACGGTCGCCACGGGAAGACGTTCCACCTCGGCGATCTCCATATTTGCCCGGCTCGCGGAGATGTCCCGCTGCACCACGGGTCGCTGGGCCGTGATCACGATCTCCTGCCCCTGCACCGATTCCTGCGTCAGCTTGAAGTTCAGCGTCGTCGTCTGATCGACTTCCACGCGCACGTCGATCTGCGTCACCGCAGTGTAGCCGACCAGGGACGCCTTCACCCTGTAGGTCCCCGGCGGGACGTTGACGATCGCGTAGAACCCGTCGACGTTCGTGGCAGCCCCTGTCGCCAGTCCCTCGACGGTAACGTTCGCCGCGAGAAGCTTCTCGCCCGTCTGGGCGTCGGTGACTGATCCGGAGATTTTGCCTGTGGTGCCGGCGAAGAGGACGGTGGGGATCAAGAGGGACAAGAGGATCGGCAAGTACTTGATTGCCTTCATATCACGCTCCTGGATGATGCGTACGGGATAACAAGAACTCATACACAGAGGAAAGACATTGTGCAGGGTGTAGTTCGGCAGGAACGCACATTGGGGTAGAGCGGTGCGCTTGCCAGTGTGTGCCAAATGTATGAAAGTGCAAATGTACTGTCAAGTACTTTGCGAATTAGTCGCCCCTCCCAACTAATCAGGATTTGTTTCCATAGGGAAACAACAGCGACGAGAGGTTCCCGACGACCAGCGTCGCCACGCAGCCGATCAGCGTGTGCCACGTGTAATCGATTGTCGTACAGAAGATAACGGCCGTCATCGCAGCAAGGCCCGCAATCAGCCCCGCCGTCGCGTCACGCGACCTTGTTCCACGGAAGAAGAGGCCCAGGAAGAACGTGCCGAGGAGGCCGCCGTACGTAAACGACGCTATCCTGAGACCAAGCTCCACCACCGGATTGGCGGTGTCTGTAAAGAGCATGGCGCCCCCGACGAGGACCGCCCCCCAGACGAGCGTGAGCAGGCGGGAGGTACGCACCTCTCCCCCGGGATCGGCCGCCTGACTCCTCCGCGCCAGGCGGTAGAGGTCGAGATACGTGGAGGATGCAAGGGAGCTGATCGAAGAGGAGAGCGTGCCCATCGCGGACGCGAGTATCGCCGCCACCAGGAGACCGGCGAGCCCCGCGGGGAGCCTGTGCACGATGAATGACGGGAATACCTCGTCGGATGAGCCGAGTCCGAGCGCCCCGTACGTCACGCCGCCGTAGTACGCAAAGAGCGCGAGACCGAGGAGGAGGAAGAACGCGAATTGCACGACGATGAAGGCCGCATCCAGCAACAGGGCATTCCGGCTCTCGCGCGCGGAGCGGCACCCCAGGAGACGCTGGACGAGGAGCTGGTCGGTGCCGTGAGAGGCCATCGTGAGAAATGTCCCCCCGAGGAGGCTCCCCGCGAGCGTGTACGGAGAGGCGAGGAACCCGGCAAGCGAACCGCCCCACGAAGGGTTCAGGATTTCGAATTTGTCCGTGCCGCCCCGCGTCGCGAATGCGGTCACATCAGCCCATCCCCCGGGGAGCACATGGAGGATGAGCGCCATGGAGGCGGCGGCGCCGCAGAGGTAGACACAGAGCTGCACGACGTCCATTGCCACGACCGCCTTCAGTCCCCCTGCGTAGGTATAGATGATCGTGCACGCGCCGATCAGCGCAATGCTCTGCGCGTAGCCGAGCCCCGTCACGAGGTGGACGGGGATCGCGGTCGCGAAAAGGCGGACACCGGAAGCGAGCACGCGCGTCACGATGAACGTCACCGACGCCAGGCGGCGCACGGAAAGGCCGAAGCGCCTGCCGAGGAAATCGTACGCGGTCTCAAGATCTCCCCTGTAGTACGCGGGGATGAAGAGCCACGCCACCAGGACCCTCCCAATGAAATAGCCGAAGACGAGCTGGAGGAAATGCATATCCGAGCGGAAGGCGAGGCCGGGCACGCTGATGAACGTCAGCGTGCTCGTCTCGCTTGCGACGATGGAGAACCCGACGGCCCACCAGGAGAGGCTCTTCCCTCCCAGGAAGTAGTCCCGTGCGTTCTTCTGCCTCCCCGCGATCAGCGATCCCGCGAGCGTGACGCCGAGGACGTAGACGATGATGATTGCATAGTCGATGTGGGAGAAACCCATAGCGCGCTTCCCGCCTCAGGCCCAGGGGTCGTCGAGGCGCTTCATATCGGGGAGCGCGGCGTCAGAGATGCGGGACGGCATGCCGAAGCGTTCCTCAAGCGCGGCGATCACGTCGCTCCGGCCGGAGAGCTCGCGCCGCGTGGAGACGGTTCCCCGCGATTCGATGAGCGTGCGGTTGTGCAGGACCAGGGAGCGGTCGTCCTCAAACCTCGTGACGACCACGGCGTTCATGAATGTGGCCTCCGGCCGGAATGAGTCGCCAATGACACCGGTGAACTCGGCGATATCCCGCGCCTCAGGCTTCGCCGTATAGCCGTGTTTCAGGGCTCCGTCCCTGAAGAGGTCGAGTCGCGAACGGCCGCGGGCGTCGCGGGGGTGGAGGACATAGCGCTCATACCCGAGCGATACGTCCACGGGGCCCGCCGAGAACAACGGCAGGGGCTCGAGAAACGGAGCCGCGTAGCCGCCGTCCACGAGAAACTCACCTTCCGGAAGCTTCACCATCGTCACGACATGGACGTCCGGTCGGCTCATGTCTGCGCCGCACAGCCGCGCGTCGAAACCGAGCGCGGCAAGGAGGAGGTTGAGGTAATGGTTGTTTGAATAACAGGTGCCGCCGAACCCGTATTGACCGATCCCCTCCAGGAAGCGGTCGACCCCGGGAAGGCCCGCGTAGCCGGGCGTGCGGGCGTACCAGAGCTTGGAGATATTCTCGAACGGGACCCGCTTGAGATGGGCGCGGACGATCTTCCGCAGGAGATCCAGCGTGGGCTTCCCTGCAGGGACATTGAGGAGCCGGAGATACCTGTCGATTGCCGCAGCGTCCAACGGGTGTGCCGTGTCCGGGTGTGGGAGGATGCCGTGTGCAGGACTCAGCCCTGCTCAGTTCTGCTTCGACGTGATGAACTCCGCCGCGTCGCGAAGCGCGCGGATTTCGACCTCGCGGCGGCATTCGTTCCACTCGATGAGGCCGAGGTACATCAGAAGGGGAATCACCACCACTCCCGCAATCGCGTCGACCGCAATCGTCGTGGTGTAGAACTTCGCTTCCATCGCCGTGGGTCCGCCGAGTATGACAAGCAGGACAAACCCCCGGAGGAGAACGTAATTGGTCAGGACGAACCGCCACTTCCCCCGCTCGACGATCTCATCCCACTGTTCGATGTGGCTCCTGTGGGCCCGGGCCTCGACCCTCCGCCAGAAGAACCCGACGATAAGAATGCCTGCGGCTCCCAGCACCCGCCTGATCCACACCCCCGTCTCGGGATCGATGGCCGACCCGAGAAGGAACCCGCACAGGATTCCGAACAGGAGATACAGGAGTTCAAACCGTTCTGATCTCATCGCCCGCCCGTCGTTGCCCCGTCAATTCCCGAAAATGAGCGCCCCGATCGTTCCCAGGTCCCACCAGGACTGGTTCTGCTCGTACCCCGCCCAGATGTGCTGGTTCTTCCTGAAGCTCGTGCCGTCGTTGTCGTTGAGCGCGACGTCGAACCCGACCTTGAACCCCGGTCTCGCGACGATCCCCGGCATGCCTGCAAGGGGGAACCGCGCGATCATCGTGTACCCTTTTTCCGTCCGGTGAAAATACGTCTCGCCTCCCGGCACCAGGTTCGGCTTCGGGAGATCCGGCGCGCCCGCTCCCTGCCAGGCGATCGCCGAGAAGTCCGTGTGACGGTACTCCGCAAGGCACAGGTGCCTGTAGGTCCCGGGGGTCGGAGGATCGAACCCCTGGAGCGAGTTCGTGCGGGCATCGACGACGACCTCCATGCAGTCCGTATCCCAGGGGTACTCCATGCGCGGGAAGTCCCAGTGCGACACTACGCTGTCGTCCGTCACGTCCGCGCCGACGTAGAGGTACGCGCTGTCGTACATGGCATAGACATCCGCAGAAAGGTCCCTTCTTCCGTGCCAGGGCTGGTTGCCGAAGAGGAGCCGGCCGATCTGCGAAGCGCTGTCGATCGTCATCGGGTCCGAACGGTTCCAACCGCGCCAGGAGCCGTCAAGCGACGGCGGAGTCTTTGCAGGGCGTGCTATACCGGCGTAGAAATCATGCACGATTTCCGCAGAGTACCTCCCGCATTCAAGCCGGAGGCGTATCGGGTAACGCTGGTTGGCAGTCGTGTAGCCTCCAAGCCTGATCGGGACATCAATGCGCTTCGTCTCGCTTCCGGTCAGCGTGACCGTCATGCGGGGGAAAGAGCCGCCCGCACCGATCGGGCGCTTCCCATGACGCCGTGATTCGACGCCGACCGGCTTCCATGCAGGATCGGGAGCGAGCGCTGCGGAGAGAGTCTGCGGGACCGCAGTGTTGTTGGTGAATTCGAGGGCAAGCGTTTCATTTGTCCCGTTTGGCAGGAACATCCTCGCAGAGACGGGAGGCGCCACACTCACGGTGGGCCGGAGCGTATCAACGCCGAACGTCGCCAGTATGGATTCACTGACGGGGGCCGCGTCGGGCGGGACAATGACGGCGAGAGAGACACCGGTCGACGTTCCCGGAGGGATCTCGAGCACCGGGCCCGCGAATGGCTTGAACCACGAAGGATCTTCGGCATATGCCGCGTGCTCGAGCCTCTCGACGGGACGCTTGTTCGTCGCCACCAGGTTGACGATCCCTCCCCACCAGTTCAGCCGGCTCTCCGTCGCTTCCTTCCAGCCAGGCGAGGGCTGAACACGGAGAGATCCGCGGAGCGCGTTCGCATGCGCCGTCACGCTGAACACAAGCGTGTCAGTCGTTCCCTGGTAGAGCGTTAACGGCCGTGTAGCGTTCCCCTGCCGGCCCGGAGCCGAGACACGGAGTTCGTGCACTCCGGCCTCCGGCAAGACGACGCCGGTGGACGAGCTCAGCGTTCGTTGATCCTCTCTCTCTCGCCGGATCGAGAATACCGAGTTCGCCACATCTGCAGTGATGACGTCACGCCCGCCATTCCGTTCGACGATGTATGTGTCCGGCGCGTCCCCCTTCAGGAACGCCGTCACCGGTGCTCCGGCCCCCGCAGCGTGTATCAGCGTCGCAAACCGGGTCGCCCTGGCCACCCTGCGCGTGATCAGGACCGGGAACGGCGCCTTGTCGGGGGCCGACTGCTTGTAGAATCCGCCGATGGGAGGGGTGAGCGCGCTGATCACAGTCGTTCCCGGCTCTCCAATGACGCGGAACGTGAGGCGGTCGTTCCCGTCGATGAAATCGCCGTGGAACGCGCTGTCTATCGTACCCAGGCGAATCGACGTGAGCTGATCGTACCCGGGAATCCCCGGCCTGTTCCCGAATAAATCGACCGGCTGTGGCTCCAGCACGAGGTCGTCGACAGAAAGCCGGCCGAAGCCGTGAAGCGGAAGGTCGTACGTATGGACGTCCGGCGACGCGGCGTCGAAGAGATCGATGAAGTAGGATCCTTCGCGATCGCTCACCTGGATCAGCGACCTCGAGAGGCG
>Ga0335081_10009183_pt1 | contig 15891 bp, 11 predicted proteins | sample Lox_Sample_35_FD_206713 | JGI IMG/M metagenome (GOLD analysis project Ga0335081, IMG submission 206713) | Soil microbial communities from Loxahatchee National Wildlife Refuge, Florida, United States - Lox_Sample_3.5 | ecosystem: Environmental > Terrestrial > Soil > Wetlands | place: USA... | reverse complement strand
TTCGACGGCCGGGCGGAAGGCCAGCACGAAGAGGGCTGCGGCAGTGAGGGCGAAGAGACCGGCGGGGATGAACGCTAACTTCATCCGGGGCAAAGTGTATCCAAACCACCCGGTGGCGGCCGCCAATACGACCGCGCAGATTCCAAGCCAGAAGTAGTGTCGCGCGGGTGAATAGCGAGTCATCACACAACCCCGTAGTTTTAGACTACTCCCGCGCGCCCAACGCGTCAATGTGTCCGAAGGGTATGGACCCCTATCCAGGTGTAGTGAAGGCCGCTCCAGATTGTAAAAAGACCGCACGGCCATAACATTGCCGCCGCAAAAGAATCCATTGCTGGAGATTGGATTACGTCCCGCGCCATCCATACCACGGCGGTGGAGATTTGCACAAATGTGGATACTTTGCCCCAAATGCTGGGTGGAAACTTGCGGTGGGCGGTTACGAGCATTACAAAAGCCGAGCCGGCCAGGATATAAATGTCCCGGCCGAAGACAATGGCGACGAACAACCAGGGAACAATCCCGGCCACTGCCAGAGCCAGGTAAACACCGCTTAAGAGGCACTTGTCGGCGATGGGGTCGAAATAGGCGCCGGTCGGAGTGGAAGCGTGCCAGCGGCGTGCGGCGGCGCCGTCCAGAACATCGGTGACCGCTGCCAGGGTGAACAGTGCCAGCGCCTGGACATGCTGCCCGGCAAGGATCGCCCGGATGACCAGTGGAGCCAGCAACAAACGCAGCAAAGTCAGGAGGTTGGGCAGGTTGATCCAGGCCGGCATCCGCTGCTCAAACCTCTGGCGCCTGGACCGATTGGCAATCGGTCCGCAGGTTTACAACCTGCCCTACTCGGCCGTCACTCATCTCTTAGCTCGCCGGCGCCGTCCGAAGGCTGGCACCGGTAGACTTGCGGCGTCACGCCGAATTTGGCCTCGTAGGCCCTGGAAATCCGCTCCTGGAAACCGGCCACTGACTCTAGGCGCAGCGCTGTCACGGTGCAGCCGCCGAATCCACCGCCGGTCATACGCGCTCCGAAGACCCCTTCCGCGGCAAGCGCGGTGTCTACAAGAAAGTCCAATTCCGCGCAGCTTACCTGGTAATCGTTCTGCAGGCTGGTATGAGATTCCACCATCAGCATTCCCAGCTGGCTCAGGTCGCCGCGCGTGCTGGCTTCCACGAACCGGGCGACACGCGCGTTCTCGGTGACCACATGGCGGCCGCGGCGCGCCACCACCGGGGGAAGCAGGCCCGCCACGGATTCGAACTGATCGGGCGTAACGTCACGAAGGCTCGCTACGGAAGGGAACCGGGCCTTGATCCCTGCGACGGCCGCGGCACATTCGGCCACCCGTTCCCGGTAAGCCGAACTGGCCAGTTCGTGCTTCACCATGGTGTTGACGGCCACGAACGCGATGCCGGGTGGCAGCGGCACGAGCCGGTGGCCCAGGCTCCGGCAATCGATCTCGACCGCGGAGTTCGCGCGGCCGAAGATCGAGATGTACTGGTCCATGATGCCGCAAGGCATCCCGACGAAATTGCGCTCGGCGCGTTGGCAGAGCCGGGCGAGTTCCAGGGCGTCGATTGGGCGGCCACGCAGGAAAGCGAGGGCCGAAGAGACTTCGAGCGCCGCGGAGGAACTCAGGCCGGAGCCTTCCGGCACGGTGCTGGTGATGAGCAGATCGGCCGGCTCAATGGGGAAGCCGGCGCGGATCAATTCCCGGGCGACCCCGATCGGGTAGTCGGACCAATGGTGCGCCGGCTGCAACTCGGTGATCGCGGCCGGATCCCACTCACGCATCTCGCGCTTCTGTTCGGAGTAGATACGCACCAGGCCGCTGCTGGAGGGAGCACAGGCGACCGATGCGGCCAGATCCAGGGCCACCGGAAGCACGAACCCGAGGTTGTAGTCGGTGTGCTCGCCGATGAGGTTGACGCGGCCGGGCGCGCGGAAAACGCGCACGCCTTCAGCGGATCCAAAGACGGTGCGGAAGGTTTCGATCATGGGAGGCGCGGCTCGGAAAGTCGAGTCTAACATGTGGGGAGGAGGGATCGGGCCCGTAGCAACACAACAGCACCGGGCCGAATTCCATTCGGCCGCAGGTTGCCTTACGGCCAACCTGCCCCACCGCGCTACTTGGCCGAAATCATGGTCAACTGCACGCTGATCGGCGCGCCTTCTTTCACGGACACCGCTTCGCCGTTGCTTTCGACCGCCTTCATGAATTCGGGGTCGAACCACTGGCCGTATTGCACGTCTTCCCAGGCATAGGCTCGATACTCGCCCGGCATCACTGGTGTGAGCGTGAACCGGCCGTATTGATCGGTGTTGCCGGTGCGGTAGAAAAACGGCTGGTTGCGGCGCTCCGGCTCCTGGGGGATCAGAACCACGGTCACCGCTACGGCAGGCTGCTGGGTGCCAGGGTTCTGGACGCTGCCGGCGACCTGCGGCGCGTTCGGGCTCACCAGCACGTCGAGCGGCGCTACCGCGCCGTTGCTGAGGTCCACACCGCTGGTCAACACGTCGATGTTGCCGGAGCGAATCGACTTCACGTAAAAGCCCTGCGGGAGCCCGCCCACGTTCACGGTGTACGCGTCGGTGGTGACATCGTCCATGCGAAAGGCGCCATCAGAAGCCATTCTCACGTTGGGAAGCGCGCCCATCACCGAACCGGGCTCGCGCGGGCTCAGGCGGATCATTACGTTGGTGAGCTGCTGGTCGGTCGTGCCGTCTATGCGCACTTGCCCGGTAAGCGAAACTCCAGACTCGATGGTCAGGTTGACGCCTTCGACGTTCGTGGAGCCCACGTCGATTGCCTGGCGGGCGGAGAGGAATTTGCCGCCCTGATTGATAAACGCGGTCAGCGTGTACGGCCCGGCAGGCACACTGGGAAAGTCGAAAGCCCCGTCGGGCCGCACCGCGGCGCCGCGGTTCATGCCGCCGCCGTTGGCAATCAGGGAATTGCGCGGGCGCAACTGGAGATTGATGCCGGGCCGCGCCTGGGTCGCGCTGCTCGTTACGCGACCCTTGACGTGCACGGTGTGAGCCTTCGACAAGTGCACGTCGAGACCTTGGACGTTGGCGCCGGGCCCTATATCGATGGGAGCCGCGGTGGCGATATCGGTGGTGCCGGGGTAGAAGGTGGGAACATAGTCCTGTTGCGGCCTTTGGCTCACGGTCGCGAGGGCGCTCGCCGTCAGTTCAGTGAACATCGCTATATCGATGAAGTTCCGGCCATTGTAGGTAGCGCTGAGGAAGTACTTGCCAGGCTGGATGCCCGCTAGGCGGAATTCGCCGATATCGTTGGTGCCCGCGCCGTTGGAGATCTGGAGCTGTTTCTTGCCCTGATTGTACGTGTAGCGGAGGAGCTGGAGTTGGACGCCTTCCATCGGGTCGCCATCCTCGTCGAGGACGCGGCCCGAGAGGACACCGTGCGGGGTCAGGCGGAATGCCACGTCGGACATTTTTTGCGCGCGACCCAGCTCCAAATCCGTGCCGGGCCCGCCCGGCCGCCGGGCGTTGTATTGCATGCCCAGGAATCCGGTGTGACTGGCGTTCACACGGTATTTCCCAGGCTCGACGCCAGTGATCGAGAACTTGCCGGACGCGTCCGTCATGCCGCTGAAAGTGTTGCGGCCCGACATCCCGGGCGTCATGTCGGTGCGATTCATCATGATGGTGGCTTTGCGAAGCAGTTCGCCGGTCACCGCGTTGAATACGCGGCCTTCCACTGTGCACAAATCCTCGGGCGGCGTCGGCGGCAGTTGCGGAACCGTAGTCGGGATGCCGCCGCGATTGCCGCCCACCGGCACGGCCGCCCCCCCGCGCCCAACCTGGGCAGCCAGGGCCAGGGGAAGCAGGAACAACAGTCCAATCGAGCGCATACTCATTCTCCAGTTGGTTGATTAGACGTAATCCATGGTATTAGACGTAACCAGGGCCCTGAAGTTGGCTACCCCGCTTGAAACCTGCCTTTCCACCGGCCACCGGCTCCGCGCCAGTACGCAACGGCGGAATGAACCGTAGCTCCCAGGTAGAAGGCCGCCACCACCGGCAACAGCGGGGCGCCGAACCATGCACGTCCATAGAAGCGCAGCGCCGGCAGGTAGGCCACCGACATCAGAAGCCAGGCCGCAGCAGCCATTCCGGCGGCCGGTTGTGGGGCCAAGAACGTCAGCAGCAGCGGAAATAGATAAGTGACGGCGAGGCCCAGAATTGTCCCTGCCAGCACGACTGTGGAGTAGCCTAGCTGCGCGAAAGCCGAGCGCGAGATCATACGCCCGATCTCCGCAAAGCCGCCGTAGGAGCGGATGCTGCGAGTCCCGGCGCTCAGCCCGAGCCATACACGGCCGCCATTCCGCTTCACGGCGCGCGCCAGGGCGCAATCGTCGATCAGGCTGCCGCGGATGGTGGAAAGGCCCCCGATGCGTTCGAGCGCCGATTGCCGCACCAGCATGCATCCTCCGGCCGCCCCGGCGGTGGCGCGGTCCGTCTTGCGAATCCACGCGGGTGGATACAGCAGGAAGAAGAAGAAAACGAAGGCCGGCACCAGCGCGCGCTCGGCCGGCGTGCGGCACTCGAGCGTCGCCATATTAGAGACTAAGTCGTAGCCCTCCGCTTGGGCCCTGCCTGTAAGTGCCGCGACGTTGTCCCGCGGGTGAACGATATCCGCGTCGGTAAAGAGATAGTAGCCCGGGCTGAAGGTTGCGGCGTGGCGAATGCCCTCGGCGAGCGCCCAGAGTTTGCCAGTCCAGCCCGTTGGCAGCGGCTCCGCGCGGACCACGGTAAGCCGGTCGGCCGGTGCGGCCGTGCGCGCGACCTCGGCGGTTCCGTCGGAACTGTCGTCATCCACCAGCACGATGTGGAAATAGCCCCTGTACTCTTGCGCGGCCAATGACGCTATGGCACGCGCGACCACTGGGGCCTCGTTGCGCGCCGGAACGACCGCGACGACCCGTGGTGGCTGTTCCGACGCTGCGGCGCGCTGGTCCGCGGACGTGTTGAACTCGCGCCAGAAGCCGCCGCGGAATAGCAGGAGATAAAGCCAGACGGCGAGCGTGGCGGCGGCCGCCAGTACGAGAGCCATTCACCGCAATTATCGCGCCGTGGCCGCCACCGGGCTTAGAATCGTTCTGTGCCGCTCTTCGGACCGCTGCACCTGGCTCTGCTGGCCGTCACAGGGTTGGCCTGTCTTCTGCTGGCGGTGTTGTGCCGCAAGCTGCCCGCGGCGGGACGCCCGATTCGCCTCGCGCTTGGTTACGGAGTGGCCGCGAACGAGTTTGTCTGGTGGGCGTTCCGCTACTCGCATGAGGGCATCCACCTGCGCAACCTGCCACTGCAACTGTGCGACGTGACCCTGTGGACGACCGTTCTGGCGTGCATTACGCTAGTCCCCGCGTTCGTCGAGTTCGCGTATTTCGCCGGACTGGCCGGCGCAGCCATGGCGCTAATAACACCGGACCTGTGGTCGCCCTGGCCTTCTTATCCGGCCATCTATTTCTTTGTGGCGCACGGCGGCATCGTGGTTGGCATTGCTGTGCTGGTGTTCGGCCGGATCGCGCCGTTGCGCGAGGGCGCGGTGTGGCGCGCTTTCGCCATGCTGCTGGCGTACGCGGCCATTATCGGCGCTTTCAACGCGGTCTGGGGAACCAATTTCATGTATCTGTGCCGGAAGCCGGCAAACGCCTCGCTGCTGGATGTTCTGGGGCCGTGGCCGATTTATCTGGCGGGCGGAGCGGTAGTGGGCCTGGCCTTGTTCTGGGTGTTGTGGCTGCCGGTGCGGCCGCGGCGTCAATCGGTTTAAGAGCCGCCGAGATGACGATATTGGTGTGCGCCTGTGGACTCCGCTCACTCACGTTCGCGGCACTGTGGCGGGGCGGGATGAGTGTTGCCTTCCCTTGAAACGCTGCCGGTCCTCGCGTGTCATCATCTCATACATATGCAAAAAGCCAGCTTCGATCCGGGCCTGACTCAGCAAGTGATCGCTCCCTTGCGTCGCATCATCAAAAAAGATGGCAGCTTCAACGTCCACCGCCACGGCGCCACGTGGCGCGATATCCATCCTTATCTTCATCTGGTCAACCTGAGTTGGCCTAGCTTCCTGGCGACGCTGTTTCTGGGCTACATCGTGATCAATACACTCTTTGCCGGCCTCTATTTCGCGCTGGGGCTCGACCAGTTGTCCGGCGCCGACGCGCCCGCCGCATGGGGCCGGTTCCTGAACGACTTCTTCTTCAGCTCCCACACTCTGAGCACCGTCGGCTACGGCAATATCTCGCCGAAAAGCGTGGCCGCGAACGTGGTGGCGACCTTCGAAGCGCTGGTGGGCGTGCTGGGCTTTGCAGTAGCCACTGGGCTGTTATTCGGCCGCGTGTCGCGCCCGTCCGCCAAAATCGGTTTCAGTGAAAACGTGCTCATTGCCCCGTATCAGGACGGCGCCAGCCTGCAATTCCGCGTGGTCAACCGTCGCGCCAATTCGCTCATGGAGCTGGAAGCGAAGCTGATGCTGATGACCGTGGAACCGCGCGACGGCAAACCGCAGCGCACCTACAAACTGCTGCCGCTCGAACGCGCGCAGGTGCTGTTTCTGCCGCTCACGTGGACGGTGGTGCACCCCATCGACAGCGAGAGTCCGCTGTGGGGCAAGACAGCCGAAGATCTGGAACGGCTCCAGGCCGAGCTGCTGATTCTGATCAAGGGCTTCGACGACACCTTCAATCAGACCGTGCTGTCGCGGCATTCCTACCGCCACGACGAGATCGTCTGGAACAAGAGATTCGCCCCGGCGTTCTTTGTGGATGACGAAGGCGACCTCGTGCTGGAAGTGCGCAAGGTCGGAGAGATCGCGGTCCCAACCGATGCTTAGTTCCCACCAGCTCAAGCCGGCGCCGTTCCTGCCTCAACCCCCGAAAAAGCCGCGCACCATCGCCTCGCGCTCTTTCAGTCCCGCACCTTCGAACTGGATAACCACCTGTTCCAGCAGGTCCGGAATCGGGAGGTTCTGCGGACATTTTTCCAGGCACTCCAGGCAGCGCGCGCACAGCGACGCATAAGCAGGATGCCCCGACAGCACGCCGCCCGCCCGCACCACGTAAAGGAATCCTGCTTCGCGCTCCTTCCCGAACGTGTGATAGGCGTTGAGAAGGTCGAAGCTGCCCGCGATGTCCACGCCCGATGGGCAGGGTTGGCAATACCCGCAGCCGGTGCAGGCGACTTTCATCATCTCCCGGTATTTCCGCCCCACTCTACCGATCAGGCTGACCTCCGCCGCGGTGAGCGCGCCCGCCTGCGCATCACCGGCGATCCGGAGGTTCTCTTCCACCTGCGCCTCGTCGTTCATGCCCGATAAGGCCAAGGTCACTTCCGGCTGGTTCCACACCCACCGCAAGGCCCATTCGGCGGGCGTCCGGCGCATATCGGCTTCCCGCCAGAGGTCTTCGATGGCCGGTGGCGGCGGAGAAACCGCCAGAGTGCCGCCTCGCAGCGGCTCCATGACAATGACGGCCAGTCCCTTGGAAGCTGCGTACTTCAAGCCTTCCTTGCCGGCCTGCAGTTCCTCGTCCAGGTAGTTGTATTGAATCTGGCAGAACTCCCAGGGATAACCGTCGACAATGCGTTTGAAGTCTGCCAGAAGCCCATGAAAGGAGAACCCGGCGTTGACGATTCTTCCGTCCGCCTTGGCGCGGTCCAAAAACTCCGCGACGCCGAGCGCCGCGGCCCGGTCCCAAACGTCCCCGGTCAGCGAGTGGACCAGGTAGTAGTCGATCCGGTCGGTCGCCAGTTTGTGGACCTGCGCGTCGAGGAAGCGGTCCATGTCGGCACGCTCCTTGACGAGCCACGCGGGCAGCTTGGTGGCGAGCTTCACCCGCTCGCGGTAGCCGCCGGCGAGGGCGCGCCCTACGAAAGGTTCACTCTCACCGCCATGATACGGCCACGCCGTGTCGATGTAGTTCACTCCGCGGTCGATGGCGGAGTGGATCTGGTGCGCGGCCCTGGCCTCATCGATCCGGCCATCCTTCTGTGCGAGGCGCATGCACCCGAATCCCAGAATGGACAACTGGTCTCCGGTCTTGGGCACTGTCCTATAAAGCACGGTCCATCCTTGCCTGATTGCCTGGTTGGCTTCAACGCTGGCGCTGCCGGAGCCTTGGGCGCCGACCGCTGGGCGATCCTGCCCCGCGGTGCACCCGCTGTACACGCAACAGCGGTTCCGGCGCAGCAGCGCTTTTCAGACACTCATAGTAACAGGCGGCGCTGAGCGCGCTAGGCGGCTCGGTTACGCCTAGAAAGCCGACCCCCAGCGCATCCGCTCGAAACGGCGGAATGGCTCCTTTGCCGCTCCTCCGCCGCTTTCGCTCGAACCGGTCTTGCGCCAATCCTCCTCGGTTATCACCTGGATCGCTGCCAACTTTCTGGCTTCCAGGCCGCGGTTGAGCCCGGGCAATTGCTTGGCGGCGAGATCGCTGAATTCGCGGATCACGTCTTCCAGTTCATGCGCCAGCGCATCGGTTCGCGCGATTTGCGAATCGGTGGGGCGCCCTTCGTATCCATTGACGGAGCTATACACGTCTCCCAGGTACTCGCGCAGCCGCTCTTCGCCCGTAATCATGCCTCCTTCTTTGGTGGCCACGATTTTGACGCGGATCCGGTCTACGTCGGCCGCCAACTGCTCAGCCTGCTTGCGCGTCGCATCGCTCTCGGGCAACTTGGCGGAGCGTGCCAGGGCCTCATCGCGCACTCCGACGATGGCGTCCACCGCCCAGGTCATATGGTTCAGCAACCCGGCCAACCTGTTTACCAGGTCGAATTGCGCTTTGCGGTCCGCCACTGTGTACGTGGCGCGCGGGTCCAGGGTCACGTTGAGTTGCGTGGTGTACACCTGGTCGCCCTTGGTCATTTTGACTGTGTATGTGCCCGGCATGACGCGCGGTCCCACCGCGGCGCCGAACATCGCTGTCGCCGCCGGCGGCACACGCGGCGGCTTCAGGTGCATCGACCACGTCGCCCGGTTCACCCCGCGGTGCTTGCTGCTGGCCACCGTATCCACCAGGTTGCCCTGCGCGTCCAGAATCTCGATTTTCAGGTCGCCGAAGATGTGGCGCGTCCGCTGGTAATAGGGAATGAAGGCTTCCGTGGTCCGGCTCGGTCCGCTGAACGAGTTGTCCCCGTCGGACCATCCGGCGAAGGTTTCCATCCACTGCGCGGCAGCCGGCATCGGAAGAAATCCCGCCTCCGCCGTCATCACCTGCGGCGTCAGCGCGCGCAGGGGTGAGATGTCGTCCACGATCCAGATTCCGCGCCCGTGGGTAGCCAGAACCAGGTCGGAAGTTCGCGGATGCACGACGATGTCGCGCACCGCTACCGCAGGAAAATGCGCGCCCTTGTATTGTGCCCAGCGCTCGCCGCCATCGACGCTGATCCACAGGCCGAATTCCGTGCCCAGGAACAGCAGTTTGGGTTCCACGGTGTCTTCCTTGATCACGTGCGCGTATCCGCGAACGGCGGATTGGCTTGCGGGAAGCGCGGTCCAGGTGTTGCCGTAATCGGTGGTCTTATAAACGTGCGGCTGCATATCGCCGTACATGTGGCGGTCGAAGGTGGCGTACGCGGTGGATTCCGCGTAGCGGCCGGCTTCCACCCACGAGACCCATGCACCCCTGCCGATACCTGGCACGTTGCCCGCCACGTTCGTCCAGCTCTTCCCACCGTCGCGCGTCAGTTGCACGTTGCCATCGTCGGTGCCCACCCAGATTACCTGCCCGTTCTTCGGCGATTCCGAAATCGAATAGACGGTGGTGTTCATCTCGGCGGACGAGTTGTCGACCGTCACTCCCCCGGACTCCTCCTGTTTTTGTTTCTCTGGGTCGTTGGTAGTGAGGTCGGGCGAAATCCGGTCCCACGATTGCCCGTGATCGCGCGAGCGGAACAAATACTGGGCGCCCATGTAGATGGTCCCCTTCTCATTGGGGCTCATCTGGATGGGCGTATTCCAGTTGAAGCGCAGCTTCTTCTCGCCGTACTGCGCGTAAGGCTTGATCGCGCGGATCTCGTGCGTAAAGCGATTGACCCGTCCGATTTCGCCGCCCTGGGCTTCGGCGTAAATGTAGGCAGAGTCGGCAGGGTCCTCCCACATCCAAAAGCCGTCGCCACCAAACATATTCTCCCAGCGCGAATTCGACACGCCGCCCGGATAGGAGGAGTCGCCCACCCACGAGCTGTTGTCCTGGAGGCCGCCGTACACGCGATACGGATCCGCCATGTCCACACTGACGTGATAGAACTGCGACACCGGCAGATTCACGAGGTGCTCCCAGCGCGTTCCGCCATCCATGCTGCGCCAGAGGCCGCCGTCGTCACCCGTCAGAATGACATTCGGATTGCCCGGGTCGATCCACACATCGTGGAAATCTCCGTGTGCCGATCCGCCCACGCTGCTGAAGCTCTTCCCCCCGTCTACGCTGAGCAGCAAGGGCCCGTCGACCTTAAAGACCTTGTTTTCGTCTTTGGGATCGACAATCAGGTTGCCGAAATAGAATGGCCGCCAAACCATGTACTGGCTGGCATCCAGCTTTTCCCAGTCGCGACCCCCGTTGTTGGAACGGTAAAGCGCGCTGCTCTTGGATTCCACCGCGGCATAGACCACCTGCGGTTTGGAAGGGGCCACTTGCACGGCGATTCGCCCGTACGGTTTCTCGGGGAATCCTTTGGCGTTCGCGGAGGTGAACTCGGTCCAATGCTCGCCGCCGTCGGTGGATTTGAACAGACCGCCACCCGGCCCGCCCGAGCGAAACGTCCACGCCTGCCGGCGAAAGTCCCACATCGAAGCGTAAATGGTCTTCGGTTCCTGCGCCGCCATCGAGAGCATGGCGCAACCGGTCGAGAGGTTCGCTCCACCCAATACCTTGCGCCACGTCTTGCCGCCGTCCGCTGTCTTGTAGACGCCGCGCTCCGCGTTGTCGTCCCATAGGTGGCCGGTGGCGCAGGCGTAGACCGTGTCGCTGTCGGCGGGATCCACCAGGATCTTGGCGATGTGCTCGGAATCCTTGAGCCCCACGTCGGTCCAGTTCTCGCCGCCATCGGTGGACTTGTAGACGCCGTCGCCGATCGACACGCTGTTGCGCACCCAACTCTCGCCTGTCCCCACCCACACGATCTTCGGGTTGCGCGGATCTATGGCGACGGCCCCGATGGATTGGACGGCGGTGCTGTCGAACACCGGCTTGAACGTGCTGCCTCCGTTTACGGACTTCCAAACTCCGCCGCTGGCCGAGCCCGCAAACACGGTGAGCCGGCCATTCACGTTCGCTGCCGCCACTGCCGCAATACGGCCGCTCATTTGTGCCGAGCCGATGTTCCGCGCCGAAAGGCCCGAGACCGTCCCGGCGTCGTATCGAACCTGTGTCTGGCCCGCGAGATATGGCGCCGCGAGCAGAGCGCCGAAAAGAATCCGCATCAGCATGTCAAAACTCCTTTCCGCCGGGCGTGGCCGGCTTTGGCACGGGCATCCTAAATTGGGCTGGATCGACCGCCACGTTCGCCTCGATCTTGTCGATCGTCACCTTGGAGAAATCGCTGGGGTCCTCCTGCTTGCCGCCATATTCCATGGAGAACGGAAAATAAACTCCCTCCACCCTCTTGTAAGAACCCAGGTTCACTACGCTCTCGTGCACCGCGCCGCGGATGAATTCCATCTTTTCGGTGCGGATCTCGAGGTAAGTGTCGGGATCCAGGAAATAGTAGACGATGTCTCCGTTGGCCAAGGTGACTTTCAGCCGATAGGCGTCGTCGCCATCCACCGTATCGTGGCCCAGATACTCGATCCGGTTGTCTTTGGTTCTGTAATCGACCAGCGGCCCGTAGAAATCGGCGTCCTCGGTGATGCCGCGCAGGTCGTCTTCTCCGAGCAGTTCGGGATCCTTGCGTCCCTCGAAAGGCGAGATCTTCCACCCTGCGGAGCCGTCCCACGACTCGATTTCGGTCATGCCTTGTACCGTGAAAGTCTGCCGCAGGAAATGCGGCGCCATGGAGGTCCGGGTGACCTGCGCGGTGAAGCCGCCCTGCTGCATTCGCCCGGTCATTCGCAGGGTTTTGATCGCCTTGATCTTCTCGACCCCACCCCGCGCCTCCAGGTTCTTCGCTACCAGTTCTTCCGCCGTTTGCCCCGCCAGCAGGACGGGGCAGGCAATCCACACAATCATCGGAAACAGATGGCGCATCATTGGATTTGTCCTTCCTGTACAGACTACGACAAACTTCGGGGATTGGCGTGGTGGGCTATGGGCTAACGGGCCAGTTCGGCTGTGAGATATCTGAAACGCGCCGGTGTCGAAGTGTTGTCTACTGCGGCCGGCGAAACAGCCCGAGGTAGGCGGCCTTCCCGCGGACGTGTCCGACCATCGCCTGCATGACGGAGGTGCGGATCGCCTGGGGATTCGGATTTGGATCCTGAGGGCCTTGCGGATCGACCTTGACGTCGAGCATGGTATCCAGCGCAAACAACTCCATCACGTAGTGATGAATGGGACCCGTCGCGGACGCCCCTGGTCCGCGATACCGCGACCCGCTGACGCTGATCTGGCGCGACCCATCGGGCAGTTCGAACCCGTCAGGCCTGCCTTGCGCGATGCCTGTCGCCGTCCCGGGAATGTTCCACACCAGCCACTGCAGGAGGTCATCGGCGGAGTTCGGAACCACGCTGTCGGCGTCGTGGAAGATCAGCACGAAGCTGGCCGTGCCGGCCGGAGGCGCGCTCCACTGGATGGCGGGAGACAACTCCGGTCCCATTTGCGAGTACCGTGACGGGATCATCCCCCCATCCGGCCAGGCCGTGGTCGTCAGGGTCATCGTCTGGAACGCGCCGCCGCGTCCACCGCCCCCTCGCCGCCCGCCTTGCGGAGTCGCGGCCGGCGTACCCTGCGGCGCGCCGGACGCCCCCCGCTGTCCGCCGGTCGTGTCCTGCGCGTTCGCGATCCCAAGCAAGCTGTGCACCGCGATCAAGATGACCATGGATCGAAGGACGAGCACTCTCCACCTCCTTTGCTATCGCTTGAACTCCGGGTGAGCCTTCAACCACGCGTCGTAGCGCATTCGGAGGGTCTTCACCGGGTTCAGGTTTTCGCCCGCTTTGATTTGGAAGTTGGGGCCGTGATTGGGCTGAGAGACCGTGACGTACATGGCGTACCGGCCATTGTTGTGCGAGTTGGCCTGGTCGGCGGGACCGTTCGTGTCCTGTGGATCGGCGGCCAGAATGTACGCCACCAGCGAAGTGCGGTACGTGCAGGGAATCGATGGGCCTTCCGCCGGAACCGCGGGCACCTGACAGGTGCAACGGCTGTCGCCGCCCGCTGCATCGGCGGCTTCCATCGCGGCCATCACGCGATCGGTGACACCGCCCTTCGCCGCCAGGAAAGCCTTCACCGCGCTGGGCACCACGGCGCCCGACCGCAGAATGTTCCCCTGGATCGAATAGAAGATCTCGGTTCCGGGGGCCTGCCCATGCATGTCCTGCGTCACGAACCCATTGGACAGGCCGGAGTGCCCCGCCATGCGTCCCTGCAGGTCGACGATTCCGAATTGGCGGGTTTGAAACGCCGGATCCTGGCTCAGCATTTCGATAATCCGGGCGGGTTCCGTTCCCCGCTGTAGTTCCTCGAATACCAGCGTCTGATTCTGATGCGTGGCGCCGTCCACTCCGGCCTGGCAGGCGGCGACGCCTTTGCCCGGCGCCACCACCGCTTGGACGTCTTTGAGAAAGTCATCAGTCGTCCCGGTGCAAGTGGAGGACGCGATTACCACCCTTCCCGTGCTGCGATTGACGGCGATCACGGACCATGTGGCGAACGCCGATGTCGGGAAGGCAGACAACACTGACAGAAGAAGAACCGTTTTGCGCATTCCCATCTCTCTTTTTCGCGGCCGCGCCCGAGCGCCGTCAGCGAAATTCCGGGCTCTGCGATTTTACCCCAAAACGGCGCTGGCAGGCATTTTCGCTCAGGTCGGGGAGCTCGTGTGAGTGCTGATCATCCCAAGAGCTCGGTTTCCTAAGTCACGAAGTGTCCTACAGTGTCGCTCCCGCTAATTACAGCGGTACGATTCCCATGCGGCTGACGAGATCGCTAAAGCGTGGATCCGAGTGAAGGGGATCGAGCCCGGGAGCCCCCGGGAGCCAGAACAGGTAGCCATCCCGGAGCCGGTAAGCGGTTTCGAGCCAATCGAACGCCGCGTCAATATCGCCGAGTCCCGCGTAGATCGTCGCGAAGGCGATCGGCGGGGCTTGACCTCGCGTGCGAAGCTGCTCGAGTTCGCGGAGAAGGCACCGGGCGTCCTCTGTCCGGCCGAGCCGGCCGTAAATATGTCCCAGGTAGGCGAGTGATAAAGCTTCGCGCGAACGGCTGAGAGCCTTCTCCAAGACGGCAACCGCTTCCTCCGCCCGGCCCTGAACCCATTGAGACCACCCGAGTACGAAGTAAGGCTGAAAGCAATCTGGGAATATTTCGATGGTCCGCCTGGCCTGCGCCTCCGCCCGCGCGTGCTGACCCATATGGGAAAACATCCAGGCGGCATATTGGTTCGCGAGGAGCGACGCGGGATTGAGGTTCAGCGCGTACTCAACCTTTGCGATCGACTCAGAATGCCGGCCAGCAAAACACAGAAGTGTTCCATGGAACAAATGCGCGTCCGCGTCGCTTGGGCTCAGTTCGATGGCGCGCTGAATCTCCCGCATGGCAGCGGGCAGGTCCCAATCGAGCATCAAATTCATCCAGGCGAGGCCCAAATGGGCCGTGCTGACGCTGTCGTCGATGGCAAGGGCCTGCAAGGCCAATTGCTTCGCGGCGGGGAACACCTCGACGGCCGGAGCGTGCCCCCAATAGCCCACGCAGAAGAGAACCCTGGCATGCTCGGCGAGCCCAAGCGCGAAATCCGGCGCCTTGAGGGTGATTTCGCGGCAGTACTGGAGCGCTTTCCCGATCGCTTCCGCGCTCATTTTGTCGCACTCGATGCGAGCTTTCAAATAGGTCTCGACGATTTCCGTCGTGGGGTGCCCTGTGGGACCGGTGCCCCCTGGGCCCGCCGGCGCCGGGGCTGACACAATCGCCGCATCCGGCCGCAACGTTGTGGCTACACATGTGGCAACCGCCCGCGCCGCCTCGCGTTGGGTGCTCAATACCGCGGACATGTCGCATTCGTAGCTCTGGGCCCATACGTGGCGCTCGGGCTCCGTCAGGATCAACTGCGCCGTCAGGCGAACGCGATTGCCTTCATGCAGCGCGGCTCCTTCCACCACGCCGTCCACCCCGAGGTCGCGCGCGATCTCATCCAGCTTCCGGCTGCTTCCTTTCAAATGGAGTACGGATTGGCGAGAGATCACCCGCACCGACGGAATGCGGGCAAGTTCCGTGATCAGCGCATCGGTCACGCCATCGGCGAAATAATCCCGGGCGGGGTCGCCATTCAGATTTGCGAAGGGCAGCACGGCCAGCGTGGGCTCGGCGAACGCCCTCTCGCGCTTGACAGGAGCGATGAAGCGATAGCCCTGGCGGGGGAGCGTCTCGACATAGCGGGGAGCCTGCGCTTTGTCGCGCAGAACGGAGCGGATGCGGTTCACGCAAGAATCCACGCCTACGTCATAATCCACGAAGGTGGAGTCGCCCCATAGAAGGCTGCGGATCTCCTCGCGGCTGACCGGTCTGCCCGCATGACTCACCAGCAGGCACAGAACGCGCATCGGCTGCGGCCGGAGCTTCAGCGTCCTGCCAGACTTGCACAACTTGCCCGCCTCCAGGTCAAGGTCGAACTCGGCAAAACTCACTCGCCCGGAAATCCCCGGCATGCTACCGGAATTATAGGCCTTCAACTCCGCAAACTCAATCCTTCCACCAGCTTGGACGCTGAGGAAAAAA
>Ga0335081_10009182_pt1 | contig 15891 bp, 12 predicted proteins | sample Lox_Sample_35_FD_206713 | JGI IMG/M metagenome (GOLD analysis project Ga0335081, IMG submission 206713) | Soil microbial communities from Loxahatchee National Wildlife Refuge, Florida, United States - Lox_Sample_3.5 | ecosystem: Environmental > Terrestrial > Soil > Wetlands | place: USA... | reverse complement strand
TTTCTTGACAACCTCAATGTGCTTTCGCCCGAAAAAGCGGGCGTCCATCGACCAGGCGCCGGGTCCTATCATTGCCAAGCTGATGCCTAAGCCGCACACGATGATCGCAGTCCATGGCTCAGCCGAGCCCGAGAAAACGAACCATAACTGCATCGCTGCGACCAGAAGGCCGATATACGGGGTGCCCAATCCTATTAAAAGAAGGACCGATGCAATCAATTGCAATATGATCGTCGGAAAATGAGGACTAGCGCTGGGTTGCAGGGAGGCCCCATGTAAGAGAATGGCGCCAATGAGGAATCGCTGGATTAACAGACCGGCACCAGGCCACCCGTCCGCGAAGGTCGAGAACAAACGCTGCACAATCTAAGCTAAGATATTCCGGAAGAGGGCGCTACGGCCAAACGGGGGAAGCGGGTCTCCCCCATTCAGGGGATTTGTAAATCGATAATTCCGCGCTTTAACCCGAGGGTAACCGCGTGCGCCCGGTCGTTCGCGCCAAGCTTGGAGAGTATGCTAGCGACGTGACTCTTGACGCTCGCTTCCCCAATTGAGAGTTGATCGGCAATCTGTTTGTTGGCATTACCCGCCGCAATCAGACGCAGCACATCGATCTCACGTGACGTCAAGGTCTCATCCGCCAGATGTTCCGCCACCTCAGCCGCTATCTCTGGCGGGATTCGCTTTTGCCCGGCGTAAACGCCACGGATGATTTCCGGAAGCTCTCGATGGACGTGTGCCTTCAACAGATAGGCCCGAGCACCCGCCCTGAGAGCGCCGATCACCTGGGAGTCTCCTGTGTACGTCGTAAGCACGATGATTTTAGCGTCAGGAAACTCGCTGCGAATGCGAGCGATTGCATCGATGCCACTCAACCCCGGCATCTGCAAATCCATCAGGGTGACATCCGGATGGTGCGTTCGGAATTTTTCGACAGCTTCCTCGCCATTCGACGCCTCCGCGATCAGCTTCAGGTCAGGTTCGGCGCTCAGCAGGGTCGCAACGCCCTCGCGCAGGAGAGCATGATCGTCGCATATGAGAATTCGGATCGTTCTAGTTGCGGTAGGCATAACCTTTTAGCTTGCGAAGTATTCGGAATGGAAGGCTATCACCAGACCCGTCGTAAGCGATGCGGGCAGGAACGGTGAACTGGAATTCGGTGCCTGCTCCGGCTTCGCTCCAAAGATCCAGTTTCGCTCCGATGCGCTCCGTACGCTCCCGGACACCGCGCAGCCCCCAATGGCCGCTGCCGTCTCCCTGCAATACCTTTAGGTCAACGCCCTTTCCATCATCACGAATACGCAGACGAAGGGTGTCGTCATCGTATCGAATCTCGGTTTCAATGCGACGAGCCTTCGCGTGCCGGAAGGCATTTCGCAGCAGTTCGAGTGCAATTCGATAGGTCTCTTCCCGAATGATTGGCGTGAGCGTCCGCCGCTCCCCCTCCACCGTCAGACCGAATGTAGGCACATCCTGATCCGCTTGCGATTGGGCCAACTCACTTCCCGCCCTTGTCAACAACTCCGGCAAAGCATTCTGGGCAACAATCTCGGAACGTATGTCGCGAATCGCATCACGGCTTTCGGCGATTGCCTGCTCGGTCCTGTCAAGACTGACATCGAGGACCTGCATCGCGCGTTCCGAGCCGGCCGCAAAAAGGTTACGTGCCGCCTGATACTGAAACAGCAGGGCCTGCAGACTTTGGAGCAAAGTATCATGGAGCTCGCGAGCGATACGCGTTCGTTCGCTCACCCGTGCTTCGATGGCGGTGTTGAATTCCCGTTGAAGCCGCTGGACACGCCACTCGTACGCCGCCCACAGCAGTGCCAAAAACATGCAAGCGCAGAGAGCGCGAAACCAATTCGTCTGGTAATAGGCGGGAGCGATGGAGAAATCCAGCTTGGCGGCGTTATCGTTCCAGACGCCCTCGCCCCTAGATGCGATCACGCGGAAGGAATACTTCCCTGGAGGCAAATCCGTGTAGAACGCCTGTCGGCGCGTACCGGCGTCTTTCCAGTCACGGTCATAGCCGTCGAGCCGATAACGAAACTTCACCCTCTGTGGAATCAGAAACGTTGGCGAAGTGTAATTAATCTGCAGGTCACGGGGGTGCGGGGAAAGCTTCAGGCCTTGCGTTGCTGCGAATTCCTTTCGGCCAATGATTACCGATTCGATGTAGGTCTCCGGATAGGTCTCCGCCGACAAAGCTTGTCGCGAGAGCCTGGACGGATCCACCATCTGCAAGACAAAACCGCTGGCAAACCATACCCGCCCATCCGAAGTGTAAGCCGCTGAATTGAAAGATGGCCCTCCCTGTGGACGCGCGCCGTCCAAGACGTCATACACATGGGTTTGAACGACTGCCTCTGGATTTGCCCACCAGCGCTGGAGCTCGGAATCCGGCAGCTCAACCACGCCGCAAGCGGTATAGAGCCACCAGCGTTTCGCGTTGTCTTCAATGAACGAAATTACGGAGTCGCACGGGAGGCCGTTTTTTTTCGTCATTCTTTGCACCTTATCGTGCCGCAATCCGACGAGGCCGTCCTCGGCGGCGGCGAGGACGGTACCGTCTGCGTCGGCGATAATCTGGTGGCTGATAGGATAGCCCTTGGGACTTAACGCGAACTTCTCAACTACACCATGGCGGAATAGCGCAAGGTCTCCCTTTAGAGTTCCTATCCAGATGCCTCCGTGAGGATCCGGCGCGAGCGTGTGGCCCGGTGGGACTTGCGAGGCAGAGAACTCTTCGCGCACTTGGAAATCGCGAATGCGCACCAGCTTTCGTGAATTGCCTGCGCATTCTGCCCAAATATTCCCATCCACGTCTTCGGTCATCCCAACGACCAAACCCAGCGCGTTATGGTTTGGTTCGGGGAGGCGCCGGAAGCGCCCATTCTTGAACAGATACAGTCCATCATCCACGCCCACCAACATATTGCCGTCGCGGTCTTCAATCATTGAGGCAACTTGATGACCCGGAAGACCATTGCCCGCGCGAATGGACGAGACGATCCCGTTAACGATGTGATCGAGCGATCCAGAGTTCGCAATCCAGATCGCGCCATCGTGGCTGGACAGAACGCCCGTTACTGCATCATTCCCCAATCCTTCCACTGCCGAAAAAGTGACAATCCGCGGATCGCGAAAGCTGTCGATGCCATTCGTAGTCGCAGCCCATACGATTCCCTCTCTGTCTTCAAAGAGAGCCCCGACCGCATCGCTGGATAGGCCTTCTGTGTGTCCGTAGTGCTCCACAACATCCCCGTGGATGCGGAAGATGCCTTTGCCCAGGCTAGCGACCCAAAGACTGCCGTCACGATCGAACATCATGTCGTAGACCGACACTTTACTTCCATCGAACTTGGGGGTCACGAATGACCGAAAGACCCCGCCCTTCAATTGTCCCAGGCCCAGTCCGGGCCCTGCCGCAGCTATACCGATCCAGAGCGATCCATCGGGGCCACGGGCCAGTCTATTTATCCCGATATCACCCGCATTGGATTTCAGCCCTTCAAGGGGATAGATCTGCGAGACGCCGGCACACCAGTGGACAAGCGCCGTCTGTCCTCCAACCCAAACCCCCCCTTCTCCATCGCCCAGCACGGCATCGGCCGGGGCGATCGGCATTCCATCGGACTTCCCGAAACACTTCGCGGCGCGGTCAGTGATATGGCAAAGTGGCGCGTCTGAAACCGAGTTGGAAGCCCGCGCGATCCACAACGACCCATCGCGATCTCGGCTGATGCCGGCATGCCCGCCGATTCCTACTAGCTCAAAATCGGCAATGACGGCGCCATCCTTGACATGAGCGATCTCGTGATCTCCTATCGCCCAAATCCCGCCTGCATGATCGGCAAAGACGACGTCTATGTGGATGGAACGAATCTTGGCAGGCGGAACCCAAGGAAGGAAGCGAACACCGTCAAATTTGTATAAACCTTGTTCGAGTGCTGAAAACCAGAGAAAACCGTCCGAAGTTTGCGTGATCGAAAACATGCCAGCTGGCAGAGACCCGTCTTGTATTCGCCAAGAGGTATGGATGTACTGGGTGATGTGCTTGTTTGGATCGAGGGCGTGAACCGCGCTCGACAATAACAATACGAAGGTCACACAGCAGGCGAGCGCCGCCACTATCCTGCCAGACCGCCTAAACCGAAACAGAAGAGCCGAAGAAGCTAAGCGTCCCATATCGTATCCGAACAGCGTCAGACACCCTCGTCCGATTCAGATGCGCTCCATCGTGCCTCAACCATAAGGAACTGTCAAAAGACTTCACATGCCAACCCGCGGCAAAGCGTCCTTTGTACTGGAATGAGGAATCTAAGCGAGTCGGGGAGCACGTCTGCGATCTTTTGTATTCGATCTCAGACAATTCTCCAAGGCTTGCAGGGCATAGAGGGCAGTCTCGATAGCCTCAGTTTCCCCATCATAATTGGGAGAAGTTTCAAAAAGCTCTTGGGATCGAAAGACGAGTGCTTTCCGGGCTTCTTCGATGCGTGATGGTATTTTGCTCGTGTCGGTCTCGAACAGCGCAGCTTTGTACAATCCGCGCCAGTTCCGGAAGGTTTCGGCAGATTCGCCCATGACTCACCTCCCAAAAGCTTACTAGCACAAGAGGTCAACTGAAGTCGGTGACGAGAGACACAATTCGTGATTCGGCGCGACCTGCTCACCTTCGCTAGCGGCCGAGCTGTATTACAGCCGTGCAAGGAAGATCGGCAGGCCGATCTTGTAATCATACTTCGGGCGATAGCACTCAATATCGTACATCGATGCGATATCTACCTTGCGTGGCCCCAGCTTCGGATCGGGAATGGGCGCCATCATGTATCGTCCTTCGTTGATCGCGGTCATCAGGCCAGATTTGCCTTCTTCCAGGGCATCCATGGCCATACCCGCAAACGTAAATGCCACGAGGCGATCGATGAAGTCGGGACTGCCCGAGCGCAGGTCATAAGTCAGGTCACTAATGACGCTATCTTCGCCTGTTACCCGCCTGATCTCCTCGCTTAGGTCTTCCGCAACGCTCATCTTTTTGCGATGGCCGAACGCATCCGCCTCGCCATATTCCTTCACCGTGTAGCCCTGCCACTGGGCGCCTTCGGAAAGAATCACCAAGGAATAGTTGCTCGGGTTCTTACGCTTGTCGTCGATGAGCAACTCCATCAGGTGCTGGAGATCGACTTTGTGCTCGGGAATGCAGCACCGTAGTCCGGTCACGTACGCTGTGTAGAGCGCCGTGTAGCCCGCATCTCGGCCAAAGACACGGAAGATGCCGATGTGTTCGTGCGAGCCGACCGTGGTGCGCTGGCGTTCGATGGCGTCCATGGCGCGTGTGATCGCGGTTGCGAAACCGATGCAGTATTCAGTGTTGCGGACGTCGTTATCCATCGTCTTCGGCACCGCGATGACCTTGATGCCCTTGCGATCGAGTTCGGCAGCATAACTGAGAGTATCGTCACCACCGATGGCAATCAGGTACTCGAGACCCAAGGTCTCGATGTTCTTCAACACGGCGGGTGTCACGTCGAAAACCGTGCTGGTGACACCGTTTGTTGTCGATTCTTTGGCTTCGAATTTTTGGCTTTTTAGAACGGGAGGCAGGCTCCTCATCTTCGTGGGATTTGTGCGTGAGCTGTGCAAGAAGGTTCCACCCGTGCGATCGATGGTGCGCGTGTTTTCGGGGTTCAAGGGCAGGATGTAATGCTCCCTGCTGGCCGGGTCATTCAGATCGACGTGGGTCAATCCTTCCCAGCCCCGACGGACACCGATCACTTCGCATCCGAGGTCTGGCCCGCGGCAGACCACCGATTTGATCACGGTGTTTAGCCCGGGGACATCGCCCCCTCCGGTGAGTATGCCTATACGCTTCTTTGACATCTATGACTCCTTACTTCCTTACTCGCATACCACGCCGCAGCTCAGCGATTCTGCTCTCTCACAGGGACCCTCGACAGAACGGCTTCATGTTTATGACGAACCAACACAACGATGGATCGCGGGGCCGCTTGATAGATCGACTGCTGCAGCAGAAAACCGCATTCTGAGAAATCGCTGGGACTTTGGTGGTCGGTGTCCACAACTCTGACCCAATCTTGAGGCGAACCTTCCTGGATATGAAACCGCAGAGGCTCCCAATATGCATTGATCATCACGTAGATATCGTCATCGCCCTGGGATGCGCCATGCAGGCAAAACGCCAGACTCCGGGAATCCGGTGACAGATCGACCACGGGTCCAACGCCGTACCAGGTGATATCGTCGCGCCAGAACCGGCTGCGACATAAAGAAGGATGAGACTTCCGGAACGCAATCATGCACTTAAAGAACCGGAATATGTCCTGATTCGCCTTGAACTGACTCCAATCCAGCCAGCTGTTTTCGTTGTCCTGGTTGTACGGGTTGTTGTTTCCGAACTGTGTATTCAGGAACTCGTCACCGGCGCGGAACATCGGGATCCCGTTCGAGAGCATGAGCAGGCAGAAGAAATTCTTAGCCTGTTTCCGGCGGAGTGCCAAAACCTCCGCTGGCGCGCTCACGTCTCCCTCGTGTCCGCAGTTCCAACTGTAATTCGCGTCCATGCCATCCTGATTGGCATGGCCATTCTTCCAGTTGTGTTTGTGGTTATAAGAAACGAGATCGTAGAGTGTGAAGCCGTCGTGGCAATCGATGTAGTTGACGGTCTGGAAGGCATGATAGGCATGCTCCCGGCTGTCTGGAAACAAGTCATCGCTCCCGTAGATACGACGCATAAGGTCCGGGACCATCCCCGCGTCGCCCCTCACAAAACGGCGGACGTCGTCGCGATAACGCGCGTTCCATTGCAGCCAGGTCGTTCCCGGAAATCCACGCCCGAGCTGATAGCCGCCGACGTCCCAAGGCTCCGCGATCAACGCCAACCGGCCCAACTCGGGGTCCGCGGCGATTTCACTGAATATCGGAGCATCTCCCCAATTCAGTGATCCGTCTGCATTACGGCTAAACACCGATGCCAGATCGAATCGAAAACCATCGATGTGCATCTCGTTCTTCCAATAGCGGAGGCTGTCCATAACCATTTTGCGCACGTGAGGCTGATTGAAATTCAACGTGTTGCCGGTGCCCGAGTAATTGGCGTATGGGCTGATCGAGTCGGAGGACTGCATGTAATAGCCCGAGGGGTCGAAACCTTTGAAGCTGTAGGTAGGGCCGACGTGATCTCCCTCACAGGTATGGTTGTACACAACATCTAGCACAACGAAGATTCCGGCTTTGTGCAAAGCCTTGACCATATTCTTGAACTCAAGATGTTGCCCATCCTCATCAACACCCGATGCATACTGCGCATGCGGTGCGAAGAAGTTCAGAGGCATGTATCCCCAATAGTCACCCTCATCGGGATCGCGCTGAAATATGGGCATGAGTTCGACGACCGTGATCCCGAGGTCCTTTAGATACGGGATCTTTTCGATCAATCCGGCATAGGTACCGGCTCGCGTGTGGTGCACAGCGGAATTAGGGTTCTTGGTGAACCCCTTGACGTGAAGTTCGTAGATGATCGCGTCCGATTCAGGTCGGGGCGGGAGATCTTTCGCCCAATCGAAAGCAGCCCGTTGTCTGGGCAAGACTCCAAGCGGCGCCTTTTCATTATTGGGACCTGGCTTCATAGCGCGCTTGCGATCAAACCTTGGCGGGAAGAAAACTCGGTTCGCATATGGATCGAGAAGAACCTTTTCGTGATCGAAGCCGCGGAGACCGGCAACGGCTTGCCCTGAAACCGAGTAACCGTAATAGCGGGCATCGCGCATTTGATCCAGCGGGATCCTGCAGTGCCAGATCCGCCCTGACTTATTGCGGATAGGATCGAAGTGAAATGTCAAAACTGGTTGTGCCAAATCGGTAGGGGAATAGAGAAGCAGTTTCACACTCTCGGCATGTTCAGCGCACACCGCAAAATTGAAGGCCTCGTCTTCTTCGATCCAGGTAACCCCAAGCGGCAATGGAAGCCCCTCTGTGTGTGCCCACGTGCGACGTCCTTGCAGCAACGCCGCGGAGACGGAAGCTGCGTCAGATGCACGGTCACTGACCGCAATGGATCTTGGAAGTGTGTTTTTCACGTGTTACGAAGCTAATGACACGCCGCATCATCCTGGAAAGTACCGCCGGCGAACATCTGCGCCAAGAATTGACCACAACGGATGATCTTCTGGGCGTCCGGATCATCCTTGAGCGGGTTTTCCGATGTCGACAGGTCGGCTGCACTCAACGAATTCCGAGCGTCAACAAAGCTCTCAGCCCAGGCCTGCACATTGTTGAACTCATTCCTCAGCAGCTCGAGCCCGCGGTGGTCATCATCCGTCGAGGCAGCGGCTGAGGCTAATGCGACATTGTCGGCGGCTCGCCCCTGATAGGCGCGAATCGTGTTTCCTGCCATGGCCTTCCCCACGGGATATCCATTTTGAACGATCACCTGCAGCATCCCGCCCCATTCTCTTATCGAGGCCATCGCCTCGATCGCGGCCCTCATGAACGCGGGTGAAAATCCCGACTTCATGGCGGGGGCGCACGCTGGGTCCGAAGCGTCGCTCGGAGCGGGTGTCAGTATGACTCGGCCCTCCTCAAAGCTGAGAGAGCCTTTGGTGATGCGTGCCAGGTCCTGCACGTCTACCAACACACGCCCGTGGTTTCGAATGACTGTCGCCTGCCCTTGGTAGCCTTGCACCGAGAGCGTTTCTGTCTGGACCTGCGTTTGCGCGAGGGCCATGACTGCCGACACTAGCATCGCCCCGACCATCATGGACCGCTTCGTGATGCTGGACATCGAGTGCTCCCTGGATAAGAATCGCGGTCGCGGAGCAGCGTGCCTCATTGCTCAGGCCGTTCTGTCACGCTACTTCCCGGCACGGTTTGCTGTGCCTCCGTGAGCGGAGGAAGCGAGGATTCCACATTCATATCCATTAACAAGTCGACGCGACGCTCCAATTGAAAGAACTTCGTCACAGTAAGGGCCGGAAGCACCTTGTTGAACTTTTTGTAATACTTTTTCTTCAACTCAGCCAAACGAGATTCGCAGTCCAACATCTGGTCTGCCATCGCTTTGGCCTCAGCGTTGGTCAGCGTAGGGTACTTCTGGGTGTACTGCTTTACGACGGCAGCGCGACGGTCATCCACCCTGGACCGTTCGTACTCGTATTGCTGATAGATCGGCCAGAATGCCGCGCCATCTTTGTCGTTGAAATTCATGCCTGTTGTGATGATCGTAGTCCTGTCTGCCTGCATATGGGCCCTAACTACTGCGATGGTGGAGTCGATAGTGGGCTCCTGATCTTGAGAGCGGCCAAGGGGGCAAAATGTGAGCATCGCGAACGCTACCATGAGTAATGCAGAAGTCTTCATCATTGACTGAACTCCTCAGCCGCGTGTCGTGTTATTCGCGGGCGCCGCGGCGCAGTGCGCTCGAGACATTTTTGTGAACGGCTCCTCGAAAGGACCGGTAGCAGTGCACCAGATGATGCAGGCACGCCACCGGCCGAACTCTCTCGGAATCAAATCATGTCTTATGTTGCGGTTGTGCAATAAACCTTGGTACCGGACGGCCATACGGTGCCCGGTGATGGGCACGCGGACCTCATCTGGTCACACCTGGGTCGATGCGAAGATCGTTTGTTCCGGTTGATAAGAGTATCCGCGGAGCCTATTCGCCGTGGGACGGCTCTACGGCCGGATCTAGCTTCGCCGCTATTGTCCTCGGCACCTCGGCCTTCTTCATCACGATCATGCACATGGCTCCAACCCCTGCCCAGAAGACGGTGCGCGCACGCCGGCATAATGCCAGTGTCAGTCCTGTGGTACTCGCCACACCGAACATCTTTGCTATGAGCATGCTCCCACCCTCGTAGGTCCCGAAATTGCCCGGATTCAGCGCACCCAGGAGGTTGATCACCTTCGTCAGGCCTTCCACGATGAACGCGCCGCTTACCGTGAACCCTGCTCCTATAAACCGCAGAATGATGTAGACCTCCAGGACTGCCAGCATGTGCCATAGGAGATTGAAGATCAATGTTGCCCAGAATGCGCCCGGCGCTTCATCACGAAAGCTCAAGAGGTTATCTTCCGCCGAGTCAATGATCGGCTGTTTATCGCTGACCCACGTATGAAGCCGTGGCAATCGGCCAATCGCCCGGCTTGCATGGCCGACCAATTGCCACCGGTTCCTAACCGCTACAGCCGCCAAGATCACTACTGACACCAGAACAGCAATGAGCAGTCCTGCATACACTCGCCACCTAACAGAAACAGGGCCAATCATTAGAATGGCTGAGATGCCCAGGACCGTTACCACTACAGCGCTGAAGGTATGCAGGGCTCCATCAATCGCACCAGCTGACAGTGCATTCGATACGGGCACTGCGCGACCCAACAGCGATATGCGCGCCCCCTCGCCAACCACCTTTCCAGCGACGCCAAATTGTCCGATCCCGTCCGAGATCAATTGCGCGACGAAGCTACGGAACCAGGAGAGGCCGCTGATATCGCAGGTAAATGCCTGTCTCCAGGCGCATGTCTTGGCCAATTGAGAGAGCCCTCCCAAAAGAATAACGAGAGCGAATCCCCAGCCGACCGCCTGCAGTTGTTTCCAAACGATCCCCGGACCGGTTCGAAACACCAAGTAGCTCAGTAGTCCGAGGCCGAGCAGAGCTGCGAAGAATCGAACAGAGAGCTGAATGAGAGACTGTAACCGGGGCGCGGTACTGCCCTTGCACGGCAGCTTGAGGAGTGTTCTCCATCTGCTCGCGTTCTTCGGCTCATGCGTCTGCTGGGTCCCCATCAGCGCACATTCAATAACTGAGTTAACGGCTCCCATGTCGCTCTCCCCATATCCAGCCGATTTACATACCTGGACATTGAGGAACAGCAGATGAATTGCCAATCGGGATGTCTGCTTAAGGCCTTAATTACGGCTATTTCCGGGGAGGCAACCTGGATACGGCGTGCCCTGCCTAGGGCTGTGCCTCTATGTGGGCAGTGATGGTAGGACCCACGCGACGGAACAGGCAAAAGGCCGAACCCAGAGCGGCCGTCGTCCGCACGAATGAACCGCGGCTCATCTTTTTTCCTCAGTAGCGCGCAGTCCGGACATAGACTGGATTCGAATGCGGAAAAAGAGCGGTTCAATGGAATTCTCGCCCACCCTCATTTGCCGCTCGCCCAGCGCGTTCAGCCACCAGTGACAGCGTTTCCCCACCAGGGAACTGGCCTGCTTACGTTCGGCTGTATATTGCGGCTCGCGCAGTTCCTCATATTCGCCGTAAACAATCACGCTGATCCACTCGCCCTGATTCTCTATTTCGTCAGTCTGGACACATACTTTTGGGTTCGCACGCATCCACTTCACTTTCTGGCCAAGGGTCGAGAAACCGTACAGGTAAGTGTCGTCGCAGGCAAAATGAATCGGAACCACATACGGCTGGTTCTCGCACGAGCAACCCAAGCGGCCCAGGAAGGCACCCTCCAGAAATGCGCTGCACTCTTCGCCGGTCATTACGTTGATTTCCATAATGGTTCCCTTTGGTGCTCAGGATCGACCGAGAGCATTGCTAACGATCTCCTGAGCCTCGCGAATGATCACATTCAGATGTGACTCGTCCTTGAAGCTTTCGGCATAGATCTTGTAGATGTTTTCCGTTCCCGATGGCCGAGCCGCGAACCACCCGGATCTCGCAACCACCTTCAGTCCGCCGATGGGAGCATGGTTACCCGGGGCCTTCGTTAATTTCGCAACGATGGACTCGCCTGCTAACTGTGATTCTGTCACTGAATCAGGTGAGAGCTTCTGCAGTGTTCGTTTTTGTTCAGGCGAGGCTGGGGCATCAATCCGCGTATAAAAAGGAGTTCCGAACTGTGCGGTCAATTCACGGTAGTGCACTCCTGGATTTTTTCCCGTTCGAGCGGTGATCTCGGCAGCAAGAAGATCCATAACCGGTCCATCCTTGTCGGTGGTCCACACGGTGCTGTTACGGCGGAGGAAACTCGCACCCGCGCTCTCCTCCCCGCCAAAACAGACGGAACCGTCGAGCAGCCCAGGGACAAACCACTTGAAGCCCACTGGCACTTCGTACAACGGACGGCCGAGTTTCTCGACAACACGGTCGATCATGCTGCTGCTTACTAGCGTCTTCCCAACTGCGGATTTGGCGCTCCACTCAGGCCGATTCGTCAACAGGTACTGGATCGCGACAGCCAGGAAGTGGTTCGGGTTCATCAAACCCAACGTTGGCGTCACAATGCCATGACGGTCGGAGTCGGGGTCATTGGCGAAGGCCAATTGATATCGATCCTTTAAGGCAACCAGCCCGGCCATAGCGTGGGGGCTCGAGCAATCCATACGAATCCTGCCGTCATGATCGACAGGCATGAAGGAAAATGTTGGATCCATCATGGGATTCACGACCGTGATATCCAATCGGTAGATGGCGTTAATCGGTTCCCAATATCGGAGGGCGGCCCCGCCCAGCGGGTCAACAGCCAATCTGAGGTCCGCATCGCGAATGGCGTCCATGTCGACGACACTCTTCAGATCCTTGACATACGGCAACACCAAATCTTCCTGGTGAGTGGAAGGCGCTTTGATTGCCTTCTCGAACGGAATTCGTTTAACTTCGCGATTGCCGGCTCGCAACAAATCGTTCGCGCGATCCTGTATCGAGCGGGTGACCTCCGTATCGGCAGGGCCGCCGTTGGGCGGGTTGTACTTGAAACCACCGTCTTCCGGAGGATTGTGGGAAGGCGTGATGACAATACCGTCCGCCAAACCAGCTTGTCGAGTGCGGTTGTACACCAGAATGGCATGTGAGATAACCGGCGTGGGTGTGACGCCATCGTTGTCCTGGATGATGGTCTCAACATTGTTCGCGGCGAGAACTTCCAGCGCAGAGCGCTGGGCCGGCGAGGACAGGGCGTGCGTGTCCTTCCCCATGTATAACGGGCATCGAGTACCTTGCACCTTGCGGTAGTCGCAGATCGCCTGAGTAATGGCGAGAACGTGTGCTTCAGTGAAGGTTCCGTTGAGAGACGTCCCACGGTGTCCACTTGTTCCAAACGCAACCAACTGGTCGGGATCTTCGAGATCCGGCTTGCGGCCAAAGTATTCCCTCTCTAACTTCTCGAGATCCACGAGGATTTCCCTTGGAGCCGGTTTTCCGGCCAGGCGTGAAATGCGGGGCCTGCTCAACGGTTTTTCCCCTTGTTTCGTATCCAGCGCACTAGACATGCGTTCACTCTCCAATATCGTCATTCCGATTGGGAGATCGTGAGTTCCCTCAAGAAATCCTCGAAACTGACCAGTGTCTTCGTCAGTGTCGTATCGTAGCGAAACTAGGCACCGCGGCCGGACAACAGCAGAGCTTCCAACACTCTCCCGCAATGGCCCAGTCTTCTGCGGCCCGAACTACAAGGACCCTCGCGCGGGAATCAGGACTCGATATATCTTGATCGAGCAGAGTTTCCTTATTCCGGTCTAGGTCGATTGAGACACCCAGAAATTCCAGCCCTTTGCAAGTGGCAGCGCGCACTTCGGGGGAGTTCTCACCTACTCCAGCCGTGAATACCAAGACGTCCAAGCCTTCCAAAGCAGCTGCCATTTTCCCGATAGCAGTTCGCAAACCATAAGTGTAAAGATCGAAAGCTAACTTCGCTCTCCCATTTCCTGCGTGCATGCCGGCCAGAACGTCGCGCATATCGCCTGACAGGCCAGAAATGCCGAGCAGGCCCGATTTTTTGTTCAACATATCGTCGATCTGATCGGCATCCAATCCATGCCGTCTCATGAGGAAGATCAGGATTCCTGGGTCAACCGAACCCGAGCGCGTGCCCATCATAAGTCCGTCTAACGGAGTGAATCCCATCGTGGTATCCACACTGCGGCCCCCTCGAATGCCTGTGACGGAGCAACCATTCCCGAGATGACAACTTACAATTTTGAGCGACTTCAGGTCCTTTCGAATCAGTTGAGCAATTCTCGTCGCACAGTACTGATGATTGATTCCATGGAAGCCGTATCGTCGAATCCCCATTTCGAACCACTCATAAGGACCAGGATACATCTGGGCTACGGAAGGCATCTGGCGATGAAAGCCAGTGTCAAAAACGGCGACTTGGGGCACGTCTCCCAGTAGGTCCGCGACAACGTTCACACCTTCGAGTTCCAGCGGAATATGCAGCGGAGCAAACTGTGAGAGACCGGCCACGGCTGCATGGACGTCGTTACTGATACGAATGGGATCGTGGAAGCGGGAACCGCCGTGGACCACACGGTGACCCACGGCTTGGATCTCAGCTGCAGAACCAACGCTGAGCGTTTCACCACTCCATAAGGTGGCTAGCAAATGTTTCAGCACCAAGCCGGACGACAGACTCTTGAGCTTCTCCTTCCTGCCTATTCCTTTCGAATTCCTCACTGTAATCGCTGCCGTGCCGCCATTCCATTCGATGCGCCCTTGCCACACCGGCGCCGGCGGATTCTCAGGAAGAGCATCGCCAATTTCGTACAGAGATACCTTCTGGCTGCTCGAACCTGAGTTGAGAACGAGGATCTTCATTATTTACGTTCTTCCACAAACAGCAGTGCAGATGGCTTGCCAATTGGGCTGACGGTTAACACGTGATCTCTCAGAGTTCCCAGTACCCAGATTGCAGCTGGCGTGCCCTGCCTAGGGCAGTGCCTCGATGTGGGCAGAGGCTCGAAGGACAAGGATCCGCAGATTGTGGCGCTGCACGGAGATGCCGTCAGTACGGTTTGGCAGATTGCATGCACACTGCAGAAAGTTCATGTGCGCACGCCAAGCCGTCGGTGACGTCGAGGTGCGCTGCACTTGGTCCCAGCTCTCCCCAAGTGGTTACGGATCAAGTCACCGCACCTCGACTGACGGCTCTTAGGACGGAAAGAGCGGCGCTTAATTCAGCATGTCACTCATCGCAGCGGCTCTGAAACCACGGTCGATGTTGATTGCGACGGATTTCTCTGAGGCTTCTGAAAAGGCGCTTCGGCATTCCCTGGCACTCGCTCGATTTTATAGCTCAGGATTCTGCGTGGCGCACGTGGTGTCCTCCCTGGGTCTGACTATGGCAGGTCCTGGTGCGATCGCTGCCTGCGAGGAGGCAGCATTGCGAGAAACCGCGGAGTTGGAGGCATCGCTGCTTCGGACCGGAGCTCTTGCTGGCATTCAACACAAATTCACCGTTCGGCGGGGTGAACTGTGGCCGGAACTGCGAGAGATCATCCGACAAGAGAACGCAGATCTCCTCGTCGTCGGCACACACGGGCGACACGGTATAGCCAAGTTGTTTTTCGGCTCCATTGCAGAACAGATCTTCCGTCAGGCAGATTGTCCGGTCTTGACCTTTGGACCGTACTCCAATGATCGCCCGTGGTTTGAAACGTCGTTCACGCATCGCACATTCCTGTTCGCGACAGACTTCGGACCCGCATCTCTCCACGGCTTGCCGCAAGCGATTGCGGCCGCAAATCAGTTTGGAGCCAAACTCGCTTTTCTCAGTATCGTTCCAGCCGCACCGTCACACACTGACGAAGGCGTGAGGAACGACCCCGCGGATGCCCGCAGGAGAACCCTCGAGCGCTTGACAGAACTCGCCGACAATGCCGGACTCGAGCTCAGACCTGAGTTGTACGTGGAATTCGAGTCAGGGCAGCCGGTGAGTGAGAAGATCCTCGAAACTGCTGACAAACTGCGAGCCGACCTCATTATTATGGGGCTCCATTATTCAGCCTACGCCGGAATGATTTCCCGCCTGGATCTGGCCACTACATATGAAGTGGTTTGCGCCGCTAATAGTCCCGTACTAACGATTAGCTGTTCCTCAGGATATGACCTTCGAGCGCAAGCGACCGAAATA
>Ga0335081_10009181_pt1 | contig 15892 bp, 12 predicted proteins | sample Lox_Sample_35_FD_206713 | JGI IMG/M metagenome (GOLD analysis project Ga0335081, IMG submission 206713) | Soil microbial communities from Loxahatchee National Wildlife Refuge, Florida, United States - Lox_Sample_3.5 | ecosystem: Environmental > Terrestrial > Soil > Wetlands | place: USA... | reverse complement strand
CTTCTGGGCCTATTCCGCCGTCCGGCTGCGCCAGTTCGGCGGATTTACCTGGCTCGAGAAGAACGGTCACGACAGCTTCGTCTGGGGACAGGGCGTCTTCCTCGCCGTGAAGGACGTGCTGTTCGGCGGCCCGTCCGCGGCCGAGGTCATGACCCTGGTCGTGCTGGCCGCCGCGGTCGTGCTCACCATCTTTACCCTCACCGAGAGGTTTCCGTGGTGCGTGCGCGTCTACACGCTGACGATTGTCGTCGTCGCCCTGGGCGTAGGACCCCAGTACCTCGGCTCCAAGCCGCGCTTCCTGCTGCCCGCCTTCCTGCTCAGCGTGCCGGTGGCCCGGCTCCTTGCCCCGCTGCCCGCGTGGCTGCTGGGCCTGGTGATCGGCGTGCTCGGCGCCGCGTCCGTGTGGTTCTTCCTGTTCCTGATGGCCGGAGGCTCGGCCCCGTGACGCCGCAGCGCCGGGCCGGACCCGCGCTCCCGGCCCCGGAACCGCCGTTAATACGATGAGAACTGGCTCGCTCGGAGCAGGGACAGCCAGGGAGGCAGGAGCATGCGGATGCGGACGCTCGGCGGTACCGGGATCAAGGTGAGCCCGTACTGCCTCGGCGCGATGATGTTCGGTGCGTGGGGCAACCCCGATCACGAGGAGAGCATCCGGATCATCCACGCCGCGCTGGACGGCGGCATCAACTTCGTCGACACCGCGGACGTGTACTCGGCGGGGGAGTCGGAGGAGATCGTCGGCAAGGCCCTGCGCGGGCGCCGCGACGACGTGGTGCTGGCTACCAAGGCGCACAGCCCGATGGGTACCGACCCCAACATGCGCGGCAACTCGCGCCGCTGGATCGTCCGCGAGGTCGAGAACAGCCTGCGCCGCCTGCAGACCGACTACATCGACCTGTACCAGATGCACCGGCCGGACCCGGACACCGACATCGACGAGACCCTGTCCGCGCTGTCGGACCTCATCCACGCCGGCAAAATCCGCGCCATCGGCTCCTCCACCTTCCCGGCCGAGCAGATCGTCGAGGCGCAGTGGGTCGCGGACCGGCGCGGTTACACGCGGTTCCGCTGCGAGCAGCCGCCCTACTCCATCCTCGTCCGCGGCATCGAGGCGTCGGTGCTGCCGGCCTGCCAGAAGTACGGCATGGGCGTGATCGCCTGGAGCCCGCTGGCCGGCGGCTGGCTGACCGGCCGGTACCGCAAGGACGGCGACATCGACATGACCACCGGCCGCGCGCGGCGGCTGCCGCACCGGTTCGACCCGTCGCTGGCCGGGAATCAGGCCAAGCTCGCGGCCGTCGAGGAGCTCATAAAGATCGCCGCCGACGCGGGCTGCTCGCTGATCCACCTGGCGCTGGCCTTCGTGACCGCGCATCAGGGCGTGACCGCGGCGATCATCGGCCCGCGCACCATGGACCAGCTCACCGGGCTGCTGGCGGGCGCCAGTGTCACGCTGGACGACGACGTGCTCGACCGCATCGACCAGGTCGTCCCGCCGGGGACGACGCTGAATCCGGCCGATGCCGGCTGGCAGCCGCCTGCCCTCACCGATCCGGCCGCCCGCCGTCGCCCCCAGGCCGCCCGCGCCGCGGGCTAGCCGCTCTGGCGCTTGGCCGCCGCGAGCTGATCGAGCGGCCGCCTCGATCAGCTCACCCGCCGAGGTCGCCGCCATCTCCTCCAGCCGGGATCCGGGGTCAGGCCCGGCGCGCCCGAGCAACCCCGCGTAGGCGCCGTGGACCGCGTCCGGTACCTCGGCCGGCGTGACGTGCAGCAGCGTGAAGCGGGCCAGCGATCCGGTGTAGGTGAGGTTCGGTCCGATGTTGACGCCGAGCAGCACGGCCAGCACGGCGCCGGCTCCGGACGGCGCGGCCAGCGGCAGCAGCACGAGCGTGACCCCCGGCAGGCGCGCGGCCCGGCCTGGATCGGCCACGGCGAGCAGGGCGATCACCGAGACCGTCGCGCCGGCGACGATGTTCAGCGCATCCCCTTCCCCTCTAGCCGGATGGTGTGCGGCCGTCGCCGGACTATCCGGCCTGAGCCCGGGTCGGCTGGCGCTGGCTGTACCGTTGGACGAACCCGCGCAGGATCACCGGCGGCCAGGCGATATGGCTGCGCGCGGCCTGCGCCTTGATCTCGTCGGCCTCGTCGGGGTCGAAGTAGCCGGCGTGCTTGTAGACCTCGATCCGGGTGTGCAGGCCGGCCACGTCGAGTTCAGGGTGGAACTGGGTCGCGTAGACGTTGCCGCCGACCCGGAACGCCTGCACCGGGCAGGCCGCCGAGCTGGCCAGCAGGACGGCATGGCCGGGCAGCTGGCTGACCGCCTCCTTGTGGCCGGTGAAGGCCTGGAAGGCCATGGGCAGCTCGCCGAGCAGCGGATCCCGCCGGCCCGCCGAGGTCAGCGTGATCTCGACGGCGCCGACCGGCTCGGCGTAGCACCGGTCGATCACCGAGCCCTGGTGACGGCCGAGCGCGCCGATGCCGTAACAAGCCCCGAGGAACGGGTAGTCGGCGCTCACCACCCGGTCGAGCAGGCCGGACAGGTCCGCCTCGACCCGCCGCTGCACCGGCGTCTTGAGCTCCTCGGGGTCGGAATAGTTGAACGGCCCGCCGCCGACGATGATCCCCGACCAGTCGTCCAGGTCCACGGCGCCGAGCGGGCGCTGCTCCAGCCGGACCCGGCATAGCTCGCCTTCGCCGAGCCCGGCCAGGGTCAGGAACGAGTCGTACTCGTTGTCAGCCGCCGCGTCCTCGGCGCGGATGGCCAGCAGCAGGAATGGCCTCACCCGTTCACCTTATTGAGGCGGCGCGCCTATCGCAGCCCATCGCCCGCCGCCTATGGGCCGACTCCGCTGATCCATCGTGGAAGGACCACCCCCGCGTCACGAGTAGCCGCCAGGGCGGCGGCCCGGCCGGGTGACATCAGCCCGGGCGGCTTTGCTTATCTACCTGCACGGTCAGCCATAATGTGCTTCAGGCCCGTTTGTGGGACCAGCCATAGTTCGCCGGCCTACTCAGGTGTAGGTTCACTGGCGGGAACGCTTGAAGCGTCACAGAGCTGCGGAGGGATACATGAGCATCCTGGGCACCCGGGTGATACGGACGGAGGACCCGCGGCTGCTGACCGCCGGCGGGGTCTACGTCGACGACCTGAGGACGCCGGAACTGAACGGAGCGGCGCGCCTGACGTTCGTGCGCAGCCCGCTGGCTCACGCCCGCATCACCGGCATCGACGCCAGCGAGGCCCTCGCCGAGCCCGGCGTGATCGCCGTGCTGACCGTCGCCGACATGGACGACCTGGCCCCGCCGCCGCCGAGTTCAGGCGAGTGGGACGGCAGCCCGACGCCGCTCGGCGGCCCGTGGGCCGAGCCCTTGCTGGCGGTCGACACGGTGCGGTTCGTTGGGGAGCCGGTCGCGGTGGTGATCACGGATGGCCGCTACCAGGGCGAGGACGCAGCCGACCTGGTCGCCGTGGACTACGAGCCGCTGCCGGTGGTTCTGGGACCGGCGGCCGCCGTCGCCGGCGAGACCCTGCTGTTCCCGGCGGCCGGCACCAACGTCGCGATCGCGAACCCGGTGCCGACCGACGACGCGCCCTTCGACGCCTGCGACGTGGTCGTGGAGCATTCCATCGTCAACCAGCGGGTCGCCTGCCTCCCGATGGAGGGCCGGGCCTCGGCCGTCAGCTTCGAGAACGGCAAGCTGACCGTCTGGACCAGCTCGCAGAACGCGCAGGTGAGCCGGTTCATCCTGGCTGGTGCCCTGGGCATGGCGCCCGAGCAGATCCGCGTGGTGCTGCCGGACGTGGGCGGCGGGTTCGGCGCCAAGATCGGCATTGACCGGGACACCATCACCCTCGCCTGGGCGGCCAGGAAAACCGGCCGGGCGCTGCGCTGGACCGAGACCCGCAGCGAGAACCTGGTCGCGATGACGCAGGGCCGCGCCCAGCTGCAGCACATCAAGATCGGCGGCAGCCGGGACGGCCGCATCCTCGCCTACCGCATCGACGTGATCCAGGACGCCGGCGCTTACCAGCGCGTCGGCGGACTCCTGCCCGTCCTCACCTGCCTGATGGCACCCGGCGTGTATGACATTCCGGACGTGCAAGCCGGGTTCCGGCAGGCCGTCACCAACACGACGCCGATCGGCGCCTACCGGGGGGCTGGCCGGCCCGAGGCCACCGCGGCCGTCGAGCGCGCGGTCGACCTGTTCGCCGCCGAGATCGGCATGGACCCGGCCGAGGTCAGGCGGCGCAACTTCATCACCCCGGACAAGTTCCCGTTCCAGACCAAGACCGGCGCCATGTACGACACCGGCCGCTACGCCGACGCGCTGGACAAGGCGCTGGCCGCGGCGGGCTACGAGCAGCTCCGCGAGGAGCAGCGGCGCAGGCGGGCCAGCGGTGACCCCTGGCAGCTCGGCATCGGCGTGTCCTCCTACGTCGAGATCACCGCGCCGGACCCGGACGCCGGCGAGACCGCCAAGATCGAGGTGACGGACGACGGCTCGGCCACCGTCTACACCGGCAGCTCGGCGCACGGCCAGGGGCACCACACCGCGTGGGCCATGCTCGTGCAGGACGAGCTCGGCATCCCGATGAACCGGATCACTGTCATCCACGGTGACACCGACCTGATCCCGGTCGGCGTCGGGACCTATGGTTCGCGGTCGCTGCAGCTCGGCGGCTCGGCCGTGCACAAGGCGGCGCTCGAGGTCAAGGACGAGGCGCGGCACCATGCCGCGGAGATGCTCGAGGCCGCCGAGGCCGACGTGGTGCTCGATACGAGCACCGGGTTGTGGCAGGTGCGCGGCGACCCGGACACGGCCCTGTCCTGGGCCGAGGTCGCCGGTCATACCAGCGGCGGCAGCCTGATCGCCGACGTGAGCTTCACGCAGGACCGGCCCACGTTCCCGTTCGGGACCCACGTGTCCGTGGTGGAAGTCGACACCGAAACCGGCCAGACGAAGATGCTGCGCCACGTGACCGTCGACGACGCCGGGATCGTGATGAACCCGGTGCTCACCGAAGGCCAGCGGCACGGCGGGATCGCCCAGGGCGCGGCCCAGGCCCTGCTCGAAGAGGTGCTCTACGACTCGGACGGCAACCCGCTGACCTCCACGCTCGCCGACTACGCGGCCATCTCAGCGCCCGACCTGCCCAGCTTCGAGCTGGCCGGCAGCGAGACGCCGACCGATCTCAACCCGCTGGGCGTGAAGGGCATCGGCGAGGCCGGGACGATCGGCTCGACCCCGGCGGTCCAGAACGCGGTCGTGGATGCCGTCGCGCATCTCGGCGTCCGGCACATCGACATGCCGACCACGCCCCAGCGGGTGTGGGCGGCGATCAACGAGGCACAGAAGGCGAGTCACCAGTGAAGGTCGACCTGACCGTCAACGGCAAGAACATCACCGCGGACATCGAGGACCGCATGCTCCTCGTGCACTTCCTGCGCGACGTGGCCGACCTCACCGCGACCAACGTCGGCTGCGACACCACCTCCTGCGGGGCCTGCACGGTGCTGCTCGACGGCGAGTCGGTCAAGTCCTGCACGGTGCTCGCCGGCCAGGCCGGCGGGCACGAGATCACCACGCTGGAGGGCCTGGCCGCGAACGGCGAGATGCACCCGGTGCAGCGCGCGTTCCACACCGAGCACGGCCTGCAGTGCGGCTTCTGCACGCCGGGCATGGTGATGGCCATCGTGTCGCTGCTCAAGGAGAATCCGCACCCCACCGAGGAGCAGGTCAGGACCGGCCTGGAAGGCAACCTGTGCCGGTGCACCGGCTACCACAACATCGTCAGGGCGGCGCTCGCGGCCGCGGACGCAGAGAAGGTGACTTCGTGATCCCGTCATCGTTCAGCTACCAGCGGGCAGGCTCGGTCGAGGAAGCCCTGAGCCTCGTCTCCGAACACGGCGACGACGCGAAGTTCCTGGCCGGCGGCCACTCGCTGCTGCCGCTGATGAAGCTCCGGCTGGCCGCTCCCGAGGTGCTCATCGACCTGGGCGGCCTGCACGACCTGTCGTACGTGAACGACGAGGGTCCCTACGTCGCGATCGGCGCCCTGACCAGGCACCACGACGTCGAGCACTCCGACGTCCTGGCCCGCCAGGTGCCGCTGCTCGCCTACGCGGCCGGCCTGGTCGGCGACCCGCAGATCAGGCACCGGGGCACGATCGGCGGGTCGGTCGTGCACGCCGACCCCGCCTCGGACCTGCCCGCGGTGCTGCTCGCGCTGGATGCGACCCTGGTCGCGCGCGGCACTGACGGGACCCGGGAGATCCCGATCGGGGAGTTCTTCCAGGGCCTGTTCGAGACGGTGCTCGAGCCCGATGAGCTGCTCACCGAGATCCGGGTGCCCAAGCCCGCTTCCGGCGCGTGGTCTTTCCAGAAGTTCACTCAGCGTGCCATCGACTGGGCCATCGTCGGCTGCGCCGTCCAGGACGGGCATGTGGCCCTGGTCAACATGGGCGGTACGCCGCTGCGCGCCGCCGCGACCGAAGCCGCCCTGGCCGGCGGCGCGTCGCCGGCCGATGCGGCCGCGCATGCCGCCGAGGGCACCAGCGCCGCCGACGACATCCGCGCCACCAAGGCCTACCGCGAGCACCTGGCCCGCGTGCTGGTCTCCCGCGCCCTTACCGAGGCGAGCTCACGGTCTTGACCGGGAGGTTCCGGGGGGTCGTCCCCCCGGAACCCCACCCGGCCCGCCTCTCGTCAGGGCGGGCTCACGGCGACGTCAGGAGATGGGTAGCGATGGATGGATCACTGGCTTACGGGGTTCCGCAGGCGGCGCGCTCATCGTGTTCGGCATCGTGCTGATCTTCGTCCACATCCCGCATGGCGAGCTGATCTACTCGGTCCTCGGCCTGGTCGTGTTCGCGGGCCTGACCATGTTCGACTTCCAGCGGCTGCGGCGCTCCAGGGACATGGACTCCGCTCCGCTGCTGGCCGTGTCGATCTTCCTCGACGCGCTCAACGTGTTCCTGTTCTTCCTGCGGATCTTCGCCCGCAACAACTAGGCCCCGGACGGCGATTCGCGCGCAGCGGCATACACAGCCGACAATGAAAGGGTGCGCAAGGCGCTGAGCAGAACCGGCCGGTGGATCTGGTCGCCCAGGCGGCTGATGCTGCTCCTGGGAGCCCTGCTCATCCTCGCCTTCCCAGCAGCCAACCTGGAGTTCCTTGCCTGGTTCGGGCTGGTGCCCGGGCTGCTGCTGATCGTCAGGTCGCCGTCCGCCCGGGAGGGCGGGATGCGTGCCTGGTGGCTCGGGGCCGGATACCTGATCGCGGCGCTGTACTGGATGACGCCGGAGATCGGGCCCGCCGTGCTGCTCGTGGGCGCGGTGGTCGGCGTGCTGTGGGTCCCGTTCGGGGTGACCGCGCAGAAGCTGCTCAGGCCGCCGGTGACCTGGCCACGGGCGCTGGCCGCCCTGGCGGTCGTGCCCAGCTGCTGGCTGCTGACCGAATGGCTGCGGTCCTGGCAGGCGCTCGGCGGCCCGTGGGCAGTGTTCGGCGTCAGCCAGTGGCAGCATCCGGCGGTGCTCGCCTTGGCCGCGGTCGGCGGGGTGTGGCTGATCAGCTTCGCGCTGGTGCTGGCGAACGTGGCGATCGTGCTCGTCATCGAGGCGCTGCCGCGGGTGACGCCGGGCGCGACCTGGCGCCCGGGGCTCGCGGTGCTGGGCGCGGCCGTCGCGGTAGCCAGCGTCGGCGCCGGGCCGCTCGCGTTCGCGCTCACCCCGGCCAGCCCCGCCGTCCGCGAGGCGACGGTCGCCATGGTGCAGCCCGGGATCGTCGGCAACGCGGTCAAGCGGGTGGACGCGAGCGAGCGGCTGACCGCCGGGCTGAGCCGGCCCGGTGAGCTCAGCGGCACCAAACCCGACCTGATCGTCTGGGGCGAGAGCAGCACCGCGGTCGACCTCACCCTGCCCGAGAACCGCGGCCAGCTTCGGCAGCTGGAGGCCCTGGCTCGGGAAGACGGCGCGGACCTGCTGGTCAGCCAGGACGCCATCGTGCCCGGTAAGGGCCACGAGAAGTGGTCGGTCCTGGTCGGCCCCGCCGGGATCAAGGGCATCTACGTCAAGACGCGGCTGGTGCCGTTCGGCGAGTACATACCGTTCCGGCAGCAGCTCGGCTGGCTGACCAAGATCAGCAAGGCCGCCGCGTCCAACATGATCCCCGGCACCGGCGCGCACCTGCTGCAGGCCACCGACCGGGCGGGCAGGCCGCTGCCGATCGGCGTGCTGGTCTGCTTCGAGTCCGCGTTCCCCGACATGTCACGGGTGGACACCGACCTGGGCGCGCAGCTGATCGTCTACCAGTCCGCGACCTCCACCTTCCAGGGCACCTGGGGGCCGGACCAGCACGCCTCGCTCAGCGCGGTGCGTGCGGCCGAGACCGGGCGGCCGGTGGTTCAGGCGGCGCTGACCGGCGTTACCGTCGGCTTCGACGCCCGGGGCCGGCTGCTGGCCTGGATGGGCCAGTCCTCGCACGGCGTGGTCACCATCCGGCTCGGCTTGCCGGCCACCTCGGCCAGGACCTTCTACGATCGCGCCGGCGACTACGTTCCGTGGACCGCAGTGGCCATCGTGATCCTGGCGGCACTGGTCATGTTTGCGAATTCACGCGGTTTTCCTGGCCGGAGTGCTGGCGTCAAGCGAGGGCATGAGGCACAATATGTAGCTGGGCAGTCCGTGCCGCAGTAGCGAGGCCGCTGGGGAAGGCGAACCTCGTCTACAAGGAGGCACGGTGTCTGCGCCCATTGCTCTAGGTGTTCTGTACGTTCATTCGGCGCCCCCGGCGCTGTGCCCGCACATCGAGTGGGCCGTAGCCGGAATCGTGGGGGCGCCTGTTGGCCTGCCATGGTCCGGTCAGCCGGCCGCCCCGGGCGCGCTGCGGGCCGAGCTCACCTGGCATGCCCACCCGGGCACCGCCGGGGCGATCGCGTCCGCGCTGGCAGGCTGGAACCGGCTCAGGTTCGAGGTCACCGAGGACAGCTCGCCCGGCTGCGACGGCGTGCGCCATTGCTACACGCCCGACCTCGGCCTGTTCACCGCGGTGACCGGCGCCAACGGCGACATCATGGTGTCCGAGAACCGGATCAGGTCGGTGCTGCTGCTGGCCGAGCGGGGAGGCGTCACCGCGTCGCTGGAGGACGAGCTCGGCAAGCTCCTCGGCACGGCCTGGGACAACGAACTCGAGCCGTTCCGCCGCGCCGCCGACGGCGCCCCCGTCCGCTGGCTCAACGCCACCGGATAGCAGTGCTAGCCCGGGGGGATGACCCCCCGGACCCCCCGCGACTGGGGGGGACCCATCCCCCCAGACCCCCCCTTGTAACCAGCTCGTCGGGACGGGCATGCCCTCGCTGTAGCCGGACGCGCTCTGCAGTCCGACCACGGCGCGCTCGCCGAACTCCGCCAGGTCCCGCGCGCCCGCGTAGGTGCAGGCCGAGCGGAGCCCGGCCACGATCATGTCGATCAGGTCTTCCACGCCGGGCCGCACCGGGTCCAGGTACATCCGGGCCGACGAGATTCCCTCCTCGAACAGCTCCTTGCGGGCCCGCTCGAACGCCGAGTCGCTGGCCGAGCGCAGCCGTACCGCCCGCGCCGACGCCATCCCGAAGCTCTCCTTGTACAGCCGTCCCTCCGGGGACCGGAACGTGTCGCCCGGAGACTCGTAGGTCCCGGCGAACCACGACCCGACCATCACGTTCGACGCCCCCGCGGCCAGCGCCAGCGCCACGTCCCTGGGGTGCCGTACCCCGCCGTCGGCCCAGACCGAGGCGCCGAGCCGCCTGGCTTCCGCGGCGCATTCCAGCACGGCCGAGAACTGCGGCCGCCCCACCCCGGTCATCATCCGGGTGGTGCACATCGCGCCTGGGCCGACGCCGACCTTGACGATGTCGGCGCCCGCGGACACCAGGTCGTCGACCCCGGCCGCGGTCACCACGTTGCCCGCCACCACCGGGACCGAAGGCGAGAGCCCCCGCACCGCCTGCAGCGCGGAGATCATCTTCTCCTGGTGCCCGTGCGCGGTGTCCACCACGAGCACGTCGGCGCCCGCGTCGAGCAGCAGCTTGGCCCGGGCCGCCACGTCGCCGTTGACCCCGATGGCCACCCCCACCCGGAGCCGGCCCGCGGCGTCGACGGCGGGGGAGTACAGGGTCGCGCGCAGCGCCCCGGTCCTGGTCATGATGCCCAGGCAGCGGCCCGCCCCGTCAACCACCGGCGCCAGCCGGTGCCGGCCGTCGTGCAGCAGCGAGAACGCCTGCTCGGGCGGCGTCCCGGCGGGTAGCGTGAACGGCTCGGCCGACATCACGTGGCTCAGCTGGGTGAACCGGTCGACGCCGAGGCAGTCGGCCTCGGTGACGACCCCGACGGGGCACCCTTCGGAAAGCACGATCACGGCGCCGTGCGCCCGCTTGGGCAGCAGGCTGAGCGCATCACCGGCGGTGTCGGCCGGCGCCAGCGTCAGCGCGGTCTCCACCACCAGGTCCCGTGACTTCACCCAGGCGATCACGTCCGCCACGACGTCGGCCGGGATGTCCTGCGGCAAGATCGCGATGCCGCCCCGCCGGGCGATCGTCTCGGCCATCCGGCGGCCGGAGACGGCGGTCATGTTGGCGGTCACGAGCGGGATGGTGGCTCCGCTGCCGTCGGTGGCAGTCAGGTCGACGTCGAGCCGCGAGCCGACCGCCGACCGGCCGGGCACCATGAACACGTCGCTGTAGGTCAGGTCGTGCTCCGGGGCTGCTTTGTTGAGGAATCGCACGTTAGAGATTCTTCCCGAACCAGACGGGTGCTATAGCCTCGACCGGTGACAGACCCCGGGCCCGGCGCTGCTCATCACCGGCGCCCGCGGACGCTCCGGCTCGGCGCGCGGGCGTGGCCACCCGGCTCGTTCGGGATCATGGCGGTGATCAACCGGACGCCTGACTCGTTTTTCGACCGTGGCGCCACCCGGGAGTTCGGCCCCGCGCTCGACGCGGCCAGCCGTGCGGTGGCCGACGGGGCCGAGATCGTCGACATCGGCGGGGTCAAGGCCGGACCCGGTGACGAGGTGACCCCCGCGGCCGAGATCGACCGGGTCGCGGGCCTGGTCGCGGCGGTGCGCGAGCGCCACCCGGACGTGGTGATCAGCGTCGACACCTGGCGGGCGGAGGTCGCCGACGTGGTCGCCCAGGCCGGCGCGGACCTGCTCAACGACGCCTGGGGCGGCGCCGACCCGCGGCTGGCCGAGGTGGCGGCCAGGTACGGCACCGGCCTGGTCTGCTCGCACGCGGGCGGCCTGCCGCCCCGCACCCGCCCGCACCGGCCCGCCTACCGTGATGTCGTGCGCGAGGTGACCGGCTACGTCACCGAATATGCCGAACGGGCCGTGGCCGGGGGCGTTCCGCCGGATTCTGTCCTGGTGGACCCGGCGCACGACTTCGGGAAGAACACCTGGCAGTCACTTGAGGTGACCCGGCGCCTCGGCGAGCTGGCCAGCGCGGGATGGCCGGTCCTCGTCGCGGTCGCGGACAAGGACTTCATCGGCGAGACGCTCGGCCTGCCGGTCGGCGAGCGGGCCGAGGGGACGATCGCCACCCTGGCCGTGTGCGCCTGGCTGGGCGCACGGGTGTTCCGCGTGCACGACGTGCCCGCCACCCGCGAGGCGCTCGCCGCCGTCGCCGGGCTGCTCAGGGAATGTTGAGGCCGAACGCGGCGAACATGATGTCCGCGATCCGGTCGGCCATCTCGTTCTCCGGCAGGTTGACCTCGGCGCTGATCAGGTAGTTCACCCGCTCGAGCATCATCAGGCAGGCCACCGAGGTCAGTTCGGCCCGGTCCTGCTGCTTTCCGGCCGCCTGCGCGGCCGCGGTCATCCCGGTGGTCATCGCCTCCGCGATGCTGAAGAACAGCCGCAGCCCGTCGCCGAACACCTCCTCGGGTACCAGGTCGGCCTGGCTGAGGATGCGGATCACGGTCGCGTGCGCCGCGTAGGCGCGGAAGAACTTGCGGACCCACTGGCGCAGCACGGTGAGCCCGGTGTCGTCGTGAGTGACGACGGGGAAGTCGCCCGCCACGATCTCCATGTCGTGCAGCGCGTCCTTCAGCAGGGCCTTGAACAGGTCTTCCTTGTTGGAGAAATAGAGGTAGAACGTCCCGTGCGAGATGCCGGCCCGGCGGACCACGTCGTCCACGCGGACGCCGTGGAAGCCACGGTTCTCGAACTCGACCATGCCCGCCTCGAGCAGCCGGCGGACCGTCTCCCGGCCCTGCGCGCGCAGCTCGCGGTCCTGGGCGGGGGTACCGCCGCCCAGCGATGGTCTGACGGGCTGTTTCTTCGGTGGCCGCCCGGTCCCGCGCGACGCGGCGCTGGCGGGGCCGCGGCCTGCCTCCTGGTTCATAGCAAGAGCGTAGCCTTCCCTGCCTATGCTGCTGTGCATTCGGTCAATGCCGCGGCCTGCTACCCTTCCAGCGGTGAGTAGCCAGGCCGCCGGTTCCCGGCCTGCCAGCGCAGCGACCGCCCCCCGCGAGGCTGACGGGACGGCCGCTGGGCGGCTGGGCACGCTGTGGCGCGCGCCTGGCGTCAAGGTCGGCGCGCTTACCGTCGCGGCCGCCTTGGTCTACTGCCTGGACTCGCTCAACCTCTTCCGCCGCTTCCTGGCCAGCACGTTCGACCTGGTCATCTTCGATCAGGGGGTCCGCGGCTACGCGCACCTGTCGGCGCCGGTCTCGATCGCCCGCGGCGTCTCGGACGGGCAGGGCGCGCACTTCCTGCTGCTGGCCGACCACTGGTCACCGGTCCTGGCCCTGCTCGGCCCGCTGTACTGGATCCACGACAGCCCGGTCACCCTGCTGATCGCCCAGGGCGTGCTGTTCGCGCTGGCCATCCCGCCGCTGTGGGCCTACACCCGGCGCCGGATCGGGCCGGGGGCCGCATACCTCGTCTGCGTGGCCTATGCCTTGTCGCTGCCGGTCATGGAAGCGGTGATCTTCGACTTCCACGAGGTCGCGTTCGTCCCGGTGCTGACGGCGGTGATGGTCGAGCGCTTCGATGCCGGGAAGCGCTGGCCGGGCATCCTGGCCGCGGCCGCGCTGCTGCTGGTCAAGGAGGACATGGGGCTGCTCGTCGCCGGCTTCGGCGGTTACCTGCTGCTGGCCCGGTGGCGGTCGGAGAAGTGGACCGGCCTCGCCTTCGTGGTGGGCGGCGTGGCCGCGACCTGGGCGACCACCCACCTGCTGATCCCGGCGTTCGGCGGCTCGGCCGGGTTCTACTGGGCCTACGGCCAGTTCGGGTCCACGCTCGGCAGTGCCCTGCTCAACGTGCTCACCCATCCGCTGCACGCGCTGCACGTGTTCGTCACCCCGTGGGTCAAGGCCAGGACCATGATCGGGCTGCTCGCCATGTTCGGCTTCCTGCCGCTCGCCTCGCCGATGGTGATCGCCGCGCTGCCGCTGCTGGCCGAGCGGATGCTCGCTTCCGGCTATCCGCTGTGGTGGCAGGCCAAATTCCAGTACGACGCCTTCCTGGTGATGATCCTGTGCTGCGCCGCCGTGGACGGCGCGGCCCGGCTGCAGCGGCACTGGCCGCAGCGGTGGAACGGCTGGCTGACCTACCCGTTCCGCCGCCCAGCCTGGCTGCGAAGGGGAGGGACGCCGTGGCCCCCCGCCACCCTGTGGGCCGCGGCGGTCTGCGCCGCCGCGCTGGTCTACGTTCCGTCCTCGCCGTTCGGGCCGCTGCTCAAGCCCGGCTTCTACGGTACCAACGCGCGGATGCGGGCGGCCGCGGCGGCCGTCGCGCACGTTCCCGCCGGGGTCGAAGTGGAAGCGTCCAACAACATCGGCCCGAGGCTTTCCGGCCGGGACACCGTACTGCTGCTCGACGGCACGCCCCGGTGGGCGCCGTGGGTGGTCGGGGACACCATCGGGCTCGACTTCCCGTTCTGCACGCCCACCCAGCAGGCCGAGGAGCTCGCCTATCTGCGCGCGCACGGGTACGCGCAGGTGTTCGCCGCCGACGGCTACGTGGTGCTGCACCGCCCGGCCGACGCGCGCACCGCGCAGGCCCTGGCCCATCCGCTGCCCGGCGCGCGCCTGCACACGGACATCTGCTACTGATGGCTTCGGAGCAGGTACTGAGCCTGCGCGCGGTCAACCGCGCGCTGCTCGCCCGCCAGCTGCTGCTACGGCACAGGGTGAGGCGCTGACCACCGAGGCCGAGCGCGTGCTGGCGCTCGCGGCACCCAGCGCGGCCCACGAGGTCCGGTTCGCGCCGCTGTCCGGGTGAAGCTGAAGATCTGCTGTTTACAGGCTTAAGGACTCTTTAACTATCCGCCGGGATCTTTCTGTCGGCGGGGGGTGCCCTATATGGTCTTATACATTGTGCTGCTCCTGACCCTGCGGTGCGCTACCCTGACCGGCTGGCGGCGGCGTGCCGTGCAGCTGTGCGCCGGCATCGCCGCGGCGTGCGCGACGCTGGCCGCGTTCGCCGGGCCGGCCAGCGCCGACCCGGCCCCGCCCGGCGGTTCCTTCGGCTTCACCAACACCCCGCCGCCCGGCGTCGCCGCCCCCGCAAGCCCGGCCGCGCAGTCGCTGGCGGCTCCCGGCTCGGGCGGGGTTTCCCAGCGGAAGTTTTACGTCCCCGACCTCATCGCCGCGGTGCCGAGCGGCATCAGCTCCTCGCAGCTAGCCGCGATCTCCAAGCTGCGCGGGGTCGAGGCGGTGCTGCCTGTCGACGGCGGGAAGGTCACGGTCAACGGCCAGAGCGCTAACCTGCTCGGCGTCTCGCCGTCAGCGTTCCGGTCCTGGACGGCACTGTCCACGGCCGGCTCGGCGGCGATCTGGTCGAATCTGGGCAAGGGGCAGCTCATCAGCACAGCCGCGGCGGCACGCCGGCTCCACCTCGCCGCCCGGCGGTCCTATCCGGTGTCGGCCGCGGTCCTGGCGCGACTGCCGTTCGGCGGATCGACCGCCCTGAGCGTGACCGGCGCGGACGCGATCGTGAACCTCACCAGGGCCGCGCAGCTGGGGCTGGCACGGAATTTCGCCGTGCTGATCAGCGCGCCGCCCAGCGCCAGCTTGCCCACGCTGATAGCCCAGGTCAAGTCCGTTATCGGGAAGGGCGGCCAGGTGGTGAACCTGGTTTCCTACAGCTTGGTGACGGCGAGCCAGAAACCAGTGGCCACGGTCGTCCCGGCGGGCGCGCCGGCCAACTACCTGAACCTGTTCAAGGCCTCGGCCGCGACGTACTGCCCGGGAATGTCCTGGACGGTGCTGGCCGCGATCGGTCAGATCGAGAGCGGCGACGGCGCCAACAACGGCCCGTCGAGCGCGGGCGCACTCGGCCCGATGCAGTTCATGCCGGCCACCTGGGCCGAGTGGGGCATCAACGGGTTCGGCCCGCCCGGTTCTCCGGACATCATGAACCCGCTCGACGCCGTACCCTCGGCCGCGCGCATGCTGTGCGCGGCCGGCGCCGGGAACCCCGCGACCCTGTCCCAGGCCATCTTCGCCTACAACCACGCAACCTGGTACGTGGCCGAGGTGCTGGCCCTGGCCAGCGAGTACGCCAAGAACTCCGGGTAATGGCCTGAGGCGGTCCAGGCCCGCCAGGCAGGTGGCGGCGCTGGCGGCGCCGCACAGGGCGGCGAACGCGTAGCCGAACCGCGGGCCGTGCGCGTCGATAATGAACCCGGCCACGGACGCTCCGGCGGCCACTCCGACGGCGATGCCGCTGCTCAGCCAGGACATGGCCTCGGTCCGGCGACCGGGCTTGGCCTGCGCCTCGAGCAGGCTGAACCCGGCGATCAAGGTCGGCGCGATGGCCAGCCCGCACAGGTAGATCCCGCAGGTCAGCGTGATCAGGTTCGGCTGCGCCCAGAACGTGGCCACGCCGAGCACGGTCAGCGCCAGGGTGA
>Ga0335081_10009180_pt1 | contig 15892 bp, 9 predicted proteins | sample Lox_Sample_35_FD_206713 | JGI IMG/M metagenome (GOLD analysis project Ga0335081, IMG submission 206713) | Soil microbial communities from Loxahatchee National Wildlife Refuge, Florida, United States - Lox_Sample_3.5 | ecosystem: Environmental > Terrestrial > Soil > Wetlands | place: USA: Florida... | reverse complement strand
CACATCCCTGGCTCATGCCTGGATTTTGGAAATTCCCCACGGTGTCGATGGGGATCGGGCCGATCAATGCCATCTACCAGGCGCGGTTCACACGGTACCTGGAGAACCGCGGGCTGATCGCGAAGACGCCGCGGAAGGTTTGGGCATTTCTCGGTGACGGCGAGATGGATGAACCCGAATCGATGGGTTCGCTGACGCTGGCTTCGCGCGAGAAGCTGGACAATCTCATTTTCGTCATCAATGCCAATTTGCAGCGGCTGGACGGGCCCGTGCGCGGCAACGGCAAGATCGTGCAAGAGCTCGAAGCTGCATTTCTGGGCGCTGGTTGGAACGTCATCAAGGTTTTATGGGGCACGGATTGGGACGATCTGCTGGCGCGGGACACGAGCGGCCTGTTACTGAAGCGCATGGAAGAGTGCGTGGATGGCGAGTACCAGTCGTTCAAGGCAAGGGGCGGCGCATTCGTTCGCAAGGAATTCTTCGGGAAGTATCCGGAGACCCTGAAGCTCGTCGAGCATCTTACGGATGACCAGATTTACCGGCTGCGGCGCGGGGGGCACGATCCGCTGAAAGTTTACAACGCATACAAAGCCGCAGTGGAGCACACGGGGCAGCCGACGTTGATTCTGGCCAAGACAGTGAAGGGCTATGGCGTGGCGGAGATCGAGGCGCGCAACCCGACGCATCAACAAAAGGAACTGAACGATCGTGCGGTGCAGCTTTTCCGACAGCGGTTCGACATCCAGCTTCCCGAGGATGTCGCGCAGAACGTTGCGTTCTACAGGCCGCCGGAAGGCAGCCCGGAGATGGCGTATCTGCACGAACGGCGGCGGCAGCTCGGCGGATACATGCCGGAGCGAGTTGTGCCGCCGAGCCAGATTCAAGCGCCGAAGCTGGAAACGTTCGGTGAGCTGTTGCATGGCTCCAAGGCGCCGCATCCATCGACCACGATGGCGTTCGTGAAGCTGCTGACGGTTCTGCTGAAGAACCAGGAGATGGGCAAGCGCGTGGTGCCGATTATTCCAGATGAGGCACGCACGTTCGGCATGGAGTCGCTGTTCCGGCAGTTCGGCATCTATGCATCCGGCGGCCAGCTCTACAAGCCGCACGATGCCGACATGTTCCTGTACTACAAGGAGCAGCAGGACGGGCAGATTCTGGAGGAAGGAATCACCGAGGCGGGCTCGATGGCCTCGTTCACGGCCGCGGGCACGGCGTATTCGAACCATCGCATCGAAATGATTCCGTTCTTCATTTACTACTCGATGTTCGGATTCCAGCGCGTGGGCGATTTGATATGGGCGTTCGGCGATGCGCGCGGCAAAGGCTTCCTCATGGGCGGCACGGCCGGCCGCACGACGCTTTCCGGCGAAGGATTACAACACCAGGACGGGCACAGTTTGGTGTTGGCGAGCACGGTGCCGACATGCGCGGCCTACGACCCGGCCTATGCGTACGAAATTGCGGTGATCGTGCAGGACGGTATCCGGCGCATGTACCAGGAGCAGGAGGCTCGCTTCTACTACCTGACGCTGTACAACGAGAACTACCCCATGCCCGCGATGCCTGAGGGCGCGGCCGAGGGGATCCTCAAGGGCATTTACAAGTTCAAGTCCGCGGAGAATGGCAAGGCGACGCTGCAACTGCTCGGGAGCGGCCCGATTCTGAACGAAGCTGTGCGCGCGCAGCAGATTCTTGCGGAGCGGTACGGAGTCGCGGCGGATGTTTGGAGCGCGACCAGCTATAACGAACTGCGGCGTGAAGCGTTGCGGACCGAACGGTGGAACCGGCTTCATCCGGATCAGGCGGCGCGCGACCCGTACATCGTGAGCGCGCTCAAAGACGAGCCGGGTCCGATTGTTGCTGCGACGGATTACATGAAAGTCGTGCCGGATCAGGTTGCTCCGTGGCTTCCGGGCCGCATGGCGACGCTGGGCACCGACGGTTTCGGACGCAGCGACAATCGCGAGCATCTTCGGCGGCACTTCGAGGTGAACGCAGAATCAATCGCGGCGGCGGCGTTGTCGCGACTAGCGCGCGACGGCGCGTTCGACGCGGCCAGGGCGACGAAAGCGATTGCGGAGCTTGGCGTAGATCCAGAGCGAGTAGATCCGGCGCTGGCGTAGAAGGATCGAAGGGCCACTTTCGGCTCGCAACGTAACCATTTGAGATAACGGGCGATTTGTCGCTGGGTCCCCTTCTACTTGCCCACATCTTTCGGTGTTTTCTTCGTTGGGGCGGGCATGTGCACGAAAACTTCCCCTTTACCCGGTTGCGATACGACGGTGAATTTGTTGGGAGAGTCGAACACGATTCTGGTAAAGGGAAAGTCCACGGGTGGGCCCTCGAGCTCGAACGATATGTGGAGTACGACGGTGTCGCCGGAGCAATCCGGCTTGAACCTCACGCTCTCCATCGCTTTCTTAACTTCGACTTGAAGCGCCAACTGTGCTGATTCCACCTCTACGCTTTGAGCAGACCCGTCTGCACCCACCTTCATCCTCACTGTCGCCGGCCCTGGCAGACCTTTTCGTGCATACAAGCCATAACCAGGAAGGACTAAATGGTCGAAACAGCTGAGATCATTGCGCTCCGCTGCCGAGGCCATTCCAAGGATCATTAAGGTAAGAACTAAAGAACACGATTTGCATCGACTCATCGCCTTACACCGCTTGAGACACTTATTTTCAGGGATCGTCTTTTTGCAGTTTACTCCAGATCACTTTTGGTCTCAGCTGCTTTCGCGCGGGAATCCGGGCAGTCGCGGGCCAAGTGCAAGCCTCGTCGCGCGGGGCATCTGCGGGCACGGGAGGCTTATTCGAACAATTCGGCGTGACTGCCGGTACGAACCAGAATCACAGCGGTGTCCGTGATTCTATAGAGCAACAGCCAGTCGGGCTCGATGTGGCAGTCCCAGTGACCGACCCAGGTTCCGCGCAAGGGATGGGATCGGCAATTTGGAGGAAGCGGCTCCTGGGATTGCAGTAGATCGACTACCTCTTCGAGTTTATCCATGTCTTTGCCTTGCTTCTTAACCCGTCTTAGGTCTTTTTCGAACCTGGTTGTGGTGAGGAGGGTGAGAGACATCAGAGCTTGTCGCGCAGTTCGCGGAAGGAGCGATACCGGCGCAACGCGGCGGGATTATTCGTCTCTTCCATGGCAGCGATGGTTTGAGCGGTCGGAATGGAGACGGGGAACGGAAGCCCTCTGTGCAGTTGCACCTGCTTCATGAACAGCCGGATTGCCTCGGTGGTCGAGATGCCGAGCGTGGAGAACACGCGCTCGGCCGATTTTTTCAAGGTCGGATCGATCCTTGCGTGAATCATTTGAGTTTTTGCCGAAGGTTTCACGGGCGCTCCTGAATCGATTGTATCTCAAATGAGACATATTGGCTGGAGGGTGAAGGCGAAGCTGACAGCGCGACAGTGAGTCCGGCGGCCGTTGTATACTTCTCGGATCGGCACGAGGAGGTGCGTATGAGTTCGCGTAGGCAATTTCTGGCGGCGAGTGCTGCGGGAGCGCTATGGACAAACCGGGCTCGCGCGGCCAAGGGCGCGTTCAACAATTCGGAAATCGAGGGGCGCATTGCCCGGCACGATTTCCGCGATCTGGCCAAAGAGGACCTGCCCACGCCGGCGTTGATCCTCGATGAAGCCCTGTTTCAGAAGAACCTGCACACGATGGCCGAGCACAATAAGGCCACGGGGCTGAAGCTGCGCGCGCACGTGAAGATTCACAAGTGTCCGGAGATCAGCAAACAACAGATTGCTCTGGGAGCACACGGCGTGTGCTGCGCGACCACGGCGGAGTGCGAGCTGCTGGTGAGCTGGGGCGTGAAGAATGTGTTGCACACGTGCCAGCCGGCGGGCCGCGCGCAGATTGCACGCACGGTTGCGCTGGCAAAGCGGGAACCAACATTTACCGGCGTGCTGGACGATCCCATCACGGTGGACGCCCTCGAAGAAGCGCTGGCCGCGGCCCAGGCCAAGATGAATGTGATTGTGGACGTTTACGCTGGTCTCAACCGGCAAGGGTGCCAGCCGGGCGAGCCCGCGCTACGCCTCGCGCAGAAGGTGGATCAGTCGAAGCAGATGAAGCTCGTGGGCATTATGGGTTATTCGGGTGGCGCTTCGCACACCCACGGCTGGGAGGCGCGCAAGCAGAAGTCGACCGGGGATGTCGCAGCCATGCTGGAAACTGTGGAGCTTTGCCGAAAGTCAGGCCTGTCGATCGGCATTATCACGGGCGGGAGCACGGGTACCTACAACATCGACACGGAAAATCACCTCACGGAATTGCAGGCGGGCTCGTACATTTTCATGGACACTCTGTACCGCAGGATTGGCGGCAAGAGTGACGAGCATGTCTACAACGATTTCGAGCCGGCGCTGAGCGTGATGACGACCGTCATCAGCAAGACGCGTCCCAATCAATGCGCGGTCGACTATGGGAACAAGGCGCTGCTGCGCACCACCGACGAGGTGAAGGGACGGCCGGAGGTGAAGATTGACAGCGGTGGTGCTGAGTACGGCATGCTTTCGTGGAATGATGGTCCCGACATCAAGCTTGGGGATCGTGTCGAGATCTATCCTTCGAATCTGGACACCAGCACCAATGTCTACGACCGTTACTACGTGGCGCGCGGCGAGAATATTGTCGACGTGTGGCCCATCATGGGGCGGTCGGGTGCGGCGCAGCGGTAGGTTCAGCGATTCCGGGCCGGCGAAAGCCACTTTACGGGAGCAGTTTGCCCCAAAAATGTGATAAATCAGACAGAACGTGCCGCCTCTGTCGCTATATTGTAATTGCCAAAAAAGACCGGGCATGTATACTGCTATCCAATCGGAGGGATAGACGGCCCCTCTGCGGGTACCCTTGGGAACACTGCAATTACGGAGGAAAAATGCGCCTACAAGTTTGTCTGATTCCATTATGGGCCGGACTGTTGGCTGCTCCAGCAGTGGCGGACTCTGTTTTTTTCAGCACGGGCAATCCAGACGGCAAGATGGCAACGGCTTCCCGCCCCTCGTCTACAGGGAACAACGAGATCGAAACGGGGGACGACTTCGTTTTGACCTCACAGACTGCGATTAACAGCGCGACATTCGTGGGCCTGCTGGCGGGTGGCTCGACCGTTGGAGAGGTCGTGGTTGAAATCTATCGCGTGTTTCCAAATGATTCGGATACGGGCCGAACGAGCGGTCCACCGACTTTCTCGACAGCCGAGGTCCCTACGCGGGTCAACTCCCCGGGGGATGTGGAGTTCGATGATCGTGACACGGCGTCCGGGAACCTGACGTTCTTAACCACAAACCTGGGCACCTTTACGGCGAATAATTCGGTCCAGCCCGGAGGAATCCATCCCGAACCCGACCAAACCACGTTTGGTAATGGTCCCATTACGGGTTCGGAGACCGAGTTCGACGTTACGTTCACCAAGCCGTTTGACCTTCCGGCGGGTCACTACTTCTTCGTGCCGCAGGTGGAGGTGACGGATGCAGGCGGTAACTTCTTTTGGCTCTCGGCGCCCAGGCCGATCGTTGCGCCGGGGACGCCGTTTCCCCCCGGCTTCACGGACTTGCAAGCCTGGACTCGCGACGAAGACCTCGCTCCAGACTGGCTCCGAGTCGGCACGGACATCGTGGACGGATCGCCAGCGCCCACCTTCAACATGACGTTCTCGCTAAGCGGCGAGACCATCCCGGAGCCCTCCAGCTACATTCTGCTGGGCTCCGCGCTTCTAGCGCTTGTGAGCATCGGCCGTAAGAGGTTGCTCCGCGGCTGAGGGCGCCCTGAACTTGGGCCGAGGGCTACGCTTTCGGCCCGATTCCCGGCAGCCAACGCACCGCATTCTCGCGAAAGATCTTCCGCACAACTTGCTCGGGAAGCCCGAGCCCTTGCACCTGGTTCTTCCGGAACGTCAGCGTGTCTTTCGTGGCAAAGAAATTCCAATCCCAGTCGTGTGTGCGCTGCAATTCCTGTGACGCCGCGACGGCATCTCTCGATTCCAACACGAAATCCGTCGCGTAGAGCACGCGGTCCTGATACTTGGACAGGAACCGGCGGGCTTGTTCATGGTCGCCGCGGACGAAATAGCGCACGCGCGCCGCCACATCCACGGCAAAATTCGGATATGTATCGAGACGCTTCGCCAGCCGGTCCCAGTGTTCCTCGTCGCTGCCAAGATGGCATCCGACGACTCGAAGTTTGGGATGCCGTTCGAGGATTCGATCCCGCGCCTCCAGAATGGCGTCTTTGCGCGGAATCTCGGGCCGCCCATACATGTGCCACTCCGGGTGCTGGCTGTAATAGCCGATCTCCGGGTTGTTCTTGTCGAGCGGAAGCCAAGCCCCATCCGGTTCGGCGAGATGCGCGATCAGCGTCTTGTCGGCTTTCTGTATGCCGTCGAAAACCGGCGAGAGGGCGGCGTGGTCGGGCAGCAGGTAAGCGCCGGATTTTCCGCGAATCCCCATGCCGATGTTCTTCCAGATCTTCACGCCGATTGCGCCCTGGTCAAAAGCGTTCTTGAGCCCCGTGATGGTTCGAGCGGCGAAGTCATGGTCCTCGAATCCGCGCGCGTCAAACGCGGTGGCCCATGCGATGCGTCCCTTGGTGGCGCGATGGACTTCGGCCGTGCCACGGATCATTTCGTCGAGGTCCGACGGCTGGTCGCCGATGGCTCTCGAAACGCAGATGCTCAGGCAGCGCCACCGCTCTTTTTCTAGAACAGAGAACAACTCGGGCACGATGCGATGAATATGAGTGTGGGTATCGATGCGCTCGAATGGCGCTTCTGCCGCGCGCAAGCTCCGCAGCGCCGTGGCGGCTGGGATCCATGCGAGTAGTTGCCGCCGGGTCATCCGCGTACGTTGTGCCGGAGGGTGAGAGATCCGTCCGGATTGGTCTTTTGCTGGCACGCCCAATTCATGGGATAGCGTACACCTTTGACTTCCAGCTCCGCTTTCAACTTGAGCCCTTGCCAGTTTGTTCCCGGAGGCAGCATCAGCATGGCCTGGCGAATGCCGGTGGGTTTGGGATAACCCGGATCGACGCATCCGCTTACGTTGACCTTGCCGTCATCACTGAACACGGTCAGACGCAGCACGCCCGGCACACCCGCGACACCTTTGTTTGCCAATCCCACAACGAGGCCCGGCGTGCCATCACGCGTGAAGCTCCAGATAAACGAAGGAAAGACGCGATAGCCGATGTGACGAGCGATGTAGTCGATCGGTTCCGGATACTTGTCGTAGTAACTCATGACGTGGGCCGCCGCGATGTTGTGCCAGTTCCACACCGACCAGTAATTCGCGCCGACATCCAGCACGTGCGACGTGATCTTCTCGTTGTACGTGACGCCTTCGTCGAGACCTATACGCTTGGGATCACCAGTCGTCATGCCAACCTCGCAGATAGCGGCGGTCCAGGCCGGCCGGTTGCTCAGCGCTTCAATCTGCGTGTTCTCGATGAAGATCGTGTCGGTGCGAATCCAGTTGTGTGTGCGGATGGTGCGATCGAGAAGGTCGGAGTTGCCAACAAAGCTGAAATCCGGCTCGGTATTCGTGACCAAGGGAGTTTTCGTCCAGAACTCCAACTGGGTTTCGAACATTTTCATCCAAGTCTGCTCGGCCACGACGTTACTCGGAAATGAGTTGCCCTCGTACGGCCAGGTGTGGGCTTCGCCCCAGAATCCGTACATCATCGTATCCATGTACTCGACCTGCGGATTGCCGTTAAACTCCGCCGCGAGCAGTTCGTTCAGCTCACGAAACGCCGCCTGATACGCCGGATGCTCGTATTGCGGCATCTTCTGTTCCTTCTTATGGCGGGTCTCCGATGCGTTGCCCTTCCATTCCCCCTTGAGCTTGAGATACGGCACCTTCCCCATGAGGAACTCCGGCATGCCCGGCTCGGCAAAATCGGGATTCTCCAGCATGATGCGGAATCCGACGCGCTTGTTGTAACGTTTGGCGAGATCAAACGTAATCTGCCACCAATCGGGCAAATCGAGTTTGCCTGGTCTTTTCTGCACCTCCCTCCAGTTGGGGCGAATGTAAATCTTCTGCGTGAACGGGATCTTCACCAGATCCTCGATGGATTTTTCGAGAGTCTCGCCAGGAAGTCTCGGAGGACCGAGGTCGCCCGACACATAGACCACCAGGCCCACGCCGTAGTTGGGCACGATGTCCTTCGAAGGGGTGGTCACCATCACCACGTCGCTGTCGGGAACCACGGGGGCGGGAGCATACTGCGGAAACGGGCCCTGATACAAACGGTCCTTCACCTCAGGGCCGGATCCCCAATCATATTTTTCCCAGTTATGCTCGGGGATGTAAGCACGCGCAGCGGTAGGCGCGAGGCCGGTCGCGATGCCCGCGGTGCCGGCCGTTTGCAGAAACGATCGTCTGTTCATGAGGACTACTCCGGTTTCGCTTCGAGCAACAAGTGCTTTGCGAATTGGACATCCAGGGTGGCGGTGGGTCCGTGGACGCTGCCGAGATCCTTGCCATTCTCGTAGTCGGTGACGCGGTAGGCGCCGATCGAGAGGCCTCGCAATGTGACTTCGCCACGCCACTCCGGTGCAAAGAAGGCGTAATACATGCTGCCGTCTTTGCGGATCGCGTGAGTTTCAGGCTTGTCGAAACCGATGTCATACAACGTGCCCACGTACTCGCCGCGGGAAAGCATCTTTTCTTTGTAGATGTGCAGCCACTTTTCGAAATTCTGCTCGCGGGCGGGAGTGAGATCTCCGCGCTTGCGATCGGCCGAGCCTTCGGGCCAGACGAAGTTGGTACCAAGCACGGCACCGACACCCAGCGCAGAGGCGAAATCATCTTTGTACATGTCCACGTGGTCGCTAAAGTAAGCGACGGAGTCGCCTTGCAGCGCCTTGAGTGACTTGCCCTTGGTACGGACTTGATAGGCGGACTCGGGGTCGGACGCGACGGACATGTTGAAGAACGGCATGGTGAAGAACGAGTAAGCATCGCCGCAGGGGCAAAACTCAACCAATGCGTCTGGCTTGACCTGGCGCGCGGTATCGTAGAGCGCCTTAAAGAACAGCGGCATACCTTCGACTGATTCCTCGGGCCGCGCGTGATGATGCGCGGGGTTGTAGCAGGGCGGGGCGCCGTTCATGTGCTGGCCGTCGAGCTTGAGCCCGTCGAATCCCCAGTCTTTCATGGCCTTCACGACGATAGCTTGGTGATACTTGATAACGTCCGGATCGGCCGGACACAAATACCAGGAGTTCCAATACGAGATCTTCTGTTTGCTGCCGTCGGCGTTGAGGAGCAGCCAATCCGGATGCTGCTTCACCAGTTCCGTGCCGGGATCGGCGGCCAGCGGGGCCCACCATAACTGGGCCTTGAAGCCCTCGGCGTGAATCTTGTCCACCAGCGCCCGCATGTCGGCGTCGCCATTGGGATATTTCTGCGGATTCAGAAACCAATCGCCTTGCGCCGTTTGCCAGCCGTCATCCAGCGTCACCCACGTGAAGCCGAGCTTCTTCACGATGGGCAAGGCACCAAAGAGTTGGGCGGGCTTCATCTTGCGCCCATAGCCCCAGGCGCACCAGATCGGCTGGAACGCGCTATCGGGCGAAGCATCAAAATGGATGCCCTGTGCCATCATCACCTCGCGGTAGTCGCGCAAGGTTCGAAAGTAGTCGCCTTGGTGGACGGTGACGAATGTGCGAAAAGTCTTCAGCGTGGTGCCGGGCTTCAGCACCTCGTTGTGCTTGAACTCCACCGCCACAGTGGCGTGGTCCGCGCCTGGCTGCGTCACCGGCAGGGAGACCAGCTTTGGCGCCATTTCCAGGTGGCCCACACCTATGCCGACGTCGCGGCGCCACACGTCGACCACGGGCGTCCCACCGCCATAGTCGGATGCGTTCATCCCCAGGAAATTTTCCTGCTTGAACCCGACTTTCAGCGGCAGCACCCAATCCGGCCGCTTCTCGTAGGAGCCGCTCTGGAAGGACCAGAACGCTGGTTGTCCGGCCGACGCCGCAGCCGAGATCGAGTAATGTTGATTCGTCCAGGCGCTCACGGTGACATCGGACGTTCCCGTATTGGTGTACGCGACGTCAAAAAATGCCATCCGCGGAAATCGGTCGAATAACGTGACGGTGACGGTTTTCTTGAGGGAAGGAGCCGTGCCGGTAATGACCGTCCTTGAGCCTGATCCCAGGCCGTCGTGGATCGCCTCCTGCTTCTGGCCTTGCAGGGAAAAATCGGTCACGTCCTGCCCGGATATGCGAATGAATTCCGAAGGAGTGAAATCGCCGATGACTAGTTTGTTGCCGCCGAACAGGGCCACGACCCGGCTGTGCATCTTGCCGTCGAACTCAACGCGGATGTTCTTGCCAGTCACGCTGGCACTTTCCGCGGCGAAGCTGGACGAGCCGACTGAGGCAAGCACAGCGAGTTCAAGGAGAGTGCGCTTCACTGTTCGCATGGTTCGGTTGGATAGGAATCGCCTCAAGCATATTCTAAGCTGCCGAATCGTGTCAATTACGATTACTTTCTAGTTCTTTTGTTACCGCCTGGGGTCGCGCTGCCAACGGCCTGACCGACCCCAGAACCGGACTGTCTGAATTAGACTTGGCCCAATCATAAGCAAACAAAAATAAATGAAGATTTTTCTTGACAGCCGCCCGTCCGGGCTTATACTGTTCACAAATTCAGCGAGAGCAGCTTCAAACAGGTTGGAGTTGCGCGCAAATTCAGGAGGGAGGCGCCAGTGTCACCTAATCCGAAGAGGCTAACGAGTTTAATCTCCGTTTTGCTGTTTCTGGTCCCGACACTACTCTGGGGTCAGGCCAGTTTCGAGGCCCAGGTTCGAGGCGTGGTTCGTGATGCCAGCGGCAGTGTAGTCGTCGGCGCCAAAGTGACGATTACCGACGTGGGCACGAACATCTCCAACACAAGCCTCACTGATGAGCGGGGTTTCTATATCTTCAACGGACTGCATCCAGCGACCTACGTGGTGAAGGCGGAGATGACGGGCTTCCGTCCAGAGGAGACGAAGGACGTTGTACTAGGCGTGAGCCAGCACACCAATATCGATTTCGCGCTCCAGGTGGCCGGGTTGGAAACCTCGATGACGGTTATTGAAGCTGCGCCTACGCTGGACACGGGCAGTGCCGAGATCGGCACCACCGTGAGTGGCCAGTACACGCGCGACATGCCGCTCTACGGCCGCAGCTATTTCGGCCTGGTATTCCTCTCGGGAGGCGTGACCGAAGCCGCCGGCAACGGAATTCGCGACAACTACCCTTCCGGGACCAATTTCATCTCAAACGGCCAGCGCAACGCGACCGCGGAGGTGCGGTTCGACGGCGCTCCCATCAGCGCGCCGGAGCAGGGCGAGGGCGGCAACTCGAACGTCTACTACACGCCTTCGGTGGAAGTGATTCAGGAGTTCAAGGTTGAGAACAACAGTTTCTCTGCGGAGTATGGCAACAACGGCGGCACGGTTCTCAACATCATGATGAAGCAGGGCGGCAACCAGTTCCACGGCAGCGGCTGGTGGTTCGGCCAGCGCGACGCGTTTGACGCCAATGACTTCTTCAGCAACCAGGCAGGTTTTGACAAGCCGCCCCACGTGCACGACCAGTATGGAGGGGCGGTCTCCGGCCCCATCCGGAAGAACAAGACTTTCTTTCTCTTCGATTTCGAGAAGCAGCGCGACATCGGATCAGGTCAGGCCGTCGGCACTGTGCCGACCGATCTGCAGCGGGCCGGCAACTTTTCGCAAACCATGACCTTCGACGAAAATGGCAACCTGGCGCCCGTCACGATCTATAATCCGCTCTCGATCGACGCCAACGGCAACCGGACGCCGTTTCCGAACAACACCATACCAGCGAACCTGATCGATTCGGTGGCCAAGAACCTGCTGGCCTACTTCCCTGAGCCCAACGTGACAGGGGACGCCGGCACCAACTACAACAACTACCGCAGAAACGTGCAGTCGACCTTGTCGGCTTATCAGTTCGATATCCGCGGAGACCATCAATTCAACGACAACAACCGCGTCGGTCTGCGGTACAGCCGGGGGCATGCGGTCTATCCCACCTCGGCCACGTTCGTGGATGATGCCTACCTCTATAAAACCGACGTGCACAATGCCGTCGTGGACTACAGCTGGACGATCAATCCACGGCTGCTGTACACAGGCCGCATTGGTCTGGACCTTGCGATCGCCCCCGGTATCACGAATTATCCCAACCTGACGAGTGTTGGGTTTCCGAGTATTCTCGAGGCCAACGGCCTTACGCGAATGCCGATGATCGAGTTCGATCAGACCTACAGCAACCTGTTCGATCAGTGCTGCGTGGATACACACTTCAGCCATACCTTGTTGACATACTCGTCGGCTTTGTCCTGGGTGAAGGGTTCCCACTCTCTGAAATTCGGCGGTGAGCAACGCACGTTCTTCAACAACTTCTGGCAACCGGACAATCCCACAGGGCTGTTCGGTTTCGGGCCCGATGCGACCAATCAGCAGCCCGGCGACGGCGTAGTCACCGAGGGCGATGCCTTCGCGAGCCTGCTGCTCGGCTACGGCGATAACGAAACCGGCCCGTTGAATCTCAAGCCCCCGGTTGCCAACAAGTCCAAGGAGACCGGATTCTATATCCAGGATGACTGGAAGGTGAACTCCAAGCTGACGTTAAACGTCGGACTGCGATATGAATGGAGCACGCCGTACACCGAGCGCTACAACCGCTCGACGTTCTCTGATTTTACCGACAGCACGGGCATAACCGTCCCTGGGCTAGGCGAATTGAATGGAATCACCATATTCCCGACATCGGGCCAGCGAACCGTACCCGTCGACCGGAATAACTTTGGCCCTCGGCTGGGATTGGCCTACAGCTGGGACTCGAAGACAGTTATCCGGGCCGGGGCCGGCCTTTATTACGGGGCGAATATTGCCACCAATTTCCAGTATCCGGGCCCCGCTTACTTCAAGGGCGCGCCCATTTACTTTTCCAAAGACTTCTACCAGACCCAATATGCCACTCTGGAAAACCCGTTTCCTGCCGGCCTTGCCCCGCCCCAAGGGAACAAGTACGGCAAACTCGCCCAGTGGGGATTCGACAACAGCAGCGATTTGGGTTACGAGACGCCCAGGAACCCCGAGATTTACCAGTGGAGCGGCGGCATCCAGCGGCTGTTGCCGGGCGATTTCCTCATCAGTGTGGACTACTCCGCGAATCGCAGCACTCACCTCTCATGGGGCAGCTTCGCGGCCGGTACCCGGAACCGGAACTTCATCCCCACGGACATCCGGCAGAACTACACCACCGCTCAGCTTAACAGTCTGGTGCCCAATCCTTTCCAGCCGTATTTTGTCGGACCGAACGCAATTTTCAACGAGCCGGATTCCCGCTACAACGATCCGACCATTCCGCTGATCAACCTGCTGCGGCCGTATCCGCAGTTCGACGGCGCGTTCGACGGATTTCCTCTCTTTGGAGCGAACTCCCGGTACGATTCCATGCAGCTTCGTTTTGAAAAGCGCAGTGGGAAGTACTTCACGATACAGGGCAGCTACACGCTCTCACGTTCCACGGATGACAGTTCCTCCGGCGACAATAGTTGGGTGGGCTGGTACAGTGTCGGCGGCCCCCAGGCTCTGGACCGCTTGAGCAATGAGACCAGCCTCAGTGCCAACAACGCGACACACCGCTTGGCCGCGGCGTTCACCGCGCAGATCCCGATCGGCCGCGGCCTCCTGGTTGGTAACAACATGAATCGCGTGCTCGATGCCGTGATCGGCGGCTGGTCGGCGTCCTCGAACTTAACCATGCAGAGCGGGCAGCCGGTCGCCATCCGGATGAATCACAACCGTCTGGCCGACGGGCGGCAGCGTCCCAATGTGACCTGTTCCAATCCGGGCACGGGAATCGGCTATCACCAGGCGGCTGCGGCGCTGCTCAACGGAGCCTCCAGCGGTTTTAGCGTATTCAACACGAATTGTTTCGAAGATCCGGGCGATCAGCAACTCGGCAATGCTCCTCGTTATTTCGACAATCTGTTCTCCCAGGGTATCGATAACGTCGATCTCGCGCTCCGGAAAACGTTTGCCATTCGGGAGGGCATGAGACTGCAAGTCCGTGGGGAAGCTTTCAACGCCTTCAATCGCACGCGGTTTGATCGCGCGGACTTCCACTTTGCAGGTGGGAGCTTCGGGCAGGTCACCAGCTTGGCCAATGGTTTTCACGCCCGGCAGATGCAGATCGTCGCCCGTTTCGAATTCTGAGGTTTCGCGGCTTACAGGCCGCACTTTTATCCCGGGGGGCACTGAACGCTATGTTGCGGACTCTTGCCGTATTTGTTTCCTTGAACGGCCTTCTGGCCGGCCAAAACGCTCAGGACTGGACGCACTACGTTCGCATTGCCGGCAATAGCCTGCGTGCCGACAATGCAGACCAGATTGTACAGCGCGCCACCGACACCAACGTCTTCGGCATCGAAGTGGACAACGACATTCCCGGCCGCTACGAGAGTTTTGTCGATCCGGCGGAAAAACTGAAAGCCATTCACGTGGTTGCCGAAAAAGCTCACGCAGCGGGCAATTATGCTTTCGTCTACATCGCCGGCACAGAGTGCATCACGGCCCACGCTGCCTCAGCTGCGCACAGCATGGCGAAAGATCATCCCAATTGGCTGCAACGCAAGATCACCGGTGAGCCGGCGTTGTTCGGCGGCGGCACTGCGTTCTGGATTCGCGAGGGCGACGAGGATGTCTGGATCACGCCGTTCGCTACAGAGTGGCGCAAGATTTACATGGAGCGGGTGCGGCAGATCGCCGGCACGGGAATCGACGGCGTCTATGTCGACATCCCATACTGGATGACGCACTTCGATAAATGGGAGGACAGTTGGGTCAGCTTTGACGATTATACGGTCGCGGCCTTCAAGGCCAAGACCGGACTCAATGCCAAGACGGATTTGAAACTGGGTGATTTTCGCGACGCGAACTTTCGCAAGTGGGTCGACTTTCGCATCGAGGCCATCACGGACTTCATGCAGGAGATTGACGCTAACGTCAAGGCCGTGAATCCGAAATGCAAAACCATCCCTGAGATCTATCCGGGCATCGAGGAGAGCGCCGTGCGTGTCGGCTCAGACGTGTATGAATTGTATCGCATAGTGGATACGATCGCGCACGAATACTCGACGGGCGGCCGTTCCGCGGCGCGCACACCGCTCGCCTGGTTCCAGGACATGACCGGCATGTACTCCTTCCGCGCATTTGCCGGGACCAAGCCCAGCTGGATGCTGAGTTACTCGTGGGAAAAGGAGAAGCCGATCGCACCCGGCGAGGCCATGCAGAACCTGGCCATGGCTCAGTTGATGGCGGGGACGAATACCTGGGATGCGCAGGGGCACGTCATGTCCGGCTCCAACGACATTCAAACACGCAAGCTGATCTTTGGATGGATCAAAGAACACGAAAAGACGTTCTTTCTCCCACGGCAGCCGCTTCGGCCCGTCGGCGTCTATTTTTCGCCCGAAACAAGAAACTACTTCGCCAAGGAGTTTATTGACTCCTACCGTGGCGTCATGATGCTGCTCATGCAGTCTCATCTGGAGTTTCAGATTGTGACTCCGCGAACCCTGGGAGATTTCCACGGAGATCTGCTGATTCTGCCGGATGCGCGCTGCCTCGGTAAAGACGAATTGAGTTACCTGGAGTCGTACGTGGCATCGGGGAAGACGTTGATGGTTACCGGCGAAACTGGAAAATACGACAGCAGCGGGGCGGAGCAGGCCGCAAATCCAATTCAACGCCTGATCGCTAAGAACTGCATCTCACGTCCCAACTGTCCGGGTAAAGCCTACTACGCTCAACTGCAGAAGGAATTCAATCAACA
>Ga0335081_10009179_pt1 | contig 15893 bp, 11 predicted proteins | sample Lox_Sample_35_FD_206713 | JGI IMG/M metagenome (GOLD analysis project Ga0335081, IMG submission 206713) | Soil microbial communities from Loxahatchee National Wildlife Refuge, Florida, United States - Lox_Sample_3.5 | ecosystem: Environmental > Terrestrial > Soil > Wetlands | place: USA... | reverse complement strand
AGAAAAGCTGAATCTGGTTTCCCGACTTTGAGGTCCGCCAGCAATTTCATCACGCTCTCAGTCGCTGCTACCCGTCGGACCGATTTACGGGATTTTGGAGGCCCGGTGTGCCATTCCCATTTGTGGGCACCATCGCTACCGCGACCCTTTGAAATCGCGTGGCGGACGTGGACCTCATTGGCGAACCACTCGATATCGTTGAGGTAGAGGCCCAGCACTTCGTTGCGTCGCAAACCGCAAAACGCGCCGAGGTAGGTGATCGGGTAACCGGTACCACCCATGTCCTTTGCCGCGTTGATCAGCGTCCAAGTTTGTTCGGGTGTCGGCGGTGTGATCTGTTTGGATTCAAGCGGAGGCAATTCCAACCCGAGAGTGGGATCCTGAGAGATCAACCGGAGGCGGATGGCGCTCGGCCCTTTCCGGCCGACCAGCATTGTCCGTAGCAGAATAACGGCGTTACGAATTGACTTTGAAGATAACTCGTCTTCGATCATGCCGCTCACGGCAGTGTCACTGAGTTCAAAACGGAGAAGGGCAACGGGGATCGAGCCCAGTCGTGGCACGAGTTGCTTGTTGATTAGTGACTCGTATCCAGATTCCGTGCTCCCACGAATCTGTCGGCGGCTGGCAAGCCAAGTAGCAGCAAACTGTTCCAAGGTGACAGATACCGGACGCGCGTACATACCTCTATCAATCTCTCCCAAGACCTCATTAAGCCGTTTCTGCGCGTCGTTGCGAGTTTTGAACTTGCCCTCCCACCGCTGTTGGCCGGAGGGGTCGCGATAGATAATAGAGTAGGATCGGCGCTTGCCCTTCGGCCTGATGATGTGGCCCCCCTGGCTCATTCTTTATGCCTCGATTCATCGATTCCACTCATCGCAAACTCCCGGTCGCCGCCGCGGCGCTTACGGCCTGCAGGTCCTCTTCCGTAAACCGTACAAACTTCCCCAGTTTCCGATGAGGAATCAGTTTCCTCCGGGTACGCTCGTAGATCCACCCGCGTGTAACGCCAAGCCGCTGAGCGGCCTCCTCTACCGTCAGAAACATTTTGCCCATGTTAGTCGGTTGTGGAGAAGAAAAGGTGGGCCAGTTCTGCTCTCCCGTGCTCATAGGTTGTTTTCCCTCGAACTCATGTCTGGCGAGTCTCTTTCTGGGCACGCGTAGCCGTCAGCGGGCCTATTATTTTCGGGCAAGCCACCAGCCGATCGTGCAGCAGTTCTGTAGTGACCGGGCGCGCCGGAAGGCGTTGCCAAAGATGTACCCGATCAAGGGTGCGGCGGGGCAGCGTCCGATCTGGCCGCGAATGCACAGCAAGGCGAAGGACTACCGCCCACTGTGGGTTGTCGGCGTGGATGCCGCCAAGGAGGCGCTGTACGCGCGCCTCAAGATCACTGAGCCTGGGCCTGGGTTCTGTCATTTTCCGATCAACGATCAATACGACCTGGGATACTTCGAGCAGCTCACGGCCGAGACCTGCCGGGTACGATATACCAAAGGCTTCGCGCATCGCGAGTGGACGAAGAAGGCTGGGGCCCGGAACGAGGCACTGGACGCACGCTGTTATGCTTATGCCGCTCTGCAATCGCTGATCGCCAGCCGGTTCCGGCTGAACAAACAGGCGCAGCAGATTGAGGCGCTGCTCGCGGTAAAGGCCGCCGGTGACGATACCCCGCGGCAATCGCCGCCGCAGACGCCGCTTGCGCGCGGAGATCGGCAGCGGTGGATCGAACAGCGGGATTGGTTCAACCGCCGATCGGATTATTGAGGCCAAGCATGGAATCGTGTATCCAGTCGGCGAGCGTTAGGAGCCCGTGCCTGATATGCGGCGGCCGCGCTGAGAAGATGCACCGGCCTATGTTCCATCGCGGCACGTTCTGCCCGCGTTGCTGTCCGGTGTGCGCCCCCAAACCAGTTTCGGCTATGCCTCCGGCTTTGATGGTGCCCACGGTCGCACGGCCTGCCAGATCGGCGGCACAAGGCACAACGCAGTGGAGGGATGCCGGATGGGGGCCGCATCCCGGAGATCCGTGGTACCGCGACAACGAACGACGTCAGCAACGGCTGTGTTGGATGCCGCCACGTCCCCATTGGTTCAAATAGAAGGGCCCCTTTCGAAACAATCCACAGATCATCATGCGGTGTTTCGCATCAAGGACCGACCTTTTTCCGAGTCGCCGACAATCCGGACAGAACGGCGATCCAAATCCGTACGCACCGACTGCAAACCGCACGCTATGGCTAGGACGGACTAGTGGCGGTTCAGGACACGGTTCTTGGGGTAGAGTAGGCTTTGATCAGTGCTATATAATTGAACCCTGAATCCGGTCGGGCCCCATCGCAATCTGAAGGTAGCACCATGATGACCGCCCGCGAACTCGTTGCAGCCGCGCTTCAGTGCGACCCCGCCAACCGCCTTAGCTACCTCCGTGATGCCTGTACCGGAGATGAAGCGCTCTTTGCTGAAGCCGTCTCCCTCCTGCAGATGCACGATGCGGGCGCCACGATGACCGCTGCCCCGTCACAGAGCAATGCGGCGCACGAATATATCGGCCCTTACAAACTTCTGCGCAGAATCGGCGAAGGCGGAATGGGCATCGTCTATCAAGCGCGTCAACAGGAACCCATCCGGCGCGACGTCGCCCTGAAACTCATCAAGCCCGGCATGGATAGCCGCCAGGTGATCGCGCGCTTCGAAAGCGAACGCCAGGCCCTGGCACTGATGGATCATCCCAATATCGCGCGCGTGTTCGATGCAGGGGCCACAGAACGCGACCTGCCGTATTTCGTCATGGAACTGGTGGACGGTTTGCCTATCACCAGCTTCTGCGACCGCCAGAACCTGGGGGTACGCCAGCGGATCGAGCTGATGCTGCCTGTGTGCCAGGCCATCCAGCATGCCCATCAGAAAGGCATCATACACCGCGACATCAAGCCTTCAAATGTGCTCGTGAAGCTGCAGGAGGGGAACGCGACTCCCAAGGTAATCGACTTCGGGCTGGCAAAGGCTCTCGCCGCCGATTCCTTCTCCGGAAATACGCAGACGCAACTCGGTTCGGTCGCGGGCACACTCGACTACATGAGCCCCGAGCAAGCCGAACTGAGTCGGCAGGATATCGATACCCGTGCGGACGTCTATTCGCTCGGTGCTCTCCTCTATGAGCTGCTGACAGGCGTGCCACCGCTCGAATACGATCGCTCCTCGCGGCCTTCGTATTTGGAAGTGCTCGGGTGGATCCGTGAGAAGTCCATTTCGCCGCCCAGCGAACGGGTGAAGCAAGCTGGCACCAAACCCAGACCGCTCAGCCGCGAACTCGACTGGATCGTGATGAAGGCGCTCGAGAAGGAGCGCACGCGGCGTTACGAGACGGTCAACGCGCTAATGCGAGATTTGCAGCGTTACCTCGCCGGCGAACCGGTAGAAGCCGGACCGCCCTCGACCCTTTATCGCGTCAGAAAACTCGCCGCTCGCCATCGACTGGCCTTAGGCGTTTCCGCAGCGCTGGTCTCAGTGCTTGCCTCCGCCACAGTCTACAGTGCGCGCGAGGCCGAACGCGCGCGCCGGGCCGAACGCGTCGCCGAAGCCGTCAGCAACTTCTTGCAGCAAGACGTGCTGGCGCAGGCGAGCACCGCGTCGCAAGGTGGCCCTGGAACTAAACGCGACCCTGACATCAAAGTCCGTACCGCGCTCGACCGCGCCGCGGCGAAGGTGGGCGCGAGCTTCCAAAGCCAGCCCGTTGTCGAGGCAGCCGTGCGCCGCATCATCGCCAAAGCTTATGCCGATCTCGGCCTTTATCAGGAATCGCGGAACCAGGACGAACGCGCGGCCGCGCTGACCACAACCGCCGGAGCGCCGGACGGCCGTGACACGCTGCTCGCCCGCTATCAGATTTGTGTCGATGACTACGGGCTAGGACGGTACAAAGAAGGCGAGAATGAGTCGCGGCGGCTGTTGCAAGCCGCGCGGCGCGTGCTATCCCCTTCAGATGATCTGACGATGAATATTCTCGATATCCTCGCCAGCCATCTGATTGCCGCGGGCAAGTTTGCCGACGCCGAAGCCGCTCTAAAAGAAGGAATTGAGCTGGCGCATCGGGCGGGCGGGGAAACCCATGACGCTCTGCACGTAGAAGAGACTCTCGGTGGGCTCTATCGCAACTGGGGGAAATTCCAGGAGGCAGAAGCCGCCGACAGCCGGGTACTCGAGAAGGCGCGGCAAATCCTCGGGCCGGATCATCCGCTGACACTCGGCGTCTCAACTGAATTGGCCGAAGACTATCGCTTGGGTGGCAAATTCACCGATGCCGAGCGGCTCGGGCTGGAAGCGATCGAGGCCCAAAAACGGATTCACGGTCCGGACCACCCCGAAACAATGGCGGCGATGAACAACCTCGCCAACGTATACTTGCAACAGGGCGAATACTCGAAGTCGGAGCCGCTTCACCGCCAGGTGGCCGAATACAACCAGCGCACTAAAGGCCCGGATGACGCGGACGCACTTACTCCATGGCACAACCTGGCCACCGACCTGTATGCGATGGGCCGGTACGAGGAGGCCGTGGAAATCGAGAAGAACGTGTTTGAGAATCGCATCCGCCTTCTAGGACGCGATCACTGGCTGACCATCCTGGCGTCTGACGTCGTGGGCGCGTCGTATGCGGCCGAGGGCCGATTGGCCGAAGCCGAAGCGATCCACGCCGAATCGGCGCAGATCGCCAGGCGGACGATGGGCCTCAGGAACCCCAACACGCTCGGCACGCTGAATCGGTTGGCCAACGTGTACCGGCGCGAAGGTAAGCTGGACCGCACCGAAGCGCTGCAAGCAGAGGTCCTCGAGAACATCAAGCAGGTGCTTGGCGAGGACCATCCTACCGTCCTTACCGCAATGGGCAATCTGGCGTTGACCCGACACACATTGCATAAGGAGCAGGACGCCGTCAACCTTGCTCAGGCCGCAATTGCAAAATACGAGAACCGTTATCCCAACGTCTGGACGCGTTTCCGCACCGAGGCCGTTTTGGGCGCGAGCCTCGCCGGTCTGAAGAATTACGACGACGCCGAACCACACCTGTTGAAGGGGTACCAGGGGCTCGTGGATCATAAGCGGGCCATCCCCGCCGACACGCTGTTCTACATCGAATATGCCGCCAGGTGGACAGCCGACATGTACGCGGCATGGGGCAAACCCGAAAAGGCCACGCTATGGCAGTCGCGGGCACAAAATGCCGCCATGCCACCGCGGTGACGCCAATTTTTCGAGGCCGTCAAGGTTCCGGACGCCCACCGATACTTAACGCCGCACGACGCGGTACGTACGAGCCACCTCGATTCTGTCGCGCGGCGAGGGATAGAGTTGCGCAGAGCCCAAAGATGCTTGCGAGTTGATGGATACCCGAATTCAGAGGGGCAGGCGATCTGCGCTTTGACCGATATCAAAAGGCCTGGCTTCCAAACAGAACCCGGCTTGCGGACGATACGCCGTTACTGGAAACTGCCCTCCCGGTGATTGCTGGTGGTCGCAGCCGTAGTGTCCCCGTAGCGCTGGCGGCGGCCAGACCATCGAGGGGAATACCAAGAAGGCGGAGTAACCGAAGTTAATATTCCCTAAAACGGAGCATCGCGTCAGAATATCCTTCTGATGCGCCTCGCACCCGCCCTCGCGTCATCGTTTGCAGCGATGCTTCTGAGTGTTGCTGCGCGTTCACAGCCTGCGCAGTTTCCGCTGGCGGGAATCGTGGTTAACAGCATCACCGGCGCGCCAGTTCCCGGGGCTAGGGTGTCGCTGCACCGGGGGTTCGAAACCGAGTCCGATGCCGCCGGCGCTTTCCACTTTGGCAATGTACCGGCCGGAGAATACATGTTGTCTGTGGAGAAGGCCGGTTTCGATCAGGACGAGGCCGAGGAGATCGAACTGGCCGGGCCGCGAACCGGCTTGGTAATCCGTTTCGCGCCTCTGGCCAACATCCGCGGGCGCATCACGGATGACGATGGCGACCCGGTTGATGGCGTAACGGTTGTAGCCTTTCGCGCCGAAGTCGAATCCGGATGGCGGCGCTATACAGTGGCGCGGCAGGCCGTCACCGACGACCGCGGCCAATATCGCATTCCGTGGCTGCCGAAGGGAAATTACTTAGTCCAGGCCGCGGGACGTGACGAACACGCCTTTGCCGGCGAGGTGGACGCGGCATCGAGACGTCATGAGGCTTTTGCCCCCGTCTACTTCGGTGGCGCAAAGGACCGGGCTGCGGCCACGGTTGTTCAGCTCCATCCCGGCGATGAAGCACGCGCCGACATCTCCATCGCGATCACCACCGGCCATCTCATCAAAGGCCGCATTACCAATCTCAAGCCCCAAACGCAGCCTTACATTCAACTGCTGGCGGGCGAAGACAGCCTGGGTTTGAACCGCAGCACCATCCACTTCGCAACCGGCGATTTCGTGCTCCACGACGTGATCAATGGCATTTACAAGCTCCGCGTCATCGGCGTGGGCGCGGACAATCAACCGCGGGTCGGCGAGAAGGAGATTCAGGTGGCCGGCGCGGACGTGGAAGGCGTGGAGTTGACGCTTGCTCCTGGCGCCACTCTCCAGGGCACCGTGCGCGTGGAGGCCGCCAATTTCGAGGCGAAAACGGAAGCCTGGTCGCAGTTCGCCGTAAAGCTCTCAGCGCCGGAGAACATCCGTGCGCTGGGGCTCGAGTCCTTCTATTCCAATGCGGTCGAGAACGGTACGTTCGTGGTGCCGCGCATTATTCCCGGCCGGTACACCATCTCGTTCTCCGGACCCCTCTACGTCGCCTCCGCTCGGGCCGGCCAGACGGACCTGTTGGCCACGCCAGAAATCCGAATCGGCGATAGCCCTCCGCCTGAACTCGAAGTGGTGCTTCGCGCCGATAGCGGCGCAATCGAGGGATCCACGCCCCAGGAAGTCGACGCCATCATACTGGCGGTGCCCGAATCGCCGAACCATCCGCCGGCCATAACTTTCGGCGTTTCGGGCACTTTCGAGATCGCCGGCCTGGCCCCCGGATGGTATCGCCTACACGCCTGGACCGAGCTTGACCAGGTGGACTCGATCCCCTACAACGAACCGGAAATCCTCCATGTCCTCGCCGCTACCGGCACCCGCGTCGAAGTCCGCCCAGGGGAGAAGACCACCGTCCGCATCAAAAAACTCTCGGAGATCCTCCAATGAAGCGCCTGCCTCTCATCTTGGCGACCGTCTGCGTGCTCGCCCTGATGGCCGGTCCCCAATCCGCGCCTCCGCGCAAAACATATCGCATCTCCGGCACGGTCGTGAACAACGCCACCGGTCAACCGATCGCGCGCGTGCGCGTCCTGACGCACCCCGCCGACGACAGTTCCAAAGAGACCGAAGTCACCACTGCCGCCGATGGCCGATTCGCATTTGACGTCCCCAGCGCGGGCATGTGGTCCCTCTATGCCGAGCGCAAAGGTTTCACCCGTCAGGGCTTCGGCCAGCGCCCCGGCGTCCCCGATTCCATGACCCAGGTCGTCACCGGGCCGAACCTCGATACCGAACACCTCTCCTTCCCGCTCGATCCACCGGCCATCCTCACCGGAAAAGTCACCAGCGAAACCGGCGAACCCGTCCTCGCCGCCATCGAAATCATCATTCAACTCGAAACCGGACGCCGTCAGTACCAGAGAATCCGCAGCGCGCCCACCGACGAGCAAGGCGAGTACCGCATCTGGGACATGCCCGCCGTCCCTTGCTATGTGCTTGCCGTCGCACCCAACCAGGAGTTCGCAGCGACTTACTACTCGGACACCACGGACCCGCACACCGCCACGCTCCTCGATCTCAAGCCCGGCCAGGAATACCCTGCGAATTTCATCATGCGCCGTGCCCACGGAGCAGCCATCCACATCACCGGGCATTTCAACTGGCAGATTGCCATGCTCTCCGCTGAAGGGCCGCAAGGCTCCGAGGCCATCGTGGCTCAGTCAGAAGGAAGCGCTCCGTTGTCCAACATTCCGCCCGGCCGCTACACCCTCACGCTCTTTAACTCCCAAACCGGCGAGCAGACTTCGAAGCGCATAGACATGGGCGCGGATGATCTCACCGTGGACGCACCCTTCGCCGACGCGCCCGCCCTCACCGCCCGCGTGCGCATGGCCGATCCCAAAGCCGGGTTCCCGTCGAACCTCACGTTCCTCCTCCATGCCGATGGAGCCTACCAGACCCACGCCCGCACCGTGAGCGCCGATGGCACATTCACCGTTCCGGGCCTCGCTCCCGGCCAATACAAGCTCCTGCTCGCCACGCCCGGCGTCTACATCCAGAGCGCGACCTCGGAGAACGCGCACATCGCCGATCGAATCGTGGATGTGCCCGGAACCGGCACCGTGAAGCTGGAGATCGTCCTGGGCAATGATGGCGGCCACATCAGCGGCTTTCTGTGCTCGCACGGAAAGCCCGTCGCGCCCGCGCGCGTCGTCCTCGCGCCGCGGCCCGATTCGCTCAATTCTGCTGAGTACCGGTCGTATCAAACCGAAACCGATGGCAGCTTCCGCTATGATGCTATCCCGCCCGGGGACTATATCCTATTCGCCACCGCCGATTTCAAACTCGAGTTCGGCAATCCCACCGCGATCGCCCGATTCCTGTCCTCCGGCCGCCGCATCCACATCGAACCGAACGTGCGCGTGGACGTGCAACTGGAGCTCGATACTACCCCGCCACCAGTTCATGGTCCGTCACCGAAGGCACGATAACCCCGGCCCCATTTGCCGCGTGCGCCGCAGCCACTCTCCCTGCGACCAGCAGCTTCGCACTGCGCACCCCCTCCCCTCGCGAAGGCACACGCGCCGTGTACGAGTTGTGTACGAGAGTTAGTAAACCCAAACGGTCAGCACGAGCCTGCCGTGGCGGATCAGTCCCACGGGTCGGCTGCCGCCCTTGATCTGGCAACATGACCAGTTAACCGGATCAAGTTGCCATGTCGCACCTGTGCTCTGTCCGGATTGTTCCTGGCTAACGCGCGACTCGGACGGAGGTCGGCAGCCAAGCTCCTCGATCCACGCTTTCTACGAGTAGCCGACTATCCACCCGGAACCGCCGAGTGGAGGCACTTCCACGGTTCGGCGTTAGACGGCGACTTGTCCTTAACCGCCCAACTTCCGTATGGCACGCCGTTTGGAAACGTGCCCCGTCGCACCTTGCACCGACATGGAGACATCTTGGTTGATAGCTGAGAGGCCCCACGATTACGGTGAAAGAAGATGAAATTTACAGAACACCTTATCCAGAGAGGACAGTTCCGCATTTACGCGCGAGAAGTTGAACCCTCCGGCTATTCCTCGTCATAGAGCACGGCCTGCTCGCCCTTCTGTGCTATTATCCGGTCAAACTGCTCGATAATGGCGTCGCGGCGGGCGAGCAGGGCTTCAATTTCAACGGCGTTGAGTTTCAGCTTTTGTGTGAGCTCCGTGCCGTTCAGAGTCTTCAGGCGCTGGAGCAGATTCCGGTCGCAGCGCGTGAGGTTCTCCGGCTGGAGAAGGTTCTTGGACACATGAAAGGTGCGTGTGTGATCGATCATCCAGAGCTTCCAGTCCTTGGTGATCAGCAGGTTGCTCCGGTTCCGGTCGGTGTTGAAGACGAGTTGATCGAAGACCCGGACGATGTTAACCTGGCGCATCCATTTTTCCGGGTCGGGGGGCTGGGTATTTGCCCGGAGCCGCTCAAATTCGTCCATCAAAACGTCGTCCACCCACCAGGTCACGGCAGCGGGCATGCCGTCCACCTCGCGTTCCACGCATGGCGGAACCATGTTCAGCCCGAGAATTTTGCTAAGCTCATACGCGGCGATGTTGAATCGATACGAGTCCTTTACGTTGACCGCCGTGTCCTGAGAAGCTTCAAACTCGCCCCGCGTGACGTTCACGGTCTGGATCGAGGCATCGTGTCTCATCTTCCCGTCGTCCAGCACGACGCGTCTGGAGTTGGATGTAATCTGCCGCTTGGTTTCGGCGATCCTGGCGGTTTTCAGGAACCGCTCCATGTCGGCTTGGGTCAATGTGGGGGTTTGGCCGGCGGCAATGGCCGTGGCGGCGAGAAGAACGGGTGCGATCCTTTTCATCACTATCTCCCTTCCGTGCGTCCGCAAGCGGGCTGTGGCCGACCGGCGATCCGCGTCTGACGCAGTCAGAATGAACCAGCGGGCGATGAGGGACAATGTTTTCTGTGTTGCCTAACTGTTGGCTAACCCCTGAGGCGTTGACTCGCCGCGGCACAACATCGAAAGTTATCTGGGTATGAACGGCACTGGGACCCAGCCCGTGGCGGTGCGAGCAGCCGTGGAGAAGATCACGGCCAGCCAGGCGTTTCGTGGGCTGGATCGCCTGAACCAGTTTTTACGATTCGTGGTGCAGGAGGCTCTGGAGGGCCGGGCGGACCAGGTCAAAGAGTACGTCATTGGGGTGGAGGTGTATCGGAAGGACTCGGGCGCGTATGACCCGCGGACCGACTCGACCGTCCGGGTAGAGGCAACCAAGCTGCGGGCGAGGCTGAAGCAGTACTACGAAACGGAAGGCCAAGCCGACGCGGTGGTGATTTCGATTCCGAAGGGAAGCTATTCGCCGGCGTTCGAAGCGCGTCCAGGGGTGCGGGCGTGGCCGAGCGGTCCGAGGCGTGTCTGGGCTGCGGTGGTGGTGGGCGCCTTATTGGTCGCGGCTGCGGCATTGCTGTGGCGCGAAAGCCGGCCGGTGGCGTGGCCGGCGGCTGTGGCGAGGCTGACACCGTTGACCAGCTTTCAGGGAAACGAACTGCGGCCGAGCCTGTCGCCGGACGGCAGGCAGGTGGCCTTTAGCTGGAATGGCGCGGCACAGGGGAACTATGACCTTTATATAATGACGATCGGCGACGGACATCCGCTGCGGCTGACGGCCACGGCGGAGCCGGTGGAGGCGCAGGCGTGGTCGCCAGATGGACGCACGATCGCGTTCTTTCGGGGCGGGGCGGTCTTCCTGATCTCGCCGACGGGCGGGCAGGAGCGAAGGGTGGCGAAGGCGAAGGACGCTGCCTTGGCCTGGTTGCCCGATGGAAGGTATCTGGCCTTGAGCGATACGCACCCGCAGCGCGCGGCGGCGGGCATCGTCCTGGTCTCCATCACGACCGGCGAGAAGCGTTGGCTCACGTCGCCGCCGGAGAAGAGCTTGGGCGATACTCAACCGGCGGTGTCTCCCGACGGGAAGACTTTGGCCTTTGTTCGGCGGGTGAGCGCCGGAAGCCGCCTGTGCGTAGCGTCCGTGGCCGTCAGTGAGCCGCGGTGCCGGCCGGCGGAGAACGAGATCGCCGGCATCTCATGGACGGGCGACAGCCGGGAACTGGTGTTCTCGTCACCTCGCGGCAGTGTCCATCAACTGTGGCGCATTCCAGCGGGCCGGGGGTTCCTGGGCGAGCCGCAATTGGTGGCGGGCGCGGGAGAGAATGCGTACTACCCGGTGATTGTCGGCAACCGGCTCGCCTACCAGCGCCTGTTGTGCGACCTGAACATCTGGCGCATGGAAACGGCGACGGCGGCAGGCAGAAGCAATGCGACGCGGGTTGTGGGCTCGACGCGTTGGGACATCAGGCCGCAGCCGTCACCGGACGGAAGCCGCATTGCGTTCGTCTCGGATCGCACCGGCGAATACGAGATCTGGATGTGCGACCGCGAAGCCAATTCTTTTGTCCAGCTCACCTCCTTTCGGGGACCCGCGATCGGATCGCCGCGGTGGTCGCCGGACGGAACCAAGATCGCATTTCATGCGGTCATAGGGGGCAACAGCGGCATCTATCTCGTCGGTCTGGATGCGATTTCCTTGCGCCGGGTGACCAGCGAGGACGCGACGGCGGCGGCGCCGAGCTGGTCGAGCGATGGCCGGACGTTGTACTTTCGATCGGACCGCTCCGGCGCGGATCAAATCTGGAAGATGCCGGCCGATGGCGGCGCGGCGGTCCAAGTGACCAGGCGGGGAGGCTTCGAGGCGATGGAATCGGCGGACGGAGAGTGGCTCTACTTTGTCAAGTCCGCGGAACAGCCGGGGTTGTGGCGCATGCCTGTGGGAGCGTCTTCGGGTGAGGAAAAGCTTCTGCTGGACGGCGTGCGGGACGGTTTCTGGGCAACGACTGCGCAGGGCATCTACTGGGTGCACTTCACTCCGGGAAACACGGGAGGAGAGATCCGGTCCCTCGATACTCGCGCGAATCGGGCGGCGGTGGTTGGCAGAATCGAGAAGGCGATTCTAATCGCTGCCCCCGGACTCTCCGCAACGCGGGACGGAAAGTGGATTCTTTATTCTCAGGCCGACCAATTTGACGCCGATTTGATTCTGCTCGAGCCCTTTCACTAGGCGCAATGCTTATGCGCCTGACGAAGGTGTCGAGAGCGGCGCCGGAAATCAGGGCAGGCCGACCCAGGCCGACCCGACCCCTTCTCCATCCACCTCGACTCCGCCGCGAGCAAATCCCGTCCCGGTCTCACCAGGGCACGGTCGTCAGCCATTCCATGGGGCTAAACCACACCGGTAACGAGCCGCGGCCGTGCGATCGGGTCGACGAACTCTCAGCAAGCGCGGTCTTCAGGGGATATGAGCTCGACGAAGCTGGCTTGGTTGCTCTTCTATGTCGGCGGGTTGGAGGTCCACCATCAGCCGTCTCCTGGGCGACTGAATGAACTTAACAGGCCCGGCTAGCTGGCACGCACCGTTGCCGTAAACTCACGATATGCTGAGTGCAACTCGCACTGCCAACGCACTCTCCCAACTCGGATTTATCAGGCTGAACGAGGGAAGGAACCTGGATGCGGAGCAGTACTTCCGCCGGGCGGTCAACATGATGAGGGTGGCATTCGGCCCCGACCACCTCGCCGTAGCGGTCGCGGAGGTGAACTTTGCGTACGCCTACATTCGCTCCGGAAACCTTCCTGGAGCTCGTACCCTACTGGAGCATAGCGCGCCGATCGAAAAGAACGCTACGCATCCGAGTCCACACCTGGCTATGTGCCTTTTCGCAGAGGCGCAGTGGAACGCCAGATCCGGACACACAGCCGAGGCGGACCAACTCTTCCGGGAATCGATCCGAATGTTCGACGCGACCGGCCAGGCCAACGATCCCTTCACCGCAGAAGTGCTCATTGCTTACGCCAGGTTCTTGAAGCCACGCCGGAAGAAGGACGCCGCGGCATTACAGCGCCGGGCCAACGCGATTCGGTCGCTCCGTCCGTGACCCTCGGCGGGCGAGTGACGCGCCACTCGTACGAGGCTCAGGTGGCACGGAGCTTCGTGCGAGTCGCCGACGATCTGGAAAACAGTCTCAGCCCAAAAGCGAGTGTGTGCCTGGACAACCATTGCGCAGCCTTGATCGGGAGGGGAGTATACTGTCAGCCAATCGGAACTCGGACGGGATTCGCCTGGACGTTGTCTGGCCCCGGAACCCTTAACGGAGACGCGAGCCCAGCAATTTCATTGCATAGCCTAAAGGAGAAGGACATGGCCGCGACTGATCGCACCAAGTACTTGCGAATCGCGCTGGTGGTAGTAGGCGTGATTTTCATAGTCGGCATTTACCCGCTCACCATCATCTGGCCGTCCGGATGGTCGTGGCACACGGGCCAGTCGGATTACCTGCAGATGATTCTCGGCATTTACGCGACGCTGGGAGTGTTTCTGTTGCTTGCCTCCCGCAACCCACTCGCGCACTTGAGCCTTATTTGGTTCACGGTGTGGTCCAGCGTTGTGCACGGCGGAATCATGGCAGTGCAGTCTCTGGCGAACTCCGAGCACATGGGACACCTTTGGGGCGACGTCCTGGCGCTCTTTGTTGTAGCGGCCGTCCTTGCGCTTCTTACGCCACGCGGTGCGGCAGCGAAGCCCTCTTAAGTGAGGGCCCGACAACCGAAACCCCCGTGCAGGGCAAGTCGATAGTGTCCGGGTGGGCGACCGCTCGGGAGTTGGCGACCCTGGTCTACGCTGCGCCGCTGAGCGAGAGCTATACTGTGCCACATGTTCCGCGGCATCGTTGCGTTTTGGCTCTGCGGGGAAATCTTCAGCTTCGCGTGGCCTGCGGCGGCTGCGGACAGGCTGATCGAAGTCACGTTCCCAGCGGGGCAGTATCAACTCCACGGCTGCGTTTGGACTCCGGACGTGCCGGGACCGTTTCCGGTCATTATCTTCAACCACGGCAGCGAAAAGAACCCGGCGCCGTGCGGGCCTCCCGACCTCGGTTATTATTACCAAGAGAAGGGATTCGCTTTCTTCACTTTTCAGCGGCATGGGCACGGAGCTTCGCCCGGGGAATACATCATGGATCTGCAGGCGCGAATCTACCATTCTCGCCCTTTCAGTCGCGACGTTGCGCAGCGCGAAGTGGTCGGCCTGCAGGAGTTGTACAACAAAGACGTTGTGGCTGCGGTCGCCTGGCTTAAAGAGCAGAGCTGGGCGGACACGCAGCACCTCGCAATGACCGGCATCTCGTTTGGCGGCATTCAGACCATCCTGACGGCTGAGAAGGGGCTTGGGATCAGGGCCTTTCTTCCATTCGCGCCGGCCGCGCAGAGCTGGAATCCGGTGCTGGCTGACAGGTTGATCCTGGCGGTGCGGCGGGCGCGCGTTCCCATCTTCATCATTCAGGCGAAAAACGATTACAGTCTGGAGCCAAGTAAGGTGCTGGGCAAGGAACTGGAAAAGAAAGTCGCTCCGAATCGCGCGAAGGTCTATGGGGCGTTCGGGAGAACAACGCAGGATGGCCATTGGGCGTTCGCCTCGCGCCGGGACGGGATTGCTGTGTGGGCGCCGGATGTCGAGGCTTTCCTGAACGCGACGATGAAGTAGGCGCGGCTAGCCTGCCTACATCAGTCGCCCGTGAACGCCGGTCACGGAAGCCATTTGGGCGGTTGCCCGATCCGCGGATCTGGATTCTGCCATCGCAGATTGGCTTCGGCCGAATCTCAAAACTGCTCAAGAACCGTGGAAACGCACTCTCCGTGCCGCGTTTTTCATTTCGAGCACTTCCCAACCCTTTCATTCCAATCGCAAAAAAGCTATTGACACGTAGGTAGCAAGATCGCTTATTGTGGCCAAGAACGCGCAATCGCGTTTGCCCCATAACGGAGCGCCGGGACGCTTCGACATCAACCATCTCCCGCACCTCTCGTCAGACGAGGTGTCTTCGAAAGCAATTCTCCCTCGAGACCCTTAATGGAACGCGACATTGCTGTGTACAACTGCGACGGCGAACTTCTCCAATGGATGGACGACAAGCGGCTGCGGCGTCTGATGCAGTGCGGGCGCGTAGCGCGCGTCGTGAAGAATCGGGCCGGCCATATCAAGCGAGCAACGTTGCATCGCATGCCTGGCGAACCGAAACCGTCCACGCTGCGCGACTACACGGGCACGAAGTACTCGTTCCACCAGCACCTGAAGGACGGGCACCGCTGCTATCGGCTACGCGCGCTCGGCGACAATCCGCGTGCTGAGCGTGATCTGGCGCCGGAGGAAGTCCGTCCGATTTTCCTGCGCGTTGTCACGGACTGCCTGTCGCCGGCGCCAGACCGTAAGACATTCTCGGTAGCGCAGGGGATCGCCTGAAAGGGATTGGCGGCACACAGGGCTTGCATCTCGTCTAATCGACGAGATAGCCACCGCACGGTTGCCCACAAGAGGAAGGTAGTGGCGGAAGTGGGTCGCGTGAGACGCGCACGGAGCAGTTGCAAAGTGATCATGCGCGACGGCGTGCTGCTGCCGGGGATGGTGATGCCGGTGCTCGGCTCGCCGCCTCCGGACCCGCATCCGGACAAGCGGGTCCAGCAGATGCGAGACGCCTGGGACATGCGCATCATCGGCTGGGAGGGAGTCTGGCCGGACGGCGTGCGGCCGCGCTTCCTGACTCGCTA
>Ga0335081_10009178_pt1 | contig 15893 bp, 13 predicted proteins | sample Lox_Sample_35_FD_206713 | JGI IMG/M metagenome (GOLD analysis project Ga0335081, IMG submission 206713) | Soil microbial communities from Loxahatchee National Wildlife Refuge, Florida, United States - Lox_Sample_3.5 | ecosystem: Environmental > Terrestrial > Soil > Wetlands | place: USA... | reverse complement strand
TTATGGCCAGCGGTCATGTGAACCGCATCAACAGGCCGAACACATGGCTGCACCGACCAATGCTGCACTCGTGAAGAAAGTCCTTGCCAACTCGGAGCCGTCCACACATGGCACAAAGCGGACATGCTATTCGCACTCCGCGATGTCCGTTTTTGGGGATTGAGCGGACATAGGTAAAAAGCCGACGCGCCGGCCAGCCAATCCGGAAACGGAATTTGATTGAACCGTTGGGCGTCTTTCAGGCGCGAGCGCAAACTAGCGCAGCGTGATTACCAGGCCGTTGAGGTCGGCGGCGACGATCAGTCCGGTTTGGCGACCCGCCAGCGTCAGCACCGCGCCGTTCTGGTTGGTCAGCACGATCCCGCCCGCACCAGGGCCGACCGCGACGCCCACGCCAGCAGCACCGTATACGCCATTAACGTCGGACGGCCTTCGGATGTTGCTGACCGTGCCGACAAAATCGGTCGCCGAGGCGCCGAAGGTAAATCCATAGCTCACCCCGCCGATCGAGAGCGGATAGCTCCGGCCCTGGAATACCAGCGTGCCGCTGCCGCCAGAGCCCCCCACGACAAAACCGGCCTTGATAACGTTAAAACGGATGCTGCCGCTGTCGGCGTAGGCGGTCATGAGCCCGGCGCCAGTTACGGTCAAAGCGATCAGTGCGGCACGAATGGCGGATGATAATTGCATAAGACAGTCCCCGTGGATTGACGCTTGCCAAATTTGCCGACGTTCAACCCCGAGTGACAAAGATGCGACAAATCGAAGAGGTAAACAAGTTTGAACTTGTTCTGAGCACCAAAGCGGTCGTTCCCCCGAGCCCTCGCCGACAAAGTGACCGAGGGAGTAGAAAGCGTAGGGTGGGCATCGCCCCGGCAACGCGCGTGGCGCGTGAGCAAAATCATTCACGCGCGATGCTCATGCAGAACCAATTCCGCAAACGAATTTACCCACCTTACACTAGACTGGTTTTTCGCGATCTGCGCCGGGCAGATCGTTCTTGGAAGTTGCCAACTCCATCTGCGCCGTGACAGAAACTCGTCATGCGCGAACGGAAATGGCAGTCGAGGCCGAAGGCGCGTCGGCGCCAAGATCGCGGACGCGATCGGCGCGCGGAGCGACGCGACGCCGACGACGGCATAGTCCTTTACGGCTGGCACACGGTCACGGCAGCACTGACTAATCCTCAGCGCCGCATTCGCCGGCTCTTGGCGACCGAGAATGCGCTGCGCCGCCTCACCGATGAGGGCATCACCATCCCGGTCGCGCCCGACATCATGCGACCGGATGCGCTTGCGGCGCGGCTCACGCCCGATGCGGTGCATCAGGGACTGATCGCCGAGGCCGATCCCCTGCCCTCGCCCGCGATCGAGGACCTGCCGACGACCGGCATCGTGCTGGTGCTCGATCAGATCACCGATCCGCACAATGTCGGAGCCATCCTGCGCACCGCCGCCGCCTTTGCCGTCGCTGCCGTCGTCACGACCGCGCGCCACAGTCCCGAAGCAACGGGCGTATTGGCGAAATCCGCTTCCGGCGCGCTTGAGCTTGTGCCCATCGTGATCGTGCAGAATCTGGCGCGGGCGCTTGCCGCACTGAAAGCGCGCGGATTTCTGACGGTCGGTCTCGATAGCGAGGCGCCTGACGATCTCGCCGCAATTGAGCTGAACTTGCCGCTGGCGCTGGTGCTCGGCGCCGAAGGCAGAGGCCTGCGCCAGCTCACCGGCGCAACTTGCGATCGTCTCGCCCGACTTGATCTTCCCGGCGCCATCAAAAGCCTCAACGTATCGAACGCGGCGGCGCTGGCGCTTTACATTGCGTCACGGGCGACACCCTTTTGAGTAGCTCGTTCCAGAGCGCGTAGTTCATTTCACGTCACCTTGGGCCGTTCATCCTTCGAGGCTCGCTTTCGCTCGCACCTCAGGATGACGGTACCGAGCAACTCCGTTTCAGCAGAGGTTGCCTCAGCCAGACTCCGATCCCGTCAGCCGGCGCAGGATGAAATTGCGCAATGCTGCCGCCAGCCCGCACAGCAGCGCAAAAGCAAGCGTTGCGCCGATCAACTCTTTTGTGACCGCCGAGCCGGATTGCCTATCGCTCCAAGGGGCGAAGGATTTGACCAAGGCCGCGATAAGCCCGATCGCGCCGCCATAGGCCGTCGTTCGCATCGTATTCCAGGCGCGCATTCAAGCACCTCTGTACACCGCCCGACCAAAGCGGATGGCGCGAACGTCGCAGGATTGGAATATCGAAATAATGGCTTGCTGTTTGGTGGAACAGCCTAACCCCTCAATCGTTTTTCGTAACTAGGGGGCCGATTTTGCGTATTTCGACAGGCATCGCGTCATGAGGTCCCAAACCGCTCCCCGAGAGGACGCCCGTCGCACCGCAGGCCAGCGAGACCTCGACAAGCGGTGCATCGATACCATCCGCACGCTGGCCATGGATGCGGTCGAAAAAGCGCAATCGGGCCATGCCGGCGCGCCGATGGCCTTGGCGCCGGTCGCCTACACGCTGTGGCAGCAATTCCTGCGCTACGACCCGTCCGATCCGCTGTGGCCGAACCGCGACCGCTTTGTCCTGTCCGCAGGCCATGCCTCGATGCTGCTCTATGCTCTTCTGCATCTCGCCCGCGTGCGCCGCGTTGAAGACGGTCGCGTGACCGACCATGCCGCCGTCACGCTCGACGACATCAAAAATTTTCGCCAGCTCGACAGCGTGACGCCGGGCCATCCGGAATATGGCCGCACCACCGGCGTCGAGACCACGACCGGACCACTCGGCCAGGGCTGCGGCAACAGCGTCGGAATGGCGATTGCGTCGCGCTGGCTGGCGGCGCGCTACAACCGCCAGAACGCGACGATCTTTGATTTCAACATCTACACCATCTGCAGCGACGGCGACATGATGGAAGGCGTGACGAGCGAAGCGGCGTCGCTCGCCGGCCATCTGCGGCTTGCGAACCTCTGCTGGGTCTACGACAGCAACGCCGTGACGATCGAGGGCCACACCGATCTCGCGATGAGCGAGGACGTCGCGGCGCGCTTTAAGGCCTATCGATGGAACGTTCTGCGCTTGGGAGACGCCAATGACACTGACGGCTTTGCTCGCGCGGTTGAGATCTTTCGCGGCACCAAGGATCGGCCGACCCTCATTATTGTCGACAGCATTATCGGCTACGGCGCGCCGCACAAGCAGAATACCGCGGCCGCGCATAGCGATCCCCTCGGCGCAGACGAAGTAAAGCTGGCCAAACGGTTTTACGGCTGGCCGGAAGATGCGCAATTCCTCGTGCCCGATGGCGTCTACGAATTTTTCCGCAATGGCATCGGCCATCGCGGGCGGGCGTTGCGTGACGACTGGACCAAAACTTTCGCCGACTACAAGACCCTCGATGCGCAGGCGGCACGCGAAGTCGAATTGCTCTTGCAAGGCAAATTGCCGGAGCAATGGGATCGTGAACTGCCGAGCTTTCCGACGGACGAGAAAGGTCTCGCCACACGCGAGGCTTCCGGCAAGATGCTCAATGCGATTGCCAAAACCGTACCCTGGCTGATCGGCGGCGCCGGCGATCTCGCTCCCTCGACCAAAACCGCCTTCGCCGAAGCCAAAGCGCTTGAGGCGGACGAGCCCGGCGGACGCGTCATGCACTTCGGCGTGCGCGAACATGCCATGGGCGCCATCGTGAACGGGCTGGTGCTGTCAAAACTGCGCGCTTTCGGCGCGACCTTTCTCACCTTCAGCGACTATATGCGCCCTGCGATCCGGCTCGCCGCGCTGATGGAAATACCGGTCTTCCACGTCTTCACCCACGATTCGATCGGGCTTGGCGAAGACGGGCCGACGCATCAGCCGATCGAGCAGCTCGTTGCGCTGCGCGCAATTCCCAACATGGTGGTGCTGCGGCCCGCCGATGCCAATGAGGTGCGCGAGGCCTATAAAGTGATCATGGCGCTGACCGATCGGCCGGCTTGCCTAGTGCTTAGCCGCCAGAAGCTTCCCACCTTCGATCGCAGCCGCTACGCCGCCGCCGACGGCCTTGCCCGCGGCGCCTATATCATGGCCGATGTCTCGGCCGATGACTTAGCCGATGACCTGGCCGGATCGAAGGATCGGACGCCGGCAGTCATCCTCATTGCCAGCGGCAGCGAAGTGCAGCTTTGCATTTCGGCTTACGAACAGCTCAAGCAGGAGGGAATTGCTGCCCGGGTCGTGAGCATGCCAAGCTGGGAGCTGTTCGAAGGGCAGGATCGGAATTATCGCGAGGAGGTTCTCCCGCCAAGCGTGAAAGCGCGGGTCACGGTCGAAGCCGGCGCCGTGATCGGCTGGGACCGCTATGCCGGTCCCGAAGGGACGATCATCGGCATGCACAGTTTCGGCGGCTCGGCGCCCGCGACGGGCTTGATGCGGAAATTCGGATTCGTTGCCGATGGAGTATTACAGGCCGCCAAAGAACAGATTGCCAAGCACCAGAGTGTTGAGAGCGCAGGGAAGCATCCGCAATGAACCCGGTGAAAGCACTGCAAGATTATCGTCAGGCGGTATGGCTTGACTTTCTTTCACGCGGCTTCATCGCCGATGGCGGCTTAAAGAAGCTGGTCGATGACGATGGCTTGCGAGGGGTGACGTCAAATCCCGCGATTTTTGAGCAGGCGATCGGCCGCACCAAAGAATACGACGACGGCATCAGCCGCATGCTGCGAAGCCGTGACTATTCGCCGGGGGAAATCTTCGAGAAGCTCGCGGTCGAGGATATTCGCAGCGCGACCGACGTGCTTCGTCCCGTATTCGACGCCACGCACGGCGCCGACGGCTTTGTCAGCATAGAAGTGTCGCCTTATCTCGCGATGGACACACAAGGAACCATCGATGAGGCGAAGCGCCTGTGGCGGGAGGTCGATCGGCGCAATTTGATGATCAAGGTTCCGGCAACATCCGAGGGTTTGCCGGCCATCCACGACCTGACCGCCGACGGCATCAATGTGAACATCACATTGTTGTTTGCCCAGCAAGTCTACGAACAAGTAGTCGAGGCCTATCTGTCCGGGCTGGAAGCGCTTGCCGCCAAAGGCGGCAAGATTTCGCGGATGGCGAGCGTCGCGAGCTTTTTTGTCAGCCGCATCGATACCGAGGTCGACAAACTGCTCGATGAACAGATCGCGCGCGCCAACGATCCCGACGAAAAAGCCCGCATCGCGGCATTGAAAGGCAAAGTCGCGATCGCCAATGCCAAGCTCGCCTATCAGCGTTATCTGCGGTTGTTCGCTGGCGAGCGCTGGCACGCGCTTGCAGCGAACGGCGCAAAACCGCAGCGACTCTTATGGGCCTCGACCGGAACGAAAAACAAAGCATACAGCGACGTTCTCTATGTCGATGAGCTCATTGGGCCTGACACCATAAACACCATGCCTTTGGCGACGATCGCGGCGTTCCGCGAACATGGCAAGTTGCGCGATACGCTCCAGGCAGACGTCGCCGAAGCGCAGCGCCTGCTCGGCGAACTCGACCGCGCCGGCGTTTCACTGCAAGCGGTCACCGATAAGCTTATTCGCGATGGGGTGCGGCTGTTTGCCGACGCCGCCGACAAGCTTCTTGGTGCCGTCGCGCACAAGAGAATCGAAATGCTCGGCGACACAGTCGACCGGCAGAAGGTCACTCTCGATCAACAACTCAAAAAGCGCGTCGACGAAATCGCCGACGAATGGCGCGCGCACGGCAATGTGCGACGGCTTTGGCGGCGCGACAAATCGCTGTGGACCAATAACGACGAGGATCGCTGGCTCGGTTGGCTCGATTCCATCGACGATGCCAAGATCGCCGAATACGTCACGTTTGCCGGTGAGATCGAGCAGGAGAATTTCAAAGATGCGGTGCTTCTGGGCATGGGCGGATCGAGCCTCGGCCCGCAAGTGCTGGCCGAAACGTTCGGCCAACAAAGCGGTTGGCCGCGATTGCGCATCCTCGATTCCACCGTGCCCGCGCAGATCAAGGAGCTCGAAGCCGAGCTCGACCTGAGCAGGACATTGTTCATCGTCTCCAGCAAATCCGGCGGCACCACCGAACCCAACATTTTGAAGGATTATTTCTTCGCCAAGGTTGCCGACAAGGGTGGAGCGAACCAAGCAGGCAAACAATTCATCGCGATCACTGATCCAGGTTCGGCGCTGGAACAAAGTGCCAAGGAGCAGCGCTTCCGCCGGATTTTTCACGGCGTCCCCACGATCGGTGGACGCTATTCCGTGCTCTCCCCGTTCGGCCTGGTGCCGGCAGCCATCGCCGGTCTGAACGTTGCGCACTTGGTGGAACTGTCGCGGATCATGATTCGTTCGTGCGGCCCGGACGTACCACCGGTCGAAAATCCAGCGGTTGCGCTCGGCATTACGCTCGGTGTCGCGGCAAGACGCGGCCGCGACAAGATCACGATGCTGGCTTCGCCCGCGCTCGGCAGCTTTGGCTCCTGGGTCGAGCAACTGTTCGCGGAATCCACCGGCAAACAGGGCAAAGGCTTGATCCCCATCGACGGCGAGCCGCTCGGCAGATCCGAAGTCTATGGCGACGATCGGCTCTTTATCGATCTTGCACTGAGGAGCGAAAACGATGCCGAGCGCGACGCCAAACTGAAGAAACTCGAAACTGCGGGCCATCCCTTCATTCGCATCGCACAGAATTCGATCGCACATATTGTCCAGGAATTCGTTCGGTTCGAAATCGCAACCGCGGTCGCGGGCTCCGTGATTGGCATCAATCCGTTCGATCAGCCCGATGTGGAAGCAAGCAAGAGCAAAACGCGCGATATAACGAGCGCATTCGAAAAGTCCGGCGAGCTGCCGCGCGAGATGCCGGTCTATTCCGAACAATCGCTCGCTGTCTTTACCGACGACGCGAATGCGGCCGCATTGCGCAAAGCCGGAGCCGGCGACAGCGTCGCCAGCTGGCTTGCCGCGCATTTTGCACGGATTGCCAACGGCGACTACTTCGCATTGCTAGCCTATCTTTCGCGCAACGGACAGAACACATCAGCGCTGCAGGATTTGCGGTTGGCGCTGCGCGACCACCGCCACATCGCAACCTGCCTCGAATTCGGACCACGATTTCTGCATTCGACCGGCCAGGCCTATAAAGGCGGTCCGGACAGCGGCGTGTTTCTGCAGATCACCGCCGACGACGGCGAGGACCTCGCCATTCCCGGACATCGCGCCACTTTCGGCGTGGTGAAGAACGCGCAGGCCCGCGGCGACTTTGACGTTCTGCTCGAACGCGGCCGGCGCGCGCTTCGGGTCCATCTTAACGGCGAAATCGCGGCGGGACTTAAAGCGCTGCATGCCGCATTCGAACGCGCCCTAGCCTGATCGGGGTTGTCACATGCAGATCGGCGTAATCGGTCTCGGACGCATGGGCGGCAACATCACGCGCCGCTTGATGCAAAACGGCCACGAGGCGGTTGTTTACGACCATGACGCCAAGGCCGTCGCGACCTTGGGTTGCGATGGCGCGATCGGCGCCAACGGTTTGGATCAACTCGTCAGCCAATTGCGTTCGCCGCGCGCGATCTGGGTGATGCTGCCCGCCGGCAAGATCACCGAAGACACCATCGTCCAGCTCGCCAAGCTGCTTGCGCCGGATGACATTGTTATCGACGGCGGCAATACGTTTTGGAAGGACGACATCAGGCGCGCCAAAATGCTCAAGGAGCGCGCTGTCCACTACGTCGATGTCGGCACCAGCGGCGGCGTCTGGGGCCTTGAGCGCGGCTACTGCATGATGATTGGCGGGCCCAAAGCGATCGTCGATCACCTCGACCCATTGTTTAAGGCGCTTGCACCGGGGATTGGCAATGTACCGCGCACGCCGGACCGCGATGGCCGCGACCCGCGCGCGGAGCTCGGTTACCTTCATTGCGGCCCGTGCGGCGCCGGTCATTTCGTCAAGATGATCCACAACGGCATTGAATATGGTCTGATGCAGGCGTTCGCCGAAGGTTTCGACATCTTGAAAAATGCAAGCAGTCAGGCTCTGCCCGACGATTTCGACTTGGCCGATATCGCCGAGGTATGGCGCCGCGGCAGCGTCATCAGTTCATGGTTGCTCGACTTGACCGCAAGCGCGCTCGCGTCCGATCCGAAACTTGCCGGCTTCGAAGGCGTGGTTGAGGATTCCGGCGAAGGCCGCTGGACGGTCATGGCCGCGATCGAAGAGGCCGTGCCCGCCGATGTGCTTTCTGCCGCGCTCTATACCCGCTTCCGTTCACGCCGCGACCATACCTTTGCGGAAAAAATTCTTTCCGCCATGCGCAAGGGTTTTGGTGCACATGTTGAACCCAAAGACCGTAAGGCCAAGCCGTCATGACACCGAAGACGGGCGCTACGACGGCGCGCCCCGCCGATCCTTGTTGCCTCGTTATTTTCGGCGCCTCGGGTGACCTTACGCACCGGTTGCTGGTGCCGGCGCTCTACAACCTCGCAGCCGCCGGCTTGCTGCCGGACGCATTCGGACTGATCGGCGTCGCCCGCAGTCCATTATCGAGCGAGACTTTTCGCGAGGATCTTGCGAAAAGCCTGCCGCAATTTGCCGGCCGGCCGATCGATCAAAAGGTGCTCAAGCATGTTCTCGGCTGTGTCGCTTATGTGCGGGGCGAGCCCGACGATGAATCGACATATACGAAGATCGGCCGAGAACTCGCGCGTATCGAACGCGAACGCGCCACGCGCGGCAATCGCCTATTTTATCTCGCCACGCCGCCGACCGGCTTCGCGCCGATCGGCCGGCATCTCGGCCAATCTGGCCTGGCGCGGGAAAACGGCTCGGATAAAGACCCCTGGCGGCGCGTCATCATCGAAAAGCCGTTCGGCACCGACCTTTCCAGCGCGCATGCGCTGAATCAAAAGCTCCTCGGCATTCTCAAAGAACACCAGATCTTCCGCATCGATCACTACCTCGGCAAGGAGACGGTACAGAACATCATGGTGCTGCGCTTCGCCAACGGGCTTTTTGAGCCGATCTGGAATCGTAATCACATCGACCATGTCCAGATCACGGTCGCTGAATCCCTCACCCTCGGCCGCCGCGGCAATTACTACGACGCGACCGGCGCGTTGCGCGACATGGTGCCGAACCATCTGTTCCAGCTCCTTTCACTCATCGCCATGGAGCCGCCGTCGCGCTTCGCCGCCGACGCGGTGCGGGCCGAGAAGGCGCAGGTCCTGGAAGCCGTGCAGGTACCGACCAGGGACGAGGCCCTGCACAATTCGGTGCGAGCGCAATACGAAAATGGCTTCGTTGAAAACCAGCCGGTCGAGCCGTACCGCAAGACCAAAGATGTCGACCCACACAGCACGACTGAAACCTATGTCGCGCTCAAGCTGATGATCGATAATTGGCGTTGGGCCGACGTGCCGTTTTATTTGCGGACCGGCAAAGCGCTGCGCGGCAAGCAGACTGAAGTCGCGATAAAATTCAAACAGGCGCCGATCGCAATGTTCCGGGACACACCGGTCGACCGTCTTGCGGAGAATTTCCTGGTGATCGGCATTCAGCCCAATGAATGCATTGGCCTCGAATTCAATGCCAAGGTTCCGGGGCCTTCGATCGCGCTCGGCGGCGTGAGCATGACATTCCGCTATGAAGATTATTTCGAAGTCGCGCCAAGCACCGGCTATGAGACTCTCATCTATGACTGCATGACCGGAGACGCCATTCTTTACCCGCGGGCCGACGGCATCGAGGCCGGCTGGCGCGTGGTGCAGCCGTTCATCGACGCGTTTCGCGACGCGCGCGATCAGCACTTGGCGACGTATCGCGCTGGAAGCGAAGGGCCCAAGGAAGCCGACGAATTGCTCGCGCGCGACGGACGCCGCTGGCGGCCGATCAGTTGACTTCGCCATGATTGCAGCGCCATGACCACAGCAAGCCATCCGCAGATCGTCGTCGTTGCCGATGCGGCCGTCTTGGCGCAAACGGCGGCCCGGCGGCTCATCGACCGCATCAGGCACGGCAATCGCGCGACGGTGTGCCTGACCGGAGGTTCGAGCCCGCTCGGGCTTTACCGGTTGCTCGCGGAAGACCCCTTACGCAGCGAAGTGCCCTGGACGCGCGTACATTGGTTCATGGGTGATGATCGCTTCGTTCCCGAGCGCGATCCGTTGAGCAATATGGGTGCCGCCAGGCGCGCGTTTCTCGATCGGGTCTCAGCGCCGCCGCAAAACATTCACCCGATTCCGACCGCGGCGAACGATCCCGGAGACGCCGCGGATCGCTACGAAGATGAACTAAAACAGTTCTACGGCGCCGATCGCCTTGATCCGGGTCGACCAGTATTCGATCTTGTGCTGATGGGACTGGGTCCGGACGGTCACACGGCGTCGCTGTTTCCGCACTCTCCCGCACTAGAAGAAAGGCGGCATTGGGTCGTCGGCGTTCCAAAAGCGAGTATGGAGCCGCTCGTGCCGCGCGTGACGCTGACATTCCCGGCACTGGCCTCAACACGCGAAATGCTGTTCTTGGTGGACAGCGCTGACAAGCGCCAGATCGTTGCTCGCGTCTTCGCCGGCGAAGATCTTCCTGCGCACCGGGCCTATGCGCGAGGCGATCTGGTCTGGCTCATAATTCGGGCTGCTGCGCCGGAGCGATGAAATGAATCCGAAGACGAGTTCGAATGACACAAGTGCCGTCGTGGTGATGGGCGTGTCCGGCTCCGGCAAAAGCACGATCGCGTCGATGCTGGCGCAGCGGCTGCATTGGGTTTACGAGGACGGCGATTGGTTTCATCCGCAGTCGAATATCGAGAAGATGCACCACGGCGAGCCGCTCAACGACCAAGACCGCGGGCCATGGCTGCACGCCATCGCCGATTGGATCGACGCGACTCGGCGCGCCCGCGGGCATGGCGTTGTCGCCTGTTCCGCTCTCAAGCGTATTTATCGCGACATCCTGATTGGCGACCGGCGCGACGTTCGCCTGGTTTTTCTAAAAGGCGATCGCGACTTGATTGCTCGACGCATTGCCGCTCGCGCCGATCATTTCATGCCGACTACGCTGCTCGACAGCCAGTTTACGACTTTGGAAGAACCGCAAGCGGACGAACGCGCGATCGTTGTTTCGATCGTGCCGCATCCCCGCGAAATCGTCGAGGCGATCGTAAGGGCACTCGGTATTCAATCGGCGGCGGCTGAAGCAAGCCAGGCGAGCCGGTAGCAAGCGATCGCCCCTATGGCGGATGCCCCACCGACCGAGGCCACCAACGAGCCGTCAATTTCGGCGACCGGCATAACGTCACACGAAGATGCCAACACCGGCGCAGTCAAGCATCTCCTGTTATTTTTTGCTCTGGTCTATGTCGTCGAGGGCTTGGGTCAGATAGTCGGGCTGATCTCTCAACCGCTCAATTATTATCTCAAGGAGGTGCACGGATGGAACCCGCTCGAGGTCACCGCCTTTGTCACCCTGTTCAATTTGCCATGGATCATCAAACCGATCTACGGACTCGTATCCGATTTCCTGCCGCTCTTCGGCTATCGGCGCAAAAGTTATCTCGTCATCGCCAATATTGCGGCAACCGGCGGTTACCTCTGGGTCTCTCAGCTTAATGCGCCGGGCGATCTTGTTTTCGCATTGATGCTCACGGCTTATGCGATGGCGATCTCCTCGACGTTATGCGGCGCGATATTGGTAGAGAATGGCCAGCGACTCCAAGAGAGTGGGACTTTTGTCAATCAGCAATGGCTTTGGTTCAAATGCCTTGCATGTTGCGGCGGCCATCATCGCGGTTGCTCCCTGCGTCGTGATTGTCGGCACTAGTTTTCTGGTTCCGGAGAAAAAGACCCGAACCGATCTGGCGGGAATGAAAAACACGCTCCGCGGCTTGGTGACCGCCTTCCGCCGCCGTGAGCTATGGATCGTCACGATGTTTATTTTTCTCTACTATTTCAGCCCGGGCTTGAGCACTCCTCTGTATTATCACATGACCGACGATCTCGGTTTCTCGCAAGCTTATATCGGGTTGTTGGGGTCGATTAGCGCCGCAGGCTGGGTCATCGGCGCGCTTCTCTATCGACGATTTTTCGGAAATCTGACCCTTAAGAACCTCCTCAATCTCAGCATCGCTATCGGCACGACCGCAGGCCTCGCCTATCTTTTCTTCTGGAACGAGACCGCCGCAGCGATCATCAGCTTTGGTGGCGGATTTGCCGCCATGTTGACCACCGTCGCGACTTTGACGCTTGCTGCCGATTATTGTCCGCCGCGTGCGGAGGGATTCTCGTTCGCGGTGCTGATGTCGATCATCAACTTTGCAAACACGCTCGCCGACAATGTTGGATCGTTCTTATACACGCATGCTTTCCACAGGGCATTGCCGCCGTTGGTCCTGATTTCGGCGGCATTTACTGCCTTCGCCTTTATACTGGTCCCGCTGTTGCGCCTCGGCAACAAGCGGCAAGGCGAGCCCGCAAATATGAGCGAGCGGTTGGAACTCGCCGGCACGGGTGCGCGTTAGTACCGGCTGATTTCTCTCCAATTTTACGTGCCGGATCATGAAAAAGGTCGGCGCTTATCTCGTAATTCCAGCATTCGCGTTGATTGCGTTCGTCTCTCCGCCGGCCGCAGCGTTCGGCTTGCGGATCGGGCCGTTTCACCTCGGCGTGCCGTTTTTCGGACATCGGCATCACCATCACCCATTATACATGCACGGTAGTACCAGTGATGTTGCCCGTCATGAACCTCAGCCGACTCCGCAACGGCGCGTGGTGAGTCTCGCTCTATTGTATCCGGCTCGCGCCCTGCCGCCGATTTTCCAGAACGTGTTCTGGCCGGCATTTTCCTCGCCGTGGCCGTTTGGCTACAACACAATTTTCACGACCGCCTTTGCCGCAACTCCTGCCGATCAAAACCACGACGACTGCCGGCAATCGGTCGATGCCAACGCCATCGTCGAGCGCCTGCGCGCGGAAATCGGACCAAGTACAGAGCAAATGGAGCGGCTGCAGCGGCTTGGCGGCGCCATCGGCGCTGCGGCCGATTATCTTGCCAAATCGTGCCCGACCGAGATCCCGCAGCAGCCGATCGCACGCTTGCAGCTGATGGATACGCAGATTGAAGTGCTTACGATGGCCATCGATATCATTCATCAGCCGCTGGAGGAATTTGAGCAATCCCTGACGGAGGAACAGCGCGCAAAATTCAGCGGCGAAGCAACGCTCAAGACCGCGCCTGCTGCACGCGGCGACAAAACCGGCCTTCGCTCATGCGGCGCTTCCTCACCGGCGATCGATTGGTCGATCGGCCAAATCGATAAATCGGTTCAACCGAACGAGCAGCAACGGCCCGCGCTGACGGACGTACAGCAGGCGTTCGGCAAGGCCGCAAACGATCTTGAAGCGCACTGCCCGACGTCGGTACCCCGCTCTGCGGTCGCGCGCTTGGAAGCCATCGAGTCACGCCTCGATGCGACCTGGCGCGCCATTTTGTCGATTCAAGTGGCGCTGCAAGATTTCGAGGGCAAGCTGAACGACGAGCAGAAGAATCGTTTGCAGACGATGACTTTCGCCGCGCAATAATCAGCTGAAAATGCAAACCCGCTCGTTGCGCTAAGACGCCCGGTTGTGCGCGTTCCAATTGCGTTCAAGATTCGCTATCAGCGCCGGGCTGAAATGGCATGAGGCCTGTTCCCGCGCGTAGACCGCCATGTAGCGACGAAACATATCAAGCGGCTCTTCCGCGACCCGAAACGCACGGCGATTGCCGGCGGCGCTGACCACGCCCGAACTGGTGAAGCCATCCACGACCCGCTCCAGCGCGTCATTGATTTTCGACGGAGCAGCAATCTCGTCACAGATAAGACGCCCTTCCGGGGTGTCGCAGTCGAGCCGACGGCCATAAAGGATCGCTTGGCGCGCTATCCGATCCCCGGTGAACCGCCATAACCGCAGATTTGCAGCGCCCGGAATGATGCCTTCCTTGCGCGCCGGCAGTGTCATGTAGGCGTCGCTTGCCGCCAGCACATAATCCAGCGCCAGTAGCAGCTGACAACCGCCGCCGATCGCAAAGCCCTCGACCACGCCGATCCAGGCTTTTTCCGTTGTTGCGCCGATGAGCTCGTCGGGACTGGCGTCATGCTGGGCGATGCCGCGGAAAAGCTTGTTGACGAGCCCCATGTCACGCCGGATGTACCAAAGGTAGCCGATTTTGCCCTGATACAGATGAGTCAGGTTGATGCCCGCGGAGAATAGCCGCCGGCCGCGATACTTCGTGTGTTCGACCACATCGCCGCGGAGAATGGCGATATCGCTTGCTGGATCGAGCGTCGCGACATCGATCGCAATTTCGAGACCGTCGAGCGTCGATTCATCCTCAGCGTTGAGATAACGCGGATTACGCATCGTGATCTGCGCCGCCTTGCCGCGCCGTTCGAGCGTAGCGCCCGCAAATTCGATTTTTTCGCTTTGGCGAAATCGGCGGCTGTGTTCCGCCGTCTCTGCCCGCGGCAGCAGCATGGCGTGGCACAGATGCATCCCGCATTGCCGATGGCCGAGCACCCGTGAAAGAAACACCCCCTGATCGATTTCGACGCCGTCCTTGTCTTTTTGCGGCAAAGCCCTGTCGCGCGACAGCTGTTTCTGGTCTGGAACAAGCCCCGCCACGGCCCCAGCCGCGTCGCCGACCAAGTCGTCGACGCGCTTGAACTTCGCGAAGTCCGCGGACAGCTGCCGATAGAGCGTCTCGACGTGAACATCCAGAAACTTCGCGCGCGCAGCGCGGTCACGTTCGATGATGGTTACCGCGGCTGCTGCTTGCGCGTCCGAACGAAGCGGCTTCGCTGGCAATGGCGCCAGAAGCTCCGCACTCATGCCCCACCGCCGCGAGAACTTTTCGCAATCGCGGCGAAAGTCGCCGGTGAGCACATCGTCACTGTCGAGCCACGCCGCTGCCAACTCGCGCGGCAGGCCGGCGCGATCGAACCCAATTACGGCCTCGCTTCTTGAACGCTGATCGACAAGGGCCATCGTTTTCGCTCAATTACCGCGGTCGCTTATCGATCACGCGTTTGGCCTTGCCTTGCGATCGCTCAATGCTGCCCGGCACGACCGCGCGGACCTTGGCCGTAACTCCGACCTGCGATTTGAGGTGATGCATCGCATGATTTGCCAGTTGCGCCGCCGTATCGGGTGCAACCACGGTTCTCGTTTCGACGACGATTTCGAGCTCATCGAGCCGCCCCGGCCGCGTCACTTCAAGAACATAATGCGGCGCGAACGCCTCCTCTTGCGCGAGCGCGGCTTCGATCTGACTGGGAAAGACATTCACGCCACGGATGATGAGCATGTCGTCGCTCCGCCCTTTAATCCGATCCATGCGGCGCATGGCACGTCCGGTGCCAGGCAATAGCCGGGTCAAATCGCGGGTGCGATAACGAATGACAGGCATGGCCTCTTTGGTGAGAGAGGTGAGCACCAATTCGCCCTCCGCGCCGTCGGGCAGAACTTCGGTGGTCTCAGGATCGATGATTTCTGGATAAAAATGATCCTCCCAGATCGTCAGGCCGTCTTTAGTGTCCCCATATTCCTGCGCCACGCCGGGACCGATCACTTCGGATAAACCATAGACGTTGAGCGCGCTGACATTCATCCGCCGCTCGATTTCGCTGCGCATCGCCTCCGTCCACGGCTCGGCACCGCACAGCGCGTTGCGAAGCGACGATTGCCGCGCATCGATGCCCTGCCGATCGAATTCGTCGGCGATCGCGAGCAGGTAAGACGGCGTCACGGCGATCAGATCCGGCTTGAAATCGGTAATGAGCTGGACCTGCCGCTCAGTAAATCCGCCGCTGACCGGTATCACCGTGCAGCCGAGATATTCTGCCCCATAGTGAAAGCCGAGCCCGCCGGTGAACAATCCGTAGC
>Ga0335081_10009177_pt1 | contig 15893 bp, 17 predicted proteins | sample Lox_Sample_35_FD_206713 | JGI IMG/M metagenome (GOLD analysis project Ga0335081, IMG submission 206713) | Soil microbial communities from Loxahatchee National Wildlife Refuge, Florida, United States - Lox_Sample_3.5 | ecosystem: Environmental > Terrestrial > Soil > Wetlands | place: USA... | reverse complement strand
CGACCTGGCGCATGCCACTCTTGCCCAGCACCGACATATAAACTGCGGAACCGAGCGCGAGCAAACCTTCATTAGAACAGATGTTGGAAGTGGCGCGCTCACGCTTGATATGTTGCTCGCGTGCGGTCAGTGTGAGGACATAAGCGCGCTGTCCGTGAGAGTCAGTGGTTTCGCCGACAAGGCGTCCGGCCATTTTGTGGATGTAGGATTTTTTGGTGGTGAAGAAACCAAGCGATGGTCCGCCGTACCACATCGGGATGCCGAGCGGCTGACCATCACCGACCACGATATCCGCGTCCATCTCGCCCGGCGTCTTGAACATCGCCAACGCGGTTGGATTCGCAACGACACAAGCCAGCGCGCCTTTGCTATGTGCGGCTTCGATCAATTTGGTGTAATCATAGATGCGCCCGAAGAAATCGGGATACTGAACGATGACAAGCATCGTATTGTCATCAATCATCGACTTAAGTTCTTCGGGATTTGAATCAAGATCAGCATTTCCGTTATCACCGGCGAGTTCCAATTCCATGCCTTGGGTGTATGTGCGAATCACGGCGCGGTATTGCGGATGAACCGTGGGCGAGATGACGACCTTCTTGCGTTTGCCACGGAATTGTGCATAGGCCATGTTGACGGCTTCCGCTGCTGCGGTCGCGCCATCATAGTGCGAAGCATTGGAAACTTCCATGCCGGTCAATGCGGTCATCAGCGATTGATATTCAAAGATACCTTGCAATGTGCCTTGCGAAATTTCCGGTTGATAGGGAGTATAGGCCGTGTAGAATTCTCCGCGGCGCAACATGTGATCAACCACGGATGGAATGTAATGATTGTAGATTCCGGCGCCAAGGAATGAAATCAAATCGCCGCGCACGTTCTCGTTGGATGCGGCGATGTCTGAGAGTTCAGCCATCGCTTCCATCTCGGTCAGCTCAGGTGGCAAATCCAATTTTGGAAAGCGGTGGCTGACTGGCACATCTTTGAATAAATCATCGAGCGTTTTCACGCCGACGGTCGCCAGCATCGCGTCCCGTTCTTTCGGACTGATTGGGATATAGGTCATAATCGCTCCTTTAGCGAATAGCTTAGCTTTTGCTAATGGCTAAATGCTAATGCGTTCGTCCCGCACAATACTTTTCATATGCGGCGGCATCCATCACATCGCCGGGATTGCCGTTTTCAACTTTGACCATCCAGCTCACGCCGTAAGGATCGCTGTTGAGCGTCTCCGGTTTTTCGGATAAGGCTTTGTTGACGGCGACCACTTTCCCGGCCGCAGATGCGTAAATTTCCGCCGAAGCTTTAACGGATTCCACCGATGCGATTGGAGTCCCAACTTCGACGGTATCGCCTGCGTCAACGAGAATCTCAACGAAGACGATATCCGAGAGTTGTGATTGGGCATAATCGCTCAATCCCATCGCGCCGCTGGATGGATCGAACCATTCATCGGACTTTGTATACTTTAAATTGGATGGAGCATTCATAATTTAAATCTCCTCATCAAAATTAAACTGGCGAATCAAAAGAGGACGCACGATATTAATATCGCGCGTCCTCTGTAAATCAACCTGAGAGATTCATCCTTCTGTCGAAGAAGGATTTGCACCGTCGGTGTCTCGAATGAGACTTTCCAGAGAAATACGGGACAGGGTCCTTTTGCCTGAGAGTTTCATCTGGTTTCGCTGTTTGCCAGATTTGCACCTTCGGCGTTCCGCACAATGCGGAAACTCTTCCCTGCAATCCGTTAAGTTGTAAGCTCATTGTATGGGGCATGGAAACGAAAGTCAAGAGGAAGAAAATCCCTTCTTTGTTGAAACAAATAAAGAAGCCTGCTGGCGAAAGCAGGCTTCTTATCGGGCTTGATGTGGATTTACACCCAGCCTTGATTCTTGATGAAGTCGGTTATTACCGGAACGGTGAACATCTGGCCCTGATAAGCCAGATAAGCCCAATAGAAGAAAACGAGCCACAGAATCGCAACGCAAATGCCGCCAATGCCAAAGGTGACAAGTGACACGATAACACCTAATACTACATAGACAACCCATAAGGCAATTGATTGAAAGGCATGATACTTGATGAAAGGGCGATTCTTTTTATCTTCCATGAGCAGGACGATGATGGCGATGATCGGGATCGGATAACCCAGCGCGGCCCACAATTTATCATCGCTGGTGACATCAGCAGACATTGGTGCTTGAGACATTTTTTCTCCTCTCGAATTGGCTTAAGATTTGCGCTATTTTACAACCAAACTAAACAAAAAGCAACCGAACTAGAGAAGTCCAAAAGTACTACTGCGCTACCGCGTACCGCATAACGTCCCAAAAGGCACAAATGAAAACATGTTTGATATTGTGCATTCAAATTCAAGGATTCAATCAAAAAGCAGTAAAATGCACTTATGACTAACGTGGTTTTTATGGGCTCACCTGATTTTGCTGTCCCAACTTTGCGCGCGCTGGCAGCGTATTATGAAGTGATTGGTGTTGTCACACAACCGGATCGCGAATCAGGACGCGGGCGCACAATCAAATCGCCGCCGATCAAAATGCTCGCGGATGAATTGAAATTGGATTTAATCCAGAAAAAATTACGCGCACCCGAAGCAATAAATCAACTGCGCCTCTGGAACCCCGACTTGATCGTGGTCGCCGCTTTCGGGCAGATTCTCAAACCGGATGTTCTCGATCTGCCTCCGTATGGCTGCATCAACGTTCATGCTTCCTTATTGCCACGTTGGCGCGGCGCCGCGCCGATTCAGGCTGCGATCTTGGCGGGCGATTCTCAAACCGGCGTGACAATTATGAAAATGGATCCAGGCGTGGACACCGGCGCAATCATCCGTCAACGTGCGATCCAAATTTCAGATGACGATACAGCTGGTTCATTATCCGAAAGGTTGTCGCAGCTTGGCGCGGACCTGCTCATCGAAACTTTGCCGGGATATTTATCAGGCTTAATTAAGCCACAACCGCAGGATGAAAATCAGGCGACCTATGCTCCAATGTTAAAAAAGGAGCACGGTTTGCTGGATTTTACAAAGTCCGTTGAAGAACTTGCCCGCCGCGTGCGCGCTTTCAATCTGTGGCCGGGAGCATACATGGATTTTAATGGGATGATGCTCAAAATCCATCGAGCCCATGTGGAGATGGGAATGGCATCAGAAGGGCAGAGGCTGATTTACCAGAGTCGGCCGGCGGTCGGCGCGCGAGGCGGGCTCCTCATCCTGGACGAAGTCCAACCGGCCGGGAAAAGGCTTATGAGCGGAAAGGCGTTTTTATCCGGTGCTCGCAATTGGGAAAAATAGGAGCAACTGATCGGCTTTGCAGGTTCGTATTTTAACGGGTCTGGCCTCGAAACATTGCTGTCAATCGCATGGTAAAATCTTTCATATGAATTGCTCCGTGGTCATTCCAGTCTATCGTGGCGAACACACACTTGAGCCATTGGTGTTGCGCCTCGCGGAGGTATTGCCAGCCTGCGCTGAAGAATTTGAAGTCCTGCTGGTTAATGATGGCAGTCCCGATCGAAGCTGGGATGTGATCGAAGCTTTGACGCAACGATTTTCATGGGTGTGTGGAATTAAGCTGATGCGAAATTACGGCCAGGAAAACGCGACGCTGTGCGGCATTCGGGAGGCACGCTGTGATGTAATCGTTACCATGGACGATGATCTTCAACACGATCCAGCCGACCTGCCGAAGTTGTTTGCGAAGCTCAATGAAGGTTTCGATGTGGTGTACGGTGTGCCACGCGTTCGCCGTCAGGTTTGGTGGAAGAGCATTCTCTCGATGATCGTAAAATGGGCGATTTCGTCCGTGATGGGAGTAAGGACGATCCGCGACATCAGCGCCTATAAAGCCTTTCGCGCGGAATTGAAGCAAGCCTTCGATTCCATCAACAGCCCCGATGTGCAGATCGATGTACTTCTTTCATGGGTTGCAACTCGGTTTGCGTCCGTCGAGATCGAAGAAGCTCCGCGCGCCGATGGTACATCCAATTACAATTTCGCGAAGCTGGTCAAAGTTTCCCTTCTGGTTCTAACCAACTATACAACTGTCCCATTGCGGCTTGCGAGCATCCTGGGTTTTCTGTTCACGATCATCGGATTCTTTGTGATGTTGTACGTGATTTCCGTTTATTTCACGCTAGGTTCCGTTCCGGGATTTACTTTTCTAATCTCGGCGGTGACTATGTTCAGCGGCGTCCAGCTTTTTGCTTTGGGAATCATCGGCGAATATTTGGCGCGTATGTTCGAACGCAGTTCCGGCAGGCCGCCTTATGTGATTCAAAAAACGAGCGGCGGGAATTCATGAACGTGGTCATCCTGCAACCGTCCTATATTCCCTGGCGCGGCTATTTTGACCAGATCCGTCGCGCTGATCTTTTCATCTTCTACGATGATGTGCAATATGATAAACATGGCTGGCGCAATCGCAATCAGATCAAGACCGCGCAGGGAAAACAGTGGCTAACCATTCCTGTTCACAGCGCGGGTGTGACGCAGGGTGTTCCGATCAAGGATGTGAAAATCGATCAAAGCAAACCGTGGACGAAGAATCATCTCAAGGCGCTGACGATTTCCTACAGCAAAGCTCCATGCTTTAAAAAATATCTTCCATTGCTTGAATCGTTTTATGATCGCCGCGATGAATTTATTGCAGACTTCACAATCGAAACAACGACCACTTTGACGCGCGAATTGGGAAACAATCATACGCGCTTCATGCGGTCGTCAGAGTTGGATGGGATTGATGGACAGAAGACCGACCGCCTGATCCAGATTTTGGAGCGGGTCGGCGCGACTCATTATATCAGCGGACCATCGGCTCAGGATTACATCGAAGCTGAAAAGTTTGCGGCGGCAAATATCACGCTCGAATATATGCAATACGATTATCCGAAATATCCGCAGTTGTATCCGCCGTATGATTCGTTTGTTAGTGTGCTCGACTTATTGTTGATGGTTGGACCGGATGCTGGAAAATATTTTGAAAATGGAAAAGTATGAACAACATTCCTGGAATGGATGAAGTTAAATCATTTTTCCATAAAAAGATCGAAGAACATGGCGCGTCGGCGCTCGGCGTCGGTTGGAATTCTGATGAGTCGCAAAATACGCGCTTCGACCAGCTACTAAAAATTATCGAGATGCCATCTTTCTCGATTCTTGATTATGGTTGCGGTTATGGCGCGCTTGCTGTGTATATGGAACAGAAAGGTTATCAAGCCAATTACCACGGCTTCGACATTTTGGAAAGTGCAATTGAAATTGCGCGGCGAACACAGAATCATAAACAGCATCGCACGTTCTTCACGGAAAAAGATGAATTGCCCATCTGCGATTATGTGGTTGCCAGCGGCGTGTTCAATGTGCGTGGCGAACAATCATTTGAAACTTGGACAGGTTATGTCATTCAGTCACTTCATCATTTCAACGAACTCAGCCGCAAAGGATTTGCTAGCAACTTCCTGACCAAATATTCCGACGCCGAAAAAATGCGCGCCGATCTGTATTACGCCGATCCGCTCTATCTTTTCGATTATTGCAAGCGCAACTTCTCGAAAAATGTTGCCTTGCTTCACGACTATCGCATTTATGATTTCACCATTCTAGTTCGCAAGGATTGATGATTGATATGAACGAAAATATCCGTGTTGATTTCAACCGTCCTGCTCCGGTGGGCAAGGAACTTGAATATATTTCGCAAGCCGTTCAAAGTGGACACATTTCCGGCGACGGTCCATTCACCAAGAAATGCAGTGCCTTGCTTGAACAGGAACTCACAGTACCTAAGGTTTTATTGACCACTTCTTGCACACATGCGTTGGATATGTCCGCGATACTATTGGATATTCAACCTGGGGATGAAGTGATCATTCCGGATTTTACATTTGTCTCGACCGTGAATGCCTTCGTTTTGCGCGGTGCCAGGCCGGTCTTCATTGATATTCGGCCGGATACCCTTAACTTGGATGAATCCAAGCTTGAAGCCTTGATCACGCCGCGCACAAAAGCAGTTACTCCAGTCCACTACGCGGGTGTGGGCTGTGAGATGGACAAGATTCTTGCGATTGCCTATCAGCACGGCATTACCGTTGTCGAAGACAACGCGCATGGCTTGTTTGGAAAATACAAAGGCAAATATCTTGGAACGTTCGGTGCACTGGCAGCTCAATCGTTCCACGAGACAAAGAATTTCAGCAGTGGGGAAGGCGGCGCCTTGCTGATCAATGATCCGGCGTTGGCAGAGCGCGCCGAGATCATTCGCGAAAAAGGGACGAACCGCGCTCGCTTCTTCCGCGGTCAGATCGATAAATACACTTGGGTGGATATTGGTTCTTCGTTCCTGCCGTCCGATATTCTCGCGGCCTATCTTTATGGCCAACTGGAACAACGCGAGCGAATCCAATCGCATCGTAAAAATCTTTGGTACACGTATCAAGCCGGTCTGAAGGATTGGTCGGATAAGCATGATGTTCAGCTCCCGACTGTGCCTGATGATTGTGAGCAGTCATATCACATGTTTTACTTGCTCATGCCCGATCTCGATTTGCGTCAGAGACTCATCATGTATCTGCGTCAGCGCGGCATCTACAGCGTTTTTCATTACCTGCCTCTGCATCTATCCGATATGGGGCGTGGCTTTGGCGGGCGCGAAGGCGATTGCCCGGTCACGGAGCGGGTCAGTGATCAACTGATTCGTCTGCCATTCCATAATGTATTGACTGGCACCGATCAAGAACAAGTGATCGAAGCGATTCTGGAATTCAAGTTCTGATGCAAAACGTTCTGGTCACCGGCGGCGCGGGATTTATCGGCTCGAACTTTGTGCGTTATCTACTCAAAGCTGAACCAAATGTTCGGATCATCAACCTCGATGCGCTGACCTACGCGGGCAGTCTTGAAAATCTAAAAGATTTGCCGGACGAATCGCGTCATACTTTTATCCAAGGCGATATATGTGACGATAAATGTGTTGGTAAACTTTTCCGAGAAAATAAAATCGATACTGTTGTTCACTTCGCCGCTGAGTCGCATGTGGATCGTTCCATCCTCGGCCCTGCACCGTTCATTCAGACGAACATCGTTGGCACGTTTACACTTCTCGAATCCGCGCGGCAGGCTTGGAGTGGAGAAGGAAGCGTAAAGAGATTCCATCATGTGTCAACAGATGAAGTTTTCGGATCGTTGAATCCAAATGATCCCTCATTTACAGAATCAACATCGTATGAACCGCGCTCGCCGTATTCTGCTTCGAAAGCTGCGTCGGATCATCTTGTGCGCGCCTTTTTTCATACGTATAGTTTACCTGCCACGATCACGAATTGCTCGAACAACTATGGTCCGTATCAATTCCCTGAGAAGTTAATTCCGTTGATGATTTTGAATGCGTTGCAGGGAAAGCCCTTGCCAGTTTATGGTGACGGAAAACAAATCCGCGATTGGCTGTATGTGGAAGATCATTGCGAGGCAATTTATCTTGTTTTGAAAAATGGCAAGCCGGGCGAAACCTATAACATCGGCGGAGGCAATCAACCTTTTAACATCGATCTTGTGCACGAACTATGTTCCATCCTCGATGAATTAAAGCCGATTTCCAAATCCTATGAAGAACTGATTACTTATGTTCCGGATCGTCCGGGACATGATCGGCGTTATGCTATGGACATCACGAAGATACGAGACGAGTTGGGTTGGACACCGAAGCACGATATCAAAAGCGGCTTGCGTGAAACGGTGAAATGGTATCTAGATCACATGGATTGGGTCGAAGTGATTATGAGGCAGGAAAATTTCGGCGACTGGCTCGAACAAAATTATGCGCGGAGGGGTAGATGAAAGGCATCATTCTTGCGGGCGGGCGCGGCACGCGCCTTTATCCATTGACGCTCGGAGTTAGCAAACAAATTTTGCCGGTCTATAACAAGCCGATGATCTATTATCCGCTTTCGATGTTGATGCTGGCGGGTATTCGAGAAATTTTGATCATCAGCTCGCCTGAAGATTTGTCGCCATTCCAGCGTTTGCTTGGCGATGGGAAAAAATGGGGAATTTCATTTTCCTATGCAGAACAATCTGAGCCACGTGGCCTGGCTGAGGCTTTTATCATTGGAAAAGATTTCGTCGGAAACGACACAGCCTGTTTAATTCTTGGCGATAATATTTTCTTTGGCGCGGGTCTCTGGGATTATTTGAGGGAAGCCGCGGCGTTGAAGGAGGGGGCGCGGGTTTTTGCATATCCAGTGCGGGATCCCAAGCAATATGGCGTGATCGAATTTGATGCTGATGGCAAAGCGCTCAGCCTCGAGGAGAAACCGGATCATCCACGCTCGAACTTTGTGGTGCCGGGATTATATTTTTATGACAACCAGATTGTCGACTTTGCCGCGCATCTCAAGCCTTCTCCGCGCGGTGAACTTGAGATTACCGACATCAACCGCATCTATCTCGACCGAGGGCTGTTGCGCGTTCAACAGCTCGGACGCGGCATTGCCTGGCTGGATGCCGGAACCCACGAGACGCTGCTTCAAGCTGCCAACTTTGTCCAAACCGTTGAGGAACGGCAGGGGCTGATGATCGGTTGTCCCGAAGAAGTCGCGTTTCGTGTCGGCTTCATCACGCGCAAGCAATTGATCGAGTTGGCTTTGCCGCTCAAACAAAATGGCTATGGGGATTATCTATTGAAGCTCGCTGACGAATTCACTGCCCAATGAAGCTGGATAGAATGCCTTCTTCCTTGACATTTTATATAAACTAGTCTATAATATAAACTAGTTTACAAAAGGAGCAGGAATGAATGTGCAAATCGATACGGCACTAAAACGCGCCCGGGGGTATTGGTTCATAGACGGATTTACCGAAATGGCCGCAGGTGGATTGTTCGTCATTCTGGCCGGGATTCTGTTTATCAGCGGCTATGTGCCGCAGGCGCCATTCTCCGACTGGTTCCTGTCGCTCACAAGTGAAATTGTCGTCGCAAAGTTGATCGGCATCCTGGCAGCCATCCTGCTCTTATGGTGGCTGAAGGATCATTTTACCTATCCACGCACCGGCTTCGTGAGAGCCAAACGTGTAACAGCAACGCAAGTACTCGCCATCCTCAGGAATGTCATTCTGTTTCTGTTCCTTCCGATCCTTGCACTGCTAGCCGTCTCACTGCTCATCGCCTCGGTATCCAATGTGTTGGCATCCATGCCGGCATGGTTCCCTGTTGGACTGGGCTTGATATGGGGGGGAGTGTACTTGCTGGCAGGTGAATGGATGGGATTGCATCGCTTCCGTTTGTTGGCAGTCATGATGGTGATGACAGGAATCGCGATTGGCGTCTGGCAGCTTACGATAGGCTTGCCAACTTTTTCATCGGATACGCAATTGGGAAATTTTCAGCCGATTGGGTTGGAAACGATCAACCGAACTTTGCTCAGCCTCGGCTTTCTGATCCTAATCTCTGGCGTCATTTTGATGATCTCGGGCCTCGTAACTTTCTTACGCTATCGGAAGGAAAATCCGACCCCTTATGCGGAGGAATCATGAGCGGCTCACTTCAGGACCTCTCTGGGTTGAATCGCGTAATTCATGAACCGGCACGTTTGATGCTTGTGGCATTGCTGTCATCGGTCGAATCGGCGGATTTCCTATTCCTACTCAAGGAAAGCGGCCTGACCAAAGGAAACTTATCCGTGCATCTATCGCGGCTCGAAGAAGCTGGCTACCTGCGGATGGATAAGACCTTCCAGGGGAAGGTCCCGCATACGGAATACAGCCTTACGGCCAATGGGAAAACCGCCTTCAATGAATACAGAAAAAAACTTGATCTGCTCATTCGGGGGCACTCACGGTCTACTAAGTTATAGCCGCGTGAGAGCTATCTATCTCATCGCGAAAAAGAGAAATCTTATGTCTGAGATCACTTTGCTATTGGAACTGATCGCAGCCTTTTATCTGGGTGAGGTTAAGCTCAGCTTTCCAAAAATGAATCGGGCACGCAGTTGAATTAATGAAGGAATTTTAGAATGACGTGGTCAATCGAAACCGAAAACCTCGGAAAATATTATGGGGGTGTTAGGGCCGTTGAGCATCTTTCATTGCGCGTTGCGGAGGGAGAGATATACGCGTTTCTTGGTCTGAATGGCGCGGGGAAAACAACCACCATCCGAATGCTGCTTGGGATGATCAAGCCTACCACCGGATATGCCAAAGTGCTTAATACAATGGTGCGGCTTGGCAATCCAGAACCTTGGGCATCAGTAGGTTATCTGGTGGAGATACCTCATTGCTATCCGGAACTGTCTGTGTATGAAAATCTGGAGGTTGCTCGTCGCTTACATCCGGGCACGCCGCGCGAGGCGATAAGTCGAATCATTGAGCGCATGGGACTGGCTGCTTATGCGGATCGAAAAGCAGGTAACCTGTCTCAGGGTAATGCTCAACGGCTGGGATTGGCGAAGGCTCTGATGCATAATCCCAAATTGATTTTCTTGGACGAACCGGCTAATGGTCTGGACCCGGCCGGGATCGTAGAAATCCGCGAACTCCTGCTGGAATTGACGCGCGAACAAGGAGTGACGGTTTTCATGTCGAGCCACATCCTGGCTGAAGTTTCACGACTGGCTCGAAGGATAGGGATTATTCACCAAGGGAAATTGATTCAGGAATTGAATATTTATGAATTAGAAAGGAATCGAAAAAGGCGGCTCGTGTTACGGACACATGATATTGAGTCGGCTCAACGAATTTTAATCAATGCCGGACGACTCTCTAAAGCCCTTCCTGATGGAACTATCGAACTTAAAGATGAATCTTCCGTTGAACGCCCTGAGGATGTCAATTGTTTATTGGTCAATGCTGGAACGCCGCCTACTCAACTGATGGTTGAGGAAGAGGAACTGGAGCAATATTTCCTTCGGCTGGTTGGAATGGATGGAGAGCTGAAACATGAATAATCTTAATAATATGATTTGGATTGAACTGCGAAAAGCGCTCCGTTCCAGAATGCCTCTGTGGACTACATTGGGATCCTTGTTTGTGCCGTTGGGAATTGCTTTCTTGATTTTTGTTGCCAAGAATCCGACAACATCTCAAAATCTTGGATTGGTCGGCGCCAAAGCAAACTTAATGGCATTTACGGGAACAGATTGGCCAACCTACTTGGGAGTCTATGCTGAGGCTATCGGCGCAGGTGGACTTATTTTATTCATGCTGATCATTAGCTGGATCTTTGGCCGTGAATTTATGGATGGTACCTTGAAAGATATGCTTGCTGTACCAGTTCAACGTGCAAGCATACTTCTTGCAAAATTCGTGCTAGCGGCGATCTGGTCTATCGCGATGACAATGATTATTTTCATTGCCGCATTGCTTATGGGCGCAATCATCAAGCTTCCGGGTGGCTCATCCAGTGTTGTCGTTCATGGCTTTATCCTTTTGACAGTGACCGCACTTCTGGCAATTGCAGTAACGCTACCTTTTGCGTTCTTTGCTAGCATGGGACGCGGGTATTTGCTACCGATAGGAGTTGCCATCCTTCTGATGATGACGATAAACTTTGCACAGATCTTAGGCTGGGGTGAATATTTCCCGTGGGCTGTCCCGGTCGTATACGCAATAGGAAAAAGCCCCCTGACCTCGATTAGTTATTGGATCGTGTTTTTTACCGGTTTGGCGGGGATGATCGGAACGTATCTGTGGTGGAAGTATGCTGACCAGAACCGTTAGGTCTGCAATGCCGCATGGTAAAATCACTGGGCAAAGAGGAAACCGTGCCGAGAAAATCCCGTCTCCTAATCGATATTGTCATTCCCGTTTTCAATGAATCTGGCGTTGTTGAACAAACACATACCAAGCTGTGCGCCGTTATAGATTCACTCTCATATACTTTTGTGATTTATTACGTCAACGACGGCTCGACCGATAACACAGCCGAGTCGCTGGCCGCGTTGGCGGAAAAAGATAAACGGATTCAAATCCTTGAACTGAGTCGCAACTTCGGACATCAGGCCGCGTTGACAGCGGGGTTGGACGCGTCGCGCGGCGACTTGGTCATTACAATGGATTGCGACGGCCAGCATCCGCCGGAATTGATTCCCGAAATGATCGATCTATTCAAGCAAGGCTACGATGTCATTCAAGGCCTGCGAAACGATTCTGTGGCGATGGGCACCTTCAAGAAATGGACATCGGAAGGTTTTTATAAGCTTCTAAATCTAGTCAGCGGAACCCACGTTTTGGCTGGTGCAGCGGATTTTCGTGCACTGTCGCGTCAGGCTGTACAGGCGCTCAAATCCATGCCGGAATATCATCGTTTCCTGCGTGGCATGATCTCGTGGATGGGATTTCGAAGCGTGATCCTGCCTTACCGCGAACCGGAACGCATCGCTGGAAAGTCAAAGTATTCGCTGGGGAAAATGATCCGCCTCGCATCGGATGCGATTTTTTCGTTTTCGTTGATGCCACTTTATATCGGACTGAGCGCTGGTTTTACGTTCATTATTCTGGCGTTCGCCCAAATGATTTATGTACTGGTTTTGTGGCTGACCCATCAAACGAACCGGATTGTCCCCGGCTGGAGTTCGTTGATGGCTGTCCTGTTGATCGCCAGCGGCATCATCATGATCCTGCTTGGCTTCATCGGTGTGTATGTTGGATATATTTTTCAGGAAGTGAAACGAAGACCGGTTTATTTGATTCGGCGTCCGAAGTCGGAGGAATGAACATGAGGCGTCGCATCTCTTTTCCGCTTTGGACCATTCCAGCCGCGCTCCTGATAGTCGTGTGCGCGGCCTATGGTTTGTTTGCGGCTCAAGGTGGAATCCATTGGGATGATTGGATATTTATGTGGACACCTGCCTTTCTTGGAAAGGCAGGCATTGTTAAATATTTCACCTCAAGCCGCCCGTTCTGGGGAGATTTTTTTATTCCAACAACGGCGTTGATTGGCACCAATATTCTGGGATGGCAGATTTTTGCGTTGATCTGGCGCGGATTAGCGGCGGTGGCGTTGTGGTGGGTGTTTCATCTCATGTGGCCGCAGAAATTGCGTGCGGTATTTTTCATGACGTTGTTTATCGTTTTGTATCCAGGCTTCATGGAACATTCCATCGTCATCACGTATGGACATTTCTCGCTGATCTTTACGTTCTTTTTTCTCTCCATCGCTTTGATGCTTCTCGGCGAACGCCGCCCGCGTTATTATTGGCCCGCGCTGATCGGTGGAGTTCTTTTTTCAGCGATCAATCTGTTTACGCTCGAATATTATTTTGGCATCGAATTATTGCGCCCATTGTTGTTGTGGGTCGTGATTTCAGAAATAACGCCGGAAAGAAGAAATCAGATCAAGCGAACCTTGCTGGCTTATCTTCCGTATGCCATCGTGCTGACCGGATTTGTTTTGTGGCGCATCCTTGGCTTTCATTCACAAGATTATGGGATTCAGTTCAGCAGTGCGAGCAGCGGACTACTGCAAGCTCTAGGAACGATGATTTTGCAGGCCCTGGCAGCCATCTGGACTTCGAGCGCGGGGGCATGGCTGGAAATCTTTCGATTCCCATCGACGACTGACTTTGGGCTTTTTCTATCCATCATCTACTTTGTTGTGTTGTTCGGTTCATTTGCGGGATTGATTTTCTATGCTTCGCGGTTGAAGGGTTCCGAGGATCAAGTCGACTCGCCTGCATCGGATAAAAGAATCATCGGACAATGGCTCATCATCGGTGCTTGTGCTTTGATAACGGCGGGGATTCCGTTCTATGTAGTTGGTCTCCAAGTTCGATTGGATTTTCCAGCGGATCGCTTTACTCAGCCTTTCGCTTTTGGTGCAGCTTTGATTCTAACTGGGTTGCTGGAGTTGATTCTGTCGTTTTCATGGCGCACAACCCTTGCCGCGGCGTTGGTCGCACTGGCAATTGGACTGCAAATCCAGTATGGTTTTTCTTTCCGTGAAGATTGGAAATTGCAGGAATCATATTTCTGGCAACTCTTTTGGCGTGCGCCGTCCATTTATCCGGGCACAGCGGTTCTTTCCGATAATACAATTTTTCCATATACCGATGACGATGCGCTCACCCTGCCGCTCAATTGGATTTACGCGCCGGATCAAAAAAACGGATCGCTTCCGTATGCACAAATATTTTTTGTTGTCAATTCGGGGAATTCGATTTCGCTGTCGCCGAATACGCCGCTGGTCAAGATAAAAGACGCGGTGAATTTTCACGGCTCGACCAACGATGCGCTTGTTGTTCAATTCACTCCGCCATCGTGTTTGCATATTTTGAATCCAATCTATGATTCGGATTTGCCGCTTGCTCCTCTTTCGGGAGAAAACTATAAGGCGCTTTCTGATGCGGGCGTTCCCTTGCTTGGGCGCAAGGATGAGCTCGCGTTGCCGCTTTCCAATCCCGCCTTGATCAAGCCTTCCGACAGTACGCCTGCCGCTTTATCGAATCTTTTCGGACCCGAACCGCCTCACGCCTGGTGTTTCTATTACGAGAAAGCGGATCTTGCCCGGCAGGTAGGGGATTGGGCCGAGGTAGCTCGTTTGGGCGATGAAGCCTTCGCCGCTTCTTATCGTCCGGATGATCTATCGGAGTATTTGCTATTCATCGAGGCCGATGCCCATTTGAATCGCTGGGATGATGCCAAGCAATTGACAATTTCGACAGTAGATACGATGCCGATTCTTGCACCTGCATTATGCGGCTTGTGGCAAAGGGTGGATAAGGATACTTCATTATCAACTCAAGAACATAACTATATTCTCAATATTGAGAATCGTTTGAAGTATTGTCCGGTTCATTGAAATGATCGAACCCTCTTATTATTTTACTTTTCTTCGGCATGGCGAATCGGTCGGCAATGCCGAAGAACGCAATCAGGGCCAGGCGGATTATCCTTTGACGGATGAAGGCCGTGCTCAGGCGCACGTCTTGGCGGAACGCTGGCTGAGAGATGCCATCGAATTCGATTTGGCGGTAACCAGCCCGCTTGTCCGTGCCAAGGAGACGGCGGAAATTATCGCAAGTGCTTTGAAAATTCCGCTCGAAATGGATCCGATCTGGGTCGAGCGCGATAACGGCGAGTTTTCCGGTTTGACGCGCGAGGAAATTGAAGAACGTTTTCCACGACCGGTTTTTATCACGCCTTATGATCCGTTTGGCGAAAGCGGCGAAGGCGATTGGGAACTTTATCTGCGTGCGGGCAAAGCCGTGCATGAACTCATCAAACGTCCGGCTGGAAAATATTTAATCGTGACGCATGGTGGCTTGTTGAACAAAGTGATGTACGCGATACTTGGAATTCCGGTTCAGGCGAATTCGAACGGTCCAAGTTTTCGATTCGAAAACACGGGCTTTGTGACGTTTCAGTACGTGCCTGCGCGTCATCAATGGCGGATGATTCGCCTGGAATCCCCGAATGCTTCAGCTTGAGTTTGCGAGGCTTTAGGTCTTTGCAACGATGATCAGGAAACACAATGGAAAATCTTAAAATTTTATCTTTTGGCGCCGGAGCCATTGGCACCTATATCGGCGGCTCACTCGCCTTGGCTGGCGCGCAGATCGTCTTTGTGGAACAACCCGCGGTTGCGGAGGAATTGCGCCAACGCGGCTTGCGGCTGAATTTGACAATCGATAAGCGGCGCTGGACCAACCAAATCCTGGCACTACCTCCCTCCGCATTTGTAGTAGCGCCTTCACTCGAAGATGCATTGCGTTACGGTCCATTTGATGCCGCATTATTCGCACTCAAAGCTTTTGATACCTCATCTGCTTTGGAAAGTATGAAGGCCATCGCTGAAAAGATTCCGCCAATCCTTTGTTTATCGAACGGCGTGGATAACGAATCCGCAATCGCAGCTGTCCTCGGCGCCGACAAAGTCATTCCTGGA
>Ga0335081_10009176_pt1 | contig 15893 bp, 10 predicted proteins | sample Lox_Sample_35_FD_206713 | JGI IMG/M metagenome (GOLD analysis project Ga0335081, IMG submission 206713) | Soil microbial communities from Loxahatchee National Wildlife Refuge, Florida, United States - Lox_Sample_3.5 | ecosystem: Environmental > Terrestrial > Soil > Wetlands | place: USA... | reverse complement strand
GCATCGAGGCCGACACGAGCGAGTCACACGCTCCGGACCAGGCGAGCATCTCCAGCGAGGCCGCGCTCGAGCTCGCCCTCGAGGCGAGGTCCGCAAGCGTCCGAAACCGCCCGGCCTCCGCTCGTACGGCGACCAGCTCCCTCACCTCCTGCTCGGCGACGCCCCGAACGTAGCCGAGGCCGATGCGGACCCGGCCGTCACTCATCTCACATTCGGCGCCGCTCTCGTTGACGTCCGGGGACAGCACCTCGATCCCCCGCCGCTGCGCCTCGTGGACGAGCGCGTCGGGCGGATAGAAGCCCATCGGCTGCTCGTTGAGCAGCGAGCACAAGAACTCGGGGCCGAAATGGACGCGCAGCCAGGTCGATTGGTAGGCGAGCAGGCCGAAGGCGGCGCCGTGCGCCTTCGGGAAGCCGAAGCCCGAGAAGCCCCGCACCATCGCGAACACTCGCTCGGCGATATCCTCGTCCACTCGGTGCTTGCGCTGCGCGCCGGCGACGAAGCGCCGGTGGTAGGCCTCGATCGCGGCGTCCGAGCGCTTGCGGCTCATCGCCCGTCGCAGCCCCTCGGCCTCGCCGGGTGAGAATCCGGCGAAGGCGATCGCCACCTCGATCACCTGGTCCTGGAAGATGATCGAGCCGAGCGTCTCGCGCAGCGCCGGCTCGAGCGACGGATGCTCGTAGGGGACCTCGTAGTCGGGATCGACGCGCAAGCGCTGGCGCCGCTCGATGTAGGGGTTGACCGCGCCTCCCTGGATCGGTCCTGGCCGGACGATCGCGACCTGAATCGTGATGTCCTTCAGGTTCTCCGGCCGGGTGCGGTACAGCGACTGCATCTGCGCCCGGCTCTCAATCTGAAAGACCCCGGTCGTCTCGGCGCTCTGGATGCACTCGTAGGTCGCCGGATCGTCGTACGGGATCCGGCTCAGGTCGACCTCCTCGCCCCGGGTGCACGAGATCAGCTCGACCGAGCGCTCGACCGCCGACAGCATCCCCAGCCCGAGCAGATCGATCTTCAAGAAGCCCGCATCCGAGCAGGAGTCCTTGTCCCACTGCACGATCTGTCGGCCCTCCATCGCCGCGGGCACGATCGGGCAGCAGTCGATCAGCGGACGGGTGGCGACGATCATCCCCCCCGAGTGCTGGCTCAAGTGACGAGGCAAGCCATGCGCCTCGGCCGCCAGCCGCGCGAGCCACGCCCAGCGACCCGCCCCGCCCCGGCGCCCGTTGAACACGTTTTCGATGTCGCCGCCCACCTCTCGCGCGTCCCACCCCTCGCTGCCCCGGGCCACGCGCTCGATCTCCCCCGGCGGCAGTCCCAGAGCCTTGCCGAGCTCGCGGATCGCTCCGCGAGCGCGGTAGGTCGGGAAGGCCGCAACCAGCGCAGAGCGGTCGTGCCCGTAGCGTTCGTGAACCCGCGGGATCAACTTCTCCCTGATGTCGCGGGGGAAGTCGAGATCGATGTCGGGCAACGCGGTCAGCTCCTCGTTCAGGAACCGGCCGATCAGCAGGTCGTTAGCGATCGGATCGACGTGCGAGAGGCCGGTCAGGAAGCAGACGATCGAGGACACGCTCGAGCCCCGTCCCCGGCCGGGTGGCAGCAGACCGCGGACGTTGCCGGATCCGCGCACCTCGAGCGCCACCTCTCGAGCCAGCTCGAGCATGTCGTGGTGGAGCAGGAAGAACCCGGGCAGCCCGAGCCGCTCGATGATCCGGAGCTCCTGCTCCAGCCGGGCTTGGGCCTCCCCGCGCGTCGCACCGGCGTCCCGATAGCGGTCCTCCAGTCGCGCCTGGCACAGCTCGGAGAGCTTGCGCATCGCCTCCGCGTCCTCGGCTCCCGGATATCGATACCCGAGGTCGCTGCTCAGATCGAACCGCAAGCGCTCCGCCAGCATCGACGTCTCCGCCACCGCCTCCGGATGGTCGGCAAAGCGACTCGCCATCGCCGCCGGCGTCGCGAGCACGTGGCTGAAGTTTCCCCGTCGCTCCGGCTCTGAGGCATCGAGCGTGGTGTGCAGGCGCACAGCTACCAGAGCGTCCTGAAGTGGAGCCCGGGCGCGTGCGTGGGCATGCATGTTCCCGGTGGCCACGCACGGCACGCCGAGCCGCGCCGCCATGCGCGCCAGGCGCCGGTTGCGGGCACGATCGTCGCGCAGGAACGGCCGCTGGAGCTCGACCCGGAGGCGGTCGGGTCCGAACGCATCGAGCAGGCGTCTGAGCGTGAACTCGTCGTGCACCCCGCGCAGTGCGCAACCGCTCAGGCAGATCAGCCCCCCGGCGTGGTCCAGCACCTCGGTCAGCTCGACGAGCGCCTGCGACGGTGGCCCGGGTTTCTCACGTGTGTGTGCGTGGGCGCGAGTCAGGATCCGGCACAGGTTCGACCAGCCAGCAGCGTCCTGCACGAGCAATGTCAGGTGACGGCCGTCGGACAGGTCCACCTCGGCGCCGTGGATCGGCCGCAACCCGAGCGCCCGGGCGGAGACTGCGAACTCCATCGACCCCGAGACCGTGTTGTGATCGGTAAGCGCCAGCGCCTCGTACCCCTGCTCGAGCGCGGCGGGGACGATCTCGTCAGGTAACGAAGCGCCGTCTAGGAACGAGAACGCCGAGTGGCAGTGAAGCTCGGTGTAGGGTGACCCTCCCATGACGAACATATGTTCGCATCCGCCGCGGACGATGCGATCCTCCTCGGATGGGATCTACCGGCACCGATGAGCTCCGTGAGCTGGTCGCCCTCGGCTGTCGCATCCTCGGAGCCAACGGTCACGACGACTTTGTCTGGGGACACGTGTCCGCCCGCGATCCGGGGGGTCGTGGCGTGTGGATGAAGGCGGCGACGTTCGGATTCGAGGAGATCACCGCCGAGCGGGTCATCCTCGTCGGCTTCGACGGCGAGCGCCCTGACTCAACCGCCGCCCCCGGCCAGCAGCGCGCTCAGATTGATCGCGGCCGCCATCGCTCGGTAACCGGCGGCGTTCGGGTGCAGATGGTCGCCACTGTCATACGCCGGGTTCAGACGGTTGGGATCTCCCCGGTCGGCGACCGCGCCGGCGAAGTCGATCACCCCGTCGAACGCGCCGCTGGTCCGGATCCAGTTGTTGATCGCATCGCGCTTGGCCTCGCCCCCGGGCGTCCAGTACCTCGCGCCTTGGAATGGCGTCAGGGTCGCCCCGAAGATCCGCAGCCCGGCCGTGTGCGCGAGCGTGATGATGCGCTCGTAGCCCCGAACGATCTGCAGAGCAGAAACGTCCGTGTGCGGTGCTGTCAGCCGACCGCGGCTCTGGCTGTAGCCGACGTCGTTGATCCCCTCGAGCAGGATCACGTCCCGAGCGCCGGGCTGATCGCCCACGTCGCGCTCGAACCGGCCAACTGGGCTCACGCCGCAGCACGGCGAGCTATTCAGGACACGGTTGCCGCCGATTCCCTCGTCGACGACCGCCAGCGTCGCCCCCGAGCGCGCGTTCAGCCGCCGAGCGAGATAGTTCGGCCAGCGCTGGTTCGTGCCGGTCTCCGAACCGACGCCGTCGGTGATCGAGTCGCCGAGCGCCACCACCGACCCCAGCGCGCGCCGGGCGCCGAGTACGTCGACGCCGTCGAGGAAGTACCACGAGCGTGTCCGGATCTTGAATGCCCCCCCGCCGTCCGCGGTGTGGGCACCGGCCGCGGCGTAGTTGACCTGCTGAGCGTCGGCATGCTGGGTCGCCGGCCCAGTCGCGCGCGGCAGAAAGATGCTGACCGCGAGGCGCGTCGACGGCGGGACCGCGAGCGCCACCGGATCGCTGGTCGCTTCGCCGCCGGGCGCGACCACCACCGAACGCCGGCGATCGAAATACAGAGCACGCGAGGTGCCCGGGACCGTATTCGGCCCGCCGCGATCGACCGCGACTGCGGCCAGCCCGACCCGCAGCGGCCCGCTGCCGTACGCGTTCGTGAGCCGCACCCTGAGCATGACGCCGCCGGCGCTGGTCAGAACGATCTCGCGGATCGTGGCGTTGCTGAAGCCCGCGCGGGACAGGTTTCCGGCCGTCGCGGCCTGCGGACTCGCGCCCCATGTGGCGATCCAATGGCTGCCCGCAGGAACCGCGACCGGCGTCGCCGCGGCGGGGGTGCCCTCGCCGACCACCGCGCCGCCAACGCGGAGCAGCACGTACAACGCCACGGGTGCCCAGAGGAATCGCCGCACTCTGGGAAAGTAACGCGGGGATCAGCTGAGGAGCTTGCGCACCTCGCCGAGCACGCGCGGCTCGAGCAGCTCACTGCAGTACGCGCTGAAGTGGACCCCGTCGAACCGGCACAGCTGCCCGTTGATGTTGGCTTCGTAGTGGTCTCCGGGCGAGACCGTCTGGTCGATGTCGAGCACCGACACCGTCTTCGCGTGGCTGCGAGCGGCCTCCTCGAGCATCGAGTTGATCAGCGAGTGACGGTCCGGCGAGGCGGCAGGCGCCGGCGAGCCATTGGGGAGATTCGGCGGGCTCGTGTACGGGACCGACAGGAACAGGATCTTCGTGCCGCCGGCGCCGACGATCTTCACGAACCGCGCGATCTGGCTCCGCACGTATGCGTCGAACGCCGGCTCCCCGAGGTGGACGATCTTCCCGTTGATCTTCCAGTCGAACTGGTCCCTATAGCCGAGCTCGACGACCACCGCCTGGGCGCGCGTGGCGCGAGCCTCGGCGGCCCACCGCTCGGGTGCGGTTGAGCAGCCCTCGGATTGGCCCTCCCAGGTGCCGTCGACATCGAGCTCACCCTGAGTTGTGAAGGCACACCCGAGGAGCGCACCGTCGGCTAGCTGGATGCCGTAGCGCTCCTCATCTTCCAGCCAGGGCACCCCCAGCGTGAACGCCAGCGAGTCGCCGACTACCAGCACCCGCTTCGGCGGACAGGTCCGAAACGTCTTCTGGCCCGATCCGCTCCAGGTCAGCTTGTGCGCCCCGAGCGCGGCGTACACGAATGCCGTCTCCTTGCTGGTGGGCACGGGAGCCTCGCCATAGTCGGAAGCGTCCTTCAGCGTCACCGTGCAGGACGGATCGTTTCCGCGCAGCTGTGGCGGAGGCTGCGGGAGGGTGGCCGCGGCCGGGATGCCGACCGGCAGCTGGTCGGCCGCCGATGCGAGCAGCAGCGCGGCCACTGCGCCACCGGCGGCCAGCGGCGTCAACGCCCGCACCAGCCACGTGGGCCGCCGGCGCTGGCGGATCGGCTGCTCGATCAGGAAGTACGACGCCGTGCTCACCCCCAGCGTCACCGCGAGCCGGACGAGCAGCAGCGGAGCGCCGCTCATCCCGACAGTCCCGGCGCTCAGCCACAGGAACAGCGGGAAGTGCCAGAGGTACAGCCCATAGGAGATCTCCCCGAGCGCGCGGAGCGGCCCGAGCGCGAGCAGTCTGGCGGCAAGCGAGACCGGGAACGCGACCGCGGCCACGATCAGCATTGCGACCGCGGCGTCGATGGCGAGCAGGCCGTAGGGGTACAGCCAGCCGGCGCTCCCGTGAACGGTGGCGATCGCGGCGAGAACGCCGACGAGCGCGAGCAACGCGCCGGCACCGGCGACCCGCGATCGCGGTCGATCGACGGCGGCACGCTCGCGGCGAGCAGGCTCGCGGCCGGCACGCTCGCCGCCGGCGCGCCACAACGCGAAGCCGATCGCCAGCGAGGCCCCGATCAGCAGACTCGCCGCCCTCGTGTCGGTCCCGTAGTAGACACGATCCAGATTCCGGCCGCTCCCGAATAGGATTGCTGTGTCGACCGCCGAGGCGATCGCGCCCGTGACGGTTACGCCGAAGAGAACGAGCAGCGGCCCGCGGCTCCTGCGAGCGGTGTCGCGGGCCGCGCGACCGGCGGTCGCGCGGGTGGCGCGGGTGGCGCGGGTGACGCGGGTGGCGAGCCACAGCACGCCGCCAACCACGATCGGCCATACGAGGTAGAACTGCTCCTCGATCGCCAGCGACCACGTGTGCTCTAGCGGCGATACCGGCCCCGTGGCCGCGAAGTAGCTCGTCCCGGTCGCGATCTGATGCCAGTTGCTGTAGTAGGTCAGCGCCGAGATGCCGTCGCCCTTCAGGCCCGGAATCGCCTGTGCCGACCCCGCCGCCGCGTAGTAGAGCCCGATTACGGCCACGAGACAGGACAGGGCCGGCAAGAGCCTGCGCGCGCGCCGGGCCCAGAACGCACCGAGCGAGATCGTCGACGATCTCGTCCACTCGGCCAGGAGCAGCGAGGTGATCAGGAAGCCGGACAGGACGAAGAACACCTCGACCCCGAGGAATCCGCCGTCCGCCCACGCCACGCCACCGTGGTAGAGGAGTACCGCTGCGACCGCGATCCCGCGGACCCCGTCGAGCCCGGAGTAATGGCTGAACTCGACCCGCCGGCGCCCGTGGTGGTCGCCGGACGGCCCCGCCCGCCGTTCGGTTAGTTCCCTGCTCACCAACCGAGGGGTACCCAGCGGGGCGTAGTGCCAGCATAAAGAGCGTCGCGGGCGTTCGCGCGCTGACGCAAATTCGGAGGCCCTGGCCCTTGACAGCTTATTAGTGGCTGCTAATCTATCCGCCAGTTAGCACTCACTAAGAAGGCGGAGGGCCAAAAATGTTTCAGCCGATAAGCCAAAGCCGCAGGATCTGGACTCTCGTCATCGTCTCGCTCGGGTTGTTCATGACGGTGCTCGACAACCTTGTCGTGAACGTCGCCCTCCCGAGCATCCATCGCGACCTCGGCGCGTCGATTCAGACGCTCGAGTGGACCGTCAACGCCTACGTCCTCGCCTACGCGGTGCTGCTGCTGACCGGCGCGGCGCTCGGCGACCGGTTGGGACGGAAGCGGATGTTCATGATCGGGATTGGCGTGTTCACTGCCGGCTCGGCCGCCGCAGCGCTGTCTCCTTCGATCGGCTTTCTTATCGCCGCCCGCGCCTTCCAGGGCGTCGGCGCCGCGATCGTCACACCGCTGACCCTGACGCTGCTGGCCGAGGCCTTCCCGCTCGAGCAGCGCGGCCTGGCCCTCGGCGTGTGGTCGGCGATCAGCGGCATTGGCGTCGCGGCCGGGCCGCTCGTCGGCGGCGCGCTTACGCAGATCTCCTCCTGGCACCTGATCTTCTGGGTCAACGTGCCGATCGGCCTGGCCCTGATCCCGCTCGCCGGCGCTCGTCTGACCGAGAGCCGCGGCGCCACCACGAGCCTCGACCTCCGCGGCCTCGTGCTCGCGTCGACCGGCCTGTTCGGCATCGTCTTCGGCCTCGTCCGCTCGCAGTCGCTGGGCTGGGGCAGCACCGAGGTCGTGATCTCACTAGCCGTCGGCGTCGCGCTCGTGCTCGCCTTCATCGTTCAGGAACTGCGGACCGACGAGCCGATGCTGCCGATGGAGTTCTTCGCCAACCGGGGCTTCGCGGTCACGAACGTGGTCTCGCTGGCGATGTACTTCGGGATGTTCGGCTCGATCTTCTTCCTCAGCCAGTTCCTCCAGAACGTGCTGCACAACACACCGCTCGAGGCGGGCGTGAAGCTCCTGGTGTGGACCGGAGCGGTGATGGTCGTGGCGCCGGTGTCGGGCTTCCTGTCCGAGCGCTACGGCAGCCGGGTGTTCATGATCGCCGGGCTGTCACTCCAGGCGATCGCCCTCGCCTGGATGGCCGCGACGGCGAGCGTCGATGTGTCCTACGTCAGCTGGGTGATCCCGTTCGCGCTGGCTGGTAGCGGGATGGCGCTCGTGTTCGCGCCCTCTGCCAACGCCGTGCTGGCTTCGGTCCGGACCTCTCAGACCGGGCAGGCCTCCGGAGCAACCAACGCGATCCGCGAGCTCGGCGGCGTGCTCGGCATCGCCGTGCTCGCCACGGTGTTCACGAGCCACGGCAGCTACCTGTCGCCTCAGGCCTACGTCAACGGACTCGTGCCGGCGATCTGGGTGGGCGCGTTCGTGCTCGCCGCCGGCGCGCTGATCGCGGCCGTGCTGCCGTTCAGCACCCGCGAGTCGGCCTCGGCGCACGCGCTGGAGAAAACCGCAGTTGCGTCAGCGCACGCGGCGTAGGAGCATCGTCCCTTACGATCGAGGAACCGACCGTGGTAACCACAGACTCAACGAACCGGGCAACCGAACAGAAGTCACCTCGTCAGCGCGTCCCGGCGGCCGAACGCCGGGATGCGCTGATCGATGCCGCCGTGCACGAGTTCGCGCACGGCGGGCTGCACGGCACTCCGGTCGATCGGATCGCCCGGCGGGTCGGCGTGGCGCAACCGTACGTCTTCAGCCTGTTTGCCAACAAACGCGAGCTGTTCCTGGCCGCCGTCGAGCGCGGCTTCGAGCTGATCGCAGACACCTTCACGAAGGCTGCGGCCGAGTTCGACCCGGCGACCGCTCCGCCCGACACCGACCTGCGCCAGGCGATGGGTCAGGCATACACCGAGATGCTGGAATCCAACCGTGACTACCTGATGCTCCAGCTTCAGGCCTACGCCGCCTGCGACGACGCGGAGATCCGGACCCAGGTGCGAGCGGCGTATGCCCGGCTGGTCGCCCACGTCGAGAGCCTATGGCGGACCAGTCCGAAGGAGATCGACGACTTCTTCCGCTACGGCATGTGGTTGAACGTGGCCGCTGCGCTGGGCGTCGAGGACCTCTCGGCCGGGTGCGGCTGGATGCGCGCCGAACAGGCGGAAGCGACTGCGGACTCGGCATCACCGAGCAGCGCCTAGGCTGAGCAGGACGCTGGCGTCACGGAGCGATGCACCGCGCCGACACGTTGGCCATCCACCGCTCAGTCCGCGACGCGGCGCTCGGGGTAGCGTGGGAGCCCGTCGTCGGGAATCGGCTCCCACGACGCGGCGTAGGCGACGAATTGGTGCGCGGCGGGCCGGACGCCGGGATCCGCATCGAACGCCCCCAGCCGGACACCGACGCGCGTGGCGTCGTCCCGGTCGCGGCTGAACAGCGCCGAGCCACAGTCCCCGCAGAACCACTTCTCCGCTCCGCCCTCGGGCTTCCATGCCCGGAGGCGGTCCTCGCCGGCGATGATCTGAAACGAGCCGGGCTCGATCCGGGCGTTGGCCGAGGCGCCGGTCCCGGTACGCCGCTGGCACCGGGTGCAGTGGCAATACTGGGCCGACACCGGCGGCGCGGTGACCTCAAAGCGAACGGCACCGCAGCCACATCCGCCCGTCAGTCGGAAGTTGGTCGCCATGTACGTGAGACTAGAAGCTAGAGCGTCAGAGCGGCGCCGCGACCTTGACGAGCTGGCGCTCGGGAGCAATCCCCCACCGCTCGGCGACCTCTGCCAGGTGACTGTCGAGGTCCCAGCGGTCGGGCCGCTCCTCGCCGGAATGCTCGGGGCTCGCGCCCTTGAGCGCCATGGAGCCGGTGTTGTCGCCGATCGCGCGGATCACCTCGACATCCTCGGCAGTCAGCCGTAGGTCCGCGGGCAGCGCGGCGAGCTCGGCCCGCTTGCTCTCGACCGGACGCGCCTCGGCGCCCACCTCCTGGATCAACGTCGGCACGACGCAGGCCACGGGACCGTGCGCCAGATTCCACTGGCAAGCGAGCTGGATCATCGTGAGGTCGGCGCGCTCGGCCACAGGTCGCATCCGCTCGAGACGCTCGCGGCCCTGCTCGATCCAGCCGTCCGGCCTGAAGCTGCGGTGGTCCTGGCGAACCAGCTCCTGGCCGGGCACGAGGTCGTCAAAGAACAGCCCGCCGTAGTCGACCACGCGCGTGATCACCCGCACCTGCGCGGACGCGGCGGCGTCGAGGACCAGCTCGCCGGGCCAGGGCTCGAGCGGGTTGAGGATGATCATGGCCCAGTCGAGCAGCCCACCGAACCGTTCGAGGCAGTCGATCAGGTCGAGCGTGAAGCCATTGGCGGGGCCGGGCGCGACCCCGATCAGCCGGGTCAGACCGGCGTCGCGGAGCGCCGCCATCCCCTCCCACACGGCCTCGCTCGTGTAGCCGGTCCGGTCGGGGTTGTGCAGGAGCAGCAGATCGAAGCTGTCGAGCCCGCAGCGCTCGAGGCTGCGCTCAGTCGCCATGCGCAGGTAGCCGGCGTATCCCGACTCGTCCCGCAGCCGGGAGTCGGTGAAGCGCGGGAACCCCTTGGCCCCGTCGCGCTCGCCCGTATAGAAGTCGTGGCCGACCGCCCCGACCACGCACATCTCGCCGCGCGGCCGGCCTGCGATCGCACGCCCGAGCATCCGGTCCGCCTCGCCGCCGCCGTACACGTCCGCGGTCATCACCGTCCGGATCGAGTCGTCAGGCGCGATCAGCGTCAGGAACCGTTCGTCGTCGAGCGGCTCGCCAAAGTGCATGAACCGCCCGCCGCTCCAGGTGCCCACGGCCACAGGTCCGGGATCGAGCGCGCCCGCGGGCACAGGATCGCGCGTCTCAGGAAGGTCCGCCATCGAGGCGCAGTTTAGGACGGGTCAGCGCTGCCTCCACCACCTCCCCTTCTCGAGGTCGTGGAAGACGATGTCGTTACGGCCGCACGTCGTGACCACCTCCCAGTAGCGCCGGCGCAGCGGACGGTCGGTCCACCACCGGTCTTCGACCAGCCACGATTCACGCACCGAGTCGACGGCTCGGCCGTCGACCGTCTGCGGGCGCCCCTCTTCGCCGGCGGTGACCGCAACCCGGGTGGGAACGGACAGACGGCGCGGACCGGTCACGACAGATCCCTCTTTTCGAAACGCATGCCTCACCCCTCGAATGGCGTCAGCATCGCGCGGCGCTCTGGGAAGCGCGACTGCGGATCGACTTCGAGTACGCGCAGGGCGGCATCGGGACCGGCGGCCGCGCGCGCCTGACGGATCGCCTCGCGCAGCCGGGCAGTCCGGGCGGCGACGGGATCGTCCAACAGCCCCCGCTGATCACTGGCGTGCGGCCCGAACCGCTCCACAGCGAGACGCAGCTGCTGCGCCGGTGCCGGCATCAGCGCCAGCCGCGGTGCGAGCGCGAGTCGCATCCTCGTCGGGTCGGCCAGAGCCTCCCGGAACACGACCTGCTCGCGCCATGTCCCGCCATGCTCGACCAGCACCGCTGACAGCACAACTGCCCGCAGCGTCCGACCGCGTCGCTCACGCCGCGCAAGCAGACGATCGATCAGGAGCCCGAGCGCCCGCTCCAGCTGCATGCCCGACGCGGCCTCGGGCAGCTCGAGCGCCTCGCGCAGGAACTCGCTCGCCGGTCGCGGCCGCAGCGCGCCATCACCGCCGCACGCGAGCTCGTGGGCATGGAGACCGGCCGTGCCGAATCGGTCAGCCAGCGCCGCCGGCGCCAGCGCCGCCAGCTCTCCGAGGGTGCTGATCCCGAGACGCTCGAGCGCCTCGGGAAGATCGGCCAGGGCCGGGCGGGCGCGCAGCAGCGCCACCGACAACGGCGCCAGGAACTCGCCCGCTTGCTTGCGACCGCCCGAGACGATCACCGGCCGGCGGACCCTGGCGCGTGTCGCCGCCGCCACCGCCGCGAACCGTGACGGCGCGACGCCATAGCGAGCCGGCGTGCGGAGGCTTCGTCGCGCCGCTGCCAGTACCCCCTCGATGCCCCCGTGCAACCGCAGCAGCCCGCGTGCGTCAAAGCAGACGAGCCCTGGTCGCTCGGGCTCGACCGCCGCCCCGACCGATTCCAGGCGCACCAGCAGCCGCTCCCAGGCGTCGGCGACACCGGCGGGATCGGGAGCGATGAGCGCGAGGCGAGGGCAACGCGCCAGCGCCTCTCCCAGGCGCATCCCCGGATGAACGCCGAACGCCTCGGCCGACAGGGAGACCTCGCCGATCTGCTGTGTTCCGCCGGGCTCCGGAGCGAGCGCCGTCGGCGACTGCAACAGCTCGGACCGGCCCTCGGATGCGACGGTCAGCTGAAAGCGTGGCATGAGAACACAGGCGATCATGTAGCGAACGCATGTTCGCATGCGTCCCGGATGGATGCTCGGTGGTACGGTCACGATCCGAATGCCCCCCAATCCCCTAGACATCGCTGCCGACGGGATCCGGACGCTGAGGGCGTTCGGGCAGCGCATCCCCGGGGCAGGCGACGTGCTCGCGCGCTCACTCGAGGACGCGGTCAGCGGACGCACCGTGATGATCACGGGCGCGTCGTCGGGAATCGGTAAGGCGGCCGCGCTCGAGATCGGCGAGGCCGGCGGCACGATGCTCCTCGTCGCCCGCAGACACGACCAGCTCCAGGAGGTGGCGGACGAGATCGAGCAACTCGGCGGTGTCGCCTACGTACACACCTGCGACCTGAGCGACACCGACGACATCGACCGCATGTGCGCCGAGGTACTCGAGCAGCACCAGGCCGTGGACGTGCTCGTCAACAACGCCGGGAAGTCGATCCGCCGCTCGGTCGACCGCGCGTACGACCGCTTCCACGATTACCAGCGGACGATGCAGCTCAACTACTTCGCCGCGGTCAAGCTGATCCTCAACCTGCTGCCCACGATGCGCGAACGTGGGTCGGGCCACATCGTCAACATCTCGACGATCGGGCTGCAGATGAACACGCCGCGATTTTCAGCGTACGTCGCGTCGAAGGCGGCGCTCGACGCGTTCAGCCGGTCGATCGCGCCGGAGGTCATCAACGACGGCGTGCACATCACGACCGTCTACATGCCGCTCGTACGCACCCCGATGATCGCGCCGACCAAGATCTACGATCGGTTCCCGACCCTCAGCCCCAAGGACGCCGGGCACATCATCGCCGAAGCGATCCGCAAGCGGCCCAAGCGAATCGCGACCACCCTGGGCACGATCGGCCAGCTCACGTACGCGGTCGCACCGGGGGCCCAGGACCTAGTAGTCAACCGCGCCTACCACCTGATCCCCGAGGGCGATCAGAAGCAGCCCGATCACGAGCCGACGCCCGAGGAGCGCGCGTTCGTGAGAGCCACCCGCGGCGTCCACTGGTAGCGGCGCCGGCCGCTACACCGACGAGCCGGCGTCATGGATGAGCTGGCCGACCGGCACGGCCCGGAGGTGGAACGTCACCAGCCCGCGGTCGAGTTTGCCGAGCAGCATCGTCAGCTGCGATGCCTTCGTCACCGACAGTTCGATGACCTCGCCCGCGCGCAGATGGCCGACCCGATCGTCCTTGTCCTGGAGCCGGACGGCGCCTGCCACGAGCCGGCCCCCGGCCCCGTGGGCCATCCACCATTGGCCGACGCTCGGTCCGCTGGAGGCGTATAGGAAATGGTGGCCGTAGCCGAGCTGCGACATCAGGTCGTGCAGCTGGTCGCGCGCGCCGAGCCACCGCACGAGGCCGCCGTGGGGTAGCAGCGGAAGCGCCTGATCGCCGTAGGCCACGACGATCGGCTCCTGCGGATAGGCCACCCGTTCCATCGTGAACGAGGCGCGGATACCTCGCATGGACAGATCGTTCGCGATCGCCGGAATCTCGCTCGCCGGCGCGTCGACCAGCACGCCGACCTCGGGGCGGGTCGTCGCCACGTCGGTCACCGGGCGCATGTGCACGAAGTGCGAGACCAGGCTGTAGGAGGCGCCGGTGGTGAGCGTCCAGCTCAAGATCGCGACGGTGGCGGCCCCCGCCAACGCCCACCTCGCGGTCCGGACGCGCCAGGCGGGGAGCGGCACGGAGCGCCGCTCGTCGCTCAGGATCAGCGACGCGGTGGACGGACGCCGCGCGAACGAGGCGTTCGGCTCGGGACGATGCTCGAGCGCGCGATCGAGCGCCGGTCCGATGTCGGAAACCTCGCGCGCGACCTGGGCCAACCCGAACTTCACAAGCGCCTCGTTCGAGACGCGGACGTGGCCGTACCCGAAGCCGTAGGAGATCACCGGGCAGCCGCGGATGATCGCCTCGAGCACAGTCAGGCCGGCGCTCGAGTGCACGAGCGCGTCACTTGCCGCGAGCACGTCGCCCATCCGGTCGGTGAACCCCATCACCCGCAGCCGCGGCTCAGAACCCAGCTCTCGCGTCACTCGGCTGCGCAGCTTGTCGTTGCGTCCGCACAGGCACAACACGATCGCGCCCGGCACCTTCAGCGCCTCGCGGGTGGCGCCGAGCAGGTCGCCGACGCCCCAGCCGCCGCCCGACACCGCGATCACCTTCGTGTCGTTGGTCGGAAGCCCGAGCGCGCGCCGTGCATCGTCCCGGGAGCGCGCGGCGAGGAAGGCCGGCGAGGTCGGCGGCTTGGCCCAGCGCACGCTGCCGGGACCGGCGATGCTCTCGACCTCCTCGATCGACTCGGGATGGGTGACGAAGTGCAAATCGATCCCCGGGTGGGACCAGAACTGCAGCCCGGCCAGGTCGGTAATCGACGAGTAACACGGGACCTTCAAACGCCCGGTTCGTCGTAGCTCACCCAGAACAGCCGTGACCCCGGGGTAGGTCGAGACGATCACATCCGGGTTGTGAGCCCGGATCAACCGCATCAGGCCTCGGCGACCGAGCCCGGTGAGCAGCCTCAGCGACAACCAGCGGGTCGGCGCGAAACTCATGAACAGCCGGTACTGGAAGTCGAACCACCAGGGCACCCAGCGGAACATGAACGCCGAGTTCTCGCGCAGGAGCTTGGTCAGGATCCAGCCCATCGCGGGCAGGCCGTTGACGATCGCGACCAGCGCGTCCGGGTCCTCGTCATGGAACTCGCGCGCCACCGACCGCGCCGGCAGGTCGTGGCCCTCGCCGATGTCGGCCGAGATGATCAGGACCTTGCGCGGCCCCGACTCGGTATCGGGCTCGCCCGCCGGGATCGCCGCCGCGGCTTCGCGCTCGGCCGTCCTCGCTGCATGTTCCTGGCGCCACTCGACATAGCGCCGCACGCCCTCGGAAAAGGGCGTGCGTGCGGTCCACCCCAGCTCTTGCGAAGCGCGGTCCGACAGGACGACCTTGCCGTTGAAGTCACCCGGCCGCGCCGGCGTGTAGACGATCTCGACGTCGCCGATCAGCTCCTGCACACGTACGGCGATCTGCTTGATCGTTACGTTCTCGTCGCTGGCAAGGTTGTAGACGCGGTTTCGCGCCACGTCGCTGAGCCCGAGCGCGACCCCCTCGGCGAGGTCCTCGACGTACACGAACCGCCGCGACTGGCCGCCGTCGCCCGCGAGCGTCAGCGGCTCGCCGCGCAGCGCCTTGCCGACGAACGCCGGGATGACCGCGGCCTCGCGCGCGCGTGGACCGTAAGGGATCCCGAAGCGCAGGATCGTGTAGTCGATCCCGTACAGCTCCTGGTAGGCCTTGCAGTAGAGCTCGCCGGCGAGCTTGGTCGAGGTGTACAGATGCGACGGCGCCGGCAGGAGCGTGTCCTCGTCGACCACTTCTCCCTGGCAATCCGAGTACACCCAGATCGTGCTCGCGTAGACGATCCGCTTGACACCGGCCCGCCGGGCGGCCTCGAGCACGGCGACCGTGCCACGGGCATTGACCCGCTCGGCGTCCTCGGGCTCGGCGTGCACGTCGTTGACGTCCGCCACGGCGGCCAGGTGAGCCACGGCGTCGCACGAATGCAAAGCCCGCTCGAGCGCCTCGCGATCGGTGATCGAGCCGAGCACGGTGTCGACGCTGGGGTGGGCGGGATCCAAGTTATGCCACGGCGACGGCCGCAGGTCGTAGATCACGGGCTCGTGGCCCTGCGCGCGGAGCTTGTCGACCACGTGCGAGCCGATGAAGCCGGATCCACCTGTTACCAGGACTCTCATTCGCTCTCCGGCCGGTAATACAGCGGGACGCAGGAATGGTTGCGCGCGACCCAGTCGGTATTCGGCAGCTTGACGTCGTGGCCCATGATCCGGTGGCACGGCTCGTCGTACACGCGGCCGGTCGAGCGCTCGAGCCACTCGAACACGATGTACTTGTAGAGGCCCGAGACCATTCCGCCCGGGAGCTCGAGCCGGCTCGGATTGACCGGGTCCAGCTGGGTCCGCGCGACCTCGTTCTTCCAGGCGACGATCTCGGGCAGTCGCT
>Ga0335081_10009175_pt1 | contig 15893 bp, 15 predicted proteins | sample Lox_Sample_35_FD_206713 | JGI IMG/M metagenome (GOLD analysis project Ga0335081, IMG submission 206713) | Soil microbial communities from Loxahatchee National Wildlife Refuge, Florida, United States - Lox_Sample_3.5 | ecosystem: Environmental > Terrestrial > Soil > Wetlands | place: USA... | reverse complement strand
TCAATAGATCAACTCACATAACGCGCCTTAGACCTTGCGCAGCACGACCGCGCTATGTCAGTGGCAGGGCCTATCGTCGGCACCGTGACGACCTCGAGTGGCGTACCGCAGGTGCGTTGTGACGCCCCGCGCGAGGGCGATGCCCAGTTGGCGGCAGCTCCAGCCAACGCCCGGTCAGCCTCCCATGACGTCCTTGAACCGAGCCTCAACGTGGTCCAGGGTGCGCTCGACGGACTGACCCGTCCGCTCGCGGAGACCGAATTCGTCGTAGTCGACCTGGAGACGACTGGAGGGTCTCCCGCTGACGCGGCGATCACTGAGATTGCCGCGGTGCGTACCCGCGGCAATCCGGTTGATTGGCCAGGTATTCCGGGCAGTACGGAGCGGGGCCGCCCCAGCGCCCAGGCACGCTCCCCGGGGGACCCGGGGAATCCGGGGAATCCGGGGAATCCGGGGAATCCGCGGGACCGATCCCCCGGGCAGGCAGGCTCCCCGGGGGATCGGGAGGGGCGCCCGCCCGGTCAAACGCACTCGGATGCCCCTGCCGCGGCAGGCGCATGCGGCAGGGAATTCGCCACCCTGGTCAATCCGGGCCGCGCCATACCGCCGCATGTCGCCGCGTTGACCGGGATCACTAACGCCCTCGTGGCCGCTGCCCCGAAGGTCGGGGACGTGCTCCCCCAGTTCATCGCGTTCGCCGCCGGATCCGTGCTCGTCGCGCACAACGCCCCCTTCGACATCGGGTTCCTCGAAGCCGCGTGCGCTCAGCACAACCTGGCCTGGCCCGCGCTGCCCACGCTCGACACCGCTGCGCTGGCGAGGCGGATGCTCACCACCGATGAAGTGAATGACTGCAGGCTCGGCACGCTCGCCGACTTCTTCGGCGGGGCTGCACGGCCAAGTCATCGCGCGCTCGCGGACGCCCGGGCGACGACGGCCGTGCTGCACGGCCTGCTGGACCGGCTCGCACGCAACGGCGTGCACACGCTCGATGCGCTGGCCGGTATCGGTCTGCCGGCAGTGCCCGAGCGCCGGCGGATGCGCCAACTGACGGCCGCTATCCCCCGGACACCGGGGGTATGCGTGTTCACCTCGGCGGATGGGCAAGTGCTCCACGTCATGCGGAGCTCGGATGTGCACGCACGAGCCTGCGGCTACTTCACCGCGGCCGAGACCCGCGGCGAGATCCGCGAAATGATCAGTAGGACGGCCCGGATCATACCGCTCCGCTGCACCACGACGCTGGAGGCCGAAGTTGCCGAGATCCGGCTGATCGCCACGCATCGGCCGCGCCGCGGTGAGGAACGGCGGTCCCCCGCCGACCCGGTGCCTGAAGACGCCGGGCAACTGCCGCCGCTCGCGGCCGTCCGCCACGTGGTCGCCGCCCGGCCGCGTTTCGCTGGCGGATGGGATGTGGCGTGGATCGGACACGGGATGCTTGAAGCCACAGCGGTCCTACCCCGCGGATCCTGCCCGCCGGGTGAACGGGCTCCCGGCGCAGCGGTGGCCGAGCCCTGCGCCGTGCGCTCGGCCTCGCAGGCCATGGCGGCCAGGTACGCCGAGATCGCGTGCCTGATCAGCTGGCTGGAGTCACCCGGCGTCCGGCTGATACAGGTGGCGGGCACCTGGTGCTCCCCCGTCCCGCGATGAGCGACTCGGATAGCCTACGGCTGTCGCCACGCGAGACGGCCGCCGCCAAGAGCAGTCGCTGGTGAGCGCTGCTAGACCGGGCGGTGGCGAGCCGGTCGCCGCACGCGGAGACCGGCCGGAATGCGATGCCGCCGGATGGGCCCTAGGAGGCAGCAAATGGTCACCGCGATCGTTCTCGTCCGCACCGAGGTCCAGCGCATTCCCGAGGTCGCCGCCGCAATCGCACAGTTCCCGCAAGTCAGCGAGGTCTACTCGGTGACAGGCGAGTTCGACCTCGTCGCGATGGTACGGGTGCGCGCGCACGAGGAACTCGCCGACGTCATCCCCGGGGCGCTCAACAAGGTTCCTGGCGTCACCCACACCGAGACCCACGTCGCATTCCGCTCCTATTCGCGGCACGACCTCGAGGCCGCGTTCGCGCTCGGCTTCACCGACGGAGCAGCGGGCTGAAACGGGCGCGTTACCAGAACATCCCGGATCGGCGCGAGGTGGACAGCCGCAGCAGCACTTCACGCGCTGGCGGCAAGGCGCTGCGTTGTCTCGGCCCACCGGGTGAGGAGCGCCGCCGCCGCCCCAGAGTCGACGGCGGCCGACGCACGCGCGTAACCGGCTCGCATTGACTCGATCAGCGCGTCCGCACCCGCCACTCCGGCATCGGCCGCAAGCACCGCCGCTGCGTTAAGCAGTACCGTGTCACGCACTGGGCCACGCTCGCCGCCGAGCACCGCACGCGCCACCGCCGCGTTGTGCGCCGCGTCCCCGCCCTTCAGGTCATCGGGCTCGGCACGGGCGATCCCGAGGTCGGCGGGGTCGAGGAGCGCCTCGCTGACCCGCGCATCCTCGCCTGGTTGAACAACCCACACCCTCGAAGTCGTCGTCGTCGTCAGCTCGTCAAGGCCATCGCCGCCATGGAACACCAGCGCGGAACAGCCACGCCCGGCAAGCACCCCAGCGATTACCTGGCACATCCTCTCGCTCGCCACACCGACCGCGAGCGCCTGGGGCCGGGCAGGGTTGGCCACCGGGCCAAGGAAATTGAATACCGTTGGCACACCGAGCTCACTTCGCGCAGAGGCCGCGTGGCGCAGCGCCGGATGGTAGAGCGGCGCGAAAAGGAACACGATCCCCGTTTCCTCGGCGACCTGCTCGGTCACCAACGGGGGCAGATCGATCACCACGCCAAGGGCTTCAAGCACGTCCGCGGCCCCGCACGCCGACGATGCGGCGCGGTTGCCGTGTTTGGCCATTTTCGTGCCCGCAGCGGCCGCGACGATCGCCCCCATAGTGGAAATGTTCACCGTTCGGGCGCCATCGCCGCCGGTCCCCACCAGATCCGCGATCCGGCCGGGAATCCGGAGCGGCAGCGCGTGCTCCAACATCGCCTGAGCCAGGCCCGTCATCTCGGCGGCTGTCTCACCCTTCGCGCGCAGCGCGACGCCGAAGCCGGCGATCTGCACAGCGGTCGCCTCGCCCGACATGATCTCGTTCATCGCCCAGGAGGCCTCCGCCGCCGTCAGCGACTTACCCTGCACAAGCGCGCCGATCAGGGCGGGCCACGTCGTCCTGGCAGCCATGGCGTCACCTCCGGAGTCGTTCGGGATCCTCGGCCGCGGTTGCCCCTTCCACTGCGCCACCCCGCCGCTTCGACCGGTCGTGCTTCGACCCGTCGGGCTTCAGCCCGCCGTGCTTCGGCCCGGACGACCCCGGGAGCCGCTGGCAAACTGCAAGCCGCGCGGGCTCAGGTGCCCGCGAGCGCGGCCCGCTGGCGCATGAGACCAGCCAGGGCGGCCGCGAGCACGGCCGGGTCGATGGGGTGGCTGACGACGGAATCGGCACGGCTCCAGGTAGCCAGCCAGCCGTCATCGGGTCGGCCGATAATCAGGAGCACCGGCGGGCAGTTGTATATCTCGTCCTTGGCCTGACGGCACACTCCCATCCCGCCCGCGGGTTGCGCCTCACCATCGAGCACCATGATGTCGACGCCGCCCGCGTCGAGCTGGCGGAAGACCGTGGGTTCGGTAGCACACTCGATGAGCTCGGCCGTCGGGACATCCGGCGCGGGCCGGCGCCCGATGGCAAGCCGGATCGTGGCGCGGGTGCCGGCGTCGTGACTGTAGACGAGTACTCTTACCGGCTTTTCCCGCGTCGGGTTCTGCTGTACTTCCGACGATCCTTCGGTACCGCTCATGTATTCGTCCATCGGTTGGCCGCTGCGTGGGCAACGGGTGCGGGTCCATCGGCGTACGCAAGGATGCTAGTGCACGTTTCAGTATGTTCTTCTGGGTGCTCGCGCAGTCCCCACCGTGCGGACGGCGACTCCCGCAGGGACGGCCAGGGCGGGCTTTGCGACGTGAGCCGGCACTGGCGCTCCCCGGCTTGCACCCTCTGCCGACAACGAGTACGGGGGGTGCGCGACGCACCGCCGCCGGGTATCGCAATAATGGCCCACGTGGCGACAGTAAGCACGGCCGCGACGGCACCACGAGCCCCGTCCTCGAATCGGCCGAACCTCGTCAGCGTGGGCACCATCATCTGGCTGTCCTCCGAGCTCATGTTCTTTGCCGCGCTGTTCGCGATGTACTTCACGGTGCGCTCGGTCACCAAGGGGGCGGGAGGTATCTGGCCAGGGGCACATCTGGACCGGCCGTTCGCATCGATCAACACGACCGTCCTCGTACTGTCCAGCGTCACCTGCCAGATGGGCGTCTTCGCCGTCGAGCGCGGCAAGATCAGGCGTACCGGCCCGCTGCTGCGGCCGCTGTTCTGGAAGCTCAGGTGGGGCCTGCGCGAGTGGTACGTGCTCTCCTTCCTGATGGGCCTGTTTTTCATCTGCGGCCAGGCGTACGAATACCACGACCTGGTCACGAAACAGGGCGTGACGCTGTCGTCGAGCGGCTACGGGTCGGTGTTCTACCTGACCACTGGCTTCCACTTCTTGCATGTCAGCGGGGGGCTGGTGGCGTTCCTTTTTATCCTTGGACGGACGTTTGCCGCAAAACGCTTCACCTATGAGCAGCAGACCAGCGCCATCGTCGTCTCGTACTACTGGCACTTTGTCGACGTGGTGTGGATCGGCCTCTTCGCCACCATCTATCTCATCCACTGAGCGGAGACAGGGACAGCAGTGAGCTGGATCACCGCGAGGCGGCGGCACCCGGCAGCCGGGTATGCCGTCGTCGTTCTGGGGCTCGTGCTCGTCGGCGTGGTCTACGCGGCGATCGCCGGGTATGGTGCCTCGGCGGCCGGCCTCCCCCCGGGTTCGTCCGCGCAGGAAGTCGCCCAGGGCCGGGAGTTGTTCGAGGTTAGCTGCGCAACCTGTCACGGCCTGAACGCCGAGGGCACCGCCAGGGGCCCGAGCCTCATCGGGGTCGGGGCCGCGGCCGTCGACTTCCAGGTGAGCACCGGCCGCATGCCGGCCAAGACCATGGGCGCACAGGTGCCACAGAAGCCCCCGACCCTCGACGCGGCGCAGACACACGCGCTCGCCACCTATGTCGCATCGCTGGGCGGCGGCCCGCCGGTCCCGGCCGCGGCGCAGGTCAGCCCCGCGGGCGCCAACGTGGGGCTCGGCCAGCAGATCTTCGTCGCCGAGTGCGCCCAGTGCCATAACTTCAGCGGCGCGGGGGGCGCACTGACCTACGGCAAGTACGCACCCGCTCTCACCTCGGCGACCCCGACACAGATCTACGAAGCGATGCTGACCGGCCCGCAGTCCATGCCGGTCTTCAATGACACGACAATCCCTCCAAGCGAGAAGCGGGACATCATCCGGTACATCACGCAGACCCGGTCGGAACCCAATCCAGGCGGCTTCAGCCTGGGCCGTGTCGGACCTGTCACCGAAGGCCTCGTCGGCTGGCTGGCTGGCATCGGCCTGCTGATCCTGGCCGCTATGTGGATCACTGCGAAGCAGCGTGAGCAATGACTGACCAAGACGATCACTTCGATGGCCCGCGTGGCGACCGGGCGAGCCGGAAAAGAACTGGCATCGCGCGCCGCCGCGTGATCGGCACTCCGTCACCAGCTACACGGCACCTACTGGGCGACGACGGCGCGGGTGACCGGCCGTCGGCCGTGACCAAGCCGCGTGAACTGCCCGCCGACCTGCCCAACCCGGAGAGGGCCAAGCGCGTCGAGCGGGTCGTGGCGTTGTGCTTCACGATCTCCGTCCTCGCGAGCCTGGCCTTCGTCGCAAGCTACGTGATCTTCCCGATTCACTCGATCGACAAGGTCCTGAAGTCAAATCTCGGGCTGGGCCTGTCCATGACGGTGGCTCTCCTCGCCCTGGGGGTTGGCGCCACGATCTGGGTCCGGCACCTGATGCCGCAGGTCGAGCTCACCGAGGCGCGCAAGCCACTCGCCTCCCCCGAGCAGGACCGTGCGGCCTTCAGGGAGACATTCACGGAGGGCGCCGAGGCGAGCCAGTTCGTCAAACGCCCGCTGGTGCGGCGGACGCTGCTCGCGGCGAGCGTCGCACTGGGGATCGCCCCTCTCGTCCTGCTTCGCGACCTTGGCCCGCTGCCCCGCAAGCAACTGGACTACACCGCGTGGAAGAAGGGCACCCGTCTGGTTGTATTCGGAAGTAACAACCCGATCACGCCCGCCGAATTCAGCACGCCGGGCGGGATCATCACTGTGATTCCGGAGGGAACAGCGGGCGACCTCGAGGCGCTGGCAAAGGCGGCCGTGCTCATCATCAAGTTCCGGCCGGAGGAGCTGCTGCCGCCAACCGTGCTGAACTGGACGGTGGATGGCATCGTCGCTTACTCCAAGATCTGCACGCATGTCGGCTGCCCGGCGGCTCTATATGAGCACACGACGCACCACATCCTGTGCCCGTGCCATCAGTCGACATTCGACGCGCAGCGCGGCGCGAAGGTAATCTTCGGCCCAGCGCCACGGGCCCTCCCGCAGCTGCCGATCACCATCGACGCCGCGGGCTACCTCGTCGCGCAGAGCGATTTCCATGAGCCGGTCGGCCCGAGCTTCTGGGAGCTAGGATGAGCAACGCTGACAAGGCCCTGAGCGGCGTCGGGGGATATCTGGACGACCGGTTCCGCGCCGCTCGGCCAGTCCGATCCTTCCTCAAGAAGATCTTTCCGGATCACTGGTCCTTCCTGCTCGGCGAGATCGCACTCTACACCTTTATCATCCTGCTACTCACCGGCACTTTCCTCTCGCTGTTCTTCAAGCCGAGCATGACGCAGATCGTGTATCACGGCTCCTACACCAAGCTCAATGGCGTCCGGATGAGCGAGGCCTACGCGTCGACGCTGGGCATCAGCTTCGACGTCCGCGGCGGCCTGCTGATGCGGCAGGTTCACCACTGGGCCGCGATCCTGTTCCTCGCCGCGATCATGGCGCACATGCTCCGGATCTTCTTCACCGGCGCCTTCCGCAAGCCGCGCGAGATCAACTGGATCATCGGTATCACCCTGCTCTCGCTCGGCATCATCGAGGGATTCGTCGGCTACTCGCTCCCCGATGACCTGCTGTCCGGCACGGGGCTGCGCATCCTCGAGGGAGTGCTGCTGTCGATCCCGATTATCGGCACGTATGTGACCTTCTTCATATTCGGCGGCCAGTTCCCCGGCCAGGACATAGTCCCGCGGATGTACGTCGTTCACATCCTGCTGATCCCCGCTCTCATCCTGGCGCTGGTGGCCGCGCACCTGTTCTTCATGTTCCACCAGAAGCACACCCAGTTCTCTGGCAAGGGGCACACCGACCGGAACGTCGTCGGGTCGCCCATGTATCCGTACTTCATGGCCAAGACGGGCGCGTGGTTCTTCTTCGTCTTCGCTGCGACGGCCGGGCTCTCCACGTTCGCGCAGATCAACCCGATCTGGCTGTTCGGGCCATACAACCCGGCGGCGATCTCGGCGGGCTCGCAGCCGGACTTCTACATGGGCTGGCTGGAGGGCGCGCTGCGGATGATGCCGGCCTGGCAGATCACCGCGTGGGGCCACACGCTCAGCCTGAGTGTCTTCATCCCGGCACTCCTGGTTTTCGGCGCGCTGATGACCGGCCTTACGCTTTACCCGTTCCTCGAGCAGTGGGTGACCGGGGACAAACGGGAGCACCATGTGCTCGACCGGCCACGTAACGCACCGACCCGAACCGCGATCGGCGTGGGCGGTGTCACCTTCTACGGCGTGCTGTGGCTGCTCGGCGGCAACGACCTGATCGCCCGGTTCTTCGACATTCAGTTGTACTGGACGAACTGGTTCGGCCGGGTCATCATCATCGTCGGGCCGATCATCGCGTACTTCATCACCAAGCGGGTCTGCCTCGGCCTGCAGCGCAAGGACCGCGAGTTGCTGGAGCACGGAGTCGAGACCGGGATCGTCCTGATGAGGCCGCAAGGCGAGTTCGTCGAGGTAACCCGGCCGGTATCGGAAGATTCCCGTGCCGTGCTCACCACCAGGAATGAAGTGCCCCAACTGACGGCTGCGCAGACGACGGACGAGAACGGCGTGCCGTCTCCGGCGGGGCACGGCGTCATGGGCAGGCTCCGCACGCGGCTCAACCACGTATTCGCCGAGGAGATCCCGCTTTCCGACGGCCACGGAGGGAACGGGCACGGCGGCAACGGCCACCCCGAGCTTCCAGTGGGCGCTGATGACAAGCGGTCGGAGCCGTCCGGGTAGCGGCAGTCGCGGCCAGCCGGGCACCGCCCCCGGGTCCGGCCAGCCGGGTAGCGGTCGGCAGTCCGCCAGCCCGGTAGCGGCAGTCGCGGCCAGCCGGACCGAACGGAGAGCCCACCACGAGCCGGTCGTGCTGCGGGCACGGCAAGCGGAGCTTGCGTGTCGCGTCCCATGAATGGTCAGCGTGTCAAGAGCGGCCCAGGTCCGCACCGGGCTCGTCCGGGCTGGATCGGCCGGCCCATTGCGTGCACGAATAACCAAAGAACGCGCGTGCCTACGCGCGCGATCTGACCTGCTATACCCTGACCTTGCTATACCCACCCTGACCGGCTATACCCTGACCTGCATACAGCACCCCGGACGGGCAGGACCCGCAGGCTCAGTGCGCGTAATGACCCCGGTAGTACTCGAATACGAATCCAATCGCGGACAACAGGACGCACAGCATCCCGATCAGGAAGAGCCACCAGCCGACCGCCATCCCAAAGGCAGCGAGGGCCGCCGCCAGGCCCAGGATCAGGGGCCACCAACTGTGCGGGCTGAAGAACCCGATTTCGCCGGTACCGTCGCTGATATCGGCATCGGGGTTGTCCTCGGTCCGCTTGGGCAGCCTACGGCCGGTGAACAGCACGTAGAAGCCGGTCAGGAAGGCGAGGCCGACGGTGATACCGAGAGCGGTCGTTCCGGTCGGGTCGTAGGACGTGAACCAGTAGATGACATCCACCACGCCGAAGAACAGCGCGCACCCGAGGAACAGGGCACCTTCGACCTTCATCGGTTACCTCGCGCGAGAGAACTGACTCCGTAGCGACCCACGCCACAACCGCCCTCCTGCCGACCCGACCCGCAGCAACCGGGACCGGCCGCACGGGCGGCCGATAGGCGCCGGCCAAGCATGGCTGTACCCACCTACAAATCACCTACTGATCGTCTACTCGATCGCCGGTCGAGCCGAACCGGCGGCTTGTACGGTTCGACCCGAAACGACCTGCGGGTGATGCAGGTCGAATGCGGGCCGCTCGGAGCGGATCCGCGGGATCCGGGTGAAGTTGTGCCGCGGCGGCGGGCAACTGGTAGCCCACTCAAGCGAGTTACTGAAGCCCCACGGGTCGTCCTCTGTCACTCTCTCGCTGTGCCGCGCGGTAACGTACACGTTCCAGAGAAAGAACAGCGTGGACGCACCGAGGATGAACGAGCCGATCGAAGAGATCTCGTTCAGCGCGCCGAAGCCCGCATTCGCCGGGTAGGTGGTGTAGCGCCGCGGCATCCCCATCACCCCGAGCCAGTGCTGCACGAGGAACGTCATGTGGAAGCCGATGAACAGGGTCCAGAAGTGCCACTTCCCGAGCGTCTCGTTCAGCATCTTGCCCGTCATCTTCGGCCACCAGAAGTAGAAGCCGGAGAACATCGCGAACACGACGGTGCCGAACAGCACGTAGTGGAAGTGCGCCACGACGAAGTAGGAGTCGCTGACGGCGAAGTCAAGCGGCGGTGAGGCGAGGATGACACCGGTGACGCCACCGAAAAGGAACGTCACGAGGAACCCGAGCGCGAACAGCATCGACGTCTCGAACGTCAGCTGACCATGCCAGATCGTGCCCACCCAGTTGAAGAACTTCACCCCGGTCGGCACCGCGATCAGGAAGGTCATGAACGAGAAGAACGGCAGCAGCACCGCGCCGGTGGTGAACATGTGGTGCGCCCACACGGTCATCGACAGGCCAGCGATCGCGATCGTCGCACCGACCAGGCCCTTGTAGCCGAACAGTCTCTTGCGGGAGAACACCGGCAGCACTTCGGTGATGATTCCGAAGAAGGGCAGCGCGACGATATAGACCTCGGGATGGCCGAAGAACCAGAACAGGTGCTGCCAGAGGATCGCGCCGCCGTCGGCCGCGTCGAACACCCGCGCCCCGAGCTTGCGGTCGAGCTCGAGCACCAGCAGTGCCGCCGCGAGCACCGGGAACGCCATCAGCACGAGCATGCTGGTGAGCAGGATGTTCCAGGTGAAGATGGGCATCCGGAACATGGTCATGCCCGGGCAGCGCATGCAGAAGATCGTTGTGACGAAGTTGACCCCGCCAAGGATCGTGCCCAGCCCCGCCAGCGTCAAGCCCATGATCCACATATCACCGCCGATGCCCGGTGAATAAACGGGATTGGTCAGTGGGGAATAGGCATACCAGCCGAACGACGCGGCTCCGCCCGGGGCGATGAAGCTGAAGAGCAGGATCAGACCCCCGAACAGGAACATGTAGTAACTCAGCAGGTTGAGCCGGGGAAACGCGACGTCGGGTGATCCGATCTGCAGCGGCACCAGCTCGTTCGCGAACCCGACGAACAGCGGTGTGGCGAACAACAGCAACATGAGCGTGCCGTGCATGGTGAACAGCTGGTTGTACTGCTCGTTCGACACCAGGTGCTGGTCCGGCCGCATCAGCTGGACCCGCATGATCAACGCCATGATGCCGGCGACGAGGAAGAAGCCGAACGACGTGATGAGGTACATGTGACCGATCACCTTGTGGTCGGTCGAGGACGCCCAGGAGGCGAGGATCGAACCCTTGCGCGTGGGAGGCTGCTGCTCCTCTACTCCAGGGACCGGCTGCTGAGTGGTAGTCACTGGACACTCCCGGCTGCTGTCTTCTGAGCTGCCTGCTGGGCGGCGATGAACTGCTTGAACTGAGCCTGGCTGACAACCTTCACTGTAAACAGCATCTCATCGTGATACAGGCCGCACAGCTCGGAACACCGGCCGGCGAAGGTACCCGTCGTCGTGGTGGTGATCTCAAAGTGATTCGGGTGGCCGGGGATGACGTCCCGCTTGAACAGGAAGGCCGGCACCCAGAACGAATGGATCACGTCCGGCGAGGTCAGGTTGAGGCGGACGGTCTCCCCGACGGGGAGCACCAGCTGCGGGCCCGAATAGGAGGCGATCTGTGAAACGTCAACGGGGTGTCCGACGACCTGCACGTTCCCCAGGTCCGGGTACTGGAACTCCCAGCTCCACTGGAACCCGGTCACGTTCACGACCACGTCGGGACGCGGCGAGAGTTTGTCGATGTAGTTCTCATCGCGCGCGGTGAAGTAGAAGAGCACGGCGACCATGATGAACGGCACGACCGTGTAGAGCACCTCGATCGGCAGGTTGTAGCGCACCTGCAGCGGCACGTCGTTGGAGCGCTTCCGGAAGGCGATCACCGCCCAGATGATCAGGCCCCAGACCAGCGCCCCTACCGCCCACGCCGTTATCCACGAGCCTTGCCACAGGTCCAGGGCCACCTTGCCCTGAGTCGTGATCGGCTTCGGCATGCCCATCCGGGTGAACGCGTTCGACGTGCAGCCAGCCACGCTGGTGAGCAGCACCGCAACGGCGGCGGCTCGCGATACCAGCCGTGTCATGGGACGCCTCCCGCGCGCTGCCATCGACCGCCTCGGGCGCGACGGCGTCGGGCGCGCCTCCGGGGCCAGATGGGTGGGACTCACAATGCGAAACAGTACCGGGCCCGCGGGCGCCAGCTTCGGCGGGTCCCGGTATTCGGCGGGTCCCGGTATTCGGCGCGTCCCGGTATTCGGCGGGTCCCGGTATTCGGCGGATCCACGGGCCCGCCGCGCCGCTACCGCCCGCAGCCGGGCCGCCCGCAGAAAGACCCGTCTTACGGTACGCCTCTTCCCCTTTTTTTACCCCGGCGCCCCACGGGGCGCCCCCGGGTTCCGCAAAACGCCAGGCCACCTGGCTAGTGTCGTAGTCGTGGCCTATCTGGACGCCGCCTCGACCGAGCCCCTTCATCCAGCCGCGCGGGCCGCCCTGCTCAGCGCGCTTGACGACGGCTGGGCCGATCCTGCCAGACTGCATGGCGACGGACGGCGGGCCCGGCTGCTGCTCGATCAGGCCAGGCAGCGGGTGGCAGCCGTATTTGGCTGCCGCGCGGACGAGCTTTCCTTCACTGGCTCTGGGACGCAGGCAGTGCACCTCGCGGTGCTCGGGGTCGTCGCGGCGCGGCGCCGGTCCGGGCGGCTGACCCCGCACATAACAGCCAGCGCGGTCGAGCACTCAAGCGTGCTGCACGCCGTCGGCTACTGCGAGCGGGAAGGCGCCGGGGCCACGATCGTCGGGGTCGACGGGCAGGGCCGGGTAGATGCCACCGAGTTCGCCGCCGCACTGAGGCCGGCCGAGCCTGCGGCACGGGGTCATGCCGCGTCGCCACAGCCACCCAGCCGCACGGTGCTCGCCTGCCTGCAGTCTGCGAACCCCGAGGTCGGAACGATCCAGCCGGTCAATGAGGTCGCGGGCGCATGCCGTTCGCTATCCATACCATTGCTCGTTGACTCGGCGGCGTCGGCGGGCCGGATGCCCGTCCCAGCTGGCTGGTCACTGCTCACCGCGAGCGCGCACAAGTGGGGCGGCCCCGCCGGGATCGGCGTGCTGGCCGTGCGCAAGGGCACCAGGTGGCGAAGCCCGTTGCAGGACGGTGCTCAGGGTGGGCGGGTGCCCGGATACCCCAACGTACCCGCCGCTCTCGCCGCAGCTAGCGCGCTCGAAGCCATGGATACCGAACGGCTCGCGCGGGAAACCGCGCTCCGCGCTCTCACCGACCGGATGCGTGTGCGGATTCCCGAAGCGGTTCCCGATAGCGTGGTCTACGGTGACCCTGTGCATGGGCTGCCACATATTGTGACATTCTGCTGTCTCTACGTAAATGGCGAGGCGCTGGTGACGGAACTTGACCGTGCTGGATTCAGCGTGTCATCGGGAAGCGCATGCACGGCCGACACCCTGCAACCGAGCCATGTTCTAGAGGCAATGGGGGTGGTTACGCATGGAAATGTCCGGGTATCGCTACCGCGTGCCACCACCGAGGACACCATCGAACAGTTCCTCGCAGCGCTACCCGGCATCGTTGCCCGCCTGCGCGGCACCGCTGATCCGGCGGTGAGCGCATGAGCATGCCACGACAACCCACGGCGGCCACTCCCGCCCTCACGATCGACGCGCTTGGCCGCAAGTGCCCGATCCCGATCATCATGCTGGCGGCCCAGATCAGGGACGTGCCGGTCGGTGCGCTTGTCGCGGTACTAGCGGACGATCCGGCAGCACGGACCGACGTACCGGCCTGGTGCGGGTTGAAGTCACAGGAATTCGTCGTCGAGCAAACGCTGCCGCGCGGCTGGGCATTCGTGGTCCGCCGCTGCTACTGAGCCGCTGAACAAGGTGATCACTCTTGACCCCTTGACGGGCGGCTGGCGCGGAAGCGGCCCGCGAACCGGGGGTCAGTTTCCCACCAGGGCCGATCGCCAACGCCAACGTCGGCCGGGTGATCAGCGTCGGGAGCCACGCCATCCGGGGCCGCGGCCGCGGCCGCGGATGGCGAACCGTCGGCCTCGTTGCGTGTGGCGCCAGCGGGGTTCGGGGGCGCGGTACGCGCGGTCGCCGCGACGATATCCGCGGCGCGGGCCGCCGCCGCGGTTTCCCGCCCGTCGAGTTCGGCGTCAATCTCCGCCGCCTCGGCCTCGTCTTCCCTGATCATTTGGATCAGCATGGCGGCGAGGAACGGCAAGCCAACGAGATCCCCAAGGATCCACAGTGCACCGCCACCGAGGATCTGATCAGTGCGGAGGCTCGGGCCCCAGGGCCGGGCGAGCGCGCGGTAGTACGTCCCGGCGATGAGGTGCTGGTCCGCGATGACGGCGATGCCGAGGAAAGCGTCGAAGACCACTTCGGCGCCGGTGATCCACAGGGCTACCAGGTAGGGGTACTTCCGTGGCACCGGATCCACCCGCAGCAGCGTCCAGAAAAACACAAAGCCCGGTGCGATCAGGGCCAGATAAGTGAGCTCGCGGACGGAGCCATTGTGGAGCCCCGCCGCATACCAGCCGGTCAAGTACAGCAGGAACGGCGTGGCGATCAACACCATGGCCGTGATCAGGGGGAACGTGAGGACGCCGGCGGCTCTCCCCCGTATCGCCGCCTCGGCCCGCCCGCCCAGTCGCTGCGGCAGCGCTGCGATCACGAGTGTGAGTGGGCGCCCGAGGGCGAACAGCAGCGGCACAAGCAGGAGCAGGAGGATCGTCTGCACCGCGCGGACCCAGAAGAGGACGTTCTGGTAGACGCCGAGCCAGGACATTGTTGCGAGGATCAGCAGGCCGAGCCCGAGACCGGCGAAGACGATCCTGCTGGGCGGCCATGGCCGACCGGCCCGTCGCGCCCTGCGGGTGGCCCCCAGATAACTACCTGCGGCAAGCAACACGACGATCAGCATCGGGAGATCAAGCGTCCACGAGGTGAACGCCCGGGCCACGGTGAGCTCTGGCGGGCCGTGATACCCGGCGATCAGCAGCGACGCAGTGTCCGGCGGCACACTGGCCACGCTACCGCCAGGCCAGGTTCGTCTGGCTGCGCGGTACGGCAGGGCCGCGCAGCCGTTCGGGATAAGCAGCCGTTCGGGATGGTGGGCACGTTACCGGAAAGCCGCAGGCGCGGACGCCTCAGAGGTGGGATGCGATCTCCGCCGCGGCGGCGTCGCCGTATGCGGCGGCAAACCGGTCGAGCGACGGGCCCCGCTTCAGCTCGTACTCCTGCGGCCCGACCGTCTCGAGCGCGCGCACCGCCATCAGGTTGCCGAGCTGCGCGGAACGCTCGAGAGACAGGCCCCACGCCAGGGCGGAAAAGAAGCCCGCACGGAACGCGTCGCCGCCGCCGGTGGGATCGGCCGGGTGCTCCACCTGCACCGCGGGAATGCTGAGCGACGGCTCGCCCGCCCGGTCGATGCGGGCACCCTTCGGCCCCATCGTCGTCACCCGGACCTGGACCTGGGCGAGCACCTCCTCGTCGCACCAGCCGGTCTTCCGCTCCGTCAGCGCCGTCTCATATTCGTTCATGAAAAGGAAGAAGGCGCCCCGCACGAGCTGACGTATCTCGGCCCCATCCATCCGTGCCAGCTGCTGTGAGGGATCCGCTGCGAACGGAATCCCCCGCTGGCGGCATTCACCGGTGTGCCTGAGCATCGCCTCTGGGTCGTTCGGGCTGACCACAACGAGATCCAGGCCGCCGGTCCGCTCCGCCACCGGGCCGAGTTCGATGTTGCGGGCATCGCTCATCGCTCCGGGATAGAACGAGGCGATCTGGTTCTGGTCCGCATCGGTCGTGCACAGGAACCTAGCCGTGTGATGCATCTCGGAGACGTGCACCGAGGCCGTGTCCACTCCCATGCGCTCGAGCCAAGACCGGTAGTCATCGAAATCCGGGCCCACCGCGCCCACCAGGATCGGCCGCAACCCAAGACACGCCATCCCGAACGCGATGTTCGCCGCGACACCGCCACGGCGGATCTCCAGCGTGTCGACCAGAAATGACAACGACACGTTGTCGATCTTTCCGGCCACCAGCTGGTCAGTGAACCGGCCGGGAAACGTCATCAGGTGGTCGGTCGCGATCGACCCTGTCACGGCGATCCGCACGATCTGCTCCTTGCTGCGCGTGGCCGGGAATCCCCGCTCGCCCAGCAAGGGTACCGTCCGATGGCCGGGTAGTCCGATGGATCCGATGGACTAGTGGAACGAGTCGCCGCAGGCGCAGGATCCGGTGGCGTTCGGGTT
>Ga0335081_10009173_pt1 | contig 15896 bp, 15 predicted proteins | sample Lox_Sample_35_FD_206713 | JGI IMG/M metagenome (GOLD analysis project Ga0335081, IMG submission 206713) | Soil microbial communities from Loxahatchee National Wildlife Refuge, Florida, United States - Lox_Sample_3.5 | ecosystem: Environmental > Terrestrial > Soil > Wetlands | place: USA... | reverse complement strand
CGTCAGGAAATTGAGGCCCTGGAATCCAGATTGGTTGGTGCCTTACACGTTTCAGCCTGCGGACTAGAGAATCAGGAATTCCCGGAGCAACGCCTCGTCTGCAATCGACCAGCTCAATGTAGCCGAACCGAGAGAATTCGCAGATGGCTGAGTCGAATACAGCGGCATTTCGAATGGTTTGTTTCGGGTACTGCGCTCGCAAATTGTTCGCGTACATCGAAAGAATTCCTTTCAGCAAAGCGTATATGTTTTGTTTCTGCTTCATCGCGGCACCTTCAGAGTTTTGACGTTTGTGTTCACGCCTACTTTACAGAACAGCGAATTCACGAGGACGCTGCTCTCGTAAGGGCCTCGCGCGCGAGGCACTTGAACGCCAATGCCTAGCCGCATGCCGACTACCAAAATTAGAATCGGCTTCACCGGCGATAAGCTTTGTGGACTGCGATCTTGACGCGACTAGTTATGCATACACGCGGAGGAACACTCCGTTTGCAATCGATTAGCTCAGTTCAGCTAAGGCCGTCACGACAACTTGCGGTGCACGTAGTTTCCTGTTGCCGATCAGTTTCGACCATACGGCTTATCGGAGCGACCAAATTTTGCGACGGCACCACTTTCAATGTCCTCAACCCCCGACTTCGTAATCGACCAGCACAATCGTCCGTTTTCACGCCTATGCTCCGCCCACCCGAGTTCGCACACACCCATTGCTGGTCTCATCAGTTCGATATAGCCAGGGAGATCATCTTTGACGCGGCGGATTAGGTCCATTGCATATTTAAAATAATATCTTCCGGCTTCATTTCGAGCGCCGTCATCCGTAGGAGCAGGCACAAGCAACGGCTCAACTACGCGACAGACGCAAGTCATTTCCAATGTCGGCCAGCTGCAAAAAGGTGGTTTTTCCCATATCTGCTGCCCGACGTAACGCAGTCAGGCCGCGTTCGGTAAATTCGTGCTTAGCGTGGTTACATTCCTTTGCTACCCAAAGGGTGCCTCGCGTGTTCCCTCGCCAATAACTAGCGTCAATTTGGCGACCGAGCTTTTTGGCTTCTGCTATTGAACGTGGCGGCTCTTCAAAGTCATCCGGCTCGTTCATGTCATTCATCTTGTGCGCGCGCATTTTCTGACTGCCTTTCATCCAGTGAGGTGATATTGGCTACTGAGCATTTTTCGATCATTTGCGAAGTTGCTGCATTGAAACCACGCTGATCGCCATCAATTCTCGTCGACAAGCGGCACATTCACTTGGCCGGTTTTCGCTGCTTAGTGATGATCAAATGCCGGCCGTCACGCCGAATGCCACGTAGAATCAAGCGAGCACCAACAGGATATTGGCCTAGAAATTCGAGGAGCTCTCGCAGCTCAGGCCGCTTCAAAGGCAGGTTTCTGGTCCTGGGACGGCGTCCGTAAAGGGTGTACCGAGAACGGCGCAAGAAAATTGCCTTGTAGAGGTATGTGATTGGCTTCACTTTGCCGCTTAGCTGCTTAAATCTATACGGCACTAGCGCAGTTCGTTCTGGTGGAAACGTTGCTTTGACGGCCTCTTCGAGCTGTGGAGTGTGCTCGCCTTCCAACAGCATGTAGAGATGTAATTGCCAACCGATGGATTTGTTGTTTTCGGTGTTGAACGAGATATCAATGCCGGCGATCACGATGCGATTGCGGAAACTCCATCGCTCGAATCGCTTGCTGATTTTTTGTCGAAGGGCATTGAGATCGACAGAAGCCAATTCGCCCTCGGCAAACAGCAAATCAGCGGGCACGACTGAGGCGCGTGTCCAGTGCGGACGCGAGGCTAAAATCGGCTCTAGTTGGCGGAAAAGGTGCAGCCTGAAGAGGCGAGCGCACACGTCACAAGCTCCGCAACTGCAACGGTCACCTTTCCGGCACCGCTGTAATTTCGCAGCCAATCGCCGTTGAGCTCGGTTGCCGGCGTTCAAGGCATGGATCTTATAGGCGCGTCGATCCTCGGCCTGTTCAAGAGATTCAAAGCCGGCGGGAATAGTACTGGGGGAAATAATTGCCATGGCATGGATGCGTTATTGCACGTTGAAAATTAGTGATCGCACCGTCGGCGATTGTTCACCGGAAGATGAGTTATTGTGCCTTGGAAGCGAGCTTCGAGCGCGCCACCAGGGTGAGAAATCCTTCTGACTTCGTTCGAGGAATGGCTTTTGTGTTTTGGGGCATCCTGATCTCCAATGGGCCCCTCAGGAGCGCCACCCCCAACCCGGTTTTGTTGATGTCACTCCGCGGGATCGTTTGTGCAAAATTAGTGCCGCCGCCTTCGACTTTGTTGGTCTTCGCGGCGGCACTGCGTCTTAGCGTCGATCAATCCTGGATCTCTAGTCATCGTCCTCCACCAAGGGAGCAAACAATACGCGCCACAGATCGTTGCGCACCAGGCATTCAGCTTTCCGGCGGCGATTGGCTGCCATCGAGCCCGGCCAATACTCGGCCGGCGTCAATGTCTGCGTGTTTGCATACGCTGAAAAAGATGACGACTAAACGAGAAAATAGTCGTTTTTCATAAGCAGGCCATGACGGGCCATCGAACCCGACTCGCTACTCAGCCAACGTCTAATTTTCGCGATTTTCATGCGCTGTAAAAGAAAACGACTGCAGGAAAAATCAGTCGCCTTTTTAAGCATGTCGTGACGCGGCAGCCGTTCGTGCACTCACGCTCACGGAGTGGCTGCCGGGAGCGGCGGGGCCGCGACGGTTCCGGCCACCGTAATCTCGAGCTTGTCTCTTCAATGGTCGCGATCATGCTGCTTTGCATTAGGCCAAAGCTTGTGCTCAGTCAGCCGCGCAGAGATAGATGTCCAGGACAACGGCTTAAGGTTCTTATCGGACTTGGCCTCTTGGGCCATTACGGCAGCTAGCTTCTGTGCGTAGCGTTTTTTCCAACCGTGCTCATGATCATCAGGTGGAATATTCTTCACCGCAGATGTAAGCCAAGCTTTGCTAGAACGAGTTTGCTGTTGATCTACTTTTTTCTCAACTGGACCAACCGTCTCCACCGGCTCCAGGACCACAGCCGGTTCCTGATCCGCAAACATAAACAGCACAAAAAGGGAGCCAAATGACCTCTTGGGATCAAAAATCAGAGACTTCTCCAAGTCGAACACTCGAAACTGCCAACCCGTAGCTGGCGGCAGCAGGCGGACAAATTCGGAAATACCACCATCAGGCCTAACAGCGATTATCCGACCACTGTTCAAGGCATCCACGAGCGGCGCGAAGCAGGCCTGATGCAGTTCCTCTCGCCTTGTGCTTTGGCGCCTTTCTTCTGGGGTGAGAGCGAGAGCCCGGCCACCAGGACGCTGCCACGGCAAATTACGGCACCCGTTACGCGCTTCGATATATGACCCGACCAGAGCGGCGCCGGCGAGGCGAATGGTCATATCCTCGAGCCATAGTCCCTCTTGCAGCCAGACCGTCGTGGTAAGTGCGAGCTCAGCCGTCGCCATGACGCACCTATATTTCACCGCTTAATGGGTAAAAACGCCCTTTTCATTTTCTTGGAGTAATGTATACATATAAACATTATCGGTCAAGCTGCAGAAAATCCACTCATATGGCTTCAGTTTCACGGCGCAGGCGAACACGGAGAGGCGGCCGCAGACCTCGCGAGGGCAGGCTGGCCCGCTCCGAGGTGGCCACGCTCCGGCTCGATCCGAACCTTCAGTATTTCATCGAATTAGCCGCCCGTAAGCAGCGGCGCACGGTTTCCAGCTATCTGGAATGGGCCGCCGAACAAAGTCTTGACCGAATCCTGCTGACCGACTCTACCGGGTCATCCCACTCCCTCTCCGACCAACGGGGGGAGCTTTGGGACGTCGATAAAATAGACCGCTTCGTGAAACTAGCTTTTCGCTATCCCGACTTGCTCAAACATGAGGAGCAAATCCTTTGGAGACTTATCCGCGAGAATCAATACGTTTGGCCCCACTCCGATGAGGAACATTCACTTGCCAAGCTGAATCTCGGAAAACTGCATACGCTTTGGGACCGGTTTGTCGCCGTTGCCAAGGGTAAGGCGAGCAAGTCTGTCCTACCGGACTAAGTGGTAGGGTCACGCGAGAAAGGTCCATGCAGACCTGCCAAGCACAGTTCGATCTTCTAAGGGCCCCTCGCCTCCTGACGCGTAACCAGGCGGCAGCTTACTGCGGAGTGGGCACTGCAACACTAACAACGTGGATTGAACGTGGCATAATCCCAGGCCCTGTTCTAGGAACCCATAGATGGGACCGAAAAGCCATCGACGCCATGCTCGACGTCCTGAGCTGGATCGATGAAAAGCCTGAGGGCAACGCCCTCGACCAATGGAGAGCAGCCCGCCGTGCGCGTCAGACTTAAGGGAATTCACGAAGTTAAGATGCGCTTGGCGACCGGAGAAACGCGACATTATTTTTATGCTTGGCGCGGTGGTCCCCGGATCGATGCAGAGCCCCGTAGCCCTGATTTTATTCGCCTCTACCATGAGGCATATGCGTCGGTTCGAAGATTGAACCCCGCCACGCTGACGACGTTGATTGCGGAATTCAAATCATCGGCCGAGTTTAGGCAACTGTCTCCGTCAAGCATTAGATCATACTTGTCGTACATCAAATTGATTGAAGATGAATTTGGCGATTTGCCGTTAGTGGCATTGACGGACCGACGGATCCGCGGGGAATTCAAGAGTTGGCGCGACCGGTTTGCAAATACGCCGCGAAAGGCTGATTACGTGTGGTCAACCCTCTCGCGAATTCTTTCATTTAGCAAGGATCGAGGGCTCATCGCATCGAACCCCTGTGAAGGTGGGGGCTGTCTGTACACGGCGGATCGGACTGACAAGCTGTGGCGTGATGAAGATATGGCTGCCTTCCTCGATAGCGCCGCGCCGACTCTCGCCCTGGCAATGATGATGGCGCTATGGACCGGTCAACGCCAAGGCGACTTGCTTCGACTGCCCTGGTCTGCCTACGACGGCCGCCATATTCGTCTTCGTCAATCGAAGACCGGCCGTCGCATCACGGTGCCGGTCGGCGAGCCTCTGAGGATATTATTGGATCGCACAGTTCGGCGCAGCCCGCTAGTTCTGGCGACAACTCGCGGCAAGCCTTGGACGTCAGACGGGTTTCGCACGTCATGGGCCAAAGCGTGCGCGAAGGCAGGCATCACCGGCCTCACATTTCATGATCTGCGCGGATCAGCGGTAGTGCGGCTTGCCCTTGCCGATGCGACGGTACCGCAGATCGCGACTTTCACTGGCCACAGCCTTCGAGATGTCGAGGCGATCCTCGACGCGCACTACCTTGGCCGCGACGTCAAGCTCGCCGAAATTGCCGTCATGAAGCTCGAAACGCGAACAAAGCTGTAAAATGACCTGTAAAACGTGCGTGCTTTGTTCGATGCGATTCCAACCTAAGTCTTTGATTTTAGTGGTGGGCGCACAAGAGGTGCCAAAAACTAGATCAATCAGTAGTTTGGCTCAAGGTGCGGGCGTTTGAGGGCCTTTGAAGCCGTTACGTTATTTTCGGACGCGCCCGAACTTCGCGAGTAGTGTTTTTTGTACACCTAAAGCAATCCGCGCAAATGCTGATTTCTCAAGGGCCGCTCTCGCGACTTTTTGCGAGGGCTTTCCGTACAGGCTGCAAGCCGCGCGCGATCAGCGTCGTTGTCGGCGGCACGCGCGCGCTTGGAACGGGTAGACGCGGCGTCGGCAAGCAATGCATGGAGGCCGGCCATGCGCGCGCCGTCGAGCCGCGGAGCGCCATCGGCCGCTCACGTCTTGCCGGCTAAGTGGGTCGTCGACGCCGATGCCGAGGCGCCCAGTGGCGGACAGTGACGCATTTTGATAGCGTCGCCGACATCGTTTCGTTCATTGAAGCGGTAGAGCCGGCGCCAGCCAAACGCGCGCCGTGCAAGAAGCGAGCGGCATAGGGGATCAAAAACATGGCGCGCCGTTTGCCTCAATTGATCATTCTCGTATCGGGAGCGGTATTAATTGGAATCGGAATTGTCGCTATCAGCGCTCAAATGATCAGTGAATTTATGCACAATAGCCCGGTTGGGCGAAATATGAGCGCGATAGAGATGTTTCCGGGACGAGCCAGCGTCTCCACGAGCTACGTTGGCATCGAACTAGTAGTTATCGGCGCGGTACTTGAGATGGTCGGATTTATTGGGTCCGGACCCTGGAAAGATCGCCCAAATTCAAAATAAGGCTTGAGCCGGTGGCGGATGTTAATCGCGCCGCCGCACGCGACCGGCGCTCACGCCTGCCGCGGCAGAAGCGGCGGTGGCGACGGTGGCGGTGCTGTGCCTTCGAGCTGCGCCGTTGCGCGGCGGAAAGTGCCCCCCGGTAGTTCCAGGGGGGTTACCCCCAAAATCGCGCTCGCTCGCTGCCGGCGGGGGGTGCCAGGGATTTTTTGGTCAAATTGATGGTCTGAGTGTCGCGAAGAAACCATGACGATCATCGCGTACGGCACGAGCGACCGCGCTAGAACGGGATTTCGTCATCCGCTCGCTTCTTCGCGATCGCCTTCTTGATACATAGCTGCTTGTCGGTGATCTCGAATCGCTGGCCGGTGCACCGCCTCATAAAATCTACTAGCCGATTATATTGGTTATCCAGATACCAGGCGTCGTGCAGGAATTCATTCGCCGAAAATGCCGTCTGGATTTGCGCTACCTCGTCATCGCTAAGCGTTGCGACAGCCTTCTCCAACCGGTCGAACCTCCTGCGCGTCTCGTCATAACTTGTCGATGAAGCGAAAGCCGAGATAAGTGCCTGCTGCAGCCGACCCTTTTGACCAAGTTTTTCGACGAGCACGCCATAGATCGCGGGAGCTGCATCCTCAATACGATCGAGGCGGTAACCCTTCAGGGCTTGCTTGGCGCCAAGGAAACCCTCTGGGTCTCTCTGCTCAAACTTGACCGGAATTATCGGCACGCCCTTACCGAGCGCATATCCAATCTCCTGATTGGTCCAGACGCTGTCATGAAAATCATCGGTGACGAAGGCGAGCATCACCTCCATCGTTTCCAAACCCTTCTCAATTTCCCGTTGCCAGGTCGTCATGGGCTCGATCGTGTCATGCGCGACGAATGCCGAAATGCCGAAGGGCTTCAAGGCGTCGGCAAGGTCGCGGGCCGCCGCCTTGTGGGTGTCGCGGTGGCTCATGAACATCCGGAGTTCGCCCGGCGTCCAAAAAGGCAGAGTATCAGGATTAGTGCTCGGCTGCTGTGCGAGGCTCTGCGCCTGCTGATACTCAGCGTCTGCCTCGTCGGCGAGTTCGAGGTCAACTGCCCGAAAGCTTTCGTTCTCCACCGAGCTCGCGCAATTGTTTAGATCCCCCCGTAAAGCCTCGCAAATCGCCTTCTGCTGGTCGAAGCCGATGCGCGCCATGGTCTCCTTGGGCAAAAATAATTTGACATCGTGCCCGTAGGTGCCGCCGTTCCAATTGTCGTAGGCCGTCTCTTCGATCACCATCCAGCGCGCAGAGGTTATGACCTCGCGCAGCGCAGCATTGCCCGTCCTTGCGTACTCGAGTTCGAGCCGCCTGAGATAGTTTGGAAGCTTCGATGGCAAGTAGTGCTTATAGGCCAACGCAAACCTCACCCGACACAACTCGGTGGTGACCCGGTGGTGACCAGATATATAAGCCCGGACGGCGATTCGGGCTATCCCACTGAAATCTATGGTGCCGCGGAAGGACCCCTGACCCCCGCATTACGAACGCTCGACGGGCTACCTAGATCACCGTGTTGCGACCCCTCCAAGGACTAGCCGCGTGTCGGAATGGCAATGTCGGAACAACCTCGGAAACCCGACGCGGAACGTCTTGGACCCGCTGATTAAGAGGCGTCAAGGATTGGTTATGATTCAATCCTCATTCCGACATGTTGACCCTTTTGCCTACCCTTGATCCGACTTTGGAATTTCCGATTGTCGGCATGCTATTGCGGGGCCCAAATCCATCAACAGTTTCCAATCTGCGCCGCGATTTAAGTCGCGGCCTGAGACCGCCTTTGTCCAAAATTGCAGCACGTTGGCCGCAACGGCCGGAACCTAATGGTACGCCCTCCCTGCCTGGCGCTGGAGAGCATCCGCTTCCTCAATACGATCGAGGAGCAGGTCCCTGTGGGAAAAGTGATCCACGCCATCGTCGACAATTATGCAACCCACAAGCATCCAAAGGTGCGACAATGGCTGGCGCGGCATCCCCGCTAGACGGTTCCACTTCACCCCGACCTCAGCATCCTGGCTCAACGCAGTCAAAGGCTTCTTCACCAAGCTCACGCGCCAGCGCGTCAAGCGCGGCGTGTTCCGATCTGTCGTTGACCTGCAACTCGCCATCAACCGCTTCGTTGCAGATACCAACGCCAACCCCAAACCCTTCGCTGACCCAAAACGCGTGCTCGCCGCTGTTAAATGCGCGAAGCAAACGTTAGAGTCAGTCCACTAGTACGTTCGGCAAGCACTAAAGACGTGCCCTGGAAGCGTTGTAGCTTACTTAGCCGGGGGCTTTAGCAGCTCGCCCCTGAGGTCGTCATAGCAAGCGTGGCGTTGGGAGGGATCGTTCAAGGCGCTACATTTTTCGAAGCTCGGAAGCTTCACCAGCCATAGAGCGGCCATAAATACCGCCACGCATAGTACTATCAGTGCAACCTTGACGGCCAACTGATCGACTAATTCTTCCTGCGATGTGGGCAGGGTGCCATCGCTGTTTTCCTCCGATGTCTGAGCCACATCCCGTCCATTGTTCTGCATCGCACGATCCCAATTGGGCCGACGTCGTTCCACAGATCATTGCCCTGCAAACAGGGATCGATCTGGATTAAAAAAGATTAACCGGTGCGACTTTTGTCACCAAGCCGAGAACGCCTCGTGGAAAGAAAAGCACCACCACAATGAAGAATATTCCGATATACATCATCCAACTCTCGGTCAGGCTGGAGACGTAATTCTGCAGCACAATGAAAATCGCGGCGCCGACCAGGGGTCCCCAGAATGTACGCATGCCACCGAGCACCGCCATGATGACGAACTCGCCGGACTGCTCCCAGTGCAGAAAATGCGGATCGGCGAAATTGTTGAGGAGTGCATAGAGCGCGCCGGCGAGGCTGGCGAAGGCGCACGAGATCAGCCACGACAGCCAGATGTGCAACGCGACTGGGATGCCGAGAAAGCGGGCGCGAGTCTCGTTCTCACGGATCGCCAGCAGAGTTCTGCCGAATGGCGAGTGCAACAGCGCCGCCATGATCGCGACCGCAACCGCAAAGCACAGCAGGACGAAATAGTAGAAGGTGACCTGGCTATGTACGATATCGATTCTGGCGAAGCCAAGATCGATCGGCAGCCGCTGCCAGCCGGACAGGCCATCGTCGCCGCCTGTCACCGTGTTCCAGCGAAAGGCGATAAAGTAGAAGACCTGGCCGAAGGCGATCGTCACCATCGCAAAATAGATTCCGCGCAGCCGCACGATCAGCGCACCTATCGCAGCAGCGGCAACGGTGCCGACGGCAACGCCAACGGCAATGCCGGCGAGCGTGTTGGGCAGCAGATATTTGATAGTCATGCCGGCACCGTAGGAGCCAAGACCGAAAAAAGCCGCGTGACCGAACGACAGCACGCCGGTGAAGCCGAGCAGAAAGTTGAGCGCGGTCGCCGCCAGCGCCAATACCAGCACCTGGCTGCCCAGCGAGGTATAGCCGCCGAGCGCGTCCAGCCAGAATGGCATGGTCAGCAGCAGCAGCCAGACGGTGAGATTGGCGATGATCTTGCGAGGCGCGCCCATCAGACCCGGCCCTGCTCGCCCAACAGCCCGCGCGGGCGCACCAGCAGCACCAACGCCATCATGATGTAGATCACGGCCTCGCTGGCAGAGGGGTAGAATACGGTGACAATGCCGGACGCCAGGCCGATCAAAAGGCCGCCGAGCAATGTGCCCGGCAAGCTGCCCAGCCCGCCGATGATGATGGCGACGAAACTCGGCATGATCAGGTCGCTGCCTAGCGTCGGCTGCAGCCCGAGCATGCCCGCGGCGAGTACGCCGGCGAGGCCGGCGAGATAGATGCCGAGCCCGAAATTGACCAAGCGCAGAAGCTTGGCATTGACGCCAAGCGCCGCAACCGTCTCCAGATCGAAGGTGCCGGCGCGGATGCGGATGCCGAGCTTGGTGCGGGTCAGGATGAGGAACAGGCCGGCGACAGCCGCAGCCACCACCGCGACCATGAACAGCCGGTAGCCAGTGAGAAAGAAATAGCGGCTCGACAGCGGCGCGCCGAGCCAATCCGGCACCGCGAACGGCAAGGTCTGAGAGCCCCAGATGTCGCGCGTGCCGTCCTCCAGCACATAGGCCAAACCGAAGGTCAGGAGCAGGCTGTACAGAGGGTCGCGGCCATAGAGCGGCCGTATCAGCACGCGCTCGACCACGAGACCAACGACAGCGGTCAGAAGCGGCGCGACGATCAGGGCGCCCCAAAAGCCGATATAGGGAATCAGGACGAAGGCAAGGTAGGCGCCGACCGCGAGAAATCCGCCATGGGCGAAATTGATGACGCCGGAGAGGTTCAGGATTAGCGACAGTCCGAGCGCCATGAGCGCATAGAAGGCACCGATGATCAGGCCGTTAAAGGCGTCGAAGAGAATCAACTCGGTCATCAAACGAACTCGAGCGCTGAAAATTCTTGCGCGACCGCCCGTATTTACGCGACACGGACCGAACGGGGGACCCGGTGCCGTTGCGGCCATGCCGGCGCGGCGTCATCATGCCCGCGCCTACTGTCGCTCACCGTCCGTTCACGCCGCCGGCCACTTCAAGTGACAACCGGTCTGATCCACCGGCAGCGCCACGTCGACGCCCTTGGCCACTGAATCCACGTGGAACAGGTCCTCCGGTTCGGGACCCTGGGCGACCGCGTGGCCCACATAGAGGTCCGGCATTAATTGATTGTCGCCTTCGCGATAGAACACCTTGTCGGGCATCAGCGCCACCTCGGGCGGCAGCGTGAAGTTTTCCAGCGCCTTGGCGAGCTTGACTGGCTCAAGCGTCTTTTCCTGATTGGCAACCAGCGCGCAGGTCCAGGTCGCCGCATAGCCGAACCAGTGCCGCGCCGTCGGTACCTTGCCGCCGTTGATCTTGCGAATTGCCGCGACAAAGTCGTTTACATGAGCCACATTCGGCTGCTTCCAATACCACTCGAACACCCAGGTGCCGATCCGAGCATTGGGCGGCAGACCTTCGAGCACCTCCAGCTCTTGTTGCGCGCCGGCGATGTGGTACTTCTTGTCGAGCCCGAACTGCACCGTCTGCTTGAGCGAATTGACCGCATCCTGCCCGGCGGTGAGATTGATGATCACGTCCGGATTGGCCGCCTGCGCCTTGATCAAATAGGAGGAAAAGTCCGTGGTGCCGAGCGGCGTTAGCGACGCGCCGACTTCCGTACCGCCATACTTTTTCAGGTTGGCCTCAAAGCCTTTCTGCAGCGTGTGGCCAAAGGCATAGTCGGGCGTGATGAAGTACCATTTCTTGCCGTACTTATCGATCAAGAGCTTACCGACCGCGTCGGTTTCCATGCGCGTGGTGTTGCAAACGCGGAACACGTTCCAATGACAATCCGTCCCCGTCACCGGATCGGTATGTCCGCCGGTCACGATGTGCAGGATACGGGCCTGGTTCGATACCTCGCCGAGCGCCAGCGCCATGGCCGAATTGACGTTGCCCAGGAGGAACGTGACCTTGTCGCGGTCGATCAGCTCGTGCGCCTTCTGCACCGCGATGCCGGTATCGGTCGAGGTAGAATCCTCCGACACCAGTTGAACTTGGCGCCCGAGAATACCGCCTTTGGCATTGATCTCGCTGATCGCGAGCTGACAGCCGATCTGCTCGTTGCGGCCCAACTCGGCGTAGGTGCCAGTGAACGGATCGTCGAGGCCGAGCTTGATTGGCTCCTCGGCCAGGCTTTTGACGACAAAAGGCTTGGCGAGCTGCATGGCTCCGATGGCGAAGCCGGCTTTCAGCAGCGTGCGGCGGCGCATAACCGGGCTGCAGAACTTCTCGACAATGTCCTTGGGCATGGGGGTTGTCCTCTGCATGTTGTTGTTCGCCCCCAAGCCCCCATCAGGCTCGCGACCAATGCAAAAGCCAACGACGTCCGCGGTCGAACGCGGATGCCGGCTCTGCGTTGATGCGAGGTCTGATCTGTTTGGCTAACAGGGCGGGAACAGCGCGAGTTTCATCAACAAGACGTGAGCATGGAGACGCGGGCGCGGGCGCGACCCATGCGCACGGCGATTGCCGCGTTGTAGTCACTGCGATTTGAGTGACTTGGACCCGACGCGGCGGAACTTTTGACCGAACTCGGCGGTTCCCCTGACAAATGTTCCATGTTGCTCAGCATGTCTGCTTTGCAGACGTCACGCGCTTGGCCCGGAACTTACCGGCCGCGTGATGGGCAGCAAGGCAAGTTGTTTAGCCCCCGGCGCGCATGGATGAACAACAAACAAAAGGGAATCGCTCCATGGCACGCAACCAAGCCGTTCTGTCTTCGCCCTGGTACCGCTCGCTCAACGGCCCGCAGTGGAAGACGCTCGTCGCCGCCAATCTCAGCTGGACGCTTGATAGTTTCGAGTTTTTCGCGCTGTTCTTGACCGTCGGCTTCGCGTTACATCAGCTCGTTGCTCCGGCAGAATATGCGGCGATTCCCCGGTATGCGGGCTATATCATCGCGGCGACTCTGTTCGGCTGGGGCGTCGGTGGAGTGCTCGGCGGAATCATCGCTGATTATATCGGTCGCAAGCGGACGATGATGCTGGCGATTCTCGCCTACTCCCTGACCACCGGGTTGAGCGCAGTATCCTGGAATTGGGAATCGTTGGCAGTGCTTCGCTTCATTGTCGGTGTGGCGATCGGCTCCGAATGGGGGACTGGAGCCTCGATTGTCGCGGAGCTGTGGCCGGATCATGCGCGCGGCAAGGGTGGCGGCCTGATGCAATCGGGCGCCGGCCTTGGTGCCATTCTCGCCTCCCTGGTATGGCTTGCGGTGAGCGGGACCGGCCCTAACGCTTGGCGTTGGATGTACCTCATCGGCGTGCTGCCGGCCTTCACGATCTTTTGGATTCTGCGGCACACGCCCGAATCGCCCAGGTGGGAGCGCTCGAACGAGCGGCGCCGCGACGCCCGCGCTCTCAAGCGCCAGGGCGCGCCGTTATCCGGCGAAAGTGCGGCTCTGACACGGTTTACCCTCGTCGATCTGTTTGCCGACCGGACGGTGCGCTGGCCGCTGATCGGTTCGCTCCTGATGATGCTCTCGCTCACCTTCGCCTTCTGGGGCGTCAGCACGTTTGTCCCGACCTTCGTCGGCACGATGGCCGCGAAGGCTCATCTGCCTGCGAAGGAGTGGGCTGGCTATGCCGGGTTGGTTACCGGCATATGCGGCACGCTTGGATTCATCAGCCTGGGCTTCCTAGCCGACGCGATCGGACGCAAGCCGGTCACGATGCTATTCTATCTGATGTGTCTAATCCTCACGCCGGTCGTTTATCTTTGGCCGCATAATATCGACGTGCTGCTGGTCTGGGTGGCGGTGTTCGGTTTCTTCACCTTGGGGATCTGGGCCTGGGCGCCGGTCTGGCTGCCGGAAATGTTCCCGACACGGATGCGTGGCACGGCCATCGGCTTCTGCTTTAACGCGCCGCGCCTGCTCGGCGCCATCGGTCCGCTGATTGCCGGCACATTGATCGTCGGGCTTGGCGGCTATGGCCCGGCGGCGACTATCATCGGATCGTTCTTCCTTCTCGGCTTCATCGTGGCGCTGTTCCTGCCCGAGACCATGGGCACGCCCCTGCCAGACGCTGTCGAACAGTTCTCGATGTCCGCATCCCCGCGTCAAGTATTGGGCGTTTGACGGACGCGGATTGCGGACGACACGGGCATCACGAAGAACTGCTGAGGGACATATGGAACTCGAACGCACATTCAGCTGCGGAAGTAGCAAATATTACGTGAGCAGACACGACGGATACTTGGAAGTGCGCAGGCAGGATTGGTTCACCAGAGCCTTCATCGGCTTTGCTCAGGATCTCGCCGAGGCACTGTCGCTTATCCAAAGAGACGCCAGATCGGGCAGGATCAGAGCGGCCTGAGATCGGCCAGATCCAGAATCGGTCGACGTTCTAACATTCCCTAATCGTTGTTCCTCGGCTCGAGTCCCTGTGGTCATCGGACCACAATCAACATTCTCCATTCCAGAAAAGCCTGGGCGGATTAGCGCCTCAGCGATCCATCGTATTTCTCTGCCCGCCATTTGAATTGCCCTGTAATGGCCGCTTCTTACAAGCAATTAATTTGTTCGACAGGGTTTCGTAATCTGACACATCTATATTTGCAATAATCGCGTTTTGGATTGAACAAGATCGAATTGTGATGCCCGGACCGTTTGCAAATTCCCTATTGATCGTCGAAGACGATGACCTGTTACGTAATTGTCTTGCCGGTACGATGCGGGAGCGGGGTTTCAGAGTAATAAGTGCCGGAACCGTCGCCGATGCTCTGATCCAGATCGAGTCGAATGCACCAGCGTTTGCCGCGGTCGACCTGCGACTGCCTGACGGTTGCGGCCTTGCCGTTGTTGAAGCACTCAAGAGGCGTCAACCGAAGACCCGCGCAATCATTCTGACTGGCTATGGCGATCTCGCTACCGCCGTCAAGGCGGTGAAGATCGGTGCCGTCGATTATTTCACAAAGCCCGCGGATGCTGACGATATTGCGTCTGTCCTACTCGCGACAGAGGACTCCATACCACAACCGCCAAAGCACCCGATGACGGCCGAACGCGCGCGCTGGGAGCACATCCAGAATATCTATGCATCTTGCGGGCGCAATGTGTCGGAGGCGGCGCGGAGGTTAGCCATGCACCGTCGTACGTTACAGCGAATACTTGCCAAAGGAACGCCTCCATAAGCGTTTCAGCGCCACCGGTAACCCGAATGATCACGCCGAAAGGAGCTGCCCTCATTGCCGAGTTGATCGCGGCAGCGTCTCTCGTCGTTGGACTCACCGGCTTTGCCATTTGGCGGTCCAAAATATGGTTCGCGTACTCAGCGGCAGCACTCGCGGCACTCATTATGGTTGTCACTGTTCTTATCGATTTGTCGACGTAAGAGAGCAGATTTTCGCGGCGCAGACTCCTTTGGAGGGCGCGCATTGAACCTGAGCAGAGGCTTGGCGGCCTAGTCCCCAACGAGGTGTCTTTGAGTGGTCGTGAGTATCAACCGAGAGTATCCCAGACGGCAGCGTGACAAGAGCGCAGCGAGCGCAACCCGTCGGAGATTGAATAGAGAGTTCGAATATCTTCCTGCCGAGGTCTGCGAGATGGAATGAAGAGATTAGCCATTTTAGTTCCAGAAAATTAATGTGTCGGGGATGCGGCATTTTCGCTCCGCAAAGCCGAGCCTAACCGACTCGCGCTGCGCTGACTGTCGGGGGCGGCCGGGGATTCGTCGTACGGGCAAGGAAGACGATTTGTTATCACCGCCGCGCGGGTTGTATTTATATGGGATGGACACGCAGTACCGTATTCACGGCACCAACCGGCCCGAATGTATTAGCTAATACGGATCAAGATTGGCACAGTTGTCGTTGTCCTTCCGCCAACTCGCCGGCCGCTCGAAGCCCGGCTGTAGAGATGGATCACGTCCTCATTGGTCATGCGAATGCGGCCGAGGAGATAATATAAGCGCGCCCTCACGAAAGCTGCGTCGCATCGGTGTACACGCTCGCTGCCGCCATCGACGCCACCGAAAAGCTCACCGGCTGCGCCATCGAGCGTGCCTATGTCGACAAGGGCTATCGTGGCCACGACACCGCCAATCCGCACCGCGTCTTCATCTCCGGCCA
>Ga0335081_10009172_pt1 | contig 15896 bp, 13 predicted proteins | sample Lox_Sample_35_FD_206713 | JGI IMG/M metagenome (GOLD analysis project Ga0335081, IMG submission 206713) | Soil microbial communities from Loxahatchee National Wildlife Refuge, Florida, United States - Lox_Sample_3.5 | ecosystem: Environmental > Terrestrial > Soil > Wetlands | place: USA... | reverse complement strand
AGCCTCTGGTTTCGCTCGCGGTGGCCGTCATCCTCTACGACGCGGGCATGTCGCTGGACCTGCGGAAGCTGCGCGGGCACACCCGCCGGGTGGTGATCCGGCTGATCGTGATGGGGGTGCCCGTCACCCTGGCCTTCGGGGCCGTGTTCGCCGGCCTGCTGCTGGACATGTCCAGCCGGGCGGCCCTGATGCTCGGCGCCATCCTGGTGGTCTCGGGCCCGACAGTGGTCGGGCCACTGCTCGGCTTCATCCGGCCCACCGAACGGCTGCAGCGCGTGCTCTCCTGGGAGGGGTCCCTGATCGACCCGGTGGGCGGTATCCTCGGGGCGGTCGTCTTCCACGCCGTGATCGCGAGCACTCATTTCAAACCGGGCTACCAGCTGGCCCAGTTCCTGATCGGCATCGGCGTGGGCCTGGCGGGCGGCGTGGCCGGGGTCGCGCTGCTGTGGCTCCTACTGCGGACCCTCCGGCTCGGCGAGGTGCTCGGTACCATCGCCCAGCTGGCATCGGTGGTCGCCGTGGCGGCGGCCTGCGACATACTCCGCGACGACGCCGGGCTGATCTCCGCCATCGTCATGGGGCTGGCCGTCGCCAACCTGCCCGGCTTCGACATCCCGGCCCGGCGGCCGTTCTTCGAGACCCTGGTGCAGCTGATCATCGGCGTGCTCTTCGTCTCGATCTCGGCCACCGTGACCCCGGCGTCGCTGCACCATCTCGTGCTGCCGTCGCTGGGGCTCATCGCCGTCCTCGTGCTGGTCACCCGGCCGCTGGTAGCCCTGCTCGCCACCGTCCGGACCGACCTGACCGCGGGGGAGCAGTGGTTCACCGGGTGGATGGCCCCGCGCGGCATCGTCGCCGCGTCCACCGCGACGACGTTCTCCGCCGGGCTCGTCTCGCTGCACATCCAGGGCGCGGGCAAGATCCTCCCGGTCACGTTCCTCGTCATCGTGGTCACCGTGGCCGTCTACGGCCTGACGGCGGTCCCGGTGGCCAGGCGGCTCGGCGTGACCCGCCCGGCTCGAACCCGCCCGCTGCTGGTGGGAGGGGAAGACTGGGTGGTCGACCTGGGGCACGCGCTGCGATCGCTCGGCCTGGAGGTCCTGATGTGGGCCGGGTTGGACGAGCAGCGCCAGCTGATCAGGCAGGCCGGCCTGGAACTGGCCCCCGGTGAGCTGCTGGCCGCGGCCACCGGCCGGGGCGCGCAACTCGAGGGCATCACCGCGGTGCTGTTCCTCACGGCCGAGGACGACTTCAACGCCCTAGGATCGACCGTGCTGCAAGGCAGCGTCGACGGGGCCGTCTACCGGCTCGGCGCCCAGCGGCCCGGCCACGGCGTGGTCGCTCCCTACACCGGCGGCGAGATCCTGTTCGACGCGCAGCTGACCAGGTACGAGCTCAGCCGGCGCTACGCGGACGGCGCACGCATCCGCCTCAGCACGGCCGATGGCGGGGCCGCCGACGGCGGCAACCTGCTGTTCGTGGTGCGAGCGGACGGCAGGCTGGCCCCCGTCACCCGGTCCGGCCCACCCGTATCGCAGGCTGGAGACACCATGGTCATGCTCGGACAGGCGTGATGCTGCACGTCCGCCCCGGTACCTGAGGCTCAACGCCCGTAATTCACTCCGGCCGGGTGATTCTGAGCGACCCGCCGGCCGCCACGGTGAAGGTATGCGGGCCATCACGGTCGTTCCCGGGAAGCCAGGCTCGGTCGCGCTCACGGATATGCCGGAGCCGCCCGGTGAGGACGGCCCGGTCTTGGTCCAGACGCAGGCGATCGGCGTCTGCGGCACCGATCTGGAGATCATCAACGGCGAGTACGGGTCGGCGCCGCCGGGGGAGGACCGCCTGATCATCGGGCACGAGTCCCTTGGCCGGGTGGTCCAGGCCGAACCGGGAAGCGGGTTCGGCGCCGGGGATCTCGTGGTCGGGATCGTGCGTCGGCGGGACCCCGTCCCGTGCCCGGCGTGCGCCGTCGGGCACTGGGATATGTGCATGAACGGCCGGTACACCGAGCGGGGAATCGTGGGCCGCCACGGGTACGCGTCCGAGCGTTACCGTATCCACCCCGAGCACCTCGTCGCGGTGGATCCTTCGCTCGGGATCCTCGGCGTCCTGCTCGAGCCGGCCACCGTGGTGGCCAAGGCCTGGGATCACATCGAGAAGATCGGGAACCGGGCGGCGTGGGCACCGCAGAAGGTGCTGGTCACCGGGGCCGGACCGATCGGGCTGCTCGCCGCGCTGCTGGCTACCCAGCGCGGCTACCAGACCTACGTGCTCGACCTGGTCACAGAGGGCCGCAAGCCAGACATGGTCCGTCGCCTCGGCGCAACGTATTTCCATCGGGGGAACCTCGGCGAAGCGGCCGCCGAGGCCGACATCGTCATCGAGTGCACGGGCTTCGTCCAGATGCTGCTCGAGGCGGGTCCTCAGCACGTCCGCCACCGCATAGTCTGCCTGACCGGGGTTTCCGCGGCCGGAGTCGAGGCCACCGTCGACCCGGGACTGCTCAACCGCAACATGGTCCTGCAGAACTCCGTCCTGTTCGGCTCGGTCAACGCCAACCGGCGCCATTACGAGCTGGCCGCACAGGCCCTCGCTCAAGCTGACCGAAGCTGGCTCGCCGACCTCATCACCCGCCAGGAGCCGCTCACCCGGTGGGCCGACGCTTACGCCCGCCAGCCTGACGACATCAAGACCATCCTGACCTTTACAGACGAGTGACCTGGCGGCTGGAGATCATTCGCCTCAGTGCGGGACCGGCCCGATGATGCCGCTCATGGCCAGGCCGTCCAGGACCAGCTGCACGGCGATGGCGGCGATCAGGAAGCCGAAGACCTTCTCGGTGACCAGCATGCGGTTTTCGTCCAGCTTCTCGCTCACCCGGTTCGCCCACCGGAAGACCACCACGTCGAGTACCAGGACGAACGCGAGTATGCCGAGCTCCAGGGCAAAAACGCTCAGCGACTTCGCCTCGGCCGAGATCGTTATCAGGCCGACGATGCCCACTGGGTTGAGCAGGTAGGGCACGGCCAGCGGGAACTGCGCGAGCTGCATCGGGTCTTTGCCCGCGTTGCGGTGGCTGTCGTCGGGCGGTGGCCCCAGGACCATCCAGACCGCGAGCACCAGCAAGATCACCCCGCCCGCGATCGACAGGGATCCGAGGGTGAAGTGCAACAACGTGCGCAGCAGTTCGCCCAGGACCATCAGCAGCACGGCCACCGTGGCCGCCGTGGTCAGCATCTTCCGCTGGACCCGCCGCTTGACGGACGGGTCCAGGGAAGCCGTGATTTCCAGGAACGGGACCAGCGCGAGCTTCGGCCCGATACCGATCAGTAGCACCAGGAAGGTGTCGATCGCGCCGGCTGCGGTGATGGACGTCTCATCCATCAGTCAATTAAGCCCGGAGCCGACCCTGGCCGCGATCACCTCTGACGGGTGATGACCCAGCCTGCCCAGTCCTTCCACGATGGGCTGGTGACTGAGCACTATGACGTGATTATCGTCGGCAGCGGCGCTGGCGGCGGCACGCTCGCTCACACGCTGGCGCCGTCGGGCAAGCGGATACTGCTGCTCGAACGCGGCGATTTCCTCCCGCGCGAGACCGACAACTGGGACCCGAAGCCGGTGTTCGTGGAAGGAAAGTACATTTCCAAGGACACCTGGTTCGACAGTGACGGCAAACCGTTCCAGCCCCAGGTCCACTACTTCGTCGGCGGGGCCACCAAGCTGTACGGCGCCGCCCTCTACCGCCTGCGACCTCGGGATTTCACCGAACTCAAGCATGTCGACGGTATCTCCCCGGCCTGGCCGCTGTCCTACGACGACTTCGAGCCGTGGTACACCAAGGCCGAGCAGCTGTACCAGGTGCACGGTAACGCCGGCGAGGATCCGACCGAGGGCCCTCGCAGCGCGCCCTATCCCTGGCCTGCTGTGTCCCACGAGCCGAGGATCCAGCACATATACGAGGACCTGGCCAAGGGCGGCTATCACCCGTTCCACGCGCCGTGCGGGATCCTGCTGGATGAGGCGCAGCGGTCACGGAGCACCTGTATCCGGTGCACCTGGTGTGATGGCTACCCCTGCCTGGTTCACGCCAAGTCCGACGCCGAGGTCATCGCCGTCCGCCCCCTGCTCGACCGCGAGAACCTCACCCTGCTGACCGGGGCCGAGGTGACGAAGCTCGAAACCGACGACTCCGGGCGCACGGTCACCGGGGTCGTAGTCTCCCGGGACGGGAACCAGGAGGTCTACCAGGCCGACATCGTGGCCGTCAGCGCCGGGGCCGCCAACAGCGCCAAGCTCTTGCTCAATTCGGCCACCGACACCCACCCCCATGGCCTGGCGAACGGCTCGGATCAGGTTGGGCGGAATTACATGTTCCACAACTGCAAGGCGGTGGTGGCGCTGTCGAAGGAGAAGAACGACACGGTCTTCCAGAAGACGCTGGGAATCAACGACTTCTACTTCGGCGCGAAAGACTACGAGTGGCCCGTCGGCAACATCCAGATGATCGGCAAGTCCAACGCCGAGGCCATGCGGGGCGAGAAACCCCAGGCCACGATGCTCGCCCCGGAGTGGAGCCTGTCCGATGTGGCGAAGCACGCGGTGGACTTCTGGCTCACCACCGAGGATGTGCCGACGCCTGAGAACCGGGTGACGACCGACGGGAACGGCGATATCCACCTGGCGTACCAGATGACCAACAACGCCGAGGCCGACCGCCTGTATGCCGAGCTGAAGAAGATCTTGAACCACACCGGGATGGCCGAGCACCACGTCCTGCGCAAGAACTTCTACATGGACATGAGTATCCCGGTGGCCGGGTGCGCCCATCAGGCCGGGACCTGCCGGTTCGGCCCGGATCCGGCCACCTCGGTGCTCGACGTCAACTGCAAGGCCCACGAGCTGGACAACCTGTATGTCGTCGACACCAGCTTCTTCCCGAGCATCGGAGCGGTGAATCCGGCCCTGACCGCTATGGCCAACGCTATCCGGGTCGGCGAGCACCTCCTAGGCAGGATGTCATGAGCCAGGACCACGAACTCGGATCGGCCGCCGCGAACAGCGAGCTCAGCCAGGATGAACGGGCCGAGCTGGAGCGCCTGCGCGCCGAGAAGGCTGAGCTCGGCAGCGAGGGGGCTGGCACGACACGCAAGCGGCACTTCAGCTGGCGGACCCCTGTCTCCATCGTGCTCATCGTCCTCGGCTGCATTCTCGGCCCCGTCGCCGTCCTCGGCGTCTGGGCCGGGAACGAGGTGTCCGACACCGGCCGGTGGGTGGCGACGGTGGAGCCGCTCATCCACGACCCGGCGATCCAGAACGTCCTGACCGACAAGATCACGACGCAGATAACCAGCCGGCTCAACCTGACCGGGACCATCAACCAGGCCTCGGCTCAGCTCAACGACAGGGGCCTGACCCGGATCAGCTCGCTGCTCAACACGTTCGGCCCGCAGATCGCGAGCGCGGTGACCGGCTTCATCCATAGCACCGTGCATACGGTCATAAGCAGCCCGGCCGCCGCCAAGATCTGGGTCCAGGTCAATACCGCGGCGCACCAGGCCGTAGTCAAGGTGCTCTCCGGGCAGGGCAACGGCGCCATCAGCACGAGCAACGGCCAGATCACGCTCAACCTCGGGCCGTTCATCGCGGTGGTCAAGCAGGACCTGATCCAGCACGGGTTCTCGCTGGCCAGCAACATCCCGCCGGTCAGCCCGACCGTGGCGCTGTTCCAGACCAACGACCTGGGCAAGGCGCAGGCCGGCTACCGGCTGATCAAGACGCTCAAGATCGTGCTGCCGATCCTGGCGCTGGCCCTGCTCGCCGCCGGGGTCTACGTCGCGCGGAAGCGCCGGCGCGCCCTGATCGGAGCTACCCTCGGCCTGGCCGCGTCCATGCTGGTCCTGGCCATCGGCCTGCTGATCGCCCGCAGCATCTACCTCAACAGCGTCCCGCCCAGCGTGCTGCCGGGCGACGCGGCCGCCGCCGCATTCGACGCGATGGTGTACTTCATCAAGGTGGGGCTCCGGGTCGTGCTGGCGGTCGCGCTGGTCATCGCCATCGGGGCGTTCATCACCGGACCCTCGCACACGGCCATCCAGACCCGTTCGGCCCTGAAGTCCGGAATGGAATGGGTCCGGAACTTCGGTGAACGCCGCGGCGTGTCCTCTGGCCCAGTCGGCGACTGGACGTACGCGCACCGCAGGGCCCTCCGGATCGGAGCGGTGGCCCTCATGGCCCTGATCTTCGTCTTCTGGGGTCACCCGACCCTGCTGGTCGTCATCCTGCTCGTCGTCATCCTGCTGCTGCTCCTCGGGCTGATCGAGCTGATCGGCCGGCCTCCGGCGGCGCCTGAGGCCGCAGAGCAGACCTGACCGATATCACCCACCGTGAATACAGAGAGGATCGCGCACATGACCACGCCAGTCGAGGTAGAGGTCAACGAGGACACCAAGAACATCCTGGACGCGCTGGCCCACGGCGACCCCGACCTGCTGGCCGCGGGCCTGGAGGTGCGGGCCGACTGGAAGGCCAGGAGCGGTCTGGACGGCCGTAGCTATGCCCTGGTCAAGCTGGCCGCGCTCATCGCGCTGGACGCCCCGCCGGCCTCCTACGTCTGGCAGGTCGCCAACGCGATAGCCGAAGGTGCCACCCCGGAGGACCTGGTGGGCGTGCTGATCGCCATCGCCCCGCAGGTCGGCGGGCCGAAGCTGGTGGCGGCCGCACCCGAGCTCATGGTCGCCCTCGGCCTGACGCTAGCCGACGACATGTGACACGGTAACAGCAGAAGGAGACAAAGGTGTTCAGACGACGCCCGTTGATGCGCGCGGCCGTGGTTGGTGGCGGCGCGTACATGGCCGGGAAGCATGTGGCCCGGAAACAGGAGGCGGAGGCACAGTACGCGGCGGACCAGGACGCCCGCATCAGCAATCTCGAACAGCAGCAGCAGGGATATCAGCAACCGCCCCAGGACCAGTACCAGCAGGCGCCCCAGGACCAGTACCAGCAGGCACCGCCTCCGGCCGCGGCCCCGGCCGCGTCGTCATCGATGATCGACCAGCTGAACCAGCTTGCGGCGCTGCATCAGCAGGGCGTTCTGACCGACGACGAATTCGCCGCCGCCAAGGCTAAGTTGTTCGGTACCTGAGCCTGGGCCCATCTCGCGCTATCGAGGCGGTAACTCCTTCGCCGGGGCCGCGTCCGCGGCCCCGGTGCTCCTGCGTTCCCGTGGCATCCCGTCACTGTGGCACCGCCCGTACCAGGTCGTGAGGCGTGGATGCCACTCCCACGTCGTAACAACGAGATGAACGCGGCATCCACGCCTTTCCCGCCGCCGAGGCGAGGTCAGGCCAAGTCCGGTCAGTATCCCTCGTCGCCCTGCCGGAGCGCGCGCAGCGACATCTCGAAGGAGTACAGCCGGTCGCGGACGACTTCGGCTTGCCGCGGGTCGAAGCCGCCTGAAGCCCGTTCGGCGGCCATCGCGGAGCGTACCGCCTGCAGCGACGTGAGCGTGTCCGCGACCCTGGCGCTGTCGGCATCGTCCGGCACCGCCTCGCGCAGCGAATAGAGCGTCTGCGTCAGGTCATCGGCGCGCCGCTGGATGTCAGCCCAGCGGGCCGCCGCGTTAGGCGAGGCGAGCTCGCCCGGTGCCTCCGCGACGCTCATCGCGTCGTGCAGGGCAGAGCCCTTGGCGTAGGCGTCGATGAGCCTGGACCGCCAGTCGGCCGCGGTCGCCGACCGGCGGCGCCCCGAGCTGACTATCCACGCGATCAGGCCGGCCAGTGCGGCGGCGCCCAGCAGGATCCACAGCCAGAGCAGGTTGCTGGCCCCCGAACCGGCCGCGGCGCTGGGTGATGTGGTCGGCGTCGGCGTGCTGGTCTCGGTGGCCGTCGCGGTCTGGGTAGCTGTCGAGGTGGCCGTCGCGGTCGCGGTGGCCGTCACGGTCGCGGTGCTGGTCACGCCGTTCGTCGGGCTGCTGGGCACGGTCGGGGTCGTGGTCACATCGGGGACACCGGTGGCCGTCGCGGTCCTGCTCTTCAGGTTGTTGATCGCGCTCGAGACTGTGCTCCCGCAGCCCGCCGTCAGGCACCCGGCCACGAGAATGACCGCAATCAGGCAAAGCCCTTTCGTGGAACGCCACATGTCAGTCCTTCCCGTGTCGGTCATGGCCAGTCGTGGGGTTACCAGAACCCTGACGAACATCATCCGCCGACCGCGCCGCGCGGACCTCATCCGTTACGGAGGACTTTGCCGCCCGCCGGTGGCTGCGTTCAATCCGGCCGGATCGTCCTGGCCGGGAGGCGGGTGGCTAGGGACGCGGGTGGGGACCAGCTTGGCGGTCATCTTGACCGTCTTGACCGCGCCCGTCGCGCCCGCCTGCAACGTCAGCCCGATGGTCAAGAGGATGACGCCGATGACGAAGAACGTGCTGGACCACCCGAGCATGATCAATCCGAGGCGGCCGAGGAGATAGGGCGGCGTGCAGACTATCCCTCCGACTATCCCGCCCACCGCCGAAGCGGCCAGCTTGTCGCGTTTCGAATATCTGGTCTTCATGCCGATGAGCCGGGCCGGTACCGCCACATAGCAGATCATCATGATCCCGACGACGATGCTCAACGACAGGGCGAACCACGGCCGCCCCCACCGGGTGACGACCACCGTGCACAGGCCGAGCAGGACTCCGACGAGGAAGCCTGATACCAGCGCGATCCTCCGGTGAGACCAGGCCCGCGTGAACGCCGGCCGGATCGACGGCGGGCCCGCGCCCGCGATCGCGTAGGCGAACCAGGCGTTCAGGAAGAAGCTCGCTGCGGTGATCAGGGCTACGCCGAGCACCAGCGGGATCACGATCGGCCCGGTCAGCACGTGGAACGTCTTGTCGTGCAGCACGTGAGCCTTCAGGTCGAACATGGCCGCCCAGATCCACATCGCGGGCAGTACCTGGATCAGGGTGAGCCGCCAGTTGGTGAACAGGAGCTTCACCCCCGCGAAAAGCATCACGAAGGCGCCGACGACCAGCGCGAGCGGGGCGAGCCAGCGCCGGGAACGGCTCAGCCGGACGATGGCCTCATCTGCGGCGGCCACGTCGCTGTCCCTGACCGCCTGGACGAACCGCTCGATCTGCGCCCGCCGGGCGGATCGCCGCGACAGGGCTTCCTCCCCGCGGCCGACCGCCGGCGGACCCTGGACCGGCGCAGTCTGCGGTTCGGATGCATTCCCCTCGATCGCCACTATGGGATGGCCCTCCACCAGACAGCGTCCGCTCCGACACAAGCATTATCACCCGATCCGGCGCCTCACCCAGAGCGGATGAGGCAGCAGCCGGCCTGCGGCGGCATCGTCGATGGCAGGGCGGAGAGGAGTCGATCATGCCTGCACAGACGGCGGAAACACCAGTACGGGCCGTAGGCCGGTATCAGCTCGACACCGGAGGATGCCAGCTCAACCCGGCCGACCGCGCCGCCCAGGGCAAGGCGACGCGGACCCAGGTCCCGCGTGACACGCACGCCGTGTTCGACCCTCCGCCGGACCGGCCCGATCCGGTCGGCCTGCTGGAGGAGCAGGCCAGGTCCCGGGTACCCGAACTGATCCCGGTCCGGTGGGGGCGGATGATGGTCTCCCCGTTCAGCTATTACCGTGGCGCGGCCCTGCCGATGGCCAGCGACCTGGCCATGACCCCGGTGTCCGGGCTGGCCGTGCAGGCCTGCGGCGATGCGCACCTGTCCAACTTCGGCCTGTTCGGCTCGGCCGAACGCCGCCTGATATTCGACGTCAACGACTTCGACGAGACGCTGCCCGGCCCGTGGGAATGGGACGTCAAGCGGCTGGCGGCCAGCCTGGAGGTCGCGGGCCGGGACAACGGATTCCCGGCCAAGCCGCGTCGCGAGGCCGTCCTGGCTGCCGTGTCCCGCTACCGGCAGGCCATGCGCGAGTTCGCCACCATGACCAACCTGGACGTCTGGTACGCGAGCGCCGACGTCAACGAGCTGCGGGCGCAGTATGACGCCGAGCTCCGGGCGCGGCAGCGCAAGCTGCTGGACAAGGGCCTGGCCAAGGCGAGGACCAGGGACAGCATGCAGGAACTGTCCAAGCTGACCCGGACGGTCGACGGCCGCCCGCGCATCATCTCCGAACCACCGCTCCTGGTTCCGGTGGACGAGCTGATCCGGGACGAGACCGAGCGGGCGACCTTCGAAGCGGCACTGGTCCGCCTGATCGCCAGGTACCAGCGCACGCTGGAGACCGATCGCCGGTACCTGCTCCACCAGTACGAGTTCTGCGACATGGCCCGTAAGGTGGTCGGGGTCGGCAGCGTCGGAACGCGCTGCTGGATCGTCCTGATGCTCGGCCGCGACGATGCCGATCCGCTGTTCTTGCAGGTCAAGGAGGCGGAAGCGTCAGTCCTCAGCCGGTTCGTCGGCGCCAGCAAGTACGCCAACCAGGGTCAGCGGGTGGTGGCCGGCCAACGGCTGATGCAGGCGTCCAGCGACATCTTCCTGGGCTGGCAGCATGTCGAGGCGGGAGCCGACGGACAGGCCAGGGACTACTACCTCCGGCAGCTGCGGGACTGGAAGTTCTCCATCCCTATCGAGAGCCTGCGTCCGGCAGGACTGCAGATGTACGGCGGGCTGTGCGGCTGGACCCTGGCCCGGGCGCACGCCCGGTCGGGGGACCGCATCGCCATCGCCTCCTACCTGGGTAACTCAGACGTTTTCGACCGCGCCATCGCGAAGTTCGCGGTCGCCTACGCCGACCAGAACGAGCGCGACTACGAGGCCCTGGTCGACGCGGCAAAGTCCGGGCGGATCACCGCCGAGCACGGCGTCTGACGGCCGGGTCACCCGGGCGTCAGGGAGGGAGGAGGCGTGGTACTCAACCTGCTGCTCATCGGGCTCGCCATCACCCTCGAGCCGTTCCCGCTGACGGCCTTCATCCTGGTGCTGAGTGCCGAGAGGGGCATCTGGAAGGGCCTGGCGTTCATCCTCGGCTGGCTGGCCTGCCTGGTCGTGGTGATCGCGGCGGTCATCGCGGCAACGGGGAACAACCCGCCCAAGCCGCAGACCGTGCCATCGACCGCTGCCCTGGCCGTCAAGCTGGCCATCGGCGTCGTGCTGATCGCGATTGCCGTACGTAAGAGGCGCCAGATGGGCCGACCCCGCAAGCCGGCCACCTGGATGGCCAAGCTGGACCGGCTCTCGCTGCTGAGCGTGGCCGGGCTTGCCGCGTTCCTGCAGCCCTGGACGCTGGTGGCGGCGGGTGCGGCCACCATCCTCGAGGCCAAGCTCAGCACCCCGGAGAGCTACCTGGCGCTAATATTTTTCTGCCTGCTGGCCACGTCGAGCTTCTTGTACCTGGAGGTGTACGCGACGTTCGGCGGCGCCACGGCCGAGGCCAAGCTGGGCCAGCTGCGGAAGTGGCTGGACAGCCATCAGGACCAGGTCGTCATCGGCGTCTTCCTGCTGCTCGGCCTCTGGCTGGCGGGCAACAGCATCTACCTGCTGGTCAGCTGACACATGGCCAGCCAGGATCTGCCCGCGCCCACGACCCTTCCCAGGGCCGGCGAGAGCCGCTGGCCGATGGCGCTGGCCGTGCTGGCGACCGCGGGACTCCGCGCCGTCTTGCCATCTGAGCTCAGGAACGGAGATGCCCGCTGGGCGTTCGGCGCGGTCGTCGTCGTCCTGCTCGCCGTGCTCGTCATCGGCGACCCGGGCCGCATCGACCGCGACTCGCCCTGGCTCCGCGTGATGACAGGGACGCTGATCGGCCTGATCTCCGCGGTGAACGCCGCCGCGGCGGTACGCCTGGTGGCCGGGATCATCGACGCGGCCAGCTTCAGCACCAACGCCAACGTCCTGCTCGCTAGCGGCGGCGCGATCTGGCTCAGCAACGTGATCACCTTCGGCCTGTGGTACTGGGACCTCGATCGCGGCGGCGCGGCGGCCCGCGCGCGCGGATCGGGCCGTCAGCCCGCCTTCGTCTTCCCCGAGATGGTCAACGCCCAGTACGTGCGGCCCGGCTGGTACCCGAAGTTCATGGACTACCTCCACCTGTCGTTCACGACCGCGACGGCGTTCAGCCCCACCGACGTCTCGGCGATCAGGCCGTGGGCCAAGCTCATGATGATGGCCGAGGAGGCGATCTCGCTGCTAGTCGCGATCCTCGTCGTCTCCAGGGCCGTCAACATCCTCAGGTAGCGGGCCCGGGCCGGACGGCTCGGGCCGGGTCTCCGGGTCCGGGGTCGGTACGCGGCGACCAGGCGAGCCACCAGCGTGGCCAGGAACACCTGACCGGTCAGCGCCTCCAAGACCGCGACGGAGCGGCCGCCGTTCTGGAACGCGGTGAAGTCCCCGTACCCGAGGGTGGTCAGCGTGGTGAAGCTGAAGTACTGGAACGTCTGGGTATCGGCGGGCTGGCCATTGGCGAAGAACGGCGACTCACCCAGGCGCTCGATGGCGGCGTAGCCCGAGGCGAACATCAGCCCGACGATCAGGTAGGCGCTCAGGGCGCCGTAGATGCTCTGGATGGTGACCGTGGGCCGGGCCAGTACCCGGCGCACGACCATGATCACGGTCATCAGCAGCAGCAGCGTCTTCCACAGGTCTTCCGCGGGAGTTCCGCTCCGGCCAGCGGTCAGCGATGTCAAGAACGTCACGAGGGAGCCGATCACCGTGACGGTCCCGATGATCAGCGGCCAGCGGCCGGGCAGCGGCGACGTGCGCAGCGCTATCAGCAGGACCGCGGCGAACAGGAGGACCTGAAGCTCGGCGGCCAGCTGCTTGCCGCCGAACGCGGAGAACAGGTAGGTCCCGATGAGGACCAGCAGCAGCAGGCCGTACCGGCCGCCACTGTGTGACGATCCGGTACGGCCCCGGCCCCTCCGCCCAGCCAGCCGGGCCATGACGCTCGCGTCGTGACCCTGCGCATGGTCAGCCCGGGGCGGACCAGTTGGCATGGGGGCAGCTGAGTGCTCAGGCGGTGGCGGTGCTGTCGCCGTGCAGGGCTTCCTGGAGGTCCTTCTCGCCTTCCTTGGACAGCGAGGTCTTGAGCACGGTGCCGCCGTACTTGCTCATCGCCTCGACGGCCTTGTCCGGGGTGACCTTCTCCACCATGAGGAACAGCGCCGAGGTCCCCGGCTGGATCAGGCCGCGGACCTGGTCCTGGAACTGCTTGTCAATGCCGGACTTGGTGATCTTGCCCATGAGCGCGCCCATCCCGGCGCCGACCGCCATCCCGAACACCGGGATGAAGAACAGCAGGCCGAACAGCAGGCCCCAGAACATGCCCCAGGTTGCCCCGCCGCCGACCAGGTGGTGGCTGGTGTGCGTGTGGTACTTGCCTTCCTTGTCCCGTACGATCACGGCGATCGCGTCGGGCTGGATGATCAGATCCTGGGCCAGCCGCCGCGCCTCGTCGGCGGCCTCGTCGGCGGTGGCCTCATCGGGGTAACCGATCGCGATCAGGTCAGACATCGTGGTTCTCTCTTCCCTACTGAGCTGGCTAGGTCAGGGTCCAGTCCAGCAATCAGAGCACCGCCGCACCCCACCCGTGGCGGGTGAAACACCAGAAGGGTCAGATCAGCTCGAGCTGCTGCGCCCGGCGGACGGCCTCGCTCCGGTGAGTCGCCGACAGCTTGCGGTAGATGCTCCTGAGATGGGTCTTGACCGTGTTCACCGAGAGGTACATCTCGGCGGCGATCTCAGCCGTGCTGAGCATTTCGGACGCGTGCGCGAGCACCTCCCGCTCGCGTGCGCTCAGCCGCTCGACGACCAATGGTGCCGCCTGAGCGGGCGCCGGCGGCTTTTTCTGCGGTGGGGCCATGCCGGGGCTTATCACATCGGGCTCGAGCAGTTCGCGGTAGGCGCCGGCCAGCTCAGGGTCGCGCCGCAGGGCTTGCCGCAGCCAGGTTCTCTCCATGGCGAAAGGCAGTTTCACCTGCTCCGGCCGGGCCAGCTGGAGCGCCCGATCCAGGCAGCGACGACCACGTGCGCCGTCCCCGGTGCCGTAGCCGAGCCGGGCGTGCGCCAGCGCCAGCCCCAGTTCCCGGGACTCCGGGCTCACGGCGTCCAGAACACGCCGGGCGGCCTGCTCGTCTCCCGCGGCCAGCCACGCGTGGGCGAGCGCCGCCGCGGCATCGGGCTCCGACCCGGCGCGCTGCGCCGCGGCCACGGCCGCCGGGGCATCGCCGGCCGCCGTCCACGCGTGCGATTCGATTATCGCCAGCCTGGCCGCGAGCCAGCCGGGCGGCGACGGTGACCACTCCTCGCGCGCGCGGGCGATCATTTCCACCGCGGCCGCGGGCCGCCCCCGGGCCACCACGCGCTGCGCCGCGACCGCGCAGGCCAGAGCGCTGACCAGCTTGTCCGGACCGGTCCGCAGGGCGGCCTCGGCCAGCTTCAGCTGGACGTGCGCCTCCCGCATGTTTCCCCGCTGCAGGGATAGCCAGGCCAGCGCGACCGCCGCACCAGAGATGATGTGCTCGGTCGGGTCATCGCTGCCGCTGCTCATCGCCTCGGCCGCGGCCTCGGCCTGCTCGGCGGCGCGGCTCAGCCTGCCGTTCACGGCTTCTACCAGCGCAAGGTACCCGAGGCAGTCGGCGCGCTCATGCGCCGCCTCGAGCGCACCGGCGGCCGCGCCTTCGGCGAAGCAGGCGGCCGCCTCGTCCAGGCGTCCCGCCCACAGTTCCACGATCCCGCGGCCCGCGAGTACCTGGGCCTCGACCTCTGGATGCCGGGCGTGCACCTCCCCGGGCAGCCGGCTGGCCAGGGCCTGCGCGCGTTCGCATGCAGCCGTCGCCGCCTCGAAATCACCGACGCGGCGGGCCAGCGCCAGCCGGATCAGCACCGCGGCCAGCCGGGCCGGAGCCTGATCGCCGGCCGGCCGGTGCTCGAGCATGCTCTCCGCCGCGGCCAGCGGGGCGGCGCTCGTCTCACCCTTGCCCCGGCACAGTCGAGTCGCCGCCTGGATCAGCAGCGGCTCCGGCTGGGTCCACGTCGCATCCCTCGGCATGCCACCGAACGCCTCGGCCAGCGGCGGATAGCCGCGTGCCTCGATCAGCCGGCCCACCGCGAACTCGTCTACCACCAGCGCGGCGGCGAAGGACCAGTCACCGGACGCGGCGGCATACCGCACGGCCTCGCCCAGCCGCCGGTTGCGCCGGCACCAGCCGGCGGCACGCTGATACAGCTCGGTCAGCTGTCCGCGGCTTTCGAGCCTGAGCTTGAGGCGCAATACCGTGGCGAACAACGAGTGATAGCGGTACCACCCGTGCCCGAGCGGCCGGATGAACGCGTTCGTACGGGCCAGGGCGGGCAGGCCGTCTACCCATCGCGAGTCACCGGTCAGCTCGCAGACGAGATCGGCGCTGAAGCTGTCCAGGACGCTGGTTCGCAGCAGCATGGCACGGACCGGAGGGGGCTGGGCGTTGAGCACCTCCTCCACCAGGTAACTGGTGATGGCGCTGTCCCCGGTCTCCAGTTCCTTCACGAACTGCTCGGGGTCGTCGTGCCCCTGCAGGGAAAGCGCGGCCAGCCGCATTCCCGCGGCCCAGCCTTCCGTTCGCCCGGTCATGCGCTGGAGCATCGACGTCGACATGTTCAGGCCATGGTGCGCCAGCAGCAAGCCAGATTCCTGCACGCTAAAGGCCAGGTCATCGGCCCGGATCTCGGCTAGCTCGCCGGCCACCCGGTACCGGTGCAAGGGCAGGAGCGGATCCGCCCGCGACCCCACGATCAGGTGCAGACCCGCCGCCGCGTACCTGAGCAGGTAGGAAAGCCCGTCCAAGACGGCTGGTTCGGTCAGCTGATGGAGGTCATCGAGCACTAGGACCACGGGCGGGTCCTGGGCCGCCAGCACCGACGCGAGCCGGGTGAGGAAGACATGATCGACGGCCACCC
>Ga0335081_10009170_pt1 | contig 15898 bp, 12 predicted proteins | sample Lox_Sample_35_FD_206713 | JGI IMG/M metagenome (GOLD analysis project Ga0335081, IMG submission 206713) | Soil microbial communities from Loxahatchee National Wildlife Refuge, Florida, United States - Lox_Sample_3.5 | ecosystem: Environmental > Terrestrial > Soil > Wetlands | place: USA... | reverse complement strand
AATTCTTCCCGAAATGCGAGGAGGGGATTCCCGAGGATGTTCTCTCTGCGATGGAATCGCGCATGAAACAATTCATGACAGGTCCTGCTCATGCGACTGGTCACTGACAACCTCGGCATCGAGTTTGCCACGCAGGGGCCGCGCGCAGGCGTGCCGGTCGTGCTTATCCACGGGTTTCCTTTCAGCAAGGAAATGTGGAAACCGCAGACTGACATCCTGTCAAAGGATTATTATGTCATCACGTATGACATCCGCGGCCATGGTGCCAGCGACGTCGGTGATGGCCAGTATTCCATCGAGCTCTTTGTTGATGATCTCTTCGCACTTCTTGATCACCTGAAGATCGGGCAGGTCGTCGCGGTCGGACTATCGATGGGAGGGTACATCGCTCTTCGGGCGATCGAGCGTGAACCTGCACGGTTCCGCGGACTCGTTTTATGTGACACGAAGAGCGAGGCAGATAACAATGATGGAAAAGTCCGGAGGATGGAACAAGTCAGGAACATCAAGGCACACGGTTTAGGAAGTTTTGTTGAGCCGTTTCTCTCGAGCGTCTTTCATCCAACCACATTTCAGGAGAAACCGGACGCCGTCGAAGCGATTCGTTCATCAATCTTGAAATCACATCCCCTCGCAGTCAGCGGCACGGCAATTGCTCTTGCGGCAAGAACTGACACCACATCATCTCTGTACACAATCACAGTCCCAACCCTCATCATGGTGGGAAAATATGATCAGCTTGCCCCGCCATCCGCAGCTAACGCGATGAAGGAAAAGATTCCCAATGCGGTTCTTCACCTGATTAACCAGGCGGGCCACATGAGTAATCTCGAGAATCCGGGAGAATTTAATAAGTACCTTTTGGAATTTTTGGGAAAGCTGAAAACTGCCTAGGGAGTAAACGGGCAAGAGGGGAATTCACCTTCATCTGCCGAGTTGAACTTCTTGACGCGGTTTGATACATTTTACGAAGGGATGCCCAAGGAAATGAACAATTATGCATACTACTGAAAGGACATTCATGGGAAACACCGTGGCAACGGGCGAACAATTATTCAAGCGCCATCGCCGAACACGCATGACCGCCACGTTACGGTCACTAGTTCGCGAAACAGAGCTCTCGAGAAACGATTTCATCTATCCCCTTTTTGTCTGTCCCGGCTCGAAGGTCAGAAAAGAAGTCTCATCGATGCCTGGTGTCTACCAGATGTCGGTCGATGAAGTCGTGAAGGAATGTGCTGAGGTGAAGAACCTCGGTATCCCGGCAGTGATTCTCTTCGGCATCCCCGAGCACAAGGATGAGGTTGGCAGCGAAGCATACGACGAGCTCGGAATCGTCCAAAGGGCAATCCGAGCAATCAAGAAAGAAGTCCCGGATCTCCTGGTCATCACCGATGTCTGTTTGTGTGAATATACCTCTCATGGCCACTGTGGCATCGTGCGTGGAAACGAGATCGTGAACGATGAATCGATCGCCCTTCTTGCGAGAGAAGCGCTGACGCACGTTCAGGCAGGAGCAGATGTCGTCGCACCTTCGGATATGTTTGACGGGCGCGTCCGTGCCATACGCGCCGTCCTCGACGAGGAGAACTTTCAGAACATCCCGATTATCTCCTACGCGGCGAAATACGCCTCGGGATTTTACGGTCCGTTCCGTGAAGCAGCGGAAAGCACGCCGAAATTCGGCGACCGTCGTTCGCACCAGATGGACCCCGCCAATTCCGATGAAGCATTGCGTGAGGTGCAATCCGATATCGACGAGGGTGCAGACATCTTCATGGTGAAGCCGGCGATGCCCTACCTCGATGTCATCCGACGGGTTAAGGATACGTTCCAGATGCCGACTGCCGCCTACAACGTGAGTGGAGAGTATTCCCTTGTCAAAGCCGCTGCAAGAATGAACTGGATCGACGAACAGCGTGTGATGATGGAGATGCTCATCGGGATCAAGCGTGCCGGAGCAGATATGATTCTCACCTACTTTGCGAAGGATGCGGCGAAGCTTCTCTGAAATCCTCCGTATGTTCTTTTGCACGCGATCTGAACCCACATACCAATCATGAAGAATCGGAAATCCGAGACTCTTTTTCAGAGAGCCAAAAAAGTCATTCCCGGGGGAGTGAACTCCCCCGTCCGCGCGTATAACTCTGTCGGAATGGACCCTCCCTTTATCCGGCGTTCCTCCGGTGCACGGCTTTGGGATGCTGATGGAAACCACTACATCGATTACGTCGGATCGTGGGGCCCGATGATCCTCGGTCATACAAACCCGGTGGTCATCAAGGCTCTCCGATCAGCACTGCGAAATGGAACGAGTTTTGGCGCACCGACTGAGCTCGAAGTGAACATGGCTGAGCTGATCACCAAGCTCATGCCGTCCATCGAACTTGTCAGGATGGTCAATTCCGGAACCGAAGCGACGATGAGCGCGATCCGGCTTGCCCGTTCCTACACGGGAAGAGACAAAATCCTGAAGTTCGAAGGATGTTACCACGGACACGGTGATTCATTCCTGATCAAAGCTGGTTCCGGTGCAGCAACGTTCGGAATACCGGACAGTCCCGGCGTCCCAAAGGCGCTTGCAGCAGAAACGCTCAATGCGCGGTATAATGACATCGGGTCTGTACAGAAGCTTGTCGATCAATTCCCATCGCAGATTGCCGCTATCATCGTCGAACCCGTTGTCGGAAACATGGGATGCGTTCCACCGAAGCCCGGATTCCTCGAAGCCCTTCGTGAGCTCTGCGTGGACAAAAAAATCGTCTTCATCATGGATGAGGTCATGACGGGTTTCCGTCTTGCCATCGGGGGTGCTCAGCAGCTTTACAATATTAGACCCGATCTCACAACTCTTGGCAAGATTATCGGCGGAGGATTGCCCGTCGGGGCGTACGGCGGAAAGAAAGAAATCATGGAGCTTGTTTCCCCGAGCGGACCAACCTATCAGGCAGGAACGCTCTCCGGAAATCCGCTGGCAATGTCGGCTGGATATGCCATGCTGAGCCAATTATCCCGCAACAAATCCGTCTATAAGAAACTCGAGCTTCGCTCCCGTCAACTGGAAGATGGAATTCGTGAGAATCTAAAAGCGATCGGCGTTCCCCTTACCTACAACCGGGTCGGATCGATGTTCACGCTCTTCTTCACGACATCTGCCGTTACGGATTATGATACAGCGAAGCAATCGGATACTGTGATGTTTGCAGAATATTTCCGGAACATGATCAAGCAAGGCATCTATCTTCCTCCCTCTCAATTTGAAGCGGCATTTCTCTCCCTCGCACATACCGATTCGGACATCGAACGAACGATTAGCGCGAACAGGAAATCGCTGGAACGGGTTTTTTCTTCCTCTTCAAAATAAAAACGCCACCCCTTGCGGGATGGCGTTTGCCCAACTACACGTATAGCTTCTCTATCCCCCGATGGTCCCGGGGACTGCGCTCGACGGTTTGCCGCCGCCGCCGTTATTCGGACTGTCGATCGTAATGACCACACTTGCGGGGATCAGCTCTGCGCCGACACCGCCGAGGGTCTGATCAACCACCTCGAACCAGAAGTCCGTCGAACCCGGACCGCTGACCATCGTATCATCCAGCAGAACGTCCGTGTTCCCGACCACTGTGAGGTTCACCTGTGAGTTCGGCGGCGCAACATACTGCAATGCAACGGTGATATGAGTTCCCGCCGCGAGCGGATGGCCGAACCTGTCGGTAATGTGATAATTGATCCTTCCGGAATTTCCGCCGCTGGGAACATGGAACGAATCCGCATCCACAATCGGGAACAATGAATGCGTTGTGAAGAGAATGAGCGTCGTATCGGTAACATTCACGCCATTCTGTCCCAATGTGGCCGCGACGATATGTGCAAAGCCAGGGCCCAGAATCGGATCACTCGGGAGCGGGTTCCCGCTGTAGAGATTGACACTTGCATGCCCGGAGACGTCCGTAAATCCGGATGCATCGATGATCCCGCCCGTGGTGTTAAAGTAGACCGCCGTCGATTGTTTTACCGGATTGCTGTACCGATCACCCACCTGGACGGTGATCTGGTCGGTCATGTCAAGGTAATCATACGCCGGGAAATTGTGAATATGCGGCGCCACAGAGAAATGTGCCTGATCGGGCAAGCCGGCATTCACGGTAATGAGAACCGGCGTCGACTGGACGACAACATTATCCGTTTTGCGGGTAAGTGTTGCGAAGAGCTGCAATACGCCCGACACCGTTCCGCTGTTGATAATAGTCGCAACTCGCCCTGCGGCATTTGTCAGGGAAGCTGACGGCGACACATACGCACCGCCGAGTACCGGCGTACCGACGATACTGAAGTGTACGGTATCCTGATGATCGATATCGATCGGGTAGCCGAGTGAATCGCGGACTTCCCAGGTGATGACCGATGATTCAGTTCCGCCCACGCCGTAGACGGCAATCTGATTTGTACTGACCCCGATGAGCGCTATCGAGTGCGCGGTTCCCGTACCGCTGTCGCGCACAACGCCGGTAGTCGTATCTCTGGTCAGATAGATATCCTGGTATGTCGCACCGCCCGCCACGAACGACAGGGCAACCGACTGTGTCTTGTAGCCATTCTTTGAATACTTCAGACTTGCCGACAGATTCGGGAGACCTTTCAGGTCAACAGAAAAGACGTAGGACCCGTCGCTGGCGCTCAGGACGCTGTCTGTCACCAGAGAGGATGTCAGGAGCACGGAAGCATTGAGCAATGGTCCTTTGGTGGACGCGTCAAAAACACGGCCCAGAATCTGGCCAACTGTGGAGCCGAGATCGACCTGCAGAAGGACATTCCCGAGGTTCGACGATTGTCCTTTATGGACAGTTTGAACGATCTGTCGGGTTCTGAATCCGGTCTTGCTCACGGTGATGGCAACCGGGAGCGAGTCGCGATCGACAAGATCGATCACAAACGTGAAGTACCCGTCGATTGACGTCTGCACCTGATCCGAGAAGCCGGGGACGGAGTAGATGACCGTCGATCCCCTCAGGGGATAGAGTGTCATGCTGTCCCGAACGGTACCGTTGATCAGAGCTGAAGTACTCAGGTCCTGAGTCATGTGGAACGCCACCGACACCTGCGTATTTGCCGCCATGACAAACGTGTTCACGGAGGTGACATAGCCCCGGGCGATGACGGTGATGGTTGTTTGCACCGAATCCCCGCCCTGGTCGTATTCAAAACTATAGTTTCCGTTCGCGTCCGTATGCGTGGAATCGATCAACCCCCCCGCATTCCGAAGGACCGTAGCGTTCGAGATCGGGAGCGAGGTGGCAAGATCACTCACCGTTCCGGACACACTCACTTTCTTCGAAAGAGGGTTGTTGTTCGAAGTCGACGGCGGAAGGTCTTTACAGTTCCACGCGCCGAGCAGGAGTACCCCTATCAGCAGAACAACGTATGTTTTAGAGTTCATAGAATGGTTTCCTTGAGAAATAAAGTATCATCGTCGTCGTTCGTAACGGTTCGCCCGGTTACTTCTTGTCGAATTCTTTTTCCAACGCTTTCCGTTTATTATTGATGAGCTCGTCCTGGCTGAACCTGTTCTCCATACGGCCGCGGATCGGCTGCGACAATTCTGCCTTCAGAAGTATAATGAGCTCGCTCTTAGTCTTTTGCGTCGATTCAGATCCAAAAATGTACCTCATCCCGAAGAACCACCAGGGGAGATCCTTCAGTACCGGTACGCCTTCACGCGTTTCCTCGTTATCGGTGATATAGAGACCGCCAATGACGGTTTCTTCTCCATCAAACAGGAGCGCATGCGTTTGAATTTCGGTCTTGTTCACTTCGGGTCCGGTTTGACCGACATCAGCAGTGCTGTTTTCGATGTCGACATTGAGATAGATGAAATCGGTATCCGACTGCGTGAACACGGTCGGTGTGACATTGATAATCACGCCGGTCTGAACCTGCGTATTAATGGAATTTCCCGCTACGTCACGTGTGACGATGAAGATATTCTTGCCGATCTGGATCTTGCCCTGCTTACCGTTTCGGACGGTCAGTTCGGGGCTGGTGATGACGTCTCCGAGCTGATTTGACCCGAAGAATTTGATCAGAGCGTCGATGTTCGCAAACGTAAATTCCGGAGGAGATTGCAGCAGAGCGATGGCATGATCAAGATTCACATTATTACCGCTCGGCGGAACAGTATTCAGTGTATCACCCTTCGTCGTACCGGCCGCATTGTAGAATGCCATTGTCGGCTCTTTCGATTTACTTCGGTAGAAGTCCCAATTGATGCCGTACTGTTGCAATTTCGTCAAATTGGTCTGGAAGAATGCGGCAGAAATTTTCACATCCCTCGCTGAAAGTGTGGGAGGCGGCTCTGCCGGGGTGTTGGGGCTGCTCGGAGTCGTGGCCATCGCCGCGGCAGCACCGGCAGACATGATGCGGATGTAATCCGGCTCCTCGGTATAGGTCAACCCGTTATGAGCAAGGATCGTCTGCAACGCATCTCTCCAGTGCTGGTTGACAATATAGACGCCGATCGGATTCTTCCTCTTTTCGAGGTCGATAATGATTTTCCCCGCATATTGCTTGCTCAGTTCGCCGATAACCAGGAGTGCCTGGTCCATGCGCATGGTGGAATCCAGGGAGACGATCTCCTGAGGATTCACATATCCCTGAGTCCGAAGCCGGGCATCGCGTGATTGCCCGATCATCGGAGAAGCAGATGCAAGTAACAAGAACAACAGGACGAAATATTGCTTTTTCATGGGTGCTCCGTTATTTTTTTACCTAACTGGTTGACCAACTCGTATTGTCAGCTCGTAGCGTTCTGCCACGCCGCCTTTATTCAAGAGACATTCGACCTTCCCTTCATTTGGAATGATCCGCGTGACATAACCGAGATAGACCTTATCGCCTTCCTCAAGCGTGCGGGATTTTTGGTTCTGGTCGATGATAAACGCCTTACCCGGAATAACGGCCTTCAAATCAGAACGCTCAATTTCAATCTCATTCGGCAGCGGCGCCGGAATCTCATGAAGGATGAGCGGTGAAAAAGGATTGATTGTCAGAGTCGCTGGAACGGCCGTGATCTGCCCCGGGGCATTGTTCAATTCGGAAACTGAGGAATAGTATGCCTGGAGCTCCATTTCAAAGAGAACCAGAATCTTCGTTTCGTTTCCTTCCTTGCTCTTCGATTCATATCCGCGGAGACTCAGGTTTGATATTTTGAAGAGGCGCCGGCCGCTTTCTGTATACCAGATAAACTTATAGAGATTATTAAAGGGCGCCTCCCCTTTCAGTGAATACACATTGTAGCCATACGTCCCGAATTCATGGGGCCCGACAAACATCATATCCATTTTCACCTCACCGCTCACGTCCATCGTGCTACTGAGATATCCGTACGTCTCGCCGGTGATATCCCTCGGGGGAACGTCTTTATTGCGCGTTTCCCAGTGTTTCTTCACCGCGTCGAGCTGCGCGGAAGTGGTATTGTATTGATTTGCCAGATCGGGGGTATTCTGCAGCTCGATCTCGATCTTCTTGATTTCCGCCTCGGTGGTCTTGAGCTTCTTCGGCAGCGAGAAGAACGTCAGGAACGAGCCCAGGCACAGAATCACCGCAAGCGTTATTCCCAGCACAATGGTATTTCGGACTATGTATGACACGGTTGTTCTCCGATCAAAGTTCTATTCAACGCATCAGGATTACTGTGTTCCCGCCGTTCCCGGTTTTGCGACCTGGGGCGGAATCGAAATTGCGAAACTGTATACCGGCGGTGCCTTGTCTCGTATTTCTTTCACCTCGACCCGCGACAAGGTTGCATTATCGAACAGTGCGGCGATGCGCGGAATACGGCCGCGGTACAGTGCATATCCTTCCACACTCATTGCACCGTTTGGACCCGCTTTAATGTCGGTAATCCAAACGGCTCCGAGATCCTCAACACCCTTCGTCAGCTGGGCAATGATCTTGTTCCACCGGTCTGCCCCAGGAACAAGCGAATCATAGACGGCGAGTGCCTTCGTATAGCGCGAGATCTGCTCATTCAGACCTGCAATCGCCGCCTTCAGGCGCTCATTTTCATCCATCTTGTCCTGCAGCTGCTCTAGCGTGTGTTTCTTCGTGATGATTTCCTTTTGCATCATCCCGTACTTTGTCGTAAAGAAGAAGGTTGCAAGGAAGACGAGACCAAGCAGAACGTATCCATGCCAACCGAGCTTGAAGGTACGCTGCCCTTCACGGACATTTTCCGGAAGGAGATTGACCTTGTAAAATGCCGGATGACTGTCGTCGAGTGTCTTCCACGCCGTTGCAATGGCCACAGCATATTCAGGGATGAGTTCCTGCTGTTCCGGCGAAAGCAGGGTCGTGTCGAGATAGGGGGTCTTGAGATACTGGACATCGACTTCCGGAAGCTGCTCGTGAATGAACTCGTCAAAATTGATCCTGCGGCTTTCCCCGGCAAGGAGGACTTTGTCAATTCTGGGAATTCCCATGTTGTCCTGCTCCAGGAGCAGACGGCTGTAGACGGTATTCTGGATATTGGGTGAATCGTACCCTTCACCGAGAACAGGGGCAAAATGGAAAAATTCGGTTCCCTTCATGAAGATCAGGCGGGTAAATTCCACACCCACGTAGATGATCGTCGTGATCTCATCCGCGGAGAACCCATAATTTGCGCGTGCAAGGTTCATAAGCGCAACATCGGCAACTTCAATCAGGGCGATGCGCGGCAGACGCCTTCCAAGGAACGGCTTGATTTCCTCCAGCGCGCTCAGCATGCTGGTCCCGTCCTCGCGGACGACGCAGACGAGATTTTTCTCAACAGAATAAAAGAAGTCGATCGCATCCAACGCCGGCTGGACCGCGCGGACGTTGCGCAGCTCGTTTACTGCCTGCTGTTTAAGTTTCTTCCCTTTGAGCCCGAAATCGCTCTCGAGAATATGATAATAGATGCTCGGCTCCGAGATCGCGTAACTCAGGACATACTGCGAGATCGGGTATTTGGAGAGGAGACCGAGAAGAATATTGTTGTTATCGCCGACCGTCTCCTCGGGTGTCGCCGCGGGAGCGAGCGCAAACGTCTCTCCCGTACTGCCGAGGTTATCCATTTCCATGGTAACGGCCTGACGATCCTCCAATTTTGTCGCAAGCGTGACAGACTGGAGTTCGTCAATATAAATGTGCCCCTTCTTGAGCGAGAGTTTCGCCAATTTGAGATCGAGACCGTCGACAAAGACCCCGACCGCTGTATTTCTATTTCCCCGAAGTGATGGCATATGCTACATATCCTTGAAGTTGCTGATATTAATCCCCTGACGGCGAAAGGTTGAGAAGTTGCTGCAGCCTCCGTTTGTTATTTGCAAAATTCATAGCGGTTTCCAGAGAGATCTTTTTGGAAAGATACAACCGCCTCAAATCCTGCTCCATCGTTGTCATACCCAGATCCCCCGACTCGGACATCATCTGGTAAATTTCCGATGTGTTGTTGTTCTTGATCGCCGCCTTGACCGACGGCGTGGCGATCATAATTTCTTTTGCCAAGACACGTCGCTTGTCCAGACTCGTGACAAGCTTCTGAGAGATGACGCACTGAATAATATCAGCCAGACGATGGCGCACGCGTTCCTGCTCTATCGGCGGAACTTCCCCGATGATTCTGTCAATGCTTTCCACAGCGGAAGACGTATGAAGCGTCGAGAATACCTTATGACCGCTGTCGGTAACTTCCAGGGCTGTCAGTATCGTGTCAGGGTCGCGAAGCTCGCCGATGACGATGATATCCGGGTCCTGGCGCAAGGCCTGAACGGTACCTTCCTTGAATGAAAGGACATCCCGGCCGACCTCGCGGTGCCGGATGATGCATCGGTCAGACTTGTGCACATACTCGATCGGCGAGGCGATCACCACGCAATGCGCATCGACGGAATGATTGTTGGCGTCGATGATGCTGTCCAGCGTCGAGCTCTTTCCGGACCCCGTAATTCCGGTCACCAGAATCAGCCCTTCCTTCGTATGGGCCAGACTGACGATACGGGTGACGTTTGGATGGAGTTCGAGATTCTTGAAAGGACGAACGGTGGCATTGATCGCGCGCATGTTCAATGCGATCTGATCAAGATCGAAATACGCATCCGCGCGGAAACGGTACATCTGGTCGTTATGAAAAACCGTATATGAGAAATCGAGATTGCGGTTTTCATAGAGGAACTGGCGCTGGCGCTCGAGCAGAATTGTATGAATGAGAATATTCGTCTCATCAAATGTGAACGTCGGAAGCGTAAGATCGGGCTTTTTCGACCCATGGATCCGGTACCAGATTTTTCCCTGGGAGCCAAATCCGCCAAAGTCGATATCGGACGCGGTTATTTCCGCCATCCTCAGGAGGAATCCGTTGAACATCCGCTTGATGATAACGCGCTCTTCCTGGGACTGACGGGAAACAAGATCACCGATCAGCATCTGGCGTTCCACGCCGTACGCTGTCTCGGGAATATTGGAAACAGTCTGTTTTATGATTGAGATCGCTTCATCCATTGCGTATCCGTTAAAGCTAAGCTTTAGCCTTTCTTATAAACCCCTTGTTTTATCGGCGGTCAATATAGAGAAAAGAACCGGTGTAATCAATCTTAACCGATCTGGCTCCTTTCAATATGTCGAAAACGATCAAATTTAAGCCCTCTGTTAACGATTTTTTTGTATTACCCGTTTTATCCGTTTTAAAACCGACGTAAGCTACGCCCTTTTCCTCAAACACGCAACGCGTCTGTGAGGAATGTCAAGTTTTTGACTTAGTCTTCAGTGGTCGTCGCTATGATTTCTTCAATCGTCGTGACGCCCTGGATCATCCGCTCGATACCGGATCGACGAAGTGTCCACATGCCATCCTTGATGGCCTGCTCGCGGATGGCATTTTCGTCGACTTCGCTGCCTGAGCTGACAATAATCTGTTTGATCTCTTTCGTGAAATAGAGTGCTTCGTGGATCGCAGCTCGTCCCTTCCATCCATCAGTGCACTTCTCACAACCTACCGGTCCGAAGAATGTTGCACCCTTCAACAAATCTTCGGTGAATCCAAATTTCAAATACACCTGCGTATCCTTCTCGGAGAGCTTGATCGGCTGCTTGCAGTTCTCGCAAAGAGTCCGCACAAGGCGCTGCGCGACAACAATGTTGATCGCATAGGCGATGAGAAACGGCTCGACTCCCATCTTGTACAATCGCGCGATGGCGCTCGGTGCGTCGTTTGTGTGCAATGTGGAGAACGTCAGGTGACCCGTGTTGGCGAGTTTGATGGCAATTTCTGCCGTCGCTTTATCACGCATTTCACCAACGAGCACGATATCCGGGTCGTGGCGCAGTATGCCGCGGATTGCCTGATCGAAGTTCATCTTCGGCCCGATCTTGAGTTGCCGCGCACCCCTGATGATGTATTCCACCGGCTCTTCGACGGTCAGCACGTTGACGCTCGGATCGATAACCTGATGAAGCGCTGCGATCAGCGTTGTACTCTTTCCGCTTCCGGTCGGTCCCGTAAGGATTACGATCCCCTGCGGTTTCGAAATCGCTTTATTGAATGCCTCGCGTGCCGGCCCCTGCAAACCGAGCTTGCTCAGGTCGGTGATGACTTTTCTGTCATCAAGGACGCGGATAACGATACTCTCGAACTTATGTTTGAACTCCGTGCCGACGATTGGCATGATGGATACGCGGAAACGAATCTGGTGGCTGTCGACGAGGCGCTGGATGAATCCGTCCTGCGACATTTCACGCTCAAACCGGTCGACGTTCTTGGACCGGTCCTTCACCACCGCTGCGACTGCTTCCGGTGTCGTGTTTTCCTGAACATGCCAGATCTTCAGGTTGCCGTCGATTCTGAAGAAGAATTCCGTCCTGTTGTTCTCTTTGCCGATAATGTGAATGTCGCTTGCCCCCGTTCGCACCGCTTCCACAAGCGCGCCTTCGATAAGATTAACAAGCGCACTCTTGCTGATTTCACTCTCGAGTGCTTCTTCATCAACCGCACCGTCATCTTCGGCGCTCTGCAAATCGACATCGGCATCCGCCAGGAGCTTCAGAAATTCGTTCTGAAGAGGTACCACCTGCTCCATGAGTGACGTGAAGTCCCTCAGGCGGCAATAGCACACTTCATACTTCTTGACCCCGAAATTTCGGGCGATAACGGGAATGTTGCGATCTGTGGGGTCCGCTGCAATGAGAATCAGCTTGTCGGTCTGCTTTTCATCAAAACGCAGCGGGAGGACTTTAGTCTGGATCAGGAGATCCCGATAATTATCGGGGAGCGTGTCAACATACTTCTTGATGAACTCGATACGCGGTTCATCGACGACCTCGTCGTTGAGGTAGACTTCGCGAAAGGCGTAGAGATTCGCGACCTCGCGGAACACCAGGTCGTGATCGACATGAAAATCATTGACGAGAATCTGGCCGAGGTTGCGGCGATTCTTCCGATCTTCCGTCTCACGGGCGTGGAGAGACTTCTCCAGCGTCTCGTAATCGATAATCCCCTTTTTGAGGAGTGTATAACCGATTTTATCGGTTATGTCTATGTCAGCCATTCCAAATCTCCAAAGTTAATCCCCTTATCCGAGAATGGGCTGAGCGGATGCGTTCTCTCAGCCGCCGCCCGGTGCGGTACTCGGATGGAATGTTGCAGTTTCAGATGATACAAGCGTCAACATTGTCAACACCACCATAATGATCAAGCTGATCCAGAGCTGGATGAAGTCGATCGCGTTTCTCATCTTATAGCTCGTCTCGCGCTCATAGTATTCCGCCAGCTGGAGCGCTGTATGCTTCACGGTTCCCGTCTCTGCGCCGGAGTGCAGCCGGGAGATAGCGGTCTTTGTGAAGACACCTGTCGCTTCGAATGCTTCCGTGATGCCGGCACCCTTCTCCACCATCATCGGAATGGCGATGGTTTTAATCTGGTGCTCCATATATTTGTTCCCGCATGCCTCTGCAGCCATTTTAATGACGTCGATATTTTCTCCGGCACCGCTGTACAGAGCGTAGAACACACGGCAGAAGATTTCGATTGCGGTCTTGTGCAGGAGGCTTCCCAGCACGGGCAGCTTCCAGATATATTTGTCCCGCACGAACCGACCGCGGTCGGTGGTAAAGAAGCGGGCGGCAAAGATCGACGGAACAATGATCAGGATCAGGAGGAGGATATAATTTGCCTGAAGAAAATAACTGATCTTAAGCGTGGCATTGGTCATCGGGAACTGTTCCATCGGGACCTTCAGCTGGATGAAGATCTCCGCCATGCTCGGGAAAATGAATCCCACGTAATAGATGCACGCGCCAAACAACGCGATCAACGTTACGATCGGCATGATGAGCGCGCTCTTGAGATTCTTCCGGAATTCCGCCTGACGCTCGAGAAACTTCGCCGTGCTGTCGTAGATGTCGGCCATGTTGCCGCTCTTCGAGGCAAGTCCGAGCATATGTGAGGTAAACCGGCCAAGAATCGATTCCTGTTTGACGAAAACTTTTTCGCTGTCTTTTCCCTGTTTCAACTCGTTATTGATTTCACGGACACAATCGCGGAGAACGCTGTTCTCAATATCGTTCGCCATCAATTGGAGAATTTCATTATAGGGAAGTTTCTGGCGGATCAGATCCGCGCTGACGCGCACGAACGTGACAATTTCTGCCGTCGGGGGCTTCAGCTTCAGATTGAACGGTTTCTTCTTGACGCTGATAACGCGGAACCCCATCTTGGAAAGAGCATCCTGAACTTCCTCTTTCGTGAACGCTTTCTGTTCACCGAGGAGCGGTTTCTCATTTCCTCGCTGTACTTTATATAAGAAGGTCGTACGCGGTAAAACACGGAGAAGCTTGAACTTCCTCTGCGTCGCCATCGACTGCGCCTTCTGCTTCGCGGTTCGCGGGTTTTCGGCCTCCAAAATGCCCTGAACCGCCTTCCCCGTGAGCGATATCCCCTCTATCCGAAATTCAGCCATACGTCAACTCCATGTCTTTCTTCGTGCGTTCTTTATCAGAAACTGCGTTTTTTTGTCATCGCGGGAACAATGTAGAGACCGACAGATAGAAAAACAACTGCCGTGTGAGATAGGCGATACTTTCTGAAATTTCTGCGGAAATGAAACAGAATCGAAAGGTTTCCGGTAAAAACAACCTTCGATTTTCCCCCATTGTGTCTCAAAAATCCCCATTCCCTTGCAATCTCCTTTTCTCTCTCCGAGCTACATCTTGCCGCTACACCGCCTATTCATTTCCTCCCGAATCAGACGGCTTTTCTATTAAATGCCTTGCCGGGGTCGAGAAACAGCTTGTTTCCCGCACTCCCGGCAAAGCCAGATCAAAATGCCCTGCCTCCCCAAGGCCCAAATTTTACCATCCCGTATACGTCAGAGTAGTGTTTCCGACAGAGTCGACTGCACAAACGGCACTCCAGGAACCATCGATCGACGAAGTACCTGTAAATGACGCTGTTCCGCCACTAGCGCTCGTAACGGTATACGATCCGTTGTTATCTGATGCCATTTTGGACGGAATTGTGTAATTAGTATATGTTCCGTTGCCACCGCCCATAGTACCCGGGCGAATCTTGTACTGGTAAGCATTGGCGGCGATATTCACAAGGCTCGACGTTACCCCGTCCTTGTTCGCCTGTTGGCTGTGTGCGCCAAACTGCGAGATTCCGACCGCAATAGCAATACCAACGATGATGACTCCGAGGATGATTAAGAGAAGCTGTTGCTGACCCATAAAGAGCTCCTATCTGTTATTCCTGTGGTGGTTAGTTAGTTTTCTGGTATTGATTCCTTGATCTTTCAGACTACCACATTCTTTACAACGGGCATGCCATGATTTGTAATCAAAATCACAGGGGGGAAACACCAATTCCTTACGTTTTTTTAATATTTTTCCGGACTCCATCGTGCCACATCTTTTCTTAGGAAAAATTTACCATACGCCTGGAAGAATTTTCCGGGAACTCAGATTATTCTCATCTAATGGATTGAAGGGTAAGCACTTCTGCTTCTTGAACGTACCGAAGGAAGGCCAACTGAGTGGAAATCGGATGAGGAGTGATCGAATTCTGTGGAAAACGATCCAAGCTCCGGCAGCCACGAAGCTGCGGGAGAAACTAGAGCGAGAAAATGGGAGCTTACGAGTGGTAGGTTGGTTTCATTGCATACGGAATCGGATCATCCACTCCAGCGCGCTGGAATCCGCGCAAACGCAGCGCGCAACTGTCGCAGATTCCGCAGGCAAGGTCCTCAGACTGATAACACGACCAGGTGAGATGGAATGGAGCTCCTATCTCCACTCCTTTTCTGACGATCTCATGTTTTTGCATGTGAATGACGGGCGTTACGATTTCCATGTTCGTGTCGGGTTTTGTGCCAAGGGCAATCACACGATTATACGCCTCGTAGAATTCGTGCCGGCAGTCCGGATATCCCGAAGAGTCTTCTTCAACCGCTCCGACGAAGATTTTTCGCGCGTGAAGAGTTTCACCCCAGCTTACCGCGATCGCGAGGAGGTTCGCATTTCGGAACGGAACATACGACGAAGGGATGTCTTTGCGTTCCAGGTCGCCATGCTGGACCGCGATCCCGTGGTCCGTGAGGCTTGATCCGCCGATTTGTTGCAGGTGTTCGACATTGACCACGAGGCGTTGACGAACTTTGTAAAAATCAGCGAGGTCATGAAATGCCTTCAGCTCCCGCTTCTCCGTCCGTTGACCATAGTTCAAATGCAGAAAGGCAGGCACGTAGGATTTCTCCGCAATTGCCGCGGTGACACAACTGTCCATCCCGCCGCTCACCAGTACAACCGCTATCTCCCTGTTCATACTCCCCGCGTCTCCGGGCTCCAGACGATCTTGTGCAGTTGAATCTGGAAACGCACGTCCAGCCGG
>Ga0335081_10009168_pt1 | contig 15901 bp, 13 predicted proteins | sample Lox_Sample_35_FD_206713 | JGI IMG/M metagenome (GOLD analysis project Ga0335081, IMG submission 206713) | Soil microbial communities from Loxahatchee National Wildlife Refuge, Florida, United States - Lox_Sample_3.5 | ecosystem: Environmental > Terrestrial > Soil > Wetlands | place: USA... | reverse complement strand
GGCTACGCCGAGAAGGCCATCCGGGAAGCGGCCTGGCATACCTGCTGGAATGACCCGGACGCCGCTTTCGAGGACGCGGTACACCATTGGCTGGATACCGTGCTCGACGGGCCGGTAGCCGGCCAGCTGACCAAACTTGTCGCTCAACTCAACCCGCATGCCGCAAGTGACGCGCTGGGCCAGAAACTACTCGCGCTGACCGTGCCCGGCATACCCGACGTCTACCAGGGCACCGAGCTGTGGGACGACAGCCTGGTCGACCCGGACAACCGCCGCCCGGTGGACTATGCCGCTCGCAGAGCCGCCCTGAAAGCATTGCAACATCCTAAAATCCGCGTCGTCACCACAGCGCTTCGGCTGCGACGCTCCCGTCCGGACAGCTTCCTGCACGGCGAATACGTTCCCGTGCTCGCCAGCGGCCAGGCCAGCGATCATATTGTGGCGTTTCGCCGCGGTGACGACATCCTGGTCGCGGTGACCCGCTGGACGGTGCGGCTGGCCGAAACGGGCTGGGGTAACACCGTGGTGCCGGTGCCCAACGGCTCCTGGACAGACACGCTGACCGGCGCCATGGCAAGCGGACCGACGTCGGCCGCCAAATTGTTCGGGGACCTGCCCGTCGTGCTGCTGGAGCGCGATCATGACTGAATTCCGGGTCTGGGCACCCATACCCGCGGCGGTACGGCTCGACGTCGACGGTGCATTGCACGCGATGACGCGATCGGATGACGGCTGGTGGCACGCGACCGTCGAGACATCACCGGACGCCCGCTACGGATACCTGCTCGACGACGACCCCGCCGTGCTGCCCGACCCGCGATCGCCGCGTCAACCCGACGGGGTGCACGCCCGTTCGCAGTTGTGGGACGCCGCAGCGGCGGCATGGACTGACGGCGATTGGCGTGGCCGGTCGGTCGAAGGCGCGGTGATCTACGAATTGCACGTCGGCACGTTTACCGGCGCCGGCACGTTCGACTCTGCCGTCGAAAAGCTGGACTACCTGGTAGATCTCGGGATCGAGTTCGTCGAGCTGATGCCGGTGAACTCCTTTGCCAGCACCCACGGCTGGGGATACGACGGTGTGCTGTGGTACAGCGCGCACGAACCCTACGGCGGCCCCGATGGCCTGGTCCGGTTCGTGGACGCCTGCCACGCAGGTGGTTTGGGGGTACTGATCGACGCGGTGTTCAACCACTTCGGCCCGTCGGGGAATTATCTGCCGCGGTTCGGCCCCTACCTGTCGTCGGCGAGTAACCCGTGGGGGGAAGGCATCAACATCGCCAACGCCAACTCCGACGAGGTGCGGCGCTACATCATCGGGTGTGCGTTGCGCTGGATGCGCGACTTCCACGCCGACGGCCTGCGGCTGGACGCCGTACACGCGCTGGTGGACACCACGGCCATCCACATTCTCGAGGAGCTCGCCACCGAAACGGACTGGCTGTCAAGGCAAGTCGGTCGCCCGCTGTCGCTGGTCGCCGAAAGCGACCTCAACGACCCACGGCTGATCACCCCGCGCGATCGCAACGGCTACGGGATAACCGCGCAATGGGACGACGATGTCCATCACGCCATCCACACCGCGGTGTCCGGCGAGCGCCAGGGGTATTATGCGGACTTCGGTTCACTGGCCACGCTCGCGGAGACGCTGCGCCACGGCTTCTTTCACACCGGGACCTATTCGTCGTTCCGGAAGCGTCGTCACGGGCGACCGCTGGACACGTCGACCATCCCGGCTACCAGATTGCTCGCCTACACGTGCACTCACGATCAGGTCGGCAACCGGGCTCTCGGGGATCGCCCATCGCAGAACCTGACCGGCGGCCAGCTGGCGATCAAGGCCGCCCTTGCGCTCGGATCACCCTACACCGCAATGCTTTTCATGGGCGAAGAATGGGGGGCGTCGACGCCGTTCCAGTTTTTCAGCTCGCATGCCGAACCGGAGCTGGCCCGGGCCACCGCCGAGGGGCGTAAAGCCGAGTTCGCCGAGCACGGCTGGAATCCCGACGACATTCCCGATCCGCAGGACCCGCAGACATTTCAGCGCTCCAAACTGAATTGGGATGAGGTCGACTTCGGCGAACACGCCCGCCTGCATTGCGTGTATCGCGATCTGATCGCCCTGCGACAGAGCGAGGCCGATATGGCCGACCCCTGGCTAGAGCACCTCACTGTCGACTACGACGAAGACCAACGCTGGATTATAATGCGCCGCAATAGGCTTGCAATTGCCTGCAACCTCAACACCGAGGCGGTAAGTGTGCCGATCAGCGGTGAACTGGTGCTGGCCTGGAATTCGGCGATCATCGGTGACAAAACCACTGATCTACCCGCACATTCGTTTGCGATACTGCGCTGTGGATAACTGATTAGCGCCGGCGCGGGGAACCGCCGATGATGCGCTGATGAGTCATTCCGAGCTATTGCCGATCCCGCCCATCGACACCGCCACCGACCCAGTGTATTCAGCTTCCGATCTACGGCAGCGATGGCGTGCCCTGATGGGACCACTGGGATTTGGTCAGAAGTTGCTGTGGTTCGGCTTTCTTGGACCGGATCGCCGTATGATGAAGGCGCTCAGCCAGGTTGCTGTCGGTCCGCGACCGCAGGCCCGATTCCTGAAGAATCTCATGTCAGCACTGCGCACGCTGCTCGACGGGATGGCGCCCGGCACCACTGTGGCATTGTTGCTGACCGGACCTGGGCACGGCCCGGTCTCGCCGGCGGACCGGCTGTGGTCGAAGTCGTTGACCGAAATGGCCGAACGATTTACCGTACCCGTCGAACCGATCTTTCGCGCCAACGATGAATCGCTCCAGCAGGTCGAGCCGGCCTGACGCTGGAGCGCATAATCATCGAAGCGATGTGGCCTCGAGGGTGGTTATCCGCGAACCTGAGGAGCCGCGCTTGGGTGCAGTGTCGAGCGGCCGGGCGTCATCTGTAGTGGCAGTCACCTCGGCGGCCGCGACGCCGTTCGAGGAGCAGCCTTAGGCCATGCTATGCCGGCCAGCGCGACGACAACACATGCGGCGCCCACGGTGGCCAGGTGGCTGCGCCGATCAGGTGGCCGCCGCTCATTTGGGCAACGATACGGGGGCCTTTCAGTGCGCTGTTGTCGTATACAGTCGCGGAGTCGCAGCGGGTAATCGCTCTGATGACGAGTGCCTAAAGGCGTAGCAATTAGCTACATCGCCCGGGCGACACGGAAAGGGCTCGAGCCCGAGCTGAGGCCGAACCTCCGCATAGCCTGAGCAACAAGTTCGTCATCGATGTCAACAGTGGTGCGCGACATACGCCAATGATGCGTATCAAAAGCGCTTAAACGCTCGGACGGCCGTTGCTGCGCACCGCGTCGGCAATGGCGTCGGCGAGTGGATCGAGCTCATCGGCAGTCAGGTCTGCGATGGTGATGCGAATTCCCGGCGATGTGCGAATCCGGAACCGTGTTCCCGGCGCCGCGGCCCAACCCGCACTGAGCAGCCGGGTGATCGCGACCGTCTCGTCTGGCACCGGAACCCACACGTTGAGGCCAGATCGACCGTGGGCGGCGACGCCGCGCTCGGCCAACTCGGCGCATAACCGGGTGCGGTTACTGGTGTATTGCTCCTCGGCCCTGCGGATGAGGCGCGTCGCCGCCTCGTCCGACCACAAGCCGACTGCCAGATCCTGCAGTAGGTGGCTCACCCAGCCCGGCCCGAGCCGCAGGCGGCCGTGCACGCGCTCGACGGTGCGGTGGTCTCCGGCGAGGACGGCGACGCGCAGGTCAGGACCATAAGCCTTAGATGCCGATCGCACGAAAGCCCAGTGGCTGGTCGATCCGGCCAATGTGTGCAACGACACGCCGGAAATGCCTGCGCAGTGATCGTCTTCGACAAGAAGCAGATCGTCGGCCCGGCCGGCCAACGATCCACGTAGCGCATCCGCGCGATCCGCGGATAGCGCCGCACCGGTCGGGTTTTGCGCGCGATTCGTGATGACCAGCCCCCGCACTCCGCGCGCAAGCGCCCGGGCCAGGTCGGCAACCAGCGGCCCGTCGTCGTCGACTTGCACTGGCTCGGCCGAAAGCCTCAGCGCGGCAAGAAGATCAAGCAAGTTGGCCCAGCCCGGGTCCTCGACGGCCACCCGGTCACCCGGACGCAGGTGCGCAGTGAGCGCCCGCTCAATGCCGTCCAGCGCCCCGCTGGTCACCGCGAGGTGAGCGGCTGGGACGTCATCCGCGGACAGCGCAGCACGGGTGAACTCGACCAACTCGTGCGACATGGCCGGCTCCCCGTACAGCACCGAGCGGCGGGCGGCCGGGCTGGCCGCCAGGGCGGCCGCGATGGGTAACAGTGCCGGGTCCGGGTTGCCGGTCGACAGGTCGCGCACGCCCGCGGGGACGTCAAGCCCGAGCAGGGAGCGCGGGGTGGTCGCAGGGCGGTGCCGCACTCGAGTGCCGCGCCGCCCGGCGGTCTCGACGGCCCCGCGATCGCGCAACAGACGGTAGGCCGCGGCGGCGGTATTGGCGTTTACGCCGAGCTGAGCGGCCAGTTCCCGAACCGGCGGCAGCGCATCGCCGGGTGCCAGGGTTCCTGCCGAGATTGCCTCTTCGACGTTGGCGGCTATGGATTTCGCGCCTGTCCCGGCTATGCTAAATTGTACTGGCACGCAAATAATTATGTACTGGTACAATATCGAAGGCAACCCGTTGGAAACCACATACCAGCCCACGCCGCGCACTACGCCCACCCGCTATCGGGAACGCGCTCACTACGACCGCAAAACTGTCCACGACATCCTGGATGAGGCCCTGATCTGTCACCTGGGCTACCTCAGCGCCGGCAGGCCGGTGGTCTTGCCGATGGCGCACACCCGCCGTGGCCAAACCCTCTACCTGCACGGCTCCACCGGTAGCGGCCCGATGCTCGCCGCCAAAGCGGCACCATCGGATCTACCGGTCTGCGTCACCGCCACCCTCGTCGACGGGCTAGTGCTGGCCCGCGCGGCAATGCACCATTCGGTGAACTTCCGCTCGGTGGTCGTGATCGGCAACGCGAACCTGGTCGAAGACCCGTCGGAGAAACTGCGGGCGCTGGGCTCTCTGCTGGATCACATCGCATCGGGGCGCGCCGCGGACTGCAGGACCCCGAATGCGCGTGAGCTCGCCGCGACCGGGGTGCTCGCCATCGACCTCGTCGAGGTCTCGGCCAAGGTGCGCACCGGCGGGGCGGTTGACGATCCGCAAGACTGCCTGCTGCCGCACTGGGCCGGCGTGGTGCCGGTGAGCCTGACGGCCGGTACACCGGTCCCGGCCGGCGACCTCGATCCCGGGACCCCGGTGCCGTGGTATCTGACTCCTTACAGCAGGTACCGGTAGGCCGGCGAACCGGGCTCCAGGGTTTCGACGTGGATCTCCGTCGCCCGCATCCGGGCCAGCAGGCCGTCGAGATCGGCCGATGACCCCAACTCGATACCCACCAGCGCCTCACCGGTCTCCCGGTTGTTGCGCTTGACGTACTCGAACAAGGTGATGTCGTCATTGGGTCCGAGCACCTCGTCGAGGAACCGGCGCAACGCGCCGGGCTCCTGCGGGAAGTCCACCAGGAAGTAGTGCTTGAGGCCGAGGTGGATCAGCGAGCGCTCCAGCACCTCGCCGTAGCGCGACACGTCGTTGTTGCCGCCCGAGATGAGGCACACCACGGTAGACCCGGGCTCGATGTCGGCTTCCAGCAGACCCGCGACCGACAGCGCGCCCGCCGGCTCGGCGATGATGCCCTCGTTCTGATAGAGGTCCAGCATCGCGGTGCATACCGCTCCCTCGTCGACCGTGGTGATCGACACCATGTCACCGGCGGCGGCCAGCGCGGCATAGGTCAACGTTCCCGCCCGTCTCACCGCGGCGCCGTCGACGAACTGGTCGACATAGTCCAGCGTCACCGGCTCGCCGGCGGCCAGCGCGGCCATCATCGCTGCCGCGCCGGCCGGCTCGACACCCAGCACCGCCGTGTTCGTCGTCCGCTCGGCCAGGTAAGTGGTGATGCCGGCGATACAACCGCCGCCGCCCACCGGGACCACGACCAGGTCGGGCTCGTTGTCGAGTTGATCTAGCAGCTCGACGGCGATGGTGCCCTGGCCAGCGATGGTGCGGACGTCGTCGAACGGGGGAACCAGCGTCGCGCCCGTGCGTGCCACGTCGTCGAGCGCGGCCTCGGCCGCCAGATCGTAGGTCCTCCCGCCCACGATCAGCTCGATGAACTCCCCGCCGTGGTAGCGGATTCGGTCACGTTTTTGTTTCGGCGTTTTGGCGGGCACATAGACGCGGCCGTGTACACCCAGCATCCGGCACGCATACGCGAAGCCCTGCGCGTGGTTACCCGCCGACGAGCACACCACGCCTGCGGCCAGCTCCTCGTCGGACAGCTGCACCAATAGGTTGTAGGCGCCGCGCAGCTTGTAGGAGCGGACCGTCTGCAGGTCTTCGCGTTTGAGGGAGACCTGCGCGCCGGTGATCGCCGACAACCGATCGCTGTGCTGCAGTGGGGTGGGCGTGACCACCGGGGCGATCCGCTGCGCCGCGCTGTCAACGTCAGCCGCAGAAAGCAGAGGCAGCGGTGACCTACTCTGGCTCAGTTCGGCGGACACCGGTCAATGGTGCCACGCCACCCAACTCCGGGATTCAACTCACCGGGGTCAACACGAACACCGGAATCTGGCGGTCGGTCTTTTTCTGGTACTTGGCGTAGTCCGGCCAGGCCGCGACGGCTCGTTCCCACCAGGTGGCCTTCTCGTCGCCGAAGACTTCGCGGGCGTCGTAGTCGTGGGTGACGGCACCGTCCTGCAACTCGACCCGCGGGTTTTCGACGACGTTGTAGTACCAGACCGGGTGCTTCGGCGCCCCGCCGAGTGAGGCGACGATTGCGTACTCGCCGTTGTGCTCGACCCGCATCAGCGGGGTCTTGCGGAGTTTGCCGGTCCTGGCTCCGACGGTGGTCAGCAGAATGACGGGCTTTCCCTGCAGGTATGTGCCTTCGGTTCCGCCGGATTCGATGTACTTCTCGGCTTGCTCACGGGACCAATCGACTGGGCTGGGTGCATATTCACCTGAAAGCGGCATAACCACCACCTTAAGACCACTCGTGGCCGCTAGCAGTGGGCAGCACATCCGACTTTCGGGCACCCGAAACAAGACTAGAGGCTACCCTTAATCTGTGACTAGCCCCACCCATACCTCGGACGTACTGATCGCCGGCGTTCCCTGGCCGCGGCACAAGCTGTTCGCTGTGACCGCGGGTTTCGTTACGCTGCTGCTGGTGGGGGCATTGACCACCAGCGTGGCGCCGTCAGTGCTCTGCGCTGCCGGAGTCGCTGTCGTGGTCGGAGTGGTCCTCAAAGCGCTGACGCACCCCCGGAACCCGGGCCTCGATGGTGAGGCCAAACCCGCGGTGCTCACGCCTGAGTAGCGCGCGCAACGCCGCGAAGCCAAGCTGCCGAAAGGCTATCGCGGCCAGGCCGAGAGGTTCGCCAAGCAGCGCCGTGTGCAGGTATGGCGCGCCGAGTTGGCCCGTGTCACCGCGGATTTCGAGAGTCGGCGGGTGCGCGTGACCGAAGGCGGCAAACGGTTGGCCACGATCTGCAACCAACTGCAGGCGGCACACCTCACCAAGACCCAGTGGCGGGACAAGTGGGGGGTGCGCCCGTTACCGCATCGAGGCGATCGGTTCCGCTGATGAGCCGTTCGGCAACCTCACCATCACCGTCACCCCCGCAGGCGAGGTCAGTCTGAGGCTGCCCCAACCCTTGGAATACCTGGCCAACGCCAAACACGGCCGCTACATCCTGTCCGGTACCGCGGTGTTTTGCTACCGGGACAAGGACTGGCTGGCTAGGATCACCGGCGGGAAATCGGTGGCCTACACCCTCACCGCCAAACCCGGCCGGGCCGCCCGTTATCTGACCGCATCGTGGGCGACCCCGCCACAGACCTCCACCGCGGGACCCGAACCTGACGCCGACATTGGGGTGCGCGGCCAGGATGGTGTTCTCAATGTTGGCCGGCGACATGTTCTTTCCGGCCGCATTGGTGATCAACTCCTTCTTACGGTCGATCACCCGCAGATAGCCTTGCGCGTCGACCTCGAGGATGTCGCCGGTGGATTCCCAGTACGGATTCCAGGGCATAACCCTCGAACAGCAGGTTGGTATGGGTCATCTCCACACCCTTGGGGTTTCCGGTAGTCCCGGATGTGTAGATGAGAGTGACGATGTCGTCGGGTTGCACTGCCCGCATCACATCGCTGAGCGTACGTCCGGGGTCACGGGGCACGGAACTCATTGCCTGATTTCTACGAGGCGTCGCGATTCGCCCGCGCTGATGCTCGATTGCCGGAGCCCCGAGTACGTTGGCGATCAAAGCACAGATCCTGGCCTACCGGTTCTAGCCCGACACACGAGAGGGTACGGCGATGGCAGCCACGCTGATCACCGGTGCGAACGTGTGGGACGGTATCTCCGAGCACGCGGTGCCGCGGCAGGTGCTGGTCGTCGACGGCCGTATCCAACGGTTGGCCGAGGCAATCGAGCCGCCGCCGGACGCACGGGTGGTCGACCTGCCCGGCCACACCCTGACACCCGGGTTCATGGACTGCCATACCCACGTAACGTTGACACCGCAGGCCGGTCTGGCTGTGACCGCCGACTCCAGCACCGCGAAGGCGCTGAAGTCGCTGCCGGTGCTGCAGGCCTTGCTCATGAACGGGTTCACCACGGTCCGCGATTTGGCCTGCGGGGACCCCGACTACCCGACCATCGACCTGCGTGATGCGGTGGCGGCCGGCGTCGTCGACGGTCCGCGGATGCTGGTGGCGCCGCATATGATCTCCGCACGCGGGGGCCACGGCGACTTCAGCGGAATGGTCGCCGACCAATATCAAGGCCCGGCGCGGCCGCTGGAATTGGCGGCGGCCGATGGTGACGACGAGATCCGCACCAGGATCAGGCAAGAGATCCGCGCCGGCGCCGACTGGATCAAGTTTGCGGCCACTGGCGGCTTCGCCTCACCGTCGGACGACCCCGGCCTCGCCACCTATAGCCAGCAGGAAATGGACGTTCTGGTGGCAACAGCCGCCGACCTCGATATCCCGGTCACTCCACACAGTTACGGCGACGAAGGCACCCAGCGCGCCGTTCGCGCCGGGGTTCGCAGTATCGAACACGGAAACCTCGCGTCGACCCAAACATTGGAAATGATGGAGGACGCCGGGGTGTTTTTGGTGCCCACCCAGTACGCGATCCTGTCCGCCGCTCGGCGGGACGAAAATGACCCCTACTGGGCCGCCGTCCCCGAACACACGCGCCACAAGTTCCAGCAACACCGCGGAGCTTTGTTGGACGCTGCCGAGCGACTGGCCGCGAGTAAGGTCCGGATCGCATTCGGAACCGACGCCGGAATGTTTCCCCACCAAGACAATTGGCGCGAGTTCCCAATGATGGTGTCCACCGGTATCACTCCTTTGCGCGCCCTGCAGGCAGCCACCAGCATTGCGGCCGAACTGCTCCGCCTAGACGACGTCGGCGTGATCGCCGAGGGCAAGATTGCCGATCTGATCGCCATGCCCGGCGATCCCTTCGCCGACATCGAGGTCACCGGTCGTGTCGATTTCGTCATGAAAGACGGTGTCATCTACAAACATCCGGCACCGGCACTGGCTGGATCTGCGATAGACTAACAGACCGCCGGCGAGCGTAACGTCACTGCGAATTCGCGCCGGCTTTTTCGCCGTGGCGTTACGCTCGCGCGGTCGAGCGGGTTGCCCGCTTGCTCAGCCGCCTAAGCACCCCGGACCGAGCAGCTCCTTGAGGTCGCCCATCAATGCCGGCGACGGTGTCACCCGCAGCGAGTGGTCAAGCTCAAGTGTGGTGATCCGGTCCCCGCTGATGAGCCGCAGATGCACCTGCGAGGTTCCCGGATGGCGGGCCAGCACCTGCTTGAGCGCACTCACCTTGTCGAGGGTGCACTGCCGGGTGGGCAGGATGACCGCTAGCGGTCTGTCCGGCTGCGCGTTAGAAAAGTCAGGCACCACAAGGTCGTTGGCGATCAGGGCGATCCGGTCGTCCCGGATCGCCACCTTGGCATTGACCAGCACAACCGCGTCATCGACGATGTCGGCACCGTAGGTGGAATACGCGTGCGGGAAGAACATCACCTCGATGCCGCCGGTGAGGTCCTCCAATTGAGCTGATGCCCAGGACATTCCGCTTTTGTTGACTCGCCGGTTGACCGAAGCCAGGATGCCGCCGACCCGCACCTGAGTGTCGTTGGGGATATCGCCGTCAAGTATCGCCGGAATCGCAGTGTCGACCTGCGATGTCAGCAGGTGCGCCACCCGATTGAGCGGATGCCCGGACACGTACAGGCCCAGCATCTCCCGTTCCAGGGCCAGCTTGTGTTTATCCTCCCACTCGTCGTCGGGCACCTTGATGGTGAACACCGCGTCGGTGCCGGAGTCGCCGCCGCCGAACAGGTCGAACTGCCCCATCGCCTCGGCCTTCTTGGTGCCCAGCACCGAGTCGACGGCGTCGGTGTGCACCAGAAAGAGCCCTTTGCGGGCATGACCCAGTGAATCGAATGCGCCCGCTTTGATCAGTGACTCGGTGACCTTCTTGTTGCACGCCGAGATGTCGATCTTGTTCAGGTAGTCCGAGAAGTCGGTGAACTTACCTTTGTCGCTGCGGGTTTTGACTAACGAACCCACAACGTTGGCGCCGACATTGCGCACCGCACCCAACCCATAGCGGATGTCGGCGCCGACCGACGCGAAGTTCAGGCCGGACTCGTTGACGTCCGGCGGCACCACCGTGATGCCCAGCTTGCGGCAGTCGGCAAGATAGACGGCCGCCTTGTCCTTGTCGTCGCCGACTGAGGTCAGCAGGCCGGCCATGTACTCGGCGGGATAGTTGGCTTTGAGGTAGGCGGTCCAGTAGGAGACCATGCCGTAGCCGGCGGCGTGTGACTTGTTGAACGCGTAGTCAGCGAAAGGCAGGATGGTGTCCCACAGCGCCTTGATGGCGGCGGGAGAGAACCCGTTGGACTGCATGCCGGCCGAGAAGCCTTCGTACTCCTTGTCGAGCACCTCGCGCTTCTTCTTGCCCATCGCCTTGCGCAGAATGTCGGCTCGGGCCAACGAGTATCCGGCCACCTTCTGCGCGATGCGCATGATCTGCTCTTGATAGACGATGAGGCCGTAGGTCTCGGCCAGGATCTCCTCGAGCGGTTCGGCCAGCTCCGGGTGAATGGGTCGGATGGCCTGGCGCCCGTTCTTACGGTCGGCGTAGTCGTTGTGCGCGTTCTGGCCCATCGGCCCCGGTCGGTAGAGTGCGATGACGGCGACGACGTCTTCGAACCCGGTCGGTTGCATGCGGCGCAGCAGGTCACGCATCGGCCCGCCGTCGAGCTGGAACACACCCAGGGTGTCGCCGCGGCCCAGCAACTCATAGGTGGGCTTGTTGTCCAGCGGCACGGATTCCAGGTCGAGGTCAATTCCCCTGTTAGCCTTGATGTTGTCGATCGCATCACCAATGATCGTCAGGTTGCGCAGACCCAGGAAATCCATTTTCAGCAGGCCGATGGCTTCGCACGACGGGTAATCCCAGCCGGTGATGATGGCCCCGTCCTGCGGTCGCTTCCACAGCGGGATGGCCTCGATCAGCGGCTCGCTGCTCATGATCACCGCGCAGGCGTGCACGCCGGCGTTGCGGATCAGACCCTCCAGGCCACGTGCAGTTTGGTAAATGGTGCGGACGTCGGGGTCGGTTTCGATCAGCCCGCGGACCTCGGCGGCTTCCTTGTAGCGCTCATGGTTCGGGTCGGTGATGCCGGACAGCGGAATGTCCTTGGCCATGATCGCCGGCGGCAGCGCCTTGGTGATCCGGTCGGCGATGGCAAACCCGGGCTGGCCGTAGTGGATCCGCGCCGAATCCTTCAGTGCTGCTTTGGTTTTAATGGTGCCGAAGGTAATGACCTGGGCCACCCGGTCGTGGCCCCACTTGTCGGCGGCGTAGCGCACCATCTCACCACGACGACGGTCGTCGAAGTCGATGTCGATGTCGGGCATCGATGTGCGCTCGGGGTTGAGGAACCGCTCGAAGAGCAGACCGTGTGGAATCGGGTCGATGTCGGTGATGCCCAGGGCGTAGGCGACCAGCGATCCGGCAGCCGAGCCCCGGCCGGGGCCGACCCGGATGCCCACCGAGCGCGCGTAGTTGATCAGGTCGGCGACGATCAAGAAGTAGGACGGGAAGCCCTTGGCGCAGATGACGTTGATCTCGTAGGCAGCCCGCGCGGCGTAACCGTCCAGCGGGCCGGCGGGAAAACGCCTACTTAGCCCGGCGTCCACCTCGTGGCGCAGCCAGGACGCCTGATCGTGCCCCTCGCGCACCGGGAACACCGGCATTCGGTTGCGCGGCGCCCACACGTCGGCGTAGGAATGCACCCGCTCGGCGATCAGCAACGTGGAGTCGCAGGCGCCCGGCACCTCGTCGTCCCAGATCTGGCGCATCTCGGCGGCCGACTTCAGGTAGTAGCCGTCGCCATCGAACTTGAAGCGGTTCGGATCCGACAGCGTCTTGCCGGTCTGCACACACAACAGCGCCTCGTGGTTGTGCGCGGCGTCGCGGGTGACGTAGTGGCAGTCGTTGGTGGCCAGCGGCGGAATGCCCAGCGTGCGGCCGATCTCGAGCAACCCGTCACGGACCCGTCGTTCGATCGTCAGCCCGTGGTCCATCAGCTCGAGGAAGTAGTTGTCCGCCCCGACGATCTCCCGCCACTTGGCGGCCGCCTCAAGCGCCTCGCGGTGCTGTCCCAGACGTAGCCGGGTCTGCACCTCTCCGGACGGGCAGCCGGTGGTGACGATGATGCCGTCGGCGTCTTCGGCGACGAGATCGGCATCCATTCGCGACCACTTGCTCAGCTGGCCCTCGAAGGAGGCCAGCGAGGACAACTTGAACAGGTTGCGCAGGCCGGTGGCGTTCTCGGCCATCATCGTCAGGTGCGTGTAGGAGCCGCCCCCGGAGACGTCGTCGGCCTTCTGGCTGGGGTCACCCCAGGTGATGCGCCGGGTATCGAAGCGTGAGCCGGGCGCGATGTATGCCTCGACGCCGATGATCGGCTTGATCCCGACCTTCGTCGCCGCGTTGTAAAACTCGCTGGCGCCGAACATGTTTCCGTGATCGGTCATCCCGATCGCGGGCATTCCCAGCCGCTCGGCCTCGGCGAGCATCGGCGTGATCTTCGCGGCACCGTCCAGCATCGAGTACTCGGTGTGGTTATGCAGATGCACGAAGGACCGCGAAGAAGAACCGCTCATAGGGACGCCAGTCTATGACCGAGCACCGACGGGATCTCGGCGTGTCGCAGAGTGTGTCTTGCGGCCACTGTCTGTACAGCTCGACGAGCCGCTTCAGCGACCTTCTCGAGACGCCTTGTCACATCCACCACTTTGGCCTCTGGCCGGAAGGATGCGCTTTGTGCCCGCCTCCGAGCGACAAGCACGCAACAGCCCGGCCACTGGATTTGTCGCTGGTAGGCGGGCAAATTGTGGACCTTCCGGCACAGAGACTCATGTGGCAACTGCGACCAATGCGGCAGTAGTGGCCAGCGATGTCCCTGACTGGCCAACTCGCCGGCAAACGGCCCTTTGACTGGACGTAGCCGCTATATAACAGGGCGCCTAGTCGCTGGGCCCGCCGCGCAATCGCTGACCGATCCGCAGGGCCGGCAGCAGCAGGCTGCGCGGTGCGTATCTGCCGCCGGTGCTGACGAACTTGGGCACCACGCCGGGCACCACGCTGCGCCTGCCGTGCAGCATCCCGCGGATCGCGGCCTCGGCGACATCCTGCGGGGAGACCTGCGCGACGCCAATGCTCCACCGTGCAGCGTTGGCGATCTCGGCCCACTCCGTCGGCACCGGGCCCGGACACAGGACCGTGCACGACACTCCGGTTGCGTGCAGTTCCTCGTGGACGGCTTCGGAGAACGTCTGCACAAAGGCCTTGGTAGCCGAATAGACCGCCATCCCGGGCGTCGGCTGGAAGCCCGCGATCGACGCGATGTTCAGCACCGCACCGGCACCGCGCTCGACCATGCCGGGCAGGGCCGCGTGGGTGAGTTCCATCAACGCCAGCGCGTTGACGGTGACTTGTTCACTCTCCCGTTCGATCGGCAGCGTGTAGAAGACCCCGCTGGTGCCGAAGCCGGCGCTGTTGCACAAACCGGCGATCGGTTCGTTGCGGAGCCGGTCCGCCAAGTTTGCGCGGGCGTCACTGTCGGCGAGATCCAGCGGCATGACCTCGACTGCGACCGAGTTTTCCTTGCCCACCTCGTTGGCGAGATCGTCGAGGCGCTGGCGGCGCCGGGCAACGAGTAGCAGCGGGAAGCCGCGGCGGGCCAGGCCGCGAGCCAGTTCGGCGCCGATACCGGACGAGGCGCCGGTGATTATGACGGTTGTCTGAATGTCGGGTTTCGGAAGGCTCATGGTCTCACCAATGTATTCCTCGGGTCGCTCGCACGAACGTCTCGCTTCGTTTGTCAAATTGCGGTGTGCCGGTTGTGGATTCGCTGCCCTTGGCGGCAGCGGAGTCGCCGAACATGGCAAAGGCGCGGTTGCGCACGCGGTCCATCACCGCCGGGTTCACGGCGTCGGCCACGGCGGCGAACTGCCCGAACGGTGAGCTGACCCGACGGGCCCGGTGCACGATCGCGTCCGCGATCACGCCGGCCGCCTGATCCGGCGACAGCGCTGGGAACTTCTCATACATCGTGGTCGGGCTGATCATCGGGGTGCGCACCAACGCCATGTGCACAGTGGTGAATCGAACACCGTCATTCACGGTCTCGGCTTGCAGTACGTCGCAGAGGCTGTCCAGCGCGGCCTTGCTGGCGATATAGGCGCCGAAGCGCGGCGCGCGGGTCTGCACGCCGACCGAGGAGATGTTGATGATCTGCCCGAAGCCGCGTTCCCGCATCCCGGGGATGAACTTGAGGATGAGCTGGACCGCGCCCAGGTAATTCAGCTGCATGGTCCGCTGAAAGTCGTGGATCCGGTCGTAGGACAGCTCCAGCGAGCGCCGAATCGACCGTCCCGCGTTGTTAATCAGGATGTCGACGCCGCCGAAGTCGTCAAGCACCTGGTCGGCCATCGCGGCGATGGCGTCCATGTCGGACAGGTCGCACGGGTATACGTGGGCGGTCCCGCCCTTGCCGCGGATGGCCCGGATATCAGCGGCGACTTTCTCGAGGTTTTCCAGGGTGCGGGCGACCAGCACCACTTCTCCGCCCGCTTCCGCGATCTTCTTCGCGGCGGCCTCACCGATGCCCGACGACCCTCCCGTGATCAGGGTGATCGTGCCCTCGACGGCGTCGCTGAGTGTGCGGCCCTGCACCACATCGAGCAGATTCCTCAGATAGAACGGTCGATATCGCCCAGCCGAGTTGGGGGTGTTGACGATGTGGGACACCGCCGCAAGCGGCTTTTCCACCAAGTTCGTTAAGTCACCGAGATTCATCGGCTTCTGCTCCTAACGATGTTGGCCCCCCGACCGCGGGTGCGTGTGTGACGTGGGTCATAAAGCCAACCTAGGGGCAGATTGCGGTCATGTCATGGAACCCGTCCCTGAAGGGACGGGCTTGTGGCCTGTCCCTAACAGTTTCGAGCCTGCCATTAGGCTTGCTGACGAAGCCACACCGGCCACACTCAAACTCACTTTGGGAGCGGCGATTACGTTTGTCGACCCACCCGTACACATGGCAGGTTTGACTGCTGTAGGCGGGATCCACCTCGACGAACGCCCCCCGGGGCTTGGGCCTTGTAGCCCAAAACCCCCAGTTGGGCGAACGCCCAGGAATGCAGCGTGGCCCGTTGGGGCTTAC
>Ga0335081_10009165_pt1 | contig 15902 bp, 14 predicted proteins | sample Lox_Sample_35_FD_206713 | JGI IMG/M metagenome (GOLD analysis project Ga0335081, IMG submission 206713) | Soil microbial communities from Loxahatchee National Wildlife Refuge, Florida, United States - Lox_Sample_3.5 | ecosystem: Environmental > Terrestrial > Soil > Wetlands | place: USA... | reverse complement strand
GCGGATGGCGCGCATGCGGCCGCGATATTGCTCGTGCTCGACCATCTTCTGCGCGGACGCCAGGCCGGAAGCGCCGTCGTCGGCGAGCGCGCGCTCGCGCTCGACCAGGCGGCGCGCGACGTAGCGCGTCACCGCGGCAACGATGTCGGGCACCTCGTAGGCTTCCGCGAGCACGGCGCGGCCGTAGCGCGTGTCCTGCACGAAACGGTATTGCCGCTTGTCGCGGCCCATCGCGACATGGGCGATGACGTCGATCCACAGCCGCGGCGTATCGCCCCGGCTGATGCCGGTATCGAACAATTCGACGCCGGCGGGGATATCCTTGAACAGCGGCTTGAGCGCCTCCTCGAGCAGTTCGAGCCGCGCGGTTTCGGCGTCGCGCATATCGACCACCACGCCGGAGCGCTCGGCCGCCTCGATGCGCGCCTCGCGCACGGCGTCCTTGAGCGCATTCGGCGGCTCGGGGCTTTCCGGCGGGGCTTTCTTGCGTCCAAACATGCGGGCGGAATCTAGCAACCCGCCGTGCCGGCGAAAAGCCAAAAATCGTGGTTTTTCAGTGATATCGATGGTTAAAATTGTATTGATTGCAGCTAAACGCAGCGCCCGCCATCCACTTCCATGATGTTGCCGGTGAGGAACTTGGCCTCGTCGGAAGCGAGGAAAAGGGCGGCGTCGGCGATGTCCTGCGCGACGGCGAGCCGCCCCAGCGGCACGGTGGCGATGAATTTCTCGCGCATGCCGGGCGTTGGCCCGAGGAAGGTCGGCAGCAGCGGCGTGTCTGTCGCCACCGGCGCGATGGCGCAGACGCGGATCTTGTCGGGCGCAAGCTCGACGGCGAGCGTCTTGGTGAGGTTATGCACGGCGCCCTTGGTGGCGTTATAGGCCGACAGGCCGGGACGCGGCCGCAAGCCGGCGGTCGAGCCGATATTGATGATGACGCCACCTTTGCCGCGCAGCAGCGGCACCACGGCCTGCGTGAACATGAACAGGCCCTTCACGTTGACCGCGAAGACGCGGTCGAATTCCCGCTCGCCGATCTCCAGCATCGGCTTGTTGACGTGCGCGACGCCGGCATTGTTGACCAGCACGTCGAGCCCGCCGAAGGCGGAGACGGTCTCGGCGACCGCGGCGTCGATGTCGGAGCGCCTGGTGACGTCGCAGGTGATCGCGATCGCGGTGTTGCCGATTTTGCGCGCGACCTTCTTCGCGGCATCGCCATCGATATCGACAACGGCAACATGCCCGCCTTCACGCGCATAGGTCTCCGCGATAGCCTCGCCCATGCCGGAGCCGCCGCCGGTGACGATCGCCACAGTGTTCTGCAAGCGCATGACCTGCTCCCCTAACGATACCTCGCCATCCAGCTTAAGCCTTCCTCAGTCCGGCCGCGCGGGCGATATTCGGCGCCGATCCAGCCTTTGTAGCCGAGCCGGTCGGCGGCTTCGAACACCGCCGGGAAATTCACCTCGCCCTCGTCCGGCTCGTGCCGCGTCGGCACCGCCGCGCATTGCAGATGGCCAATGACGGGCAGGAACTTCTCCAGCCGGTAGAGCAGATCGCCGCCGACGATCTGCACGTGATAGAAATCGAATTGCATCTTGATGTTCGGCTTGCCGGCCTTGGCGATGACGTCGGCGGCGTGCTCGACGTGGTTGAGGAAATAATTGGGCCGGTCGCGCGCATTGATCGGCTCGATCAGCAGCGTGATGTTCTTGGCCGCGGCGAGATCGGCGGCGCGCTTGAGGTTGTCGAGAAACACGCGCTCGGCGGCCGGGCGCTGCTCGGGCGCCACCTTGCCGGCAAGGCAATGGATCGCGCTGCCGCCAATGGCTGTGATGTAGTCGAGCGCGCGGCCAAATAACCCGGCGAAATCCTGCTCGCGTCCCGGCACCGCCGCCAGCCCGAACTCGCCCTCGCGCGCGCCCGGCGGCGTGTTGACGCCGAGCATCTTGAGCTTGTTGCGCGTAATCGCCGCTTTCACCGCTGCTGCCGGCACGTCATAGGGGAATTGCAGCTCGATCGCCTTGAAGCCGCTGGCTGCCGCGGCATCGATGCGCTCGATCAACGCGCGGTCGGTGAACAGATAGCCGAGATTGGCGGCAAAGCGCGGCATGGAAGTTTCCCTCAGATTCGCTCCTCACCCTGAGGAGCGCACCGCTCGGTGCGCGTCTCGAAGGGTGAGGCCCCGGGTCTTCATCTTTCGAGACGGCGGCTTCGCCGCCTCCTCAGGATGAGGATGGAGTTTCGCGCTTGCGGGGCGCGCGCGTTCCGTATTCATTAGCGGCCCCAAAGCTTCGACGCCATCCCCGGAACATTGCATGTCCGCCAACGCCGCCTTCCATATCGCCGTGCTGCCGGGCGACGGCATCGGGCCGGAGGTGATGGCGCCCGCGCTCGACATCTTGCGGCGGGTGGCGGAGACGACGCCGAGCCTGCAATTCCGCTTCAGCGAAGCCGCCGCCGGCGCCGGGCATTACAAAGAAACCGGCAAGTCGATGCCGGAGTCGACCGTGAAGCTGTGCGAGGAAGCCGACGCCATTCTGCTCGGCGCCTGCGGCCTGCCCAGCGTGCGCTACCCCGACAACACCGAGATCATGCCGCAGGTCGAGTTGCGCTTCATCTTCGACCTTTACGCCGGCATGCGCCCGGCGCGGCTCATTCCCGGCGTGCCGAGCCCCATCCTCGGCGCGGCCGAGCATGGCATCGATTTCGTGCTGATCCGCGAGTCGACCGAGGGCCTGTTCGCCTCCATGGGCAAGGGCGTGGTCACCCATGACGAAGCGCGCGAGACGCTCGTCGTGACGCGCAAGACGACCGAGCGGCTGTTCGATTTCTGCCTGCGGCTCGCCGAGCGGCGCAAAGCCCGCGGGCGGCCCGGCAAGCTCACGCTGGTCGACAAGGCCAACGTGTTCAAGGCTTTCAACTGGCAACGCGACATTTTCAACGAGCGCGCCGCGAAGTTCCCCGGCGTCGCGACCGACAAGCTCTACGTCGATGCCTGCGCGGCAATGATGGTGAAGAAGCCGTGGGATTTCGACGTGATGGTGATGGAGAACATGTTCGGCGACATTCTCTCGGATCTCGCCGCCGGCTTGATCGGCGGCCTCGGCATCGCGCCCTCAGCCGACATCGGCGACAAGCACGCGGTGTTCCAGCCCTGCCACGGCACCGCGCCCGACATCATGGGGAAAGCGCAAGCCAATCCGACCGCGATGATCCTGTCGGCCGCGATGATGCTCGACTGGCTGGCCGACCGCCACGACCATCCGCCGGCAGCGGAAGCCGCACAGCGCATCGAGCGCGCGGTGGACAAGGCTTACGCCTCGGGCATCAAGCCGATGGAATATGGCGGCAGAGACGGCACCGCGGCGATTGCAAATGCGGTGATGAAGGCGATCTGAGCCCGTGTCCCGGGCGCAGCGCAGCGCGTGAGCGGTGCGCTGCAGACCCAGGACCTTCGCAAATTCGGCGATTGATACGGTCCCGGATCAGCGGTGCAGCACCTCGTGCTGCACCGCGTCCGGGACACGAGTCACAACCCCACGAAATCCTTGATCGCGGCCAAAAACTGCTGCGGCTGCTCGAGCGGCGGGCAATGGCCGCAGCCGGGCAGCTCGATGTATTTCGCGCCGGCCACTTTCTCGACGATCTGCCTGTTGAGCGCGGGCGGCGTCGCCTGATCGAGCTCGCCGCACACCACCAGCGTCGGCACGCGCAGGTGATGCAGCAACGGCACCAAGTCGGTCTCCTGCAAGATCGTGCAGGCGGCCTGGAACGCCTTTGGGTCGATCCCCAGCAGCACCTGCTTGCGCGTCTCGATCGCCTCCGGATGCGACTGCAGGTAAGCCGGCGCATGCACGCGCCTGGCGGCGATCTCGGCGACGGCGCCCAGTCCCGCCTCCGCCACTTTCTGCGCCATCACCGCGAAGGCCTCGCGCCCCTGCGGCGGAAAGCAGGCAGCGGCATCGCTCAGCACCAATTTGGAAATGCGCTCGGGATGCGCGAGCGCGAAGGCGAGCGCGACGGTGCCGCCGAAGCCGTTGCCGATCAGAATTGCGTCGTTGCCGATGCCGAATTCCTCAAAGCCGTCCTCGACCGCCGCGATGTAGGCGTCCATCAGCGCGAGCGGCGTCGGCCGCGAGCCGTGGAATCCCGGCAGGTTGATGAGGGTGACGCGATGCTTGGCGGTGAGTTGCTCCAGCACCGGATCGAAGGCGGTGCGGTCGGCGAGCAGCGAATGCAGGATCACCAGATCGCGGCCTTGTCCCGCCCGTACCGCCGTGAGCGCGCCGTGGCCGGCGCTCAATTGTTCGAATTGCATGATGCGTCACCTTTTCGAGCCGCCTTCGACGAATTTCGAAGGCTGTTTTGAAATAACTCAAGCCTCGCCTTGTTTTCTTTTCCGTGCAAAGATTGCCGCCGGGGAAGGGCAACGGGCAGCAGCCCACCGGTAACGCCGATATAGGCTTTGCCGTTCAGCCGCGCAGCACCACTGCCGGCGAAAAATGTAAAAAACAGGGAGGAACGCGACATGTCCATCATTACCGCCCCCCGGGCACTCCGGCCCTTGGCCGCGCTCGCGGCCTTGACGCTGAGCGCCGGCATCGCCTCGGCGCAAAAGCCGATGGGCTTTGCCACGCTGCCGGCCGGTTCGCTCAATTACGTTACCGCCTCGGCCATCGCCAAGGTGCTCAAGGAGAAGGGCGGCATGAGCGTGCTGGTGCAGCCGACTGCCGGCGACGCCGTCATCCTGCCGATGGTCGATCGCAACGAAGCCGAAATCGGCATCTCCAACATTCTCGAAGTAGCCGACGCGGTAAGCGGCGCGGCCAAGATCGGCAAGCAGCCGCACCTGCGGCTGATCGGCGTGCCGCACACCTTTCGCGGCACTTTTTGGGTGCGCAAGGATTCGTCGATGAAGACCATCGCCGATCTCAAGGGCAAGAAGGTGCCGCTCGGCTATTCGGCCATGCTCACCATCGATAAGCTGTCGCGTGCGCTATTGGCGACCGGCGGCCTGACCGAAAAGGACATCACGCCGGTACTGGTGCCGAACGTGGTGCGCGGCGCCGACGACTTCTCCTCCGGCGCGGCCGACACCTTCACCTTCGCATTCGGCGCGCCGAAAGTGCGCGAGGTGGACGCCACGACCGGCGGCATCCGCGCGCTGGAGATCCCGGCCGGCGGCATGGCAGCCGCGCGCAAGATTTTCCCCGACGGCTATCTGGTGAAGGCCGCGCCCAATCCGTTTTTCGTCGGCGTCGACCACCCGATGGACGTCTATGCGTGGGACAATCTGCTGATCACCAACGACAAGGTGCCGGATGAGGTGGTCTACAAGATCATCGACACGCTGGTGAACAACCCGAACGATCTGGTGGCGGTTCAGCCGGCGCTGCGCGGCTTTTCGGCGCAGAACCTCTACGTCGCCTACAAGCTGCCCTATCACCCCGGCGCGCTGAAATACTTCAAGGACCATAACATCACGGCCAAGGCCATTCAGTGAGCGATGTTACGCCAGACGAGGCGGCGCCGCCGGCGCCGCCTTTTGTCGCGCACGCGCGCGACACACTGCAAGCATTGATGCTGATTTGCGTCATCGGATGGGTGCTGGATATTCCTCGCCGCGTCGTCGGCGTGAGTTTCTACACCGAGCAGATGCTGGCGGTCTCGCTCGGCTTCGGACTGGCGCTGCTTTACATTTCCGGCAAGCGCGTGCGCTGGTTCGACTGGCTGCTCGCCGCGCTGTCGATCGGCATCTGCAGCTATATCGCCTGGCGCTATGAGGCGATCACCTATCAGATCGCGCTGTTGCCCACCGACCTGGTGATCGGCGCCACCATCCTCGATCTCCTGGTGCTGGAAGCGACGCGGCGCGGCGCCGGCGGCGTACTGGTCGGAATCATTGTGGTGATCTCGATCTATGTCTTCATCGGCCCTTATATGCCCGGGGATTTCGCCACCAAGCCGGTGACGCTGTCGCGGCTCATCGTCTATCTCGGTCTCGACACCAACGGCATGATCGGCGTGATCCTCTCGGTCGCGCTTCTGATTGTGGTGCCGTTCACGCTGATGGGCCAGGTGCTCGGCCGCACCGGGGGCGCTGCCTATTTCGCCGATATCGCGATGTCGGCCATGGGCCGCTTCCGCGGCGGCGCCGCTAAGATCGCGGTGCTGGGTTCTGCGCTGTTCGGCATGATCTCGGGCGCGGCGGTGAGCAACGTGGTCGCCGTCGGCATCGTCACGATTCCGCTGATGTCGCGCTCGGGCTTTTCGCCGACCCGCGCGGCGGCGATCGAATCGGTCGGCTCGACCGGCGGCCAGTTGATGCCGCCCGTGATGGGGGCTGCCGCCTTCATCATGGCGGAGTTCCTGCAAGTGCCCTACGGCACCGTCGCCATCGCCGCCATCATCCCGTCGCTGCTCTATTACGCCGCGCTGTTCATCCACGTCGATCTCGAAGCCGCCAAGGCGCGCATCGGCGCGGCGCAGGTCGAGGACCCGCCGAAACTGTCCGAAGTGCTCAAGTCCGGCTGGCATTTCCCGATCCCGCTCGTCTTCCTGATCGTCACCATCGCCTATCCGGAGATTTTCCAGATCCCGATCGAGCGCTCGGCGGTCTACGCCACCGCCATCCTCATCGTGCTGAGCATGACCTTCGGTTATCGCGGCCACCGCGTCAGCCCGCGCCAGATGCTGCGCGCCGTGCTCGACACCGGCCGTGCTGCGCTGGATATCGTGTTGATTGGTGCCGCCGCCGGCATGGTGGTCGGCGCACTCAGCGTCTCGGGCATCTCGTTCGGACTGACCTTGCAGCTCCTGGCGGTGAGCGGACAGAGCCTGTTCGTGCTGCTGCTCCTGACCGCGCTGATCAGCATCATCCTCGGCATGGGCATGCCGACGGTGAGCGTCTATGTGCTGACGGCGACGCTGCTCGCGCCGTCGCTGATCAAGCTCGGCGTCACGCCGATGGCCGCGCACATGTACGTCATGTATTTCGGCATGCTGTCGATGATCACGCCGCCGGTCGCGATCGCCGCCTACGCCGCCGCCAATATCGCGCGCGTCCCGGGCTGGACCACCGGCTGGACCGCGGTGCTGGTGGGCTGGAGCACGTTCTTTATTCCGTTCTTGTTCGTCACCGAGCCGAGCCTGCTGATGCAAGGCACTGCCGGCGCGATCGTGTGGAACGTCGCGCGCAATCTGCTCGGCATTTTCATTGGCACCGCCGGCATTGTCGGCTTTGCCTTCACGCCACTGGCGCTGCCGATGCGCATGGCCTTCGGCGCCTCGGCGCTGGCAATTCTCATTCCGCCGCACGTCTTCCCCGGCGCCGAAACGCTCGACTGGCTTGGGCTTGGCGGTGCGGTGGTGGCGCTGGCGGCGAATTTCATCAAGGCGCGCTCCGCCAAGCAAACAGCCGCGGTGCAGACGGTCAGGCCATAATTGCCATTCCTCGTCATGGCCGGGCTTGTCCCGACCATCGCGCCTTGCTTGCTGAATGAAAGTCGTGAATGCCCGGCACAAGGCCGGGCATGACGGCCGATAGGTTAGCGGCCGTTTAGTTCCCCTCGCGCCAGATGCCGAGCGCTTCCTGCGCCGGACGGTCGGAGATCGAAAACAGCACGGCGTCTTCGCCGCCGACGCTGTGCCGGTACTGCTTCCACGGCGGCACCACGAACACGTCGTTGACGCCCCATTCGAACGGCTTGCCGTCGATCGTCGTGGTGCCTTTGCCTTCCGCCACCGCAAACACGGTGCCGTCGGTCGACTGGTAGGGCGCGCCGTTGAAGCCCTTGGGCAGCAGCGCGAGATTGGCGCCCATGGTCGGCAGCACCGGCCCGCCATTGATCGGATTGGCGTAACGCACGCGCGCGCCGTGGCGCTTGTCGACGTCGCCGGTGTCCTTCAGCCGCTGCAGGATCGGCCGCATCTTGGCGTAAGGATAATTGATCACCGGCGAGCGGTTGAGATGCGCCGGCGCGCCGTCCGGCAGCACGCCGGAAGCGTAACGGTCGAACGAGTCGCCGTCCGCGTGATTGGTCTTCTGCATGCGCTCGTCGGGATGGGTGGCAAACGAGGTCTCGAAGTGATTGATGGTCGGCAGGTCGAGCACGTCGAGCCACATCACCGGGTCCTTGCCGGGATTGCCATGGTCGTGCGGCGCCCAGTTGGCGGTGATGATGAAGTCGCCATGCTTCATCATGGACTTCTCGCCCTCGACCGCGGTATAGGCGCCCTCGCCTTCCAGCACGAAACGAATGGCGGAGGCTGTGTGCTGGTGCACGTCGGCGATCTCGCCCGGCAAAATGAGCTGGACGCCCGCGAACAGCGAATTGGTAATGCGCGACTTGCCGCTCTCGCCGGGATTCTCCAGCACCAGCACGCGGCGCTCGGCCTCCTCGGTGCTGATCACGTCGCCGGCTTCCAGCATCAGCCGCTTGACGTCGGAGAATTTCCATAGCGCCGGGACGCAACTCGACTTGGGCTCCGGCGTGACCAGCGATTTGAGCACCTCCCAGAGCGGCGCCATGTGGAACTTGGCGGCCTTGTCGTAATAGGCGCGGCGCGCGGCCTGGATGTTGTGCTTGCTGTCGCCGGGATGGGCTGCGACCGACATCTGGGATTTCCTCCGCCTCAGCGATTAGTTGAAATTGCAACCAGTATACCCGGTTTAGCCGACGGGCGGAAATGGTCTGTTTGGGGCCGCTATTCCGCCGCCTGGCGCGAGGGCGGCCGCACGCTGGCGATGCCGTCGGCTTCGGTGGCCTCGATGGTGGAACGCACCATGTGGCGCGCCTCATGCGCCGGCCATGGCCGGCCGCGGTGCATGGTGGCGCGGTTGTCCCACATCACCACGTCGCCGGCCTGCCACTGGTGCATGTAACTCAAGCCCGGCGCGGTGGCGGCGTCCATCAGCTCGGCGATCAACTTCTGCGCCGCGTTCTGCTCCATGCCCTCGATCGCATAGGCGTGCGAGGCCAAATAGAGCGCGCGCCGGCCATTGACCGGGTTCTTCCACACCATGCGCCAGCAGGCGGGCGGCAGCGCCGCGCGTTCCTCGGGGCTGGCAAGGCCGGGTGCGATCTTGCCGCGCGAATGCGCGTAGTCGTGCCAGACGAAGCAATTCTCCAATCGCCTTTGCGTGGCCGCATCGAGCTTTTCCCACGCCAGCCGCGTCGAGACAAATTCGGTTTCGCCGCCGCGCGCCGGGATGATGCGCGCCGACAGCGCCGAAGCGAGCGCCGGGATCTGCTTGAAGGTCGAATCGGTGTGCCAGAGCTGGTTGGCCTTGTTGCGCAGCGCAAGCCGCGAGTCGGGCGGCGCGACTTTGCCGTCCGCGCCGATGGTGGTGAGGATCACCAGATTGGTGCCGTGACCTTGCGAGCCGACCTTGGTGGTTTCGAGCGGCCCGAAGCGGCGCGAGAAGGCGAGCTGGATGTCGTCGGTCACCTGCTGGCCGCGAAAGACCAGAACGGAATGTTCCTCGAAGGCGGCGCGCACCGCCGTGTAGGCGGCATCGTCATTGGCGACGTCGGACAGCGTCACGCCGCGCAGTTCCGCGGCAAAGCCCGGCCCGACCTGGACGATATCCATGGCGAATTCTCCCGGCCGTGGAGTTTGCCGTCAGTTTTCACCAAAACCGGCGGGCCGGCAAGCAGCCGCTATTGGCCGCCGAACAAGATGCGCGACGGGTGCTTCGCCAGCTCGGTCACCGCGGCGTCGATGTGAAGGATCGCCCGGTGCGCGTCGCCGCCGACGATGTTGATCTGCTTGTTGGCCGAATCCGTCACCTGCAGCACCCCCGCCGTGATGTCGGCGGTGCGCTTGTCGAGATTGTCGGACAACTGCTTGACCGAGGTGACCGTCTCGGCGCCGGTCTTCAGAATGTGGTCGATATTGTCGCTGTTGCGGGCGAGCGCATCGGTGAATGTCTCGATGTTCTTGATCGACTTGTGCAGCGATTCCTGATTTTGCGTGAGAATCGCGTCGACATGGGCCAGTGTGTCGCGCGCGGCCGACGACATATCGCCGGACGCTGTCTGCGCGTGCAAGGTCGGTGGATCATCGCCCACTTTTTCGAGCGGCGGCGCCGAGCCCAGATTGCCCTTCAGCGACACCGAGGCGATGCCGGTCAAACCGGCATAGTCCAGCGAGACCGTCGTGTCGGTGCGCACCGGCGTCTTCGGATTGACGGCCAGCATCGCCGCGACCTCGGCCGGATTGTCGGTGAGCCCCAGGCTCGCAACCTCGCCGACGCGAATGCCGTTGAACAGCACCGGCGCGCCGGGACGCAGGCCGGATACCGAGCCGGAAAAGATCACGCGGTAGACCGCGGTGTCCTTGCTGCCCGATGTCGCGTGCAGCCAGTAGACAAAGCCGAACGCGCCGGCGATCACGGCGAACGTGAACAACCCGATCAGTGCGTATTTCGCCCTGTCCTCCATCGACCCAACTCCGCTGTTAACCTTTGACTCTCACATGCCAGTCCGCGTGTGCACGGGCACCATGGAAATACGATGTCAGCCACGGGTGCTGCGACGCCAGCATCGCTTCCATGGTGCCCGCTTCGATGATCTTGCCTTCGCCCAGCACGGCGATGCGGTCGCAGACGCGGTGCAGGCTGTCGAGGTCGTGCGTGACCATGAACACCGAGATGCCGAGCGTTTCCTGCAGCGTTAGAATGAGCTGGTCGAAGTCGCCAGCGCTGATCGGATCGAGCCCCGAGGTGGGCTCGTCGAGAAACAGGATTTCCGGATCGAGCGCCAGCGCGCGGGCCAGGCCGACGCGCTTGATCATGCCGCCCGACAGCTCGGAGGGGTATTCGCGGTAGACGTCGGGGCTCAACCCCACCATTTCCAGTTTGGCGATGGCGATCTCGGTCGTCAGCTTGTCGGACAGCCGCAGGTATTCGCGGATCGGGAACTCGACGTTCTTGCCGACCGTGAGCGAGGAGAACAGCGCGCCCTGCTGGAACAGAACGCCCCAACGCCGGTCGATCGCCCGCTTCTGATCGCTGTCGGCTTTGTCGATATCGGTGCCCAGAATCTCGATCGGGCCCGCGCGCTGCGGCAGCAGCCCGATGAGGGTGCGCGCCAGCGTCGACTTGCCGGCGCCCGCGGCGCCCACGAAACCAAGCACCTCGCCGCGATTGAGCTCGACGTTGACGCCGTTGAGCACGCGATGCGACTGGAAGTCGACCACCAGGTCGCGCACCTTGATGACGTGATCGTTTTGCCCGTTCACCATCGTCTAGATCCCGATCGAGGCGAAGAACACGGCGAAAGCGCCGTCAACGAGAATGACGAGGAAGATCGATTTGACTACCGAGTCGGTGGTCTTGGTGCCGAGCGACTCGGCGCTGCCCTGCACCTGCAGGCCCTCGACGCAGGCGACCAGCCCGATGACCAGCGCCATGAACGGCGCCTTGATCATGCCGACCTCGAACGTCTGTAGCGAGATCGCGTCGCGCAGGCGCGACATGAACACCGCCGGGCTGATGCCGCCGTAAAGCCAGGCCACCAGGCCGCCGCCGTAAAGCGCTGCCATAGAGCCGAGAAAGCTCAGCAGCGGCACCGCGATGACCAGCGCGAGGATGCGCGGCAGGATCAGCACCTCGACCGGATCGAAACCCATGGTGCGCAGCGCGTCGACCTCCTCGCGCATTTTCATCGAGCCGAGCTCGGCGGTGTAGGCGCTGCCGGAGCGGCCGGCCACCATGATGCAGACGATCACCACGCCGAGTTCGCGCAGCACCAGCACGCCGACCATGTCGACCACATAGATGTCGGCGCCGAAGGTGCGGAAATGGAAGATGCCCTGCTGCGCGATGATGGCGCCAATCAGCAGCGTGATCAGCAGGATGATCGGCACGGCGTTCCACGCCACGCGCTCGAGATGCTTGACCATGGAGGTGAAGCGGAACGTGTGCGGGCGCACCAGCACGTGCAGGAAGGCCGCGACCACCGCGCCGCCCATCTGGAACAGCAGCAGCGCGTCGGCGCCGACCAAAGCCATGGTGCGGCCGACGCTTTCCAAGGTCGCCATGACGCTGTTTTCGCGGCGCGGCAGCGGCGACATCTTGTGCGTGCCGGCCTGCACCTTCTCGAACAGGCCGCGATGGCGGTCGGGCAGGCCGACCAACCGGGTCTCGACGCCCTGGCTTTTCCAGGCGCGCAGCGTGCGTTCGATCAGCCAGGCGCCGTAGGTGTCGATGCGGTCGATCTGCGCGACGTCGATCGCGATGCTGCGCGCCGTGGTCTTGGCGCCGACCGCGGCCTCGACCAGCGGCTCGAGCGTGCGCGCATACTCCGCCGTCCACGATCCGGACGCCGAAATGGCAACGCCGTCGCCGCGCGCTTGTCCGACCAAAGAGCCAGCCGCCATATCATCGCTCCTCTGCCGGCCCACATTTTCGCGGGCCGTTAGCAGACGACAAAGCAAAACGAGAGTGCCGTTGAATTACAAGCACACTAGCGGCCGCGCCGCTCGGCAACCGGCAGGCCAGGGCCACAAGTGACGGCCATGTCTCGCAATATTCGCCTGCCTGAGGCCCTCCGTGCCTCTCTTAAGCAAGGTTAACAAATTGGAAAGATCGTTAAAATGCTATTTAACACTTAAGGTTAATTGGTCGCACGCCCGTGGAACCGCGCAAATCCAAGGTTCCAACCGCCGCTTATCCGTGCGGATCCCTGACCTGGCAATGCTCGGGATGGGGCCCAAGCAGGCCGACCAGTTCGCGCGTCAGTTCCTCGCTCGAATTCCAGTCGAGGTGACGGCCGAATTGGCTGGCAAAGACGACTTCCTGGCAGACGTCATAGCCGAAGCGCCCGAATCGCAATGGATAGCGATTGACCGCCCGCACCGCGGCGGCGACGCGCTTTGCATCGGTGCCGGCCATTTCCATCACCGTCGCCACGATCCATCGCGATTCCAGATATTGTGCCGCGGCCGGCGGAACGAACGCAATGAACGCGCCGAGAGCGACGTAAACCCAGCGCACGCCGCTGCTCGGACGAAGCAGCATCAGCGCCCTGCGCACGCTCACGTGCAGCGGCGCACAGGGCATCAGCACAAGCGTGACGAACGTGACGGGCCAGGCGAAAAAATAACTGTCGAAGAAATGATCGATCGCGCACAAAATCCATCCGGCCGCGCAGCCGAAATTCGCGCCGCAGACGATGCTGCGGGCACGCGGGCTCAGTGAATTGTTTGTTGCAGCCAGCAGCGCGCCAATGCCGAATGCCGCGCTGCCCCAGGCGAGCCAAGGACCGACGAGATCATATTGCAGCACGGAATATTGAGCGGCCGCCGCGAGGATCGGCACGACGATGCCGGCTGCGATCTCCCACCGGCTTAAACGCGGTTGGACTGCCGCAGACGTCGCTGCGATGGCGGCCGGGTGGCTTTCCACGTGTATCGCTGCCGCTAGTTGTTGACTGAGCCGCCATCCACCACGATTGACTGGCCGGTGACGAAGTCGCTGTCGCCGCTGGCCAGGTAAACCAGGGTTCCGAGCAGATCCTCGGGATAGGCGTCGCGCTTGAAGGCACGGCTGTTGCGCACCGGCACGCGCTCCTCCTCGACATGGGTGCGGTTCGCGAGGCCGGTGTCGGAGAGGATGTATCCGGGCGACAGCGAATTGACCGCAATGCCGAAATCGCCGAGCTCGCGCGAGAGCGCGCGCGTGAAGGCGAGCATGGCGCCCTTGGAGCTGACATAGGGCAGCATGCGCGGCACGCCCTTGTACGCGGCACCGGAGGCGATGTTGATGATCTTGCCGGAGCGGCGTTCCTTCATGTGCGGCGCCACGTGCTTCACCATCAGCCAGGGGCCGCGCACGTTGATCGCCATCACCTTGTCCCAGGTGGCCATGTCCCATTCGTCGAAATTGCGCGGGCTGAGCTTGGCGTAGAACGCCGCGTTGTTGACCAGCACGTCGATCTGGCCGAAGCGCGCGAGCGTCACCGCCACAAGTTCCTGCACGGATGTCTCGTCGCTGACGTCGAATTTGGCGCTGGCCACCGAATTGGCGCCGTGGCGCTGCGCAAGCTCGGAGGCGAGCGCGCTGCCGTCCTCGATGTCGGCGATCATCACGCGCGCGCCTTCCGCCGCGAGCGCCTGCGAGTAGTGCCGGCCGATGCCCTTGGCGCCGCCGGTGACGAGCGCGACCTTGCCTGTGAGCCTTGCCATTGTGCGGCCCTGTCTTTTATGCCGTACGTGTATAAAGAAGTGGATGCCCGGGACAAGCCCGGACATAACGCCGTTCAGGAGGAAACATGGCGCGCGACACCGCCGACCGCTTCGCCATTCGCGAAATCATCGAAAACTGGGTGATCTGGCGTGATGCGCGCATGTGGGACCGTTTCCGCACGCTCTGGCACAAAGACGGCCGCATGTGGGCGACCTGGTTTCAGGGCACCTACGAGGAATTCATCAAGGTCAGCCAGGGCGGCTTCGACCGCGGCGTGCGCATCATGCACATGCTCGGCGGCACCGCGATCGATATCAAGGGCAAGCGCGCTGTCGCGCAGAGCAAGATGACGATCTCGCAGCGCGCCAAGGTCGAAGGCGTCGAATGCGACGTGGTCTGCACCGGGCGCTTCTACGATTTCCTGGAGAAGCGCAACGGCAAATGGGGCCTGGTGCTGCGCCGCCTCGCCTATGAAAAAGACCGCATTGATCCGGTCGACCCTTCCGCTAAGCTCGTGCTCGACCGCGCGCATCTGGCGAAATTTCCCGTCGGCTACCGCCACCTCGCCTACCTGCAGAGCAAGATCGGCTATCCGATCAAGACGGACATGCCCGGGCATGAGGGGCCGGAGCTGGACGAGCTCTATGCCTGGGGTGCGAACTGGCTGAAGGGCAAGAAGCTCAGCGCCTAGCCATCCCCACTTGTTGGCGAGCACAACCGGGGCCTAAGCTTCCTCCCAAAAACAAATTCCAGGGGAGCATGACCATGAGACGCTTGGCCAGCGTAGCACTTGCTGTTTGCGCTTTCTTTGCCGCCGAGGCCGCTTCGGCCCAGACCTACCCGAATCGCACCGTCACCATCGTCGTGCCGTTCCCGGCCGGCGGGCCGACGGATACGACCGCGCGCGAAGTCGCCAACGCACTGTCGCAGAAATTCAAGCAAACCTTCATCGTCGAGAACGTCACCGGCGGCGGCACCATCATCGCCACCACCAAGGTCGCGCGCGCCGCCCCCGACGGCTACACGCTGCTGGTGCACAACATCCAGATTTCCGCGAACGTGACGCTGTTCAAGACGCTGCCGTTCGACACCGAAAAAGACCTCACGCCGGTGATGCTGATCAACAAGAACCCGCTGATCTTGGCCGGCCGCAAGTCGCTGCCCGCCAATAACCTCGCCGAACTGCTGGCGCTGATGAAAAAGCAGACTTTGCGCAACGCGCTTCCTGGGGTTGGCACGGCCGCCCATTTGACTATGTCGCTGTTCACCCAGGCGGCCCACGTCTCCGTCGATAATATTCCCTATCGCGGCGCTGCGCCGGCAATGACGGATGTGCTGGGCGAGCACGTCGATCTGATCATGGCGACGCCGCAATCGATCGTGCCGCAGGTCGCCGCCGGACAACTGAAAGCTTATGCCATCACCGCGAAGGAAAAATCGCCGCGGCTGCCGACCGCCGAAAGCTTGGTCACCGCGCTGGGGCCGCAGTTCGACATCGTCTATTGGCAGGCGATGTTCGCGCCGGCCGGCACTCCCGAGCCGGTGATCAAGACGCTCAACGCCGCGCTACAAGAGGCGGTGGCGGACCCTGTGCTGGTCGAGAAATGGAAGAAGGAGGGATTCGACCCCTTCCCCAAGGATCAGCTCTCGCCGGAAAAGGCGCGCGCCTTTTTCAAATCCGAGGTTGCCAGCTGGGGGCAGGTGATCC
>Ga0335081_10009164_pt1 | contig 15903 bp, 12 predicted proteins | sample Lox_Sample_35_FD_206713 | JGI IMG/M metagenome (GOLD analysis project Ga0335081, IMG submission 206713) | Soil microbial communities from Loxahatchee National Wildlife Refuge, Florida, United States - Lox_Sample_3.5 | ecosystem: Environmental > Terrestrial > Soil > Wetlands | place: USA... | reverse complement strand
TCGATCTGAGCGAGGTAGCGTCCCCCGCGGCAGACGGGCACCACCACCTCGGAGCGCGTCTCCAGGTTGCAGGCGAGGTAGCGCGGGTCCTTCGCCACGTCGTCCACCACCACCGTCTCGCCGGTCCGGGCCGAGAGCCCGCAGATGCCCTCGCCGATGGGGATGCGCACGTGCTCGGTGTCGCGACCGGAGTGGGCGACGAGCCGGAGCTCCTCGCCCTCGAGCCGGTAGAAGTAGACGCCGGTGTGGCGCGGCAGGGCCTGGAGCGCCCTCGACACCTCGAGCAGTGTCTCCGGGAGCGGACCCCGGCGGAGGAGCGCGCGCCGGACGCGTTCGCGGACCTCGTCGCGATCGGTTCCCATGGTAAAGCGCAGCATAGCCGATGTCCCCCGCCACGCGCCTGCGGCTCTTCTACTTCGCCTACTACGGTAGCGTCGGCGCCTACCTCCCCTACTTCGCCCCCTACCTGCGCGGCCTGGGCTTCAGCGGGGAGGCTATCGGGACGGTACAGATGGTCGGGCCGCTGCTCGCGGTGCCGGTGGCGGTCGGCTGGGCCACCGCCGCCGACCGGCTCGGCGCCCCGGCGCGAGCGCTCCGGCTCGCAACCGCCTGGGCGCTCGCCGCCATGATCTTTCTCCCCTTCGCGCGTGCACCGCTCGCCGTCGGGCTCGTCCTCTTCGCGCACGGCCTCGCCGACCGCGCCGTGGTTCCCCTCGTCGACTCGGTGACGGTGGAGTGGACCGGCGCGCGCCCCGGACCCTCCTACGCCGGCATCCGGCTCTTCGGATCGCTCGGGTACATCGCGCTCGCCCAGGGCGTGGGGCTCCTGCTCACCGCCCGCGGCGACCGGGGCGGAGACCCGCTCGTCCCGGCGGCGGTCCTCGCCTGCGTCGCAGCCTACGCCCTCCTGGCCCGCGACCTCCCCTCCCCGCCGCCCGCGCGGGAGCGCCCCCGGTTCGGCGAGATGGTCGCCCTCCTCGCCGACCGGCCCCTCCTCCTCCTCGTCGCGGTGTCGGCGGTGCACTGGGCGGCCTGCGCCCCCTACCACATGATGTTCGGGGTGCGGGTCCGCGAGCTCGGGATGTCGGCCGGGGTGACCGGCCTCGGGATGTCGGTGGGCGTGGGAGCGGAGGTGCTGGCTCTCCTCGCCTATCCCCGGCTCGAGGCGCGCCTCCCCCTCCGCGCCGTCCTCGCCCTGTCCTTCGGAACGAGCGCGCTGCGGTGGTTCCTCCTCTCCCGGGCCACCGCCGCCTGGGAGGTGGTCCTCCTGCAGACCCTGCACGCGTTCACCTTCGGGCTCTTCTGGGGGGCGGTGGTGAGCGCGCTCTCCCGGGCCGTGCCCTCGCGCCTGCGCGCCACCGGACAGGCGCTCTTCGCGGCCGTGGTCTTCGGGTTGGGAAACGCGGTCGGCTACCAGCTCTCGGGGCTCGGCTACGACCGCCTGCGCGGGGCCGGCCCCCTCTACGCCTTCGCCTCCCTGTTCGAGCTCGTGGCCCTCCTGCTCGTGCTCCTCGTGCCGCTCCGGGCCGTCGCCCCGGGGCCTCCCCGGGCAGAGGCCGCGTGAGCGGAGGGCGACGGGCCTCGCCGCCCGTTCGCCGCCGGTGCATGCCACCCGGGGCGCAGCCGGCCCGCGCGGCCTGGCGTAAGCTTTTCGGGAACCGATGGCCTCCATCGACCCCATCTCCTACGTCCGATCGATCCCGCCCTTCGACGCCCTGCCGCAGCCGCTCTTCGACGAGGCCGCCCGGGCGCTCGAGGTGGGGTACTACCCGGCCGGCACCCGCCTGGTCCGGGTGGGGGGTACCCCCCTCCGGTTCCTCTACGTCATCCGCAAGGGGGTGGTGCGGCTCGAGCGCGACGGCCAGACGGTGCAGGTCCTCGAGGAGGGGGAGACCTTCGGCTACACCTCGCTCCTCACCCGGCGCGCCAGCCTGGACGTGCTCGTGGAGGAGGACCTGCTCGCCTACCAGCTCGCCGACGCGGGGTTCCAGAAGCTCCTCGCCGACGCCCATTTCGCCGGCCATTTCGCGGCCGAGCTGGGCGAGAGGCTGAGGAACACGCTCGAGCGCTCTCCGGTCGCCACCTTCCACTCCGACCTCTCCTTCCCGGTCGAGCGGCTCCTGCAGCGGCCGGCGGCGTGGGTGGAGGAGACCGCCACCGTGGGGGAGGCGGCCCGGCTCATGCGGGAGAGGCGCATCTCCTCGGTTCTCGTCCGGTCCGACCCTCCGGCCATCGTCACCGACCGCGACTTCCGAAACCGCGTGCTCGCCGAGTCGCTCGGGCCGGACACCCCGGTCGCGCGGGTGTGGACCTCCCCGCTCACCACCGTGCCCGCCTCCACCCCCATCTACCGCGCCTGGATGACCCTCCTCGACGTCGGGGTGCACCACCTGCCGGTCACCCGCGAGGGCTCGATCGTGGGCGTGCTCTCCATCACCGATCTCCTCAAGAGCACCGCCCAGGGGCCGGTCGCCATCCTGCGGGGCGTGGAGCGGCTCGGCTCGCGCGCCGAGCTCCCGGGGTACGCGAACCAGGTGGCGGAGATGACCTCGTCGCTCCTGTCCGGGGGACTAGAGGCCACGGTCATCGCCGGGTTCGTGGCGCGCCTCAACGACGCCCTCGTGCACCGCATCCTGCACTGGTGCGAGGAGGACCTGGGGCCGCCGCCCGCCCCCTACGGCTGGATGGTGTTCGGGTCGGAGGGCCGGACCGAGCAGACGCTCGTCACCGACCAGGACAACGGCCTCGTGTTCGCCGACGCGGGGGAGGGCGCCCGACCCTGGTTCGACGCTCTCGCCCGGCGCGTCACCTCCGACCTGGAGGCGGCGGGCTTCCCGCCCTGCCACGGCGGCCACATGGCGGGGAGGTGGCAGGGGACCCTCTCCGAGTGGACGGCGCGCTTCCACCGGTGCGTCGACGAGCCGCGCCCGCACGACGCCGCCCTGTTCTTCGACTTCCGCCGCGTGGGGGGGCGCCTCGACCTCGGGCCCCTCGAGGCCGCCATGGCCCGGGCGGCCCGCAGCCCGCAGTTCATCCGCTTCCTCGCCCGCGACGCCATGGCATTCGGGCCCCCGGCGGTCCCGGTGCTCCGGCTGCGGGCGGAGCCCGAGGTCGACCTGAAGTGGCAGGGCATCAACCCCATCGTCTTCCTGGCCCGCTGCTACGGGATCGAGGCCGGGAGCAGCGCCCGCGCCACCCTCGAGCGCCTCGACGCCGCGCTCGCCGCCGGGCTCGTGAGCGAGGAGGCCTTCATCGCGGTCACCCAGGCCTACCGCTTCCTCCTCGGCCTCCGGCTTCGGGTGCAGCTGCGCATGATCGCCGAGGGCAAGGCCCCGACGAACAAGGTGGCGCTCTCCACGCTCAGCGCGGTCGAGCGCACCCACCTGAAGGAGTCCTTCGGGGCCATCCGGCGGTGGCAGGGCAAGGCCGGCTTCCACTACCAGACCGACGTCTAGGAGCTCCCCTTTGCTCTTCTCCTCGCCCCCCTGGGAATCGGCCGTCTACTGGGCGCTCGACCTGGAGACGGGTGGGCTCGAGGCGAAGAGGCACCCCATCCTGGCGGTGGGCATGGTTCCCGTCCGAGCAGGCACCATCCGGCTCGGGGAGGCCTACCGCACGCTCGTCCGCCCCGAGACGGGCGAGGGGCTCGACCCGGAATCGGTCCGCTACCACCAGCTCGTGTGGGGGGAGGTTCGCGAGGCCCCTCGCCTCTCCGAGGTGATGCCGGAGGTGGATCGGAGGCTCCGCGAGGGGCTGCTCCTCGTCCATCACGCCTCGGTCGACCTGGCCTTCCTGAGGAGGGCCTTCCGGAGCCTCCGCCTCGCGTGGCCGTCTCCGCGGGTGGTGGACACCGTCGACCTCCTCGTCCGGCTTGCGTCTCGATCGCGCCTGCGCAACCCGGATGCACCGGACGACCTCCCCAACCTGAACCTGAGCGCGGCCCGGAGGGAGCACGGGCTACCCGATTACCAGGCGCACGACGCGCTCACCGACGCCATAGCGGCTGCAGAGCTGTTCCTCGTCCTGAGACGGGCGATCCGCGCTGCCACGGTTCGGCAACTACGGGCACACAGATCCTAGCGGCGCCGGGGCGCGAACAGTCGCAATTCATGCGCCGCGCTTTTGCGCGGGCCACGCGAGCGCTGCGTGGGCTCCATGCGGCCCCATTTCCCATAGCGGCGATCGACCCGACGCGCCGCTGAAATTGCGCTCTGGGACGGCAGCCGGTTGCGGAGCCGACGATATATTCTAAATAATATCAACGGCATAGATGGGCGGGGCTTGGAATCGCAAAGAACGCCAGCGTATAGTGTGCGGCCGTGCCCGCCAGAGAAGCTCATGTGGGAGCCATCCCACCAGGATCCCCGCCCAACGGAAGCCCTGAAGTCGAAGGTTTCCCGCGGGGCGGTTCTGGCAGGTGACGGTCGCGGCACCACCACCACCAACTTCGGAGGTATGGAATGGCGCACGCAGCACCCGCAGGAGGAAGTAGCCCGACGAAGGGCACCCAGTCAGCACACCAGGTCCTGGAATCCCCCTCGTTCAAGCACCTCGTCGGACGGCGCGCGCTGGTCAGCTTCGTGGGGATCGTCCTTCTGTTCATCACCTACTACGGCTACGTGGTGCTCATCGGCGCGAGCCCGCAGACGCTGGCCCAGAAGATCGGCGAGTACACCACGCTCGGCATCCCGGTGGGGGTGGCGGTCATCGTCATCGCCTTCGTTCTCACCGCGGCCTACGTGGTGTGGGCGAACCAGTCCTACGACCCCGAGGTCCAGCGGCTGAAGTCGGAGCTCAAGCACTGACGCGCCCCGCCCCGCACGGAGACAACCGACCATGAACCTTCCCGCCGCCCCTGCCCTCCTTTCTTCCCTCGTGCTTGGCCAGGCCCCGACCCCGACGACCAAGATCGGCCAGACCAACATCATCTCCATCCTCTTCTTCTTCCTCATCGTGGTCGTGACCCTCATCATCACCTACTGGGCCGCGAAGAGGACCAAGACCTCGAGCGAGTTCTATGCCGCCGGTCGCAGCGTGTCCGCGTTCCAGAACGGCCTCGCACTCTCGGGCGACTACATGTCGGCCGCCTCCTTCCTCGGCATCTCCGGCATGGTCGCGCTCCGCGGCTATGACGGCATGATCTACGCCACCGGGTGGCTGGTCGGCTGGCCGGCGCTCATGTTCCTCATCGCCGAACCGCTGCGCAACCTCGGCAAGTACACGTTCGCCGACGTCGTCGCCTTCCGCCTCCAGCAGCGCCCGGTGCGCATCGCCGCCGCCATCGGGGGCATCACCACCGTGCTCTTCTACACCATCGCCCAGATGGTTGGCTCGGGGTCGCTCGTCAAGCTCATGTTCGGCATCCCCTACGAGCTCGCCGAGATCATCGTCGGCGCCGTGATGCTCGCCTACGTGCTCTTCGGCGGCATGCTCGCCACCACCTGGGTACAGATCATCAAGGCTGGCCTCCTCCTCATCGGCGTGACGCTCCTCACCGTGCTGGCCCTCGCGCAGTTCAACTTCAGCCCGGCCGAGCTCTACGCCAAGGTGTCCACCTCCTACGGGCAGGCGGCGCTCCAGCCCGGCGGCCTCATCAAGGATCCCGTCGAGGCGGTGTCGCTCGGCTTGGCCCTGATGTTCGGCCTCCTCGGCCTTCCGCACATCCTCATGCGGTTCTACACCGTGCCGGACGCCAAGGCGGCCCGGAAGTCGGTGCTCTATGCCACCGGCTTCATCGGCTACTTCTACATCATCATCCCGATCGTGGGCTTCGCGGCCTCGGTGCTGGTGTCCCGCGCCCTCATCTCCCAGATCGACAAGGGCGGCAACATGGCCTCGCCGCTACTCGCCGAGTTCCTCGGCGGCGAGGCGTTCCTCGGGTTCATCGCCGCGGTGGCCTTCGCCACCATCCTGGCGGTGGTCGCCGGCCTGACCCTCGCCGGAGCCTCGGCCTACTCGCACGACATCTACGTGCACGTCATCAAGGGGGGCAAGGCCACCGAGCAGGAGGAGGTCCGCGCCGCGAAGATCGCCACCTTCGTGTTCGGCATCGTCGCCGTGCTCCTCGGAATCCTCTTCAAGGGTCAGAACGTTGCGTTCATGGTGGGCCTCGCCTTCTCCATCGCCGCATCCGCGAACTTCCCGGCGTTGCTCCTTTCCATCACCTGGAAGGGCTTCACCACGGGCGGCGCGGTGGCCTCCATCCTCGTCGGCGTCGTGCTCTCCGCCGGCATGATCATCGTCTCGCCCACGGTCTGGGTGGATGTCTTCCACAACAAGACCGCCCTCATCGGGCTGAAGAACCCCTGCATCATCTCGATGACCGCGGCGTTCCTGGCCGGATGGCTCGTCTCGCTCATGACGCCCGACAAGGCGGCGCAGGAGAAGTTCGAGGACGAGAAGCTCCGCACCTACCTCGGCGTCGGCGCCGAGTAGCGCAGCAAAGCTCAAGCGGGCGGGGCGGCGACGCCCTGCCCGCTTTCTTTTTTTGGAGCCCCTCGCCTACGCGGGCGCGCCCCTACCGGCCCGCAGAGTCCCGGCGCGCTTCCGCGGCGAGGCCCCTACACACCCAGGTGATGCGCCAGCGGAGCGCTGGCGCGGTGACGAGCGTGGTCGCGAGGACGACGACCACCGCACACGAATGGGCCGCGGGCGTGAGCACCGGCCGCCCCGCCACCGCGAGCCCCAGGCCGACGTTCGCGTAGACAAGCTGGACCTCCCCCCGGGGGATCATCCCCAGCCCCACCGTGAAACGGTCCACTCCCTTCGCGAGCACGCCTGCGGCGCACGCCTGCTTCCCCAGGACGGCGGCGACCGTGAGCGCTGCCGCGAGGCCGAGCGCCTCCGGGCTCGCCAGGGCGGCGAGGGAGGTGCTCGCCCCCAGGGAGACGAAGAACACCGGGGCGAGGAAGGAGGACACCGGCCGGACGAGCTCCGCGAGGCCGGGGCCAGCGGGCTCCGCCGAGCCGTCGCTCGCCGCCTCCTCGACGAGGAGCACGCCCGCCGCGAACGCGCCCACGAGCGGAGCGAGCCCGGCGAGGCCCGCTAGCCACGCCAGGAAGAAGCAGAGCGCGAGGCCTAGGGCGAGGAGGGCGTGGGAGCCGAGCCGCCGCACCGCGCGGACGAGGCCGCGGGGCATCGCCGCCCCGATGGCGAGCGAAGAAGCGAGGAAGAGGAGCGCTTTCGCGAAGATCGCGAAGATCGCCTCGGCGGAGGGGCTCGTCCCCGTCCCGGCGGCCGCGGCGGCGCTGCTCACCACCGCGAGGACGACGAGGCCGAGCACGTCGTCGACGACGGCGGCGCCGAGGATGACCCGGGCCTCCGGCGCGTCCGAGCGGCCGAGGTCCCGAAGCACGCGGGCGCTCACGCCGACGCTCGTGGCGGTGAGCATGGCCCCTAGGAACACGTGGGTGTAGGGACCGGCGCCGGGAAGGAACCACCTCGCGGCGAACCACCCGAGCGCGAAGGAGGCCGCCACGCCCAGGGCGGCGACGAGAAAGGCCGAGGAGGCGACGCGCAGCATGTCCCGGACCGTCGAGGCGAGACCCACCTCGAAGAGGAGGACGAGAACGCCGAGGGCGGCGAGGTCGCCAACCGTGCGGTCGGCGGCGAGCCCCTCCAGCCCGTGGATGCCGGCGAGGGGTAGGTTCCCGAGGACGAGGCCGGCGGCAAGCTCGCCCAGGACGCGCGGCTGCCCGAAGCGGGCCGCGGCCCGTCCCCCGAGCCAGGCGCCGGCGAGGATCAAACCGAGGTAGAGGACGATCCGCGCGGCGTCGTCCGCCGCCGCCGCTCCCCCGCCGGCCACCCGGAGCGCGGGGAGGGGTGCCCCCGCAACGGCGAGGGGAGCAAAGGAGAAGAGGGCACGCCACCTCATGCGACTCCACGATCGGCGGTCGAGGCACCGCCCGTGGAGCGGCGGCCCGACCGCTCCCTCCTAGAGCCCTGCGAGCGCCGCATCTCGGCGCCGCACCCGCTCGATAAGTAACGTGCGCCTCCGAGAGGCGTCAATGGAAACCGGCCGGACCGAGTGGCGCTCCTCCGCCGGGGTGGCGGCGACCGAGGAGCCTGCGGTGCCGGTGGCGTCGGCGACCGCGACTGCCCGCTGCTCGCGAGCCGTTGGTCGCCTCGACCCATAATGGAGGGCGGTGCGCTCGCCGCCCCGTCGAAGCGATGGGGGTCTGAGCGACGGAACAAATACCGGCGCGGCGCCCCGGCCGTCAGACCTGGGACTGCCCAGCTCGCGCGGCGATGTAGGCGTGGGCGGTCGAGGTTTCGTCTGGGGCGGCGCCTTCCACCGAATCGGCCAGACGAATGTCATCTTCATCGCCTTCTCCTTCCTCATCGCGGTGGTGACGCTCATCATCACCTCGCTGGGCGGCCAAGAAGACGAAGACCTCGAGCGAGTTCTACTCCGCAGGCCGCAGCGTCTCCGCGTTTCAGAACGGCCTCGCACTGTCCGGCGACTACATGTCGGCCACCTCCATCGTCGGCATCTCCGGCGTGGTCGTCTTGCGCGGCTACGACGGCACGATCTACGCGACCAGCGGGCTCGTCGGCTGGCCCGCGCTCATGTGCCTCATCGCCGAGCCGCTCCGAAACCTCGGCAATTTCACCTCCTCGGACGCGGTGGCCTTCGCCTGCAGCAGCGCCCAGTGCGCATCGCTGCGGCCATCGGCGGCATCACCGCTGTGCTCACCTACACCATCGCCCATATGGTGGGCTCCGGCTTCCTCGTGAGGCTGCTGCTCGGCATCCCCTACGAGCTGGCCGAGGTCATCGTCGGCGCGGTCATGCTGGCGTACGTTCTCTTCGGTGGCGTGCTCACCACCACCTGGTTGCCGATCATCAAGGCCGGGCTGCTCCTCGGCGGCGTGAGCGTGCTCTTGGTGCTCGCACTTGGCCAGTTCAATTTCACCCCGCGGCGCTCGACGGTCTGGGTGGACGTTCTCCACAACGCCAAGCGGATCATCGGCCTCAGGAACCCGTGCCTCATCTCGATGCCGGCAGCCTTCGTGGTCGGCTACGTCGTGTCGCTCATGACCCCGAAGGTGGCGCAGGAGAAGGTCGAGGACGAGAAGCTCCGCACCTACCTCGGCGTCGGCGCCGAGTAGCGCGTCGGAGAAGCTTACATGGGCGGGCGGGGTAGCGACGCCCCGCCCGCTTTCTTTGGGGCCCACCTCCCTCGACACCCGCTTCGCTAGGCCGGGCCGCTAAGACGTGTACTCGAAGTCCGTCGAGAAGCCGCACTTGCCGCGGATGTCCCAGTCGAACGGCGCGTCCTGGTAGCGAAACTCCTCCGCGCGAATTTCTTGGCCGGGGTGATCGTGGCCGGGAATGCCGCAACTCACCGTGAAGTCGTGCTGCACGGCCTCGAGCGTCTTCACCGACAAGAAGGGCGCGATCTGGATCCTCTCGTGAGCCAGCGTGTGGTCGAGCTCGATCTTCGCGCTTTTCACCGCATAGACCTCGACGATGCCGCCTGCGAAGCTGTTCTTGATATCGCCGCCGGCTCGCCCGAGGAACATCTCGGTCAGCGCCTCTTTCTGCCGCGGCGTCGCGCGATCGTCGATGTAGAGACTCACGCGCCATGGGTCGCCCGGCGTGGTCTCCCACCGGCCGGCCATAACGACTTTGATATCAGCGAGATCGATGGCACCCGCGCGCCCTCGCTTGATCCACCACGACAGCGCGAAATCGCAATTCTCGTACGTCGGCCTGCCGCCCTTCTTGCCGGCTTGTCTGCGACACGGACAGATCACTTCACAGTTGCAGACTTCGTAATACGAGCCTGAGACTCTCCACGGGACGAGGTTTTCCATACATCTCCTAGGCACCGATCAGCGCCCGGCCGACGAGCACCGCAGCACCGGCGAAACAACCCAGGCCCCCGATACCCACCACCAGACGCGGCCAGGGCAATACCTTTTCCCCGATCGTGAACGCGGTGATCACCGCGCCCCACAGCAAGTTCATGATTCCGGTTGAGAACAGGACCGCCATCAGCAACCAGCAGCAACCGATGCAGTACGTGCCGTGGTGGAGGCCCATCTTCACCGCGCCCAGCCGGCCCTCTCGCCACTCGGTCATGAAATAGCCTACGGGCGCGCGGCATTGCGAGAGGCACGCGTTCTTCTGCGTCGAGAACTGAAACAACCCGGCTGCGACCAGCACAACCGCGCCGGCCCACGGTCCGACCGATAGCGATCGACCATCGAGAAGGGCTATTCGATATAGGAGCCACTGCGCGCCAGCGGCAACGAACCCGAACCCGCTCCACGCGAGTAAGTAGCCGCCGAGAAACAGCGCCGACGAGACGAACGGCGCACCGCGGCCAGTCCGCCTCCGCATGATTGCGGCGTGTGCGAGCACCATCGGCGAGACCGACGGAATCATCATTCCCGCCATCATCACCACCCACATCCAAAACGCGGTGCTAAATGTGGCGCCGCAACACGGCATCAGCGAGTGCGAGCCCTCGACGTGGGACGGGACCATCTGCATCCAGCACAAGATCGTCAGCGCCGTGAGCACGGTCACGATCACCCACCGGTCGCGGGCGAAGTAGCGCTCGATGGGGCTCCCTTGCACAAAGCGGAGCCTAATTGGTCGTCGCGACCGCTACACGCAATTCGGGGAGACGGGACCGGCGAGGGCGAGCACCCCGCCCGTGACAGAAGGAAGTAGTGAGGAAGTCGTCGGCGAACTCCACACCTGCGCCCTTCAGGGCCAGGTTCTCGTTGGTGAGAGCGACGACCCGCTCGGGAAGTCACTCGTTGCGCTGCCGGCGGCGGGCCACCGCTGTCGCGTCGACGACGGCGGACAAAAGGGGCGCGCTCGTCCACGGGCACGACCTCGGGCGGAGCGACCAGGTCGCGCGGACCTCTCCCCTACGTCGCCCATGGCACCTCTCGCCGCCCCCGTGCGCCGGAGAGGTGGAGCGCAACCCCATCGGGCCGGACAAAGGCCTCTCTTCCAGGATCGAGGGGTCGCCGCGTCGAAGTGAACGGGGTCTGAGCGACGGAGTCGTCTTGCTTCGCGACTCCCCGGCCGAGACTAGGCCCGAAGTCAGGCCTGGGCCTGCCCGGCTCGCGCAGCGATGTAGGCGTGAGCGATCGAGGTTTCGTCAACGAAGCCAATGATGGCGCCCTCCGCGTCCGTCACCGGCAGCTCGCGGATCCCCTGCGAGAGCATCGCCTCGAACGCAGCACGGACGCTGTCGTCTAGGCTCAGGGCGATCGGTGGCCGCATGACGTCCGCCGCGTTGACAAGTCCCTCCAGGTGCGGCTGGCCAGCAACCCCGACCAGATCCTCAAGCGCGATGATGCCAACGAGGCGCCGGCCGTCAAGCACCGGGAAGACCTCCTGCCGAGTTCGCTTTGACAGACCGTCGAGGAGTTCGCGGACCCCAGCGGTTCTGTCAAAGGTCACGTAAGGCGCCGTATCGAGTGGTACTTGGTGCAGCAGGACACCTTCCAGGTCCTCGGCCAACGTCCGCTCGTCAAGGCTAACGCCATCTTGCTCGAGCAACGCCTCGTAGATCGGGGTCGGCCGGTAGTGCCGCGCGATCCCATAGGCCAGCATGTTCGCGATCATGAGTGGCAGGATCAGCGAGTACCCTCCGGTCATCTCGATGATGATGAGCACCGAGGTGATGGGCGCCCGGATGATTCCTGCGAAGACCGCTCCCATGCCGACCAAGGCAAACGCTCCCAGGGCGTCGGAAGAGTGGTGGAACAGCGCCATGTCGAGCGCGCCCATGGCGCCGCCGGCCATCGCGCCGATGAAGAGCGCTGGCGCGAAGATGCCTCCTGCCCCGCCACTCGAGTAAGAGAACACCGTGGCCGCCAGCTTGAGCAAGCAGAGAGGAACAAGCACCGCGACAGCGAGCTTTCCCGCCAGCGCGGCGGCGAGCGTCGTGTAGCCCCCGCCGGTTACTCCCGACGCGCCAAGGGCGCCCATGGCCACCACCGCCAGCGCGCCGGTCGCTAGGCCCCCGACCGCTGGGTGTGCCCACCGATGACGTGCACCCTTGAACCGCTTGCGTAAGCCGAGCAGCGACTCGGTGAAGAGGAGGGCGAGCCCGGCCGCGACCAGACCCAGGGCCGCGTACAGGAGGAGCGACGACACGTGTTCCAGGCCATAGGGCTTAGGGACCTCGAAGACCGGCTGGACGCCCAGCACGCTACGCTCGACGATGGCTGCGAACGCTGCGGCGACCACGACACCCGAGAGAACTGTCTGGTCGAGCGTCCCGACCACCTCCTCGATCGTGAAGGTGACGGCGGCGATGGGCGCGTTGAATGCAGCAGCGATACCCGCCGCGGCCCCCACCGGCAGCAGGCGCCTCACGTTCTGGGACGAGATCCCGGCCAGTTTGCCCACGCGGCTCGCGATCCCGGCGCAGATCTGGACGGTAGGCCCCTCGCGGCCCAGCGACGAGCCGGTCCCGATCTGTAGCGCCGAGATGAAGAACTTGCCGATCGAGTCCCGGAGCCGCAGAGGTCCGGATCTACCTGCGTAGGCGACCTTCACCTGTGGGATGCCGCTGCCTCGCGCGTTCGGCGCGACATACTGAAGCAGTGCTCCAGATATGAGGCCTCCCAGCAGGGGAACGATCAGCGTCAAGAGGATCCACGCGTGTCCGGGTGCCCTCATCGCTGGATCGATCGCCAACCGGGTGACCAGGTTGATAGTGAGGTGAAACGCGACAGCCGCCAGGCCACAGAAGCCGCCGATAATGCCGGTAAGCGCAAAGAGCTTGTGGCGCTCGGTGATCGAAACCCGAAGCCCTTGCCAGTCCCCTAGCAGGAATCGGCGCAGCAGGCCGGCGGCCACCGGGTTGTTCGCCCTTCCCTGCGTCATGAAGGACGCCTTCTCAGAGACGCCCGGTGTTGCCGCGAGCGAACCGTTCCGGGAGAGCGATGCAAGCGGGGAAGGCGCGCGCCAGGGGACTTCTGCGGGGCTGCGAGGCGGCGGCGTAGGGGGCGGGTGGAGTCGGTCGTGGGTCCCATGAGTACGCGGGAGGCAAGGATACGGCACCGGGCCTGTCCGGACCAATCTTTGCCGTTGGTTGCGAATACAACAAACCGCCGCGCGTCGGACCGAGACGCCGCCCCGGGCCGTCCGGAGCCCTTCCGCCTCGCGCTCCCCGCGTTCGTTTCGGGCTGGCACCACCTGCCGGGGGTGCGCTCCTCGCGGAGGCGGGGGCGGCCAGCCGCGCCCCCCCTCTTGACCAGGCGCGAGCCCCCAAGGCGGTCCGCGATGGGCTCTGGCGAATCGTTGAGGTAGCCTGCGCGACAGGCGGCGAAGGCGAGCGACGGAGGCTGCCGCCCGCCGCGGGCCTCGCAGGGGGACAGACGGCCATGGCGACGCGGAGGTCGGCTCCTGGAGTGCTCGAGACCATGCAGGCGCTGTGGAGCCTGGCCCACGCGCTCGACGCGCGATCCAAGTGGATGCACCGGGAGTTCGGGGTCACCGGCCCGCAACGTCTGCTCCTGCGCGTCGTTGGCGACTCGCCCGGCTGCTCTCCCGGCGCCGCGGCGCGCCAGCTCCGGCTCCACAAGGGAACGGTGACGAGGCTCCTCGCGGGACTCGTGCGCCTCGGCCTGGTGCAGCGTTGCGCGGACCCGTCGGACGCCCGCAAGCAGCGGCTCACGCTCACCGCCAGGGGCAGGCGCGTGTACGCCCTGCGGGCCGGCACCGTCGAGGCAGCGGTTCGGGGCGCCATCGAGCGAGGGCCACCGCAGGAGCTCCGGGCGACCCTGGCGTTCATGACGCGCCTTTCCGAGGCGCTCACCCCCGGCACCGCGGCCCGCAAAGGAAAGTGACGCCTCTGCCGCCGCCGCCCTGGCGGCGCTTCGCGGTGCCCGGAGGAAAGGCTCTTGCCAAGGGCTCCGGCCTTCACTAGTCTGCGGTTGCACTTGCAACCACTATCACCATCGAGGCCGCCCGGGAAACTCCCTCGGCGCGGCTGACCAAGAGGGCCGCATGCGTCGAATCTGGATCGTTCTCGCCTCCGTCGCACTCTCCGCCGCTCTTTCCGGCTGCGCCAAGCACTGGAAGAATGGGGAGTGCGAAACGAGCGACAACTGCAAGGAGCAGGAGGGCTTCGGCAAGGTGTGCGTGCAGGGGCACTGCCAGGAGTGTGGCGCCGACTCGGACTGCAAGGCCGGCTTCACCTGCCGCGAGAATCGCTGCGTCCCCCGCCCGGAGTGCGCGAGCTCGACGGACTGCCCCTCAGGCAAGATGTGCGACGCCGGGCGCTGCGTCGTCGACCCCGACGCCTGCTCGTCGGGCGTCGCCTGCAGCGGGGGGCGAGAGTGCGTGAACGGCCGGTGCGTCGCCCCGGCGGCCACTCCCGCTCGGGGGCCCTGCGACGAGCTCGAGAGCGTGCAATTCGCCTACGATGCCGCTCTTCTGAGCCCCGAGGCCCGGAAGATCCTGGACCAGGACGCGAGGTGCCTCACCTCGGCGACCCGCCGCGTGAAGGTGGAGGGGAACTGCGACGAGCGCGGGACTGCCGAATACAACCTCCACCTGGGGCAGCGCCGCGCCGAGGCCGTGAAGAAGTACCTCGTGGGCCTGGGCATCGCCAAGTCCCGGATCGACACCCTGAGCTACGGCAAGGAGCGCCCGGTGTGCTCCGAGCCCACCGAGTCGTGCTGGCAGAAGAACCGGCGCGCCGATCTCAAAGTCGCGCCGTAGCGAGCGTGGCGCGGCGCCCCCGCGAGGCGCCGCCCTGGCGGGCGCGGGCCCGAGGAGGGCCCACGCCTCTCGGCCAAGGCCTCGGGAATAGCGAAGGTGGCTCCCCGGTTCGCCGGACGAGCCCTTGCGTATCCCCATGTCCTTGCGCGCCCGAGTCGTGGCCTTGTCGCTGGCGCCCGTCCTCGCGGCGGCGGGCCTGGCGTTCACGGCCGCGACTGTGCGCCCGCTCGGCGGCGCCTACCTCTACTTCCCCCTCACCGCCGTGGTGGTGGCCTCTCTATACGGTGGGTTCGCCCCCGGCCTCGCCACCCTCGCTTTGTCCCTCGCCGGGTTCGGCTACCTCTTTCTCGCCCCGCGAGGCGGGCTCGCCACGGCGAGCTCCCGGGACGTCCACCGCCTCGTGGAGTTCGCGACCGCGGGCCTCGCCGCCGCCTGGTTCTGCGGCCGCTACCGGCAGGCCCGCATGGCCGCCGAGGAGGCGGCCGAGGAGGCGCGCCGCGTGGGCGAGCTCCAAGAGCGGCTCGTCGCGGTGGTGAGCCACGACATGAACAACCCGCTCTCCGCCCTGCGCGCCGGCCTCGACCTCATGGGAAAGCTCGGCCCCTTGGACCCCAGGCAGCGGACGGTCCTCGACCGCATGGGGACGAGCGCAAAGCGCATGGAGAGGCTCGTCGGGGACCTGCTCGCCTTCGCGCATGGCCGACGCGAGGGCGACTTCCCGGTGCGCCGGGTCCTGGCGCCGCTCGGGAAGGTCTGCGAGACGGTCATCGCCGAGTTCCGCCAGACCTTTCCGGACCATGCCCTTCGCCTCTCGGTGACGGGCGACGACCGGGGCGCGATCGACCCGGCGCGGCTCGAGCAGGTGATCTCGAACCTGGTCTCGAACGCCATCCGCCACGGCGACCCGTCCGGGCCCGTCGAGGTGAGCGTCGCCGGGCTACCCGGCGAGCTCGTGCTCTCGGTCACGAACCGCGGCCCGCCCATCCCCGGGGACCTCCTCCCGCTCGTCTTCGAGCCCTACCGCTCCGGGCCCCGGAGCCGGGGTGGCCTCGGCCTCGGGCTCTTCGTGGTGAACGAGATCGTGGCCGCGCACGGGGGCTCGGTCGCCGTCCGGTCCGACTCCCGAGCGACCACCTTCGAGGTCCGGCTCCCGCGCGGGGTCAGCCTCGACCGCAGCGCCGCCGCGCCTGGGGCCGGCGC
>Ga0335081_10009163_pt1 | contig 15904 bp, 12 predicted proteins | sample Lox_Sample_35_FD_206713 | JGI IMG/M metagenome (GOLD analysis project Ga0335081, IMG submission 206713) | Soil microbial communities from Loxahatchee National Wildlife Refuge, Florida, United States - Lox_Sample_3.5 | ecosystem: Environmental > Terrestrial > Soil > Wetlands | place: USA... | reverse complement strand
AACCTGAGGGTCCTGATCTGCTTGGAGTAGAAATAAAATTTCAGCATGTCAGCAAGGCCCACGCGGCCGTCAAAACGCTTGAGCACTTCATTGTAGTCCGGCAAAATCATGGAGAAGGCGACCGGCTTGCCCTTGACCTCCACAAAATTGACCAGCTCTTTTTCAATCACAGGTCGAAGCTTGACGATAAAATACTGAAGGTCGCTGGCGCTGAGAGGAGTGAACCCGAATTCCTGACTGTTGGCGTCGTTTAATATCCCCATCAGGGTATTCATCTCCTGCCGGAACCGGCTCATGTTCAGGTGCCGGATGGCGATCCCCTCCTTTTTCTGCGCATGCTCCGACAATTTCTCCAAACCTTCAGGCAGAGGGCCACGCGCATCCATCCAATAAGCATAGAAATCTTTTTCCTTCTCGAAACCGTATTTTTCCAAAAACTCCGGATAATAAGAAGGATTGTACGGCATCATGATGGCAGGCGGATAATCGAACCCTTCCACCAGGCAACCCATCCCGTCCAGCTGGGAAAATGCCATCGGCCCGCGCATGACCCTCATCTCCCGCTCCGACAGCCACTTCCTGGCGACGTCTAAAAGCGCAGCGGCGGCACTGTAGTCCCGGTCCACTTCGAAAAAGCCGAAGAAGCCCGCACGCTCGTTATGATACCGGTTGGCCCGGTGATCCACGGCGGCCACAACCCGGCCGACGATCTCCCCGCCTCGATACGCCAAAAAGGTTTTCGCCTCGCCGTGGGCATAGAAAATATTCTCTTCACGGTCAAAAATCGTCTCCACGTCCGTAATCATCGGCGGCACCCAATTGTGATCCCGCGTGTAGATCTTCCAGGGGACTTTCAAGAAATTCAATTGATCGTTCTTTTCCTCGCCGATCGGCCGGATGTCGATGGGCGCCCCCGGAGCACTGGGCCCGATCACACCCAACTCCGTCCCGATCTTTCTCAGCTTTTCCAGGGCATAGTCCAGCTCCTGCCGGGAATGCGTGGCCGTATACGAAGTCCGAAGGCACGCCATTCCTGGTGGAACGGCCGGAGAAACGACCGGGTTGACGTAGACACCCTCTTGCTCAAGCATCTTGGCGAATTGGAAGGTCTTCAAATCATCGCCAATAAGAATGGGGATGATGGCGGATTGCGTCGCCGCGGTCTTAAATCCCATGCGTTGAATTTCCGTGAGCATATAGCGCACATTTTCCCAGAGCTTTTGCCTCCGCTCCGGCTCCCGCTCCAGGATATTCAGGGCAGCCAGAGCGGTCGCTGTCGCAGCCGGCGGAGGGGCAGCCTGAAACATAAAGGTACGGGCATTGTGCTTTAAAAACGAGATCACCTTTTCTTCGCCGGCAATAAACCCACCCAGGCTGGCAAACGATTTTGAAAACGTACCCATCACCAGATCCACCTTATCCAACACGCCCATCTCTTCGCATGTGCCGCGTCCGCCCTTGCCCAGGACTCCCAGGCTGTGCGCCTCGTCCACCATCAGCCGGCATCCATATTTCTTGGCTAAAGGGACGATATGTTTCAGATCTGCCAAATCGCCTTCCATAGAAAATACGCCGTCGACCACAATCAGCTTGCCCACTTTCTTATCCTGAATATTGATCAGGATGCGCTCCAGGTCTTCCATGTCGTTATGGCGAAATTTCAAAACTTTTCCCAGGGCCATGCGGCAGCCGTCCAGAATCGAAGCATGGTTGGTGCGGTCCGAGATGACGATATCATTCTTTCCCACGATCGTGGAGATGACGCCCAGATTGGTCGTAAACCCGGTGCTGAATACTAAAGCTGCTTCCTTCTTCATAAACCGGGCCAGACGCCATTCCAGCTCCACATGCAGATCGATCGTGCCGTTCAGGAAACGGGAGCCTGTGCAGCCGGTCCCGTACTTCTCAATGGCCTTGAGGGCAGCCTCCTTCACCTCCGGATGCGAGGTCAGACCCAAATAATTGTTCGAGCCGATCATCACCGTTTTGCGGCCACCCATAATGACGGTGGTATCCACCGCCCCTTCATTGACGCGAAAATAAGGGTAGAGACCGAGGTTGATAATTCTCTCGGCATCATGATAATTGTAGGCTTTATCGAACAAATCCACCCTCATCACTCCTTTCGATGATTAGCAGCTATTAATCGGTCCACCCCCACCCTTCCCCCCTTCGATGCACTCAGGACCATGAGCCTTGTCGAATGGCTCTTCCCAGTGGGGAGAGGGCAAGGGTAAGGTGAATTGACTATACAAGAAAGGGAGGCTCACGTCAACATTCCATATCCCTTGACATCAAAAAAACAAGGGGGTTAAATGGTAAAATGTGGAAGTATTTGATACGGAGATGGGGAGTTGGGGAGATAACGAGATAGGGAGATGTAGCCGCGGGTTTTAACCCGCGTGAAGACGTGGTTGAATTTGCAACCTTGGTGCGCAAGCTAAAGCTTGCAGCTACGAGCCCCGCGTCCTTGGTTTACAAGGAGGAGGAAAACATGGCAAAGGTGAAAACAACGAGGCAAGGGGACAAGAAGAATCAGAATAGTCCTGCCGGACAAGAGTCTGGTCAGGACCGGTCTTTCCCAATCGTTGGCATCGGTGCCTCTGCGGGGGGGTTGGAGGCATTTGAGCAGTTTTTCTCCAACATGCCTCCGGACAGCGGCATCGCCTTCGTGCTCATTCCGCACCTCGATCCCACCCACGCCAGCATGATGACCGAGCTTCTAAGAAGAGTGACCAAGATGGACGTCACCGAGGCCAAGGACGGGATGAAAGTGAAACCCGACCATGTTTATGTCATTCCTCCGAACAAAGAGATGTTCATCTTCCATGGCACTCTTAATCTTGAGGCGCCCAAAATGGCCCACGGCCTGAGAATGCCCATCGATGCCTTTTTCCGGTCCCTTGCCGAAGATCAGGGAGAGGCAGCCATCGGGATCATTCTTTCCGGCACCGGAATGGATGGCACCCTTGGCTTAAGGGCCATTCATGGAGCGGGTGGCATGGTCATGGCCCAGGACCCAAGAACCGCCAAGTATGCGGGGATGCCGAGCAGTGTCGTGCAAACCGGCCTGGTCGACTACGTCCTGCCTGCGGGGAAGATGCCCTCCGAGCTCATCACCTACGTGAAAAAATTTGTGAGGAAAGGAAAGATACTGGTCACTGGAAAGAGGGAGTATTCGCTCCGCAAGATATTGGCTCTGATTCGGTCTCGAACAGGCCGCGACTTCTCTCTCTATAAAAAAACGACCCTCAACCGAAGGATTGAAAAAAGGATGAATGTCCACAATGTGGACGAAATTACGGCTTATCTCCGCCACCTTCAGGAACATCCCGAGGAAGTTCAGCTCCTCTTCAAGGATCTCATCATCGGTGTCACCCAGTTCTTCAGAGATCCGGAGGCTTTCGAAGTCCTCAGGCATAAGATATTCCCAAAGTATCTCGAACACAAGCCAGAAGGCTACACCTTCCGTGCCTGGGTGCCCGGGTGCGGATCCGGTGAGGAGGCTTTTTCCATTGCCATTGTGCTCAAGGAATGCATCGAAGAGATCAAGCGCGACATTAAGGTCCAGATCTTTGGGACCGATATTGATGAGGACGCGATCGGTCATGCCCGCGGCGGTGTCTATTCGAACAATATCGCCGCCGATGTGAATGCCGAACGTCTGAGGCGATTCTTTACGAAAGAAGACACCAATTATCGCGTCAAAAAAGAGATACGGGAGATGGTCGTCTTCGCCCTTCAGGATATCGTCACGGACCCGCCCTTTACCAAGCTCGATCTTCTAAGCTGCAGAAACCTTTTCATCTACCTTGAGCCCGATTTGCAGAACAGGCTACTGCCTCTTTTCCATTACAGTTTGAAGCCTGAGGGAACCCTCTTCTTAGGGACTTCCGAGACCATTGGAAAGTTTGTCGACCTCTTTGAAGTCTCTGACAAAAAATGGAAATTCTTTAAAGCGAAGAAAGTTGTGCCCGCGCTCCAGGGAGAAGTCTGGAGCGCTCTGCCCTGGACCCATGCCTATGCCCTGAAAGGAGAAGTGGAGGAGCGGAAACCAAAGCAAATCGATGTCGCCGCCATCGCTCAAAGTACGCTGCTTGAAACATTTGCTCCTCCGTCGGTGATCGTTAACGAAAAAGGGGATATCCTTTATATTCACGGTCAAACCGGAAAATATCTTGAGCCTGCCCCAGGCCATGCCAGCCTCAACATTTCAGATATGGCCCGGGAGGGCATCAAATACGAGCTCCGCTCGGGGATTCACTATGTCGTGACAAAAATGAAGGAGAGACAGTACCGAGGCCTTCGAGTAAAAACGGATGGCGGGAATCAACTGATCAACCTGATGATTAAACCGCTCACCGAGATTAAGGAGGTGCAAGGGCTGGTAATGGTGACTTTCGAAGAGACGACTCCGGAAAAGCCAAAACCCGAACGGAAAAAGGAAAAGGTGTCGCGCAGGGATGATAAACGAAGCCAGGAGCTCGAGCGGGAGCTTGCCTACACCCGTGAGACCCTGCAGGCTACGATCGAAGAGCTTCAGGCCTCAAACGAGGAGCTCAAATCGACCAACGAAGAGTTGCAATCGACCAACGAGGAATTTCAAAGCACCAATGAAGAATTAGAGACATCGAGAGAAGAGCTTCAATCCGTGAATGAGGAATTAGTGACCCTCAATTCGGAGCTCCAAGCCAAGATCGACCAGCTCTCGCGGGCCGAGTCAGACATGAAAATGCTCCTCGACAGCACCCGGATCGGAACCATTTTTCTTGACAATCACCTCTACATCAAACGATTCACCTCGGAAACCACAAGGATTTTCAACCTCATCCCGACGGATATCGGACGCCCGATGCATGATATCCGTTCCAGTCTTCAGTATGATGATATCGAGCGGGATTGCCAAGCGGTCCTCGATACCCTTCAAGCGAAGGAACGGGAGATCCCATCAAAGAACGGGAACTGGTACCTGATGCGGATCATCCCTTACCGGACCTCAGAAAATCTGGTCGAAGGGGCCGTGCTCACCTTGACTGAAACAACCCAATTCAAGCAGTTGGCCCTCCTCGCGGAAGGGATCGTGGGAACGGTACGGGAACCCCTGGTGGTCCTGGATGAAGGCCTCCGGGTAATTTCCGCTAACAGGTCCTTTTATGAGACGTTTCGGGTAGTGAAGGAAGGGACGGAGGGCCAATTGTTTTTTGAACTGGGCAACCGTGAATGGGATATCCCGGAGCTGAGAAGACTTCTCGGGGAAATCCTTCCCCACAACGAAAAATTGGAAGATTTCGCCGTCAATCACGACTTTCCCGGTATCGGACCGAGGCGTATGCTCCTCAATGCTCGGAGAATCGCCCAGAAAGAAACCGGCGTGAAGCCAATGATTTTGCTGGCGATCGAAGACGTCACAGACAAGAAATAAGGGATGGGGGGGATAGGGAGATAAGGAGTTGGGGAGATAAGGAGTTGGGGGATGGAAGGGAAACTGATTCGAACACATGATCAAGAGTCCTCAACCCTGGTTATTGCCAGGGGCGAAGCGACGGTGAGCACTTAGGTTCGGGAAGGAGGGGCTCCCCATCCCCCTATCTCCCCATCTCCCTAACATTTAGACTAACCCGCATTCCAAAATCCGAAATGCAATCAGGAGTAAACAATGGCCACTAAGAAGAAATCCAAAAAAGAGCTGCTGCGGCAGAGGGCGGAGAGGCTGCTCTCTGAAAAACCTCAGGTTGCCTCGAAGATTAAGGACGAGGATATCAAGAAGCTGATCCACGAGCTTCAGGTGCACCAGATTGAGCTGGAGATGCAGAACGAAGAGCTGCGGAGGGCCCAGGCAGAGATCGAGGAGTCTCGAACCAAGTATTCCGATCTGTACGACTTTGCCCCGGTCAGTTACTTCACGTTCAGCCAGACCGGAGAGATCGTGGAAGTCAATCTCACAGGAGCAAGTCTTCTCGGTATCGACAGATCGCTCTTGCTCCACAGGCCATTCTCAACATTTGTGGACCCGGGGTTCCGTTCTCTCTTTCGCGATCACCGTCTGAATGTCTTAAAGCTCGGGGCGAAAGAGCGATGTGAACTGAAACTCATCGGAAAAGATGGAGGTTCTTTTTATGCTTCGCTTGAGAGTATTTCGGTGCCTCATGAGAGAAACCATAGGATACGGTCCGTGGTCAGTGACATCACTGAGCTCAAGAATGCACGGGAGAAAGCTGAAACCGAACATGCCTTCCGCGTTGCAGTCGAGAATTCTATTCTTTCGGGAATTGCTGCTGTCGATTTGGACGGGCGGCAATCCTATGTCAATCTTGGTTTCTGCCGAATGGTAGGCCGGAGCGAGGAGGAGCTGCTTGGAAGAAGGCCTCCCTTTGCATACTGGCCTCCAGAGGAATCGGATCAGATTAACGGGGTCTTCCAGACAGTCATGAACGGCAAGGCTCCCCGCCAAGGCAATCAACTCCGCCTCATGAGAAAGAATGGAGAGCGCTTCGATGTCTTGGTCCTTTCATCACAGCTAAAAGATCACCATGGAAATGTCACAGGCTGGATAGGAACATTCGGAGACATCACCCATCTTAAACAGATGGAGAGCGAACTCAAACAGCTCAATACGCAGCTTGAGGAACGCGTCCGCCAGCGCACTGCTGAACTTGAAAATGCAAACGAACAATTGAGACAGGAGATCATCGAGCGTAAACGTGCGGAAGAGTCATTCCGCTACCTTGCGTCGTTTCCTGAGATAAACCCGAACCCGGTTGTGGAAGTAGATATGGCCGGAACCATCCATTATCTTAATCCGGCGGCTAAAGAATTGTTTACCGATCTTTCGACTTCTGGAATTGAACACCCATTGCTTGCGGGTTTGGAATCCTTCGCTACCGCTCTGAAAGAAAAAAGAAAGAGCGCTTCTCTTAGGCGTGAAGTGAAGATTGCCGATTTCTGGTACGATCAAGCTTTTTTCAGTGTTCCAGATATGGATCGCATCCGTATCTATAGCCGCGATATCACCGGACGCAAGCAGATGGAAGAAGAGCTCAGAAGATCTCGGGATGAGTTAGAAATACGGGTTCAGGACCGTACCGCAGAGCTGGCAAAAGTTAACGAAGAATTGAGGGCTGAAATTGCAGCGCGAAAACAAACCGACGAAGCGTTGATAGAGCAATCGAAGATCTTGGAGGGATTCTTCACTTCAACGATCACTCCTCTGGTATTTCTCGATAGGAATTTCAATTTTGTAAGAGTCAACGAGGCCTACGCCAAAGCCTGCCAGCGTGACATTTCTGAATTTGCCGGCCACAACCATTTCGAATTTTATCCTGATGAAGAAAATGAGGCCATCTTTAAGCAAGTGGTGGAGACAAAGACACCTTATCAAGCCTTTGCAAAGCCATTCTTCTCCCCCGACCATCTTGAGTGGGGTGTTACTTATTGGGACTGGACTCTCACGCCTTCATCAGATGACAAAGGTGAGGTGGAGTTTTTGGTTTTCTCCCTCGAAAATGTAACGGAACAAAAGCAGGCAGAAGATGCCTTTCGAAAGGAATATAATTTCCGCAAAGCGATTGAAAACTCCATGGTTGCCGGTATTGCAGCGACGGATCTTTCCGGTAAACTCATCCATGTTAACAAAGCCTTTTGCGAAATGGTTGGATGGAGTGAAGAGGAATTGCTTGGGATGTCCCCTCCTTTGGCCTTTTGGCCGCCTGAATCTGCAAAGATTGCCGAAGAAATTCAACAAAATTTGGCCACAAGAAAATCAGTTGAAGGTTTCGAGCTGCGGCTTCGCCGGCGTAACAAGGAACGCTTCGACACTCTGATTTCTATCTCACCTCTCTCTGACACAAAAGGGGAGACAACGGGCTGGGTTGCGTCCTTCCTCGATATCACTGAGCGGAAACAGGCTGAAGAGGCTCTGAAGGCAGCCCACCAATATAACCGCAGTCTCATCGAGGCCAGTCCCGATCCCCTTGTCACGATCAGTGCAGACGGAAAGGTGATGGATGTGAATGAGGCTACGAAGCTTGTGACCGGCATGACCCGCGAGGGACTTATTGGAAGCGATTTCTCGGACTATTTTACGGACCCCGCGAGAGCTAAAGAAGGGTACCAGCAGGTCTTTACAGAGGGATTGGTGAGAGACTATCCTCTTGCCATCCGTCATACCTCGGGCAAAGTCGTAAACGTTTTATACAACGCAACGGTTTATAGAAACGAGGCTGGCGAGATCCAGGGCGTCTTTGCCGCGGCCCGCGACATTACCGAGCTCACAGAAGCCCACAGGCGCATGGAAGCTACCAATTCTCTCCTGAACCTCTTTATGAGAAAATCGACCCGAAAAGAGTATCTCGATTCTGTTATTGAATTGATTCAGCCCTGGAGCGGCTGCCGTTGCGTGGGCATCCGGATACTAAATGAGAAGGACTACATCCCCTACGAGTCCTATGTGGGCTTCAGCCAGGAGTTCTGGGAATCGGAGAATTTCGTTTCGGTCAGATATGATCAATGCGCGTGTATTCGGGTCGTAACGGGGAGACCCGATCCACAAGATAAGCCTGCGATGACGCCGGCAGGCTCCTTTCGTTGCGAGAACACTTTTGAATTTATCGGAAACTTATTGGAAGGGGAGAAGACAAGGTTCAGAGGCGTCTGCATTAAGAACGGGTTCAAGTCGGTCGCCATCGTTCCCATTCGCTACCGCGACAGGATTCTCGGAGCAATCCATATCGCCGACGGATGCGAAGGGAAAGTCACGCTGAGCCGGGTCCAATTCATCGAGTCCATGACGCCCTTGATCGGCGAAGCGATCAATCGGTTTAATTTGGAGGAAGAATTGAAGGATTCGGAGGGACGCCTCCGTCATCTCTCTTCCCAGCTCCTGGCCGTCCAGGAAAACGAGAGAAAAAGGATCGCCGTAGAGCTCCATGACAGCATCGGGCAGATGCTGACGGCCATCAAGTTTAAAATGGAAAATACACTTCAGCAAAAAAACCTAAGGAAGTCTCTGGAGGCCATCATTCCCCTGGTCCGAGAGACCATTGAAGAGACCCGGAGGATCCAGATGGATCTGCGGCCTTCCACCCTGGATGACATTGGGGTGCTGGCCACCCTGGACTGGTTCTGCCGGGAATATCAGAAAATCTACTTCCACCTCCATATCGAAAAAGAGATCCGCCTCCGGGAGAGCGATGTCTCTGCTGCCCTCAAAACGGTGATTTACCGGGTGACCCAGGAGGCCCTTAACAATATTGCGAAACACAGCAAGGCTGACCTCATCCTTCTCTCGCTGCAAACGATCAAGGACAGGGTGGAATTAATCATTAAAGATAACGGGATAGGGTTCGCCCTCGAAGAAATGCTATCATCCGAAAAGCCCAATAAAGGCCTGGGACTGACCAGCATGAGAGAACGAACCGAGCTTTCCGGCGGGACCTTCGCGATTGAGACCACTCCGGGTGCCGGCACCACAATCAGAGCCAACTGGCCTATCTAAATGCGGATTGCGGAATTCGGAATGCAGAATTGAAAATCAAGATCTTTCTGACTGAAATGCCGAGTACAGATTGCGGAATCTACCAAATAACCTCCCAATGATGGAATCCAGAAGGAAATGACTGAATTTAATGGGAACAAATTAACGGCTGACACAAAGCAGAATTATCTCAAAGAAAGAACAAAAGCTTTTGCGTTGCGGATAATCAGACTGGTAGAAAGACTGCCAAGAAGCCGAACCGCAGACATTCTGGGAAAGCAGCTATTGGAAGCGGGTACATCAGTGGGAGCCAATTACCGTGTCGCGTGCAGAGCGAAATCGCCGACTGACTTTATTGCTAAGATGGGGATTGTTGAAGAAGAGGCCGATGAAACGATCTATTGGATGGACCTCCTTGTTCTGTCTGATTTAGTACGGGAATCTGACATTACAGACCTCTTGGATGAGGCAAACCAGATCTTGGCCATGACGGTTTCTTCGATCAAAACGGCGAGGATGAGAAAAAAAATGAAATCTTATTCCGCAATCCGCACTCCGCATTCCGAATTATAGTTACTCGCGTGAGACCAGTCCCTTTTCGAGGGCGAAGGTGGTCAGGGCCTGGATGCTGTGAAGATCCAGTTTTTCCATCAGGTTGGCCCGGTGTTTTTCAACGGTTTTGACGCTGATACAGAGGTCCTCGGCAATCTCTTTGTTCCTGTATCCTTCGGCAATCAGCTTCAGAATCTCCCGCTCCCGTTGGGTCAGGGTTTCCCAGGACGTGCGGGACTTCAGGGTCTTTTTCCCTTCGATGTACCCTTCGATCACCTTCTCCGAGATCTCAGGACTGATATAATGCGCGCCGCTCAGAACTTTCTTCACGGCCATGAGCAACTCGGAGTGGGTGGAATCCTTCAAAAGATATCCGTCGGCTCCGGCCCGGAAGGTGGCAAGAATGTATTCTTCAGCTCTGTGAACCGTCAAGACCAAGACCTTGGTCGCGGGCGATTCCCTCTTAATCTCCTTAATGGCTTCCATGCCGTTCATCCTCGGCATGGAGAGGTCCGTCAGGGTAAGGTCGGGTTTGAACTTCTTAACCTGCCGGATGGCCTCTCGGCCGTCTGCTGCCTCTCCCACAATCTCGAAATTTGCGTTCGCCGAGAGGAGCGATCGCAGTCCCTCCCTGAGAATGGTATGGTCCTCAGCGATGACAATTCGGACTTTTTCGCTCATGAGTCACATTCCCCCTTTGGCCGTCTGCCCACCACCCTACCGGTAGATACCCCTCATGCTTAGTTTCACCCCCCAAAAAATACCGTGTAACCCCCTTAAAACTACAGTGTATACCTTATTTACCATGTTTATGAAAATTAGTAAAGTGGGTTTCTAAAGATCAAGGCAGAGAAGCAACCGTGAACAGGGATGAAACGTGTATTAATTGTTGAGGACAATGCTTTTTTCAGGCAATTTCTCAAAGAAACCATGAACTTACGTTTCCCTTCAATAGATATTTTTGAGGCGGGCAACGGAGAGGAGGCGATGGAGAAGATCAAGGCGCTCTCACCCGAAGCCATCTTTATGGACCTCCGATTGCCCGGAGAAAACGGTCTCGAGCTCACCAGAAAAATAAAAGCCCAATATCCCGACATCGTCGTCGTCATTCTGACCAATTATGATTTGCCGGAATACCGTGAGGCCTCGTACCAATCCGGGGCGGATCATTTTGTTTCGAAGGACTCGTTCATGAACATGATCAATGCCATCCTATCGAACCAGGATTTTAAGAGGAACAATTCAAATAGCGGACAGCCCGCTGAAGGACCTTCCACGGCGTCGCGTCCGAGCCGGCGCCGATCGGAAATGACCGTGCGAGATAATCGAAAAGACGAATGAAGCATTCATTCAAGCACCCAAGGGGGAAAAATTTCCGTGACTAAGACCTTAATCGTTGAAGACAGCGCCCTTTACCGAAAATTACTCAAGGAGACTCTGCAGTCCCGATTCCCATCGATGGAAATTATCGAAGCCGAAGACGGGGAAGAGGCCATGAAGCAAATCAATGTCCAGTTTCCACCCGACCTCATCTTCATGGACATCAAATTGCCCGGAGAAAACGGTCTCGAGCTGACCGGGAAGATAAAGGCCAAACACCCTGGTGTGGTCGTCATCATCCTGACGAGCTATGACAGTCCGGAATATAGAGAGGCGGCGGCCAAGGCTAAAGCGGACCATTTCCTCTCAAAAGGCTCCTCGAGCAAAGAGGCCATTTTGACATTGGTCGAGTCTGTTTTGGCGGGCCGGTAAAGGCCGTCCCCAGGCAGCAGGAGGATGGGGGAATTTCGAAGAAGAAATACTGTCCTTCTTAACCGAAAAATAGGGAGTTGACCTGATTCACTTTTAACGCGGTTTTACATCACAATGGTCCTTAGCCCATTCGAATGACGAGGTAATCAACGATGATGACGAGGATCAGAATTCATATAATGAAATGGCAGATTCGGCTGCTCAGATTCAAACAGCAAGGAGGTTTCAATAAAACCTATGATCCTGCAACCCATTGATGGCCGGCTGGCCCCGACAAACTGCGCGATTATCCTGATGGACTATCAACCGCAGTTTGCCGTAAGCATCAACTCCACCGACGGGGATATCCTTCTCCATAACGGCGCCTACCTTGCGAAGATCGCCAAGACCTTCAGCATCCCCACGGTTTTGACGACCATCGGACGAGCAAGCTTTGGCGGCCCTCTCTTTTCAAAACTCCAGGAGATCTTCCCCGACCAGGACCCCATCGACCGCGCCGCTCTCAGCATTTTTGAAGACACGAGGGTTCTTGCCGCCATAGAGAAGATAGGACGAAACAAGCTTGTCATCGCCGGGCTTTGGACGGACTTCGGCGTCGCCGCCTCCGTTCGGCAAGCGAGACAGTTTGGCTACGAAGTTTTCATCGTCGTGGACGCCTGCGGGGACGTGACCCTGAGAGCCCACCACGTTGCCATCCAGGGCCTCTGCCGGGAAGGAGCAGTGCCAATCACCTGGCTCCAGATGCTCTTGACCTTACATCATGATTGGGCTCCTCCAGAAGCTTATGACGTGTTGTTCAACATTGCAAGGAATCACGCAAGTGCCTATGGGCTGGAAATACGGTTCGCACAGAGCAGGTTAAACAGGTTAGATGAACGGCAACCAAGATTGCCAAATGACAAGCCGAGAGAAAGGTGGTGGCCAAATGCTGCAGGGTTCCGGTCTGATCACTAAGAAGATCATAAAAAAGACCTTGACCAGGCATCACCCCGGAGATCGTTTTGAGGATCTTATGAAACGGGAGTTTTTTAACGGGGCATTTAGGAAAAGCCTTATGCTTTCTCACGAGTTCCCGACCAGACAACCAATATTCCCCTGGATCACGGGTTGAGCAGCCTGCGGAGGGGCTGCGGGGTACGCGAAAGTTTAGAGGAAACAGGAGGTTCCCATGAAGTGCCATCGATGCAGAAACGATATGGTCTACGAAAAGTTTTATGGCCCCCACGAGCATTTTTGGGGGTGGCGGTGTATCTTTTGCGGAGAGATCGTTGATCCCGTAATTTTGGAAAATCGGGAATCTCCTATGGGCCGGGCCACAGTCTATGGCCGCTCCCGGAGAAGGTAGTCAAAGAAGGCCTTCCCGTGAAAGAACAAACCGCTCTGCCGATGATTATCGGCCTTAGCCTATTCGCTTTTGTCGCCGTTCTCGCGCCTCTGAGTATGCGAAAGGTCGTGGTCCCGGAAGGATATCGCGAATGGGTCCACGTCGGATCGATTCTCATCTCTCACCCCGCAAGGCTCCTTCCTCTATCATCTCTCCAGAGGCATTCAGCATATTTATGCCAATGAGAAGGTATGGAAGGCGATGGAAGGCGGAACGGCTTATCCGCAGGGGGCGGTTCTGATTTTCGATCTGCTGGACGTACTCGAACAGAACCATGTCATGGTCGAGGGCCCTCGTGAAATGATCGGAGTCATGGCGAAAGATTCGAAGAGATTCGCCAAAACAGGCGGGTGGGGGTTCGCTGCATTTAAAGGGGAAAAGAACGAACGTATTGCCAAGGATCCCCGGAATGCTTGTTTCGCTTGTCACCAATCCCAGAAACAATCTGATTATGTTTTCAGCCGGTCCCAACAGTAGCCGAGCGGCCGGCAAGTTTCAGATACCCGACGAGAATCGTCCCTCCGAGAAGCATCCCTCCTAAAATAATAAATCCCGTTGAAAAGGATCTTGCCTGGCCGATCGCACCGATCATGGCCGGGATCGCCCCGCCTCCGAGAAGAAAACTCACCGGCACCGTCAGAGAGACTGCAACGCTCTTGAACCTCGCATCTCCAATTCGAGACAGCGCAGCGAAACCCGGAGGGAAAAAGGAGGAAGCCAACATCGGCTGGAGAAAAATAAGAGCGACCATCCACGACTCCGACACGAGGCCAAGGAGCATGACGGCTATTCCGTCGGCCAGAAAAATAGCTTCCAAGGCTCGCTTCGGCCCCAGACGATCCGTGACCCATCCGGATAAGATAGCGATTCCCACAGGGGAGATCCGGGAAAGCCCAACCAGTGTGTTGGCCCACGCCTGATCCATCCCCCTTTCCGACACCAGGTAAAGCGGAAACATGGCAAACATTCCAAAGGTGCCGCCGATGCCCAGGCTGAAAAGGACCATCATGATCCAGAAAGAGGGCTCCCGCAGGATGACCCGGAGGATGCCGACATTGAGAGGCTCCCCGCAGAATTCACCTCCCCTGCCGAAAAGAGAAAAAAGAATGCCACTCAGGACGGAGAAAATTCCGAACAGTATAAAGATGCCCTGCCAGGAGAACCATCCCAAGAGCACCTCCGCAAGGAGCGGGGCCACGACAAAACTTGAGTTAGGGGCCAATTCGTGGATCGAGATGGCCTTTCCCCAATGCCTCGGGTTGACCAACTCGGTGACGGTAGCAATTCCTGATGGGAGGTAGAGTCCCGCGGCCATTCCCAGCACGAAGAATCCTAAACGAACCATCCAAAGCTCGTGGCTTAGGCCGATAAACAGAAGCGCTCCGCCCAGGGCGACCGTGGAGAGAATGATGGTTTTCCGATGATTGAGGCGGGAAGAGACGAAGCTCGACCCCAGAAGCATGATACAGTATCCGAAAGATATGATGAAGAAGAAGGACCCCGCCTCTTCATGTCCTACCCCCAGATCTTTCTCGACGCTGGGCAACAGGGGCGACAGGACAATTCGAGAGACGAAGTTCAAGAAGAAGATCCCGACGAGAAAGAGCAGGGGCGCCATCTGGGAACGGAAGGAAGACTCCTCCGCCACGTCAGCCCCTTCTCTTAGCCTCGTCCGCAAAGAGCTCATAAGTACCCCTCACGCCCTGTCGTTAGTGCAGGAAAGGGATTCGAAAGATCAGAAAGAAGCCGTTCAGCGAGGACAGCGTCCCCAGGCAGGCGCTGATAATGGCAAAGTAATAGACTGGCCTGGATCCTGAAAGAATTGAAATAGAGGCCATGACAATAGCTATCTGAAGCAGAACCTCCCCGTAGTCGAAGTAGGGGTCTTTGTTCCGATTCACGTCCCTTTCGCGTTCGAGCTTCTTTGCCTCTTTCTCGATCTCTTTCTTCTCGGCGTTGTACCTCGCCTCCTCTTCAGACATCTTCTTAAACAATCCCTCCACCCGTTCTCTCACCTCTGGCTTCATGCCGCTTCCTCGCTCGATCAGGTCTATCTCCAGACGCAATTTCTGGCTCCGGTAAAGATGCTCACGCAACACCTTGGCCTGGTAGAAAGACCACTGATCGGAGGACTCCTGCTGGGCGAGGAGCATCTCCTTCATGGCATTGTTTCCGCCTAACGAGGTGATCGCTAGGACGACTGCGAAGATCGCTGTGGTCAGCGCCACACGCCTCGTGAAGGTCTTTTCCTTGATTTCCTCAAGCTCTTCTGTATTCGGAAGTTCCACTTCCGGCATAGCCGTTTACCTCCTGTCAACCCTTAACAGATGGGCGGGCAGCTTCATTTGTGCAAGAGTTTATTCGATGTGGATAGCGAAGTCAAGGCGCAGGGACGTCCCCTGACATCACAAAAAAAGGCCGGCAGCACTGCCGGCCTTTTCAGTTCTTCGTTTCTCTGTTTAACGTCTGATGAGCCGTTTAACGTCCTGCTCAGGACCAAAGCAATTTAGTTAGTCAATTTATCATTACGGGTTCATTACTACAGCAAGCCGCCTGATGGAAAGAGTCTATCAATGAGCGAGTCAAGCATTATTTTTAGATTGTGATTAGTAAAACTGGCTTGACCGGGTTAAGCATTTGACATTCGACTCAAACGTAGTATAATTCAAACTGGGTAGTTATCTTCCTGGAGCTTTTTGACTCCTATAATTAAAGGACAAAAAGGCAAAAAAGTGACCACTTTG